>OFPD01000032.1_pt1 | contig 5382 bp, 4 predicted proteins | sample 1542551 | NCBI WGS metagenome assembly OFPD01 (sample SAMN05503967, study PRJEB24370) | sediment metagenome | isolation source: lake sediment | place: USA: Lake Hill lake, St. Paul Island, Alaska | collected 2013 | reverse complement strand
GGGTGACTGGAGTTCAGACGTGTGCTCTTCCGATCTGCGCGATCGCCGGTGAACTGGTGTCGTTCCAAACCCTTCGGCAGCGCCACGCCTGAATCCATGGAAAAAGGACATCACGCCGATCGCGGTGCTCGCCACGGTGCCGCTGGCGCAGTGAGCTCCGGTGCGGGGACCGGAGGCGAAAAGCCGTGCGTCCCGATGTGCAGTGACTGCCCGTGCACAATCTGCCGCATGTCGACCATCACTCTGTACGTTTGGGCACCAGTTCGGCTGGAAGGCAGCGCATGCGAATCCACGAACTGAAACGGCGACTGCGGGACGCCGGAGCAGGCCCCCTCCACGAGCACCGGATCCTGCGGCTGTGGTCCCACGCGCTACCCCGGGACAGCGGCAAGCGTCGAGCGTCGAGCTTTTTTCCGTCGTCGCTGCTGGCTGCCCTGCCGTCCATCGAGGCCGAGCTCGCGGGGCTGGCGCGCATCCACGCGGTCCATCCCGGCGCCGATGGTTCCGAGCGGCTGCTCGTCGCCCTGGCGGACGGCCAGACCGTGGAGAGCGTGTTGCTGCCTCGGGACGGCCTGTGCGTCTCGTCGCAGGTCGGGTGTGCCGTCGGATGCCAGTTCTGCATGACCGGGCGCGACGGATTGCTGCGCCAACTGGGAAGCGCCGAAATCATTGCCCAGGTCGCCCTGGCGCGCATGCGCCGCCCGGTCCGCAAGGTGGTGTTCATGGGCATGGGTGAACCGGCCCATAACCTGGACAACGTGCTGGAGGCGATCGACCTGCTCGGCACGGCGGGCGACATCGGCCACAAGAACCTGGTGTTCTCCACCGTGGGCGATCCACGCGCGTTCGAGCGACTGCAGCAGGAACGCGTCAGGCCGGCGCTGGCGCTTTCGCTGCACACGACCACGGCCGAGCTGCGCAGAAGACTCCTTCCGCGCGCGCCGAACATGACGCCCGAGGAACTGGTCGCCGCAGGCGAACGCTATGCCCGGGCGACCGGCTACCCGATTCAGTACCAGTGGACGCTGCTGGAAGGCGTCAACGACGGGGAAGAGGAGATTGAAGGCATCGTTCGCCTCCTCTCCGGCAAGTACGGCGTGCTGAACATGATCCCCTTCAACGCGGTGGATGGCGTGGCGTTCAGTCGCCCGTCGTGGGAGCGCTGCAAACAGATGGCTGGCACGCTGCACCAGCGGGGCATTCTGACGAAGCTGCGCTATTCGGCCGGCCAGGATGTCGACGGCGGGTGCGGTCAGTTGAGGGCGCGCGCAGCCGAAGTGCAGGTGCCGCTTCGAAGGGCCGAAGACTGGCGTTAGGCCCGGGCGGGCTTTGCTCCCGTCCGCCGTCGGGCGAGCGCCAGGTTGGCGGTCATCATGGCCGCGACCAGCGTGACCAGCCACGAGAAGTACACCCACAGCAAGAACATGGGGAGCGCGGCGAACGCCCCATACAGCGCCTTGTACGTTGGTACCTTGACGAGATAGGTGGTGAAGCCGCGCTTGCCGAGTTCGAATGCCAGGCTGGCGATCAGGCCGCCCGCGACGGCGTCGCGCAGCCTCACGTTGGTGTTCGGGACCAGGTAGAACATGCTCGTCAGCGCAATCACGCCGAGCATGAACGGGCCGAGGTCGAGCACGAATGCGAGCGATCGCGGCAGGGCGCCGATCAGGCCCACTGAACTGCCCAGCAGATACGACGTTGCCCACAGGCTCAGACCCAGCACCGGCGGCCCGACCGCCAGCATGAGCAGGTACAAGCCGACCCTCCTGAAGAACGGCCGGTTCTTCCTGACCTGCCACATCTGGTTCAGTGCGTTCTCCACGGTCAGCAGCATCGCGACGGCCGCGCCCAGCAGGAAGAACGAGCCGACCCAGGTCAGGCCGCTGGCGTTCGCGGCGAACTGGTTCAGGTGCCTCAACACCGTGCGTGCGATGTCCGCCGGAAGCAGTCTGCTCAACAGGATCTCCTGAAGCGCGTCCTTGAAGCGCTTGAAGATCGGGAATCGCGTGAACAGCGCGAAGCTCGCCGCCAGCAAGGGAACGATGGACAGCAAGGTCGTGAAGGTCAGGCTCCCGGCGACCTGGGGCAAGCGCTCTTTCTTGGCGCGTTGGAATGTCAGGCGGGTCAGGGTGAACATGGATCGCTGAAAGAGGAGAAATCGACTGGCTTCGCGGGCGAAAGGGCGGCCGCCGCAGCAGGGCGATTGTGAGGGGTCTCCGGGTCGCTTCGCCTCATAGCGTCGTCGGGCCGTCGCGCTCGGAGCCTTGGATTCCGTTGTCGGCCTAATTAATTCGACTATCAAACCAATCTGGATTCAACCCTGGGCCCCCTGCACGCCTCAGACAGACGACGGGGTCGGAACATATTGCGAGTGAAGCGCGGGCTGGTGAGGATTGAGCATCGCATGCAGGACATAGGCTGCGCCGCCAACGGCGGTAGCCAGGTCGGCGTACCGCGCTGTCTTCACCACTGGCGCCGTCAGGCCGGCCCTTTGCGCGTAGCGGGCAAGTACCTCGGTTGCCGCATCGAGCAGGGTGTCACCGCCGAGGGTCACCGTCTCCCCGCCCAGTACGATCACCTGCGGGTTGAAGGTCGTCCAGGCGTTCTGCAGCAGCACGCCAAGCATCGCGCCCGCTCGCGCGAAAGCGCTCCGGGTTGCTGGATCGCGAGCGCTCATGCGCGCTCTCAGCGCGCGCCGGTCAATTGCGTCGTCCTGGAAGCAACCCGCTGCGGCTGCGATGGCCTTGAGTCCGATGTACGCCTCTGCGCAACCGAGACGACCGCACGAGCAGGGCTGCCCGTCGATCACAAGTGTCGTATGACCGATTTCGCCTGCTGAACCGCTGGCGCCCGTGAACAGCGCGTGATTGAGGATGATGCCCGCGCCGACGCCAACGCCACAACTGACGTAGACCAGGGGATCGTCGACCGGCCTCTCGCAAAACTCGATCTCGCCGACCGCGGCCAGGTCGGCTTCGTTGTGATAGTAGACAGGGACGTCTGCCAGGCCTGCCCGTGCGAGTTCCGCGCCAAAGCGACGGCCAATCTCGACATGGCGCCAGCCGATGTTCGGCGCGAATTCCAGCATGCCGGAACGCTTGTCTACCGGCCCGTGCAGTCCGACTCCGATGCCCAGGAGGCGCGCGCCTCCGCGTGTCATCTTCGCGGAGAGCGCGGTGGCCATCTCGACGAGTTGGTGGCACGCTTGATCCGGATCCTTCGATCGGAGCGCTGCCTGGCTCGACTCGAGTATTTCCCCATGGATCGAGGTCGCCACGACCCGGACGACGTCGGGTCCAAGGTCGACGCCGAGCAAGACCATGTCCTTGCCGTCGAGCCTCAAAGGCGTGGGTCGCCGTCCGACGGTACCGGTGACGAATGCATCCGCCTCGACCAGCCACCCTTCATCGATGAGTTCCTTGATGAGCAGGCTGACCGTCGATCGCGTCAAGCCGCTGCGCTCGGACAGGCCGGCTCGGGAAATGCCGGCGTGCTCGCGGAGCAGGCGAAGCAGGGCAATGCGATTGATGCTTTTGACGAAAGCCTGGTCTCCCGTGACCGGAGTGGGTGTGGACATCTGCTTCTTCGGCTCGCTCGTACGCTTTATGACTGTTGGTCGAATCAATGATCTCATGTTTCGATTCGTCAGGTGTGTCATGGGATCCTTGGCAGCAGTCGACTCGGCGGAAACAAGTGAAAGCGTAGCGCCGACCAGGCAATCTAGCATCATGCGCGTATTCCCTAGTGACCGAACCGCTGTCCGATGGCACATTTGTTTGGCCATCAAACAAATTGGAGACACTATGAGAAGCATCAGGCTGGTTTCCTCTGCGGTGCTTGCCGCGGGGATGTGGCTGTCCTCCGCCGGGGTCCTGGCCGCCGAGACAACCGTTCGTCTGGTCCACGTGGATCAGAACCCCGAAGTCGGCGCTTTCTACAACGACGTTGCGCGCCGTTTCGAAGCGGCGCACCCGGGCGTCAAGGTCGAGATCCAGTACCTCGAGAACGAGTCATACAAGAAGAAGCTGACGACGCTGCTGCAGTCGCCCGATCGGCCCAACATCCTGTACAGCTGGGGCGGAGGAACGATGAGGGATCAGGTCAAGGCCGGCGTGCTGGAGGATCTATCGGTTCCGATGGACGCCAAGTGGCGCGAAAGCTTCATGCCAGCCGCTCTGCAGGCCTATACCGTCAACGGCAAGGTCTACGGTGTGCCGCTGCTGATGGGCCAGGTCGGGTTTTTCTACAACAAGGACCTGTTTGCAAAGGCTGGGGTCGATGCGGGGTCGATCAAGACCTGGGATGACCTGCTCGGCGCAGTGAAGAAGCTCAAGGAATCGGGCACCACGCCAATCATTGTCGGTGGCGGGGACAAGTGGCCGCTGCACTTCTACTGGTCGCATCTGGCCTTGCGAATCGGAGGCAAGAGTGCGTTCGACGCCGCCGTGCAAGGCGAGGGCAAGGGCTTTGCGAGCGATACCTTCGTCCAGGCGGGCGTGTTGTTCCAGCAGCTGACGGATCTGAAACCGTTCCAGCCTGGCTACCTCGGGAGCACCTTTCCCCAGTCGTCCGGTCAGTTCGGCGACGGCAAGGGTGCAATGGTTCTGATGCTGAACGCAATGCTCGGTTCGATGAAGGCGAACTCCGCGAACAAGCTCGGCATTCCCGAGGACAAGCTTGGATGGTTTCCGTTCCCGGTCGTTGCGGGGGGCAAAGGCGACCCGAGCGACACCTTGGGCGGAATGAACGGCTGGCTTGTCACCAAGGGCTCCCCGAAGGAGGCCGTCGAATTCCTGCGTTTCTTCTCGGAGGCAAAGAATCAGCGGGTGCCAGCCGAACGCGGCTCCTACATCCCCGTGGTGAATGGCACCCAGGATGCCATTGCCAACCCCATTCTTCGCCAATTGGCAGATAACGTTGCGAAGTCCAAGTACCACCAGATCTACTACGACCAGATGCTTGGCCCGTCGGTCGGCGCGGTAGTCAATGACGTGTCGGTCGACCTTGCCACGGGAAAGATGAAGCCGGCAGATGCAGCGGCCGCCGTGCAAGCCGCCTGGCAGCGCGCCAACGGCACCAACTGAACGATCCACGCTACCCGACTCGGACGCGGGCGCCGCGATGCGCGTAGACAGAGAAGGAGCAATCGTGACAGCGAAACATTACAGTGCAGGTGCCACGGCGACCGCCGCAACAGGTTGGTCGTCGGCGTGGCTTCGCAGGCCATCCAAGCGGGTGGGCGGAACAGCGGCAGTGGCGCTGTTCTTTCTTCCGCCGGCGATCTTGTTGTTCACCTTGTTCGTTGCCTTGCCCATGGGGGCTGCGGGGTGGTACAGCTTTTTCAACTGGAACGGCTATGGGGTCCCCACGAATTTCGTCGGC
>OFPD01000030.1_pt1 | contig 5445 bp, 4 predicted proteins | sample 1542551 | NCBI WGS metagenome assembly OFPD01 (sample SAMN05503967, study PRJEB24370) | sediment metagenome | isolation source: lake sediment | place: USA: Lake Hill lake, St. Paul Island, Alaska | collected 2013 | reverse complement strand
GTGACTGGAGTTCAGACGTGTGCTCTTCCGATCTGTCGTCGGCCAACTGGCTGTCGAATGCATCCTGCGATGCAAACCAACCCTCGAAGCCGTGGCCGTGGGCGCACTGGAGGTTGAGGACCTTCATGCGTCGATTATCAGCCGCCGCCGGAAGATGCGGGGCCTTGCCAGTCGAGCACCCATGCGCCGGACAGGACGTTCTGCAGCCACAACGCGCAAGTCTGCGACTTGGCATCCGTCACCGTGCCATCGCGGCACCAGCCCATCACTTCCTCGGGCGTCGCCGCGATCACGTCGAGGAACTCCCCATGGTCGAGCTGACGGTCGCCGAGGGTCAGGCCGCGCGCGAAGTAGATGTGGATGATCTCGGTCGAGTACGCCACTGCCAGGTGCATCGCGCCGGCATGGGCCCATTCGCGCGCCGTATAGCCGGTCTCCTCGAGCAATTCGCGCTGGCCGCACAGGAGCGGCTGCTCGCCCGCATCGAGCTTGCCGGCCGGAAACTCGGTCATCACATGGCCAACCGGATAGCGGAACTGCCGCTCGAGCACGACCCGGCCGTCGTCGAGCATCGGCACCACGACCACCGCGCCGGGATGAACCACGTACTCGCGCGTCGCGGTGTGCCCGTCGGGCAACCGCACGGTGTCGCGCTTGACCTTCAGGAAGTTGCCTTCGAGCAGCTGTTCGCTGCCGATGCACACTTCCCGGAGATGCGGATCGGTGAAAGAGGAGGTCATCGGTGCTTGAGCAGATAGCGCCAGGTGAAGCCCGGGAACGCCAGCACGATGAACAGCGCGCCGGTGACCGCGTAGAACTCCCACCCTTGCGGCGCGATCTGGCCGACCCGGCGCTCGAACAGCAGCCCGACGGCAACGACCACGAGATAGAGCACGACCAGTTCCGCGAACCGGATCGCCAACGTCTTTCGCTTCAGCGGCAGCAACCCCAGCAGGCGCTCGTTGACGAACGGCAGGGTCGCCGCCAGCAAGGCCAGCAGCAGCACCACCCAGACCGAAGCGCTCTGAGACACGGCGGCCAGATCAGGTGGCCAGCGTGGCCACGATCGCGTTGGCGCACAGCGTCATGAGCCCGCCCGGCAGGATGCCGAGGATCAGGATCAAGGCGCCGTTGAGGGTCAGCACGGTGCGCACGTCGCGCGGCGCCGAGACGGTGCTCGCGGTGAGCGGCGCATCGAAGTACATGACCTTGACCACGCGCAGGTAGTAGAACGACCCGATCAGCGACATCACGACCGCGAACACCGCCAGCCCGATGTACAGGGCCTGGCCCGACGCGATCAGCGCCTGCAGCACCGCCAGCTTGGCGTAGAAGCCGACCAGCGGCGGAATGCCGGCCAGCGAGAACATGGCAATCGCCATCACTCCGGCGTACAACGGGCTGCGCTGGTTCAGGCCTGCGAGATCGGTGATCTCCTCGCTCTCGAAGCCTTCACGCGCCAGCAACAGGATGATGCCGAAGCTCGCCAGCGTCGTCAGCACGTAGGTGATCATGTAGAACATCGACGCGCTGTAGGCGAACTGGGCGTTGTAGGTATTGCCGTTGACCACGCCCGCCACCAGGCCGAGCAGCATGAAGCCCATCTGCGCGATGGTCGAGTAGGCCAGCATGCGCTTGAGGTTGGTCTGCGCAATGGCCGCCAGGTTGCCGACCAGCAGCGAGGCAATGGCCAGCAGTGCCAGCATCTGCTGCCAGTCGATCGCCAGCGGCAGCAGGCCTTCGACCAGCAGGCGGATGATGATCGCGAAGGCGGCCAGTTCGGGTGCCGCGCCGATCATCAGCGTGACCGCGGTCGGCGCGCCCTGGTAGACATCGGGCACCCACATGTGGAACGGCGCAGCGCCGACCTTGAACGCCAGGCCGGCGACGATGAACACCAGGCCGAACACCAGCACCTGGTGGTTGACCTTGCGGCTCGCGATGGCCTTGAAGACTTCGTTGATGTCCAGCGACCCGGTGGCGCCGTACATCATCGACAGGCCGTAGAGCAGGAAGCCGCTGGCCATCGCGCCGAGCACGAAGTATTTCATCGCGGCCTCGCTGGCGACCGCGTTGTCGCGGCGCAGCGCAACCAGCGCATAGCTCGACAGCGTGAGCAATTCCAGGCCCAGGTAGATCAGCAGGAAGTTGCTGCCCGACATCATCACGAACATGCCGAGCAAGGCCAGCATGCTGATCGTGAACATCTCCCCGCCCCGGAGCATGCCGCGGTCGGCCGCATAGGGCCGGCCATAGACCAGCGTGACCATCAGGGCCACGGTCGCGAAGCACTTGAGCCAGTTGCCCATCGGGTCGCTCACGACCATCCCGCCGAAGCCGTAGATGGTCTTGCCCAAGCTGGCGTTGAAGCCCGTGAGCACGGCCACGATGGCCAGCGTGAGCAGGGTCAGCACATAGGTGCCGGTGCGGCGGGCGCTGGTGGCGGACAGATCGACCAGCGCGATGATGCAGGCCATGATCAGCAGCACCACCTCGGGGTAGATCGTCATCCAGCTGAGTTTGTCAATCATCTTGTTCTCTTACGGCAGCTTGGAAACTGTCATGTGCTGCAGCAGTCCGTCGACGGAGGCATTCATCACATCGGTGAAAGGCTTCGGATAGATGCCCATCCACAGCACGGCGATCGCGAGCAGCGACAGCATGAGGAACTCGCGCGCGTTGATGTCGCCGATTTCCTTCACGTGGTCGTTGCCGACCGGTCCGAGGTAGACGCGCTTGTACATCCACAGCGTATAGGCAGCGCCGAAGATCAGCGCGGTGGCGGCGCCGAAGCCGAGCCAGAAGTTGGCCTTGACTGCCCCCAGGATGACCATCCATTCGCCGACGAAACCGGCGGTACCCGGCAGGCCGCAGTTGGCCATGGCGAACAGCAGCGCGAAGGCGGCGAACTTGGGCATGGTGTTGACCACGCCGCCGTAGTCGGCGATCTGGCGCGAATGGACGCGGTCGTACAGCACGCCGATGCCGAGGAACATCGCGCCCGAAACAAAGCCGTGGGCGATCATCTGCACGATGCCGCCGGCGACGCCGATCTGGTTGAAGATGAAGAAGCCGAGGGTCACGAAGCCCATGTGGGCCACCGACGAATAGGCCACCAGCTTCTTCATGTCCTGCTGCACCAGCGCCACCAGGCCAACGTAGATCACCGCGATCAGCGACAGGGCGATCATGAGCCAGGCCCATTCGTGCGAGGCATCGGGCGCGATCGGCATCGAGAAGCGCAGGAAGCCGTAGGCGCCGAGCTTCAGCATGATCGCCGCCAGCACCGCCGAGCCGCCGGTGGGCGCTTCGACGTGCACGTCGGGCAGCCACGTGTGGACCGGCCACATCGGCACCTTGACCGCGAAGGCCGCGAAGAAGGCGAAGAACAGGAAGGTCTGGGCACTGCCGGCGAGCGGCAGCTTGTGCCAGGTCAGGATGTCGAAACTGCCACCCGACTTGTTGTACAGGTAGATCAGCGCGACCAGCATCAACAGCGAGCCGAGCAGCGTGTAGATGAAGAACTTGAAGGCCGCGTAGATCTTGTTCGGGCCGCCCCAGATGCCGATGATCAGGTACATCGGGATCAGCGTGGCTTCGAAGAAGGTATAGAACAGGATGCCGTCGAGCGCCGCGAAGCTGCCGATCATCAGCCCCGAGAGGATCAGGAACGCGGCCATGTACTGGTTCACGCGCTCGGTGATGACTTCCCAGGCCGAGATCACCACGATGACCGTGATGAAGGCGGTCAGCAGCACCAGCCAGAACGAGATCCCGTCGAGGCCGATGTGATAGCTGACGTTGAAGCGTTCGATCCAGCTTTCCTTCTCGACGAACTGCATCGCGGCGGTTCCGGTCTGGAAGCGCGAATAGAGCGGCAAGGTGACCAGGAAGCTCGCGACCGAGCCGACCAGCGCCAGCCAGCGCACGCCCTTTGCATATTCATCCCGACCGAAGGCCAGCAAGACGACACCGAAAGCAATCGGCATCCAGATGGCAAGGCTCAGCAAACCCATTTTTGTTTTTCTCCAGCGAGAGCCGCTTACCTGTTGAACCAGACGAAGTACGACATGAGCACGAAGATGCCCAGCAGCATCGCGAACGCGTAGTGATAGATATAGCCCGACTGCATCCAGCGGACGACGCCCGCCACGCGGCCGACCAGCTTCCAGGAGCCGTCGACGATCGCGCCGTCGATGATGCCCTGGTCGCCGCCTTTCCAGAGGCCGGTGCCCAGTGCGCGCGTGCCGCGTGCAATGACGTTCTCGTTGAACCAGTCCATGTAGTACTTGTTCTCGAGCAGGCGGTAGATCGGGCCGAAGGTACGCTTGATCGCAGCCGGCAACGCCGGGTTGACCAGGTACATGTACCAGGACAGGACCACGCCCGCGAGCGCGAGCCAGAACGGCGCCGCGGTCAGGCCGTGCAGGGCCATCTCGATCGGACCGTGGAAGGCCTCGGCCAGTTCCTTCATCGCCGCATGCTTGGTCTCGTCGATGACGACCGCGCCCTTGAAGAAATCGCCATAGAGTATCGGCTCGATGGTCAGGTAGCCGATCACGACCGACGGGATCGCCAGCAGCACCAGCGGCAGCCACACCACCCACGGCGACTCGTGCGGCGCATGGTGGTTGTCCTCATGATGGCCATGGTCGGGCTCGGCGTCGGCGGCGTGGTGATGCGCGTCGGGATTCTGGTCGTACCGCTCCTTGCCGTGGAACACCAGGAAGTACATGCGGAACGAATAGAAGGCAGTGACGAAGACGCCAGCCAGCACCGCGAAGTAGGCGAAGCTCGAACCCCACAGATGGCTTTCGTGGACCGCCTCGATGATGGTGTCCTTCGAGTAGAAGCCCGCGAACAGCGGCGTGCCGATCAGCGCCAGCGAGCCCACCAGCGAGGTGATCCAGGTGATCGGCATGTACTTGCGCACGCCGCCCATCCAGCGGATGTCCTGGTTGTGGTGCATGCCGATGATGACCGAGCCGGCGCCGAGGAACAGCAGCGCCTTGAAGAAGGCGTGGGTCATCAGGTGGAACACCGCGGCCGAATAGGCCGAGGCGCCGAGCGCGACCGTCATGTAGCCGAGCTGCGACAGCGTCGAGTAGGCGACCACGCGCTTGATGTCGTTCTGGATGATGCCCAGGAAACCCATGAACAGCGCGGTGATGGCACCGATCACGAGGATGAAGCTCAGGGCGGTATCGCTCAGCTCGAACAGCGGCGACATGCGCGCCACCATGAAGATGCCGGCCGTGACCATGGTCGCGGCGTGGATCAGCGCGGAGATCGGGGTCGGGCCTTCCATCGAGTCGGGCAGCCAGACGTGCAGCGGGAACTGCGCGCTCTTGCCCATCGCGCCGATGAACAGGCAGATGCAGATCACGGTGATCAGCATCCACTCGGTGCCGGGGAAGGTGATCTGCGCCAGCGCGTCGGCCTTGC
>OFPD01000029.1_pt1 | contig 5555 bp, 3 predicted proteins | sample 1542551 | NCBI WGS metagenome assembly OFPD01 (sample SAMN05503967, study PRJEB24370) | sediment metagenome | isolation source: lake sediment | place: USA: Lake Hill lake, St. Paul Island, Alaska | collected 2013 | reverse complement strand
GAGTTCAGACGTGTGCTCTTCCGATCTGCGCGCAACGAGGACTACTGGTTCTGCGGCAGCAGCACCCTCAAGCCCATGAGCGCCTATGACGACGGGGTGCAGACGCGCCTGCGATTTCAGGCACGCTCAGAATTCCCGGCAATGTTCGTCCGCAACGACGACGGCAGCGAATCCCTGCTGAACTTCAACATCGAAGACGACGAGGTCGTGATCCATCGCGTTGCGCGGCGCTTCGTCCTGCGGCGAGGCAACCTGGTGGGCTGCGTCGTCAACCAGTCGTTTGCCGGCGGTGGGACCCGCACCAGGGCGAACACCAACGTGCCCGGCGTCCAGCGCACGACTGCGGGAGAAAGTCCATGACATGGCAGGACCGTTTTCGTCGTCCGTCGCGGCCGGAGCGCCCACAGAACGACGATGACTACGACATTGATCGTGAGACGGGCGAGATCCTGTCGCGGCGCGAGGGATCGCAGGCACCCGATGACGACCGGGCTGCCGACGCAAACGCCAACGCCAATGCAGGTGCGTCGACCGTCCAGGGAGAGCGCGCCATCCCTTCCGTCAATCGCGAACGCTCCATCCAATCCCGCATCAGCAGTTCGCTGGCGCTCGGAACCATCGTGCTGCTCGGCGCCGGCTTCCTGTTCTGGTACTACAACACCCAGTACTCGAAGACTCACGATGCCGAAGAGGCGGCCAGGAAAGCCGCGGCAACGCGCGCATCAGGCGAGATGAAGGTGCCGCCACTCGGCCGCATCGACCCGCCCAAACCGGCGCATGACGCCACAACCGGCGCCGCAAACTCAACACTGCCCCCTCCGCCACCAGCTGCGGTACCCTCCACCAATCCGAATGGAGGCCCCCCTCAAAAGACACCCGAGCAGCTGGCGCTCGAGCGCCAGCTCGGCATGCCGGTCCTCCGTCGCGCCCAGAGCGCCCAGGCGGCTGGCGCCTCTGCGCCGTACGGTTCCTACGCAGCCCAACCGACGGCTGGCGGCATCCCGAGCATGGCGCAAATGCTGGGCCCGCTTCAGATGCCGACCTCGACGCCGCCACCTCCCTCGGGCAGTACCTTGGCTGCCAACCTCAGGCCGACCCCCACCCCTGCGGTGACGGCGCAGATGCTGCCGACGCGCCGCATGCTCCTACCCAAGGGCGCCTTCATCGACTGCACACTCGAGACAGCCATCGATTCCACCTACGAAGGCATGACCACGTGTATCGGCGCCAGCGATATCTATGGTGCTGACGGCAAGGTTGTTCTGCTGGAGCGCGGAACCAAATATGTCGGAGAGCAACGCGGTGAGCCGCGCCAGGGGCAGGGGCGCGTTTTCGTGGTGTGGAACGAGGCTCGCACACCCACGGGGGTCGTGGTTCAACTCGCATCGCCCGGCACAGACGAGCTGGGTCGCAACGGCCTGCCGGGATTCGTGGACACCCATTTCTGGCAGCGCTTCGGTGCGGCCATCCTGGTGTCCGTCATCGACGGCACGATGCAGGCCATCGCAGCGCACCAGCAAAGCGGCACCAACATCGGCAGCGGCGGCGGTGTCGTGCTCAGCCCGCAAACCGGCCGGGACGTCATAACCGAGGTGCTTCGCAGCACCGTCAACATCCCGCCGACCGTCATCAAGAACCAGGGCGAGCGCATCCAGATCCTCGTGGCGCGCGATGTGGACTTCAGGACTGTCTATGCACTCCGAAACGAGCCAGACAACCCATGATGTGCGGCAGCGCACCGCGACGCAGGACGCGGGCGTCGGCGGTGCGGCGCGTGCCACCAGTTTGCTCAAGGACGAGCCGTCCTCGCTGTCGCTCTTCCTTGGACCTCTCGCCCACCTGCTGGACGACCCTCAGGTCACGGAAATCTGCATCAACCAACCTGGCACCGCGTTTGTAGAGAGGCAGTCCGGCTGGGCGCAGGACGTCCTGCCCTTCGCGACATTCGACTGGTGCATGTCGATCGCCAAGCTGGTGGCCAACTTCACGCGCCAGCGCATCTCGGCGAACGACCCGCTGTTGTCCGCGACATTGCCGGGAGGCGAGCGCATCCAGATCGTGCTGCCCCCGGCAACCGAAGAGCGCACGGTGTCGATCACGATACGCCGTCCCTCCAATGTGCTGTGGACGCTGGAAGAACTCGAGGGCCTGAACATCTTCGAGCCCACGCGCAGCATGCCAGCGGTTCGCTACCCGCTCCCGGGCGATGCGCCGCTCTCTGCGGCGGACGGCGAACTGACAGGCCTGCTGGCCAAGCGCCAGTTCGTGCAATTCCTTCGCCGCGCGGTCCAGCTGCGCAAGAACATCCTGCTGTCGGGAGCCACCGGCTCGGGGAAGACGACCGTCAGCAAGGCGCTCATCCTCGAGGTGCCCGCGGATGACCGCTTGGTCACGATCGAGGACGTGAAGGAGCTGTCGCTGCGCAACCAGCCGAACCACGTTCGCCTGTTCTATTCCCAAGGATCCCAGGGGCAGGCATCGGTGACACCCGGCCAATTGCTGGCGAGCGCAAAGCGCCAGCGGCCCGACCGCGTGTTCGTGTCGGAGCTTCGCACCGGGGACGAGGTCTATGACTACCTGGTGTCCGTGAACACCGGTCACCCCGGTTCGATCACGAGCGTTCACGCGGACAGCGCAGAGATGGCCTTCGTGGCGTTGTCCCAGTTGATGAAGCGCAGCGAGGCCGGCCAAGGGATGAGCACGCGCGAAGGCGTCGAGCTGGCGCAGCTCAGCGTCGATGTGGTGGTGCAGTGCGCGCGCGACCGGCAGCGCCGCATCGTGCGGGAGATCTGGTATGACCCCGGTACCAAGCTCAGAGGACTCGCGTAGCCCGCTCAAGGTCACCGTGGCGCTGCTGCTGGCAGCGGTCATGGGCCTGTACCTGGCCGGCTACTTCTTCTTGATGGCGGTGAAGCTGCCGCCGCATGAGGCCACGCCGCTCACGACCTACCGGTACTGGCAGGACTACAGCGAACGCCCCGACATCCGCCGTGCGCTGATGATGTCGCTGGCCGGTGGCGAAGGCCTCGCGCTCGGCGTCATCGGCTTCGCGATGCTGTCGCGGCGCCGGCCACTGCACGGCGAGGCACGCTTCGCACGCAAACGCGAAATCGAGCAGGCTAGGCTGCTCGGCGAGGGCGGGATCATCCTCGGCCGCTTGGGCAATCGTTACCTCGTCCTCCCGGGCCAGCAAGGCGTCGAACTGGAAGCGCCACCGCGCAGTGGCAAGGGCGTTGGGCTGGTCATCCCGAACCTGCTGAACTGGCCGGGCTCGACCATCGTCAGCGACATCAAGGGCGAGAATTTCATGCGGACGGCGGGTTACCGCAAGGCGCACGGGCAGCAGGTGCACCTGTTCGACCCGTTGTCCGAACGGGAACGCTCTTCCCGGTGGAACCCGCTGGGCTATGTGTCCGAGATCCCGTACCGATGCATCGACGATCTGCAACGCATCGGCACGATGCTGTTTCCGGATCTGCATGCGGGCGACCCGTTCTGGACGTCATCGGCACGCTCGCTGTTCCTCGGCATTGCGCTGTACCTGTTTCAGACCGAAGGCGCGACCCGCACACTGGGCGAGGTGCTGCGCCAGGGCATGGCCAGTGACGACGAAGGATTCCAGAAGCACTGGAAGCGTGTCATCGATGCGTGTGAGCGTGCGGGCTACCCTCTGTCGCAAGAAGCGGTGCAGAGCCTCTACGACGTGATCGACCTGGCACCGACGACGGCCTCCAGCATCCGCAAGACCTTCACCAGCCGGCTCGACCTCTGGCTGAACCCGATGATCGATGCCGCGACCTCGGCCAACGACTTCGATCTGCGCGACCTGCGCAAGCGCCCGATCTCGATCTACGTGCAGATCAACCCGGACAACATCGCCCGCCTCCAGCCGCTACTGAACCTCTTTTTCCAGCAGGCGATCGGGCTGCAGACACGCGAGCTTCCCGAGAACAACCCCGAACTGCGCCATCAGCTGCTGCTCATGCTCGACGAGTTCCCGGCCCTCGGCCGCATCCCGGTCATCGCCGAGTCCACCGCCTTCCTGCCCGGCTACAACGTCCGCACGGTCATCATCGTCCAGTCGAACTCACAGCTTATCGAGAAGTACGGCGTCGAGGGCGCGAAGTCGATCCGCAAGATGCTGGCGGCCCGCATCGTGTTTCCGCCCAAGGAGTTCGAGGACGCCGAGGCAGTGTCGCGCGAACTGGGCACCTACACGGTCCAGCAGAAGAACATCAGCCGTCCCATGTGGGGCGGCGGCGGCAAGTCGGCGACCGTCAGCATCAGCGAGCAGCCCCGCAGGCTTCTGCTGCCGCAGGAGGTCAAAGAGCTCGGCGCCAACCGGATGATCCTTTTCTACGAGGGTCTGCGTCCCGTCCTTGCTCACCGCGTCTACTACTTCCGCGACAAGTATTTCGCCAAGCGCGAACTGCCGCCGCCTGAAGTTCCGAAGCTTGAAATCGCCAAGGCCTCCGGGTCGCGTGCAGCGATAGCGCCCGCTGCTACTGCGACCAACTCTTCTTCTGTTCGCCCTTCCCCGTCCAGCGGCTATGCCGCATCCAAGGAGGTACCTGAAATGCCAATCGATCCGGCTCGCCTCGACGAGCTCGACCTGGAAGACTTTTCTCTCGACTTCGATGACGTCGAGATCCCCAAGGGGACCATGTCGGACGCCGAGATCACCGCCGCGGCAGACGCCTTCGTCTCGAAGATGCTGGACTGAGGTCAAGGCAAGGAGTTCATCATGACCACCGCTCAAAACGACAGCAACGACCGCCACGCCGCCGGCTCGGCCGGGTCGGTCGGCGAGCATCCGCCCCGCCCATCGGGCGCATCGAGCCCGTCGAACCGGATCGTGCCCGATGCCGTTGCGCGGCGCTTCCTTCGCATCGAGGACAAGTACTTCTTTCCCGACCGTACGCTGGCCTTCGTCGACACCGGCACCCGCCTGGAAGTGCGCACGCACAACCTCGAAGTCGTTCACAGCATCGTGGCCATCATGCAGGCGCGTGGCTGGCAGACCGTCCAGCTGACAGGCACGCAGGAGTTTCGCCAGAAGGTCTGGCACGAGGCCACCTTGCAGGGCATCGGGGTGCTGGGCTACGAGCCCGGTGCGCTCGAAATGCAGCAACTGCAGCGCGCGCTGGATCGTGATCAGTCGATGCGCCAGGCCCAATCGTCCGCGGAGGACAGGACTGACGCCAGGCCGGACCGGGAGGGCGTTGCCGATGACCGAAGAAGGCCATCACGCGACGGGCTGCGCCCGCCGATGGTCGGTGTGCTGCTTGCGCATGCGGCGGCGCCCTACCAGTTCGACCCGATGCAGCGGATGTCCTACTACGTGCGTGTCCAGACAGAGATCGGTGAGCGCACCTTGTGGGGAACCGACCTCGAGCGTGCAATCGCAGAGTCACGTTCCGGCGCACAGGTCGGGGACGAAGTCGTCCTCAGCCAGCGCGGTGCGCGCCCCGTCACCGTTCGCGTGCCGGACCGCAATGCGCAGGGCGAACTGGTGGGCGACAAGAAGCTCGTCGCCCAGCGGATAACCTGGACTA
>OFPD01000028.1_pt1 | contig 5606 bp, 6 predicted proteins | sample 1542551 | NCBI WGS metagenome assembly OFPD01 (sample SAMN05503967, study PRJEB24370) | sediment metagenome | isolation source: lake sediment | place: USA: Lake Hill lake, St. Paul Island, Alaska | collected 2013 | reverse complement strand
GGTCTGCGATGCATGTGGCATGCTCCGGGCAGGCGCCTGCGGCCCAAGAGCAGCCGCTCGGCGTTGACTGCTACCGCAAGCCCCGGCAGATTGGTTACCAAGCCCGCACTGACGTTCCCCATGCTTCTCGCCTATCGACACCTGTTTCCGGCCATGTGGCTTATTTGGGCGGCCTATTGGTGGGCGATGTCGCGCAACGTCAAGGCAACTGTGCGCCACGAGTCGGTTCGCTCGCGGCTATTGCACATCGTCCCCCTCGCGCTGGCCGTGGGTCTGCTGTGGCTTCCGAATGCTCCAATCCCACTTCTCGAAGCACGCATCCTTCCTCGCGTCGCATGGACCTTTTGGACAGGCGCGGCGGTCACTCTGGCGGGTCTGCTGTTCAGCGTATCGGCGCGCGCATATCTGGGCAGGAATTGGAGCGGCACGGTGACGCTCAAGCAGGACCATGAACTCGTCACCAGCGGCCCCTACAGCATCGTCCGTCATCCGATCTACACGGGCCTGCTCCTCGCATTCATGGGCTCCGCCTTCGCTCGCGGGGACCTCGCAGGCGTCGCCGCGGTCGTGCTGGTCCTCTGGGCCTTGTTGCGAAAGCTGCGCATGGAAGAGCGCTGGATGCGCGAGCAGTTTGGTGAAGCGTATGCAGCCTATAGCCTGCGTGTTGCGGCCCTTGTTCCGTTTCTCCTGTGAGCGCCGCAGCGATCAGTGCCCGGTCGAGTCGAACAGGCGCCGATAGCCGCTGGGCGTGCAGCCTTTCGCTGCACTGAATTGCCGAGTGAAGTAGGCCGGCTCGCGATAGCCGACCAGCTCACCCACCTGTGCCACCGTGCGGCCGCCCTGCGCCAGCAGTGCGCAGGCATGGCCGATGCGCCTTTGCGCCACGTAGGCGCTGATCGACATGCGCGTGCTGCGCTTGAACAGGCGCTGGAGTTGACTGGTGCTGACATGCGCCAACATCGCCAAATGCTCGACGTCCACCGGCTCGGCGTAGTGCCCATTGAGCCAATCCAGCACTTGCGCGAGCCGCTGGCGTTCGCGCGAACTTCCTGAAGGTGTGATCGAGGTCGTGGCCAGCGTCGCCCGCGCCGGTTCCGAGCACAGCGTCATCAGCACTTCGATCAGCCCCAACCAGTGCCGTTCCGGCGTCGCACCGACCAGCGCCAGCATCTGGCGCGTGGCGTGGGCGCGCGTCTCGCCGCCGAAGACCAGGCCGCTGCGTGAGACCTCGATAAGTCGGCGCAGCGGGGCCAGCTCCGGTGACACGTTCAACAGCGCGGTGATCCAGGCCTCGGTGAACCAGCAGACCAGCGCGCGGTGCATCGGCCCGGCGGTCGTGCGGCTCGATTGCCAGGCATGGGGCAGGTTCGGCCCCAACAGCACGAGGTCGCCATCGCCGTAGCGCTCGGTGTGATCGCCCACGAAGCGCATGCCTTCGCTGTTGAGAGTCAGCGTCAATTCGAACTCCGGGTGGTAGTGCCAATTGAACGGAAATTCAGCCAACTGGCGATCGAACAGCAGCCACGAGCGGTCCGTGGGCATCACGACGGTTTCGAGCCAGGGCCGCATTGATCATCCCTCCATACGCATCGGGTGGAGTCAAGAATGCGGCAATCCTACAAGAACTTGCCGCGACGGTGCCACCGGCAGTCGCCGAGCCGCGTCAAGATGGCGCCGCTGCACACTCAGAGACAAGTGACTCCCCATGGCGCATGATTTCCTGCCCCCTCTCACCGGCTCCTTCGCGATGCCCGCGGCCGAGAATCCGACCGTCGTGATGATCGAAGCCGCCTATCGGCAGCTCGGGCTCGACTGGCGCTACATCAATTGCGAAGTGCATCCCGACCGGCTGGGAGACGCGGTCCGAGGTGCCCGGGCGATGGGCTGGCGCGGCTTCAACTGCTCGATCCCGCACAAGGTCGCGGTGATCGAACATCTCGACGGCCTGGGCGCCTCCGCACGCATCATCAGTGCGGTCAACACCATCGTCCGCCGTGGCGACGAACTGATCGGCGAGAACACCGATGGCCAAGGCTTCGTCCAGGCCCTGCGCGAGGTGGTCGATCCCGCCGGCAAGACGGCGGTCATCTTTGGCGCGGGCGGAGCGGCACGCGCAGTGGCCGTCGAGCTGGCGCTGGCCGGCACCGCACGGATCAGCATCGTCAACCGGGGGCGCGAGCGGGGTGAGGAGCTGGCGGAGCTGCTGCGTCGAAGTACACCAGCCGCCGCCACCTGCGTGCCCTGGGTAGGCACCTTCCGCGTGCCGTCGGACACGAACCTTGTCATCCACGCCACTTCGGTGGGCCTGTACCCCAACGTGGACGAGACGCCCGACATCGACATGGCCACGCTGCTGCCGCACATGGTGGTGGCCGACGGCATTCACAACCCGCCCATGACCCACTTGCTGCGTGCCGCCAAAGCCCGTGGCTGCCAGGTCGCCGACGGGCTGGGGATGCTGGTCAACCAGGGCGTGATCGGCATCAAGTACTGGACGGGGCTCGACGCCGACGCGGGAGTCATGCGGCGAGCCCTGCTTGAGCTTGGCCTTTGAAGGCGGCCCTCTGACACCAAGGAGAATCGCGAAGTTGGTGCGCGAGTGACTGATTTCGTTGGCAGCGAGCGGCCAACAACCGTGACCGCTCTACAGCCGCTTGCCACTGCGGCCTTGACCTCCGGACGGCGCCTGTGCTGTCAAAGCGCGTAGCTCCTCGAGAAGCTTGACCGACGGGCCGGGCAACATGCCAGCCCTGCGCCGGAAGGCTGTGAGAGTTCTGCTGTCACTCGCTCCGGGAATCGGAAGCGCGTCGATCAAACCGGCCTTGCGCTCGGCGTCGTACATGGGCTCGGGCATCCAGCCCAGAAACCCGGAGTGCCCGATGAGACTTTTCAGGGCCGTGACCGATCGGGTCTCCACCACGACGTTGGGCATCGGCAGATCCTGCCGCACGAATACCTTCTTCATGTGCTCGAAAGGCCCCGTGCCCTTCGGCAGGATGGCCCATCGCTCTTCCAGGGTATCCGCAAGAGTGAGCTTGGGCTTCTTGCGCAGCGGATGGCGCCCTCCGGCCACCACATAGCTGGTGTCCTCCCACCGGCAATCCTTGACGGCCACGATCTCGTCGCTGTCCTCGATGTCGACGGCGAGCGCCAGGTCGATCTCGTGCGAGACAAGCGCCTCCGCGAGACGATCCCAGACCCCTTCGATCACCTGCACCTGCAGGTTCGGCCACTTCTTGCACGCGCTGCCGATGGCCAGCGGAAGAACCAGGCAGGCAATGCTGCCGACGGCGCCGACACGGATGGTGCCCTTTGCCAGGCCCAGCATCGCCTTGATGTCTTCGTCGGCGTGCTCCGACTCTCGCTGCAACAGGACCGCGTGGGGCCATAGAGCCCGGCCCACGTCAGTGAGCTGCATGCCCTTCGAGTGGCGCTCGAACAGAGGCGCGCCCGCCTGCTCTTCCAGACGCCGGATCGTGCGGCTCAAGGCCGGTTGCGTCACGTGCAGTGCGTCGGCGGCCCGCCCGAGACTTCCCGCGGAAACGATGGCGTTGAAGGCGACGAGGTGCTGCAGATCAAAAGTCATGCAGAACGGTAATGACTTTTTCTCAAAAAGGCAATTTCAAAGAAAGCCTTGCGCTTCCACACTTCAGCCATCGAGACAAGCGCCTGCGGCTCCAGCGGCGCACCGCCCAGAAAGCCAGGAATGACCCGACCCGCAGCACTCGCCGTCGTTGAAGCGGCCACGAAACCGTCAACCGTCACCGTTCGCGACGCGGTCGTCGACCTCATGCGCCGTTTCGGCATGACCTCCGTATTCGCCAATCCGGGCTCGACCGAGCTGCCGATGTTTCGCGATTTTCCGAGCGACTTCCGCTACGTCCTTGGCTTGCAGGAGGCCACCGTGGTCGGTATGGCCGATGGCTACGCACAGGCGACGCGCAACGCCGCCTTCGTGAACCTGCATTCGGCGGCCGGCGTAGGCAACGCGATGGGCAACATATTCACCGCCCACAAGAACCGCACGCCGCTGGTCATCACGGCGGGTCAGCAAGCGCGAGCTATTCTTCCGTTCGATCCTTTTCTTTCCTCCGCACAGGCCACCGAGTTGCCGAAGCCCTATGTCAAATGGAGCATCGAGCCGGCACGCGCGCAAGACGTGCCACTCGCCATCGCGCGGGCCTACTACATCGCGATGATGCCGCCGCGCGGCCCGGTGCTCGTCTCGGTCCCGGTGGACGACTGGGACCAACCCGGGGAGTTTGTTCCTGCACGCGTGGTCAGCACCGAGCTTCGCCCGCAACCCACGGTCCTCGAGCAGATCGGCGATGCCCTCGATGCCGGTGACCGTCCGGCAATCGTCGTGGGCGCAGCTGTCGATCGCGACAACGCATGGAACGAAGTGGTGGCGCTCGCCGAGGCGCACAACGCGCGCGTCTGGGCGGCGCCGATGTCGGGCCGCTGCAGCTTCCCGGAAGACCACCGGTTGTTCGGCGGCTTCCTCCCTGCCATGCGCGAAAGGATCGTCGAACTGCTGAGCGGGCATGACCTGATCCTGGCCGTCGGCGCGCCCGCGTTCGCCTACCACGTCGAGGGCTCGGGGCCACACATCCCTGCCGGCGCCACCTTGTGCCAGCTGACCGAAGACCCGGACACGGCGGCCTGGACACCGGTCGGAATTTCGGCTGTCGGCAGCATCCGCCTGGGCGTCCTGGATCTTCTCGCCCGCCCGGCTCCCAAAGCCCGTCCGGCGCCACCCGCGCGTTCCGCCGCCCAGCGGGCAGAGCCGTCACCGCTGATGTCAGTGGCCTACGTGCTTCAGACCCTGGCGGAAGTGAAGAAGCCAGAGGACATCGTGGTCGAGGAAGCACCCAGCGCGCGCCCCGTCATGCAGGCCCATCTGCCGATCACCCGCAGCGAGACCTTCTACACGATGGACAGCGGTGGCCTCGGCTACGGCATGCCGGCAGCGGTCGGCGTCGCGCTCGGCAAGCCGGGCAGTCGCGTCATCTGCCTCGTCGGCGACGGCTCCAGCATGTACTCGATTCAGGCCCTGTGGAGCGCGGCCCAGCTCAAGCTGCCGATCACCTTCGTGATCCTGAACAACCGCCGCTACGCCGCACTGCAGGATTTCGCGCCGGTGTTCGGCTTCGCGCCCGGCGACGTCGTCCAGGGGACTGAACTGCCTGACATCGACTTTTTGTCGCTGGCGAAGGGCATGGGCTGCCAGGCGCGACGGGTGAGCGACGCCGCCGAGTTGCGCGACGCACTCGCCCGGGCTCTGTACAGCGATGCGCCGAATGTCGTGGAGGTCAAGGTCGCCTGACATTGGCGGCGCTTTCCGCTTCAAAAGTTCCTTGCAACCCACCATCCGGAGACAAACCGATGAAGATTTCGATGTTGATCAATGGCGAGCAGACCCAGGCTCGCAACGGCGCCACTTTCGAGCGACGCAATCCGCTTGACGGCAGCGTGGCAACCATCGCGCCTGCGGCCACCCCGGAAGACGCAGTCGCGGCGGTCGAGGCTGCCGCCACGGCCTTCAAGACCTGGTCGCTCACTGGCCCGGGCCAACGCCGAGATCGGAAGAGCGTCGTGTAGGGAAA
>OFPD01000027.1_pt1 | contig 5643 bp, 3 predicted proteins | sample 1542551 | NCBI WGS metagenome assembly OFPD01 (sample SAMN05503967, study PRJEB24370) | sediment metagenome | isolation source: lake sediment | place: USA: Lake Hill lake, St. Paul Island, Alaska | collected 2013 | reverse complement strand
GGAGTTCAGACGTGTGCTCTTCCGATCTTTTCACGGGCCAGGTTGACTACGGCTATCGTCATTTGATCTCGATGGTGTGGGGTGCGGAGCTGCACTCTAGGTTGCTCGGGGCCTTGGCTCAAGAAAGGCAGCATTCCCATTTGCGCAGCTGGCCTTTTCCCTGGTCCCGCCTCCCCCCTCTACCCCTTCTCGCCCCGTCGTCGTTGACGGGTTGCAGGCCTTTGGCCGCCCGTGCCATAGTCGCGCGCGAGGAGACGTCCGATGAGAACCAAAGCTGAGCGAGCCGGCGCGCGGGGGGATTGCCGAACCGGTGCAACTACCGCGCATGCTTTGCGGCGCCCTCATCAGCGCCGCGCTCATGTCCGTTGCCCCCAATGCACTCGCACAGGGGCACATCAGCGGCGAACTTTCAGTCGTATCAAGGGCAGCGGCGGTGCTCAAACCGGCCGCAAGATTCATTGCAGATTTCTCGCTGGAGGCTCTGCGCTTTACAACTCGGGGTGCTCCGTCAGGAGCTTGAGAATTGCCGACATGTCCAAGCCGCCATACCCGTGCGCCTGGCAGGCTTGGTAAAGGGTCGTCGCGCGACCCGCCATACCGCAGGGCGCCTTGAATCGCTCGACCTCGCGCTGGCCCAGCAGCAGATCTTTGTTGAGGATGTCCACCTTGGCACCGCCACTGAAGTCGCCGCGGACAGCAGGTCCCATTAGCCACTCCAGAGCGAATGACCGTGCGGACGAGCCTTTCAAGATCTCGTGAGCGCGGACGGCGCCGATGCCGGAGTGGTCTGCCAACACCAATGCCTCGGCGTAGCAGGTCGCCAACGCTGCGAGCAGCGTGTTGTGCAACAGCTTCATCGACTGCCCGGTGCCAACCGCTCCCATGTGGAACGTTTCGGTGCTGAAGGTGCGCAGCGCAGGCTCGATGGTCGCGATATGGCTTGCGTCTCCGCCGGCCAGGATCTTCAGCGTCCCGGCTTCCGCGCCCTGCTGGCCTCCGTTGATGACCGGCGCGTCGACGTAGCCCATTCCGGCCTCTTGCGCCCACTTCGCGTGCTGGCAAGCCGCATCGCTTCCGATGGTTCCAAGTTCCACAAGGATCGTGCCTCGGGCCGCGTGAGCGACCACCTCCTGCGTCACTACGCGGGCTATTTCCACCTTGGGTAGCATCATGAACACTACTTGCGCGTCGCGCACGGTGTCCGCAATCGAGCCGGTGGCCGCGATAGAGGCCCGCGCGGCCGATGCACGACTCTCCGGAGAGACATCGTAGCCGTTCACGCGTTCGAAGCTGCCGCGCATGCGCCTGGCGATGGGCAGGCCCATGATGCCCAGGCCTATGAAAGCAATAGTGTTTTCTTGAATCTGGATTGACATGTCGGGTCCTCAGCTGGCGCCACGCATCAGGCCGCCATCGATACAGATGACTTGGCCGGTGATGTAGTCCGACGCCGGGGTTGAGAGAAACTCGACCAGGCTCGCCACGTCCTGCGGCGCACCGAATCGCTTCAAGGGAATGGAGTTCAACCACTCGTCATGGCGCTTGGGATCGGCTGCCAACAGCCGAGTCTTCAACTGGCCCGAGGCGATGTAGCCGGGTGCGATCGCGTTGGCGTTGATGCCATACGATGCCAGGTCCTGGGCCAGGTAGCGGGTGTAGTGTGCGACGGCGGCCTTGGCCACAGCGTAGTCGGCACCAAAGCCGTCGCCCAGCGCCATGGTCCCGGTGAAGGACGAGATGGTGACGATCTTGCCAGAGCGTTGCTCTTTCATGAACGGCGCCGCAGCGGTCACCGTGAACACCGTCGACAGAAAGTTGCGATCGAAGGTCGCGCGCGTCGATGCCTCGTCGAGCTCCGACGGCTTCGAACCCGAGAAGTTTCCGCCGCCGCCCGCGTTGCAGACAACCACGTCAATGCGGCCAAAGACGCGATGGACCTCCTCCACGAAGGCCTGGACGCTCGCTTGCTTGCTCACATCGACTTCGCGCGCCAGGGCCTTTACACCTGTCGCCTCGAGCGTTTCCTGGACGCTTCCATTGATAAGGCGTGCGGCTTCCTCTTCGTATTCGGCGGCAGAGTTCAGGTCCTTGTCACACACGGCCACCGCAGCACCTGCCCGTGCTAGACAAAGCGCGTATTCCAGCCCCAATCCGCGCGCAGCACCGGTAACGATGGCAGTCTTGCCCTCAAGCGTTTTCATGCTTTCTCCTTGATGTTGATTCATTCCACTGACTCGGCGTCTCGCTGCTCGACCGCCGTCGTCAACAACGCCTCCAGCATCCGTTCGATCATCTGCATGGTCGATTCGGGCGCCTCCTGCGCCGGCCAGTGGCCAGTGCCGAACAACTCGGTGGACTGCACGGCGGTCTTGCCAAGTGCTTCGCGCACCGCGGCGAGGTTTGCCTCGCTGCAAAATGGATCCGAATCGCCGTGCAGCAGCCAGGCGCGACAGTGAGGGTTTGCCGGATGCGCGGCTTCAGTAGCCTCGCTCAGCGCCATGCAGCTTTTCGCGTAGCTCTCGGCCTTCTGCCCGCGCATGAAGTTCCTGACCGCCTCCGCCGCGTCAGGTCGCTTGGCGAGTGTCAGGTCGCTCAGCGTCTCGGCGCCGAATGAATCGGCCACCTCGTTCATGCCCCCTCTCAGGGCCGCGTCGGCGCGGGCCCGGAACGCCTCCTTGAGGCCTGGCCCTGGGGCCGGCACCGGAGCAAGCAGCGCCATTGCGACGACGCGGCTCTCGCGGCTGGCCAAGTGCCTGGCCACCAGAGTTCCCATCGAGTGGCCGACAAGCACCCACTGGCGGAACGATCCTGCTGCTCCGACGCAATCGCGCGCATCGGCAATCCAGGATTCGAAGCTCACGTCTTTCGCATCCCAGCTCTGCCCAAGGCCGGCAAAGTCAAGCCAGACCGTCGGGTGGTGCACTGCAACGCGATTGAGCAGCGCATGATGCACATGCCTGTTGGCTCCGAGGCCATGCAGGAACACCCAGACCGTGTCGCCATCGCTCGGCTGTGTCGGCTCCGTCATTTGGGCAGCCAGGCCTCGAACCTTCAAGGTGTGTGTCCTATAGGGTGCCTCGCGCGCCGAGCGAAGATGAAAATCGTCGAGGTCGGGATGACGGCAGAGCAGCCAGTACTCTAAGGACGTCCAGGGCTGGTTCGCGGTGACCCGACCGTGCTTGTTGCGGTAATAGGTATCTCCGTTCGGAAGGCTCCAGACCATCTGACGCAGGCGCGCGTCCATGCGCTCGTTGTAGTCGTCATGGACGTCTTGACGTACTTCCACGCTGCCAATGTTCTTGCTAACCATGTCGCGAACCAACTGCGCGACGTATGCGGTTTGCACTTCGGCCTGGAAGAAGATGCTGCCGCCCGTGCCGATGTTCGTATTCGGGCCGTAGAGGACGAACATGTTGGGAAACCCCGGCACGCACATTCCCAGGTATGCACGCGGATTCTCGTCGGCCCAGGCGTCCCGGATATGGCGCCCCTGCAGACCTTCGATGTCGACGCTGGTCAACATGTCGGATGCCGCGAAACCGGTGGCGAAGATGACGACATCGGCCTCGATGAGGCGCCCGCCCTTGGTGATGAAGCCATTGCTCACAAAGTGCTCGATTCCGTCGACGACCAGCTCGACGTTGTCACGCTTCATGATGCGGTACCAACCGTTGTCGCGCAGCATGCGCTTGAGAAACGGCGGGTACTTTGGCGTCAACTTCTCGATGAGGTCGGGACGGCCCTCCAGTTCGCGCTGAATGTAGGCGCTGAGGTTGTTTCGCATCTTCTCGTTGAATGCGCTGATCGTTCCCTCCGGCCCCTTCCAGTCCGGATCGATCAGCGCCGCCGGCCGCATGAAGTCGTTCATCGACAGCAGCGTGCGCGCGCGGAACCACCGCGAGTAGGCAGGAATGCGGGCCAGGGCGTACTTTTCGTCGTCACTCACCAGCCCGTGATACCTGGGTACGGAAGTCATCCAGTGCGGGGTACGCTGCAGCACGGTCAGGTGCTTTACGCGGTCGGCGATCGCGGGCCCGATCTGGTTGGCGCTGGCACCGCCGCCGACCAGCACGACTCGCTTGCCGTCGACCTCGAGGCCATGTTTCCATTCTGCCGAGTGGCAATACTCGCCCTGGAATCGGTCGAGCCCCGCAAAGTCCGGGATCTTGGGTTTGCTCAGTAAGCCAACTCCTGTCACCAGCACGTCGACCGACTTCTCCACGCGGCCTGTCGGCGTGTCGATGACGAGGTCCCAGCACGACGAGTCCTCGTTGAAGCGGGCCGAGTGGATGCTGGTTCCAAAACGGATGTGCTCGCGCAAACCATACCTGTCGGTCGTTTCGCGAAGGTATTCGAGCACCTCCGGCTGTAGTGAGTAGTAGTGAGTCCAGTCCGCCTTGCGGGCGAATGAATACGAGAAGTAGTGGCTCGCAATGTCCACTCCGCAGCCGGGGTAGGTGTTGAGCCACCATGTCCCTCCTACGTCGGGGTTGCGTTCGTAGATCGTGAAGGGAATCCCGAGGCGCTTAAGACGGATACCCATCGTCATGCCCGACATGCCCCCGCCGATGATTGCCACTTCGCGCTTCACAGGTGTCGTCGGCGACTGCGTGAGCCAGTCCACATGCATCTCAGGACTGATGCCCATTTCCTTAAGCACCAGCTGCTGCTCCTCCTGCGGCAGGACTCGACCTGCGGCGACGGCAAATAGCCGCTCGTTGAGCGCTGCGTTGTCGAAGCGATAGCCCGTGTGAGCTTGCTCGGAGTTTCGAGTTGCTGCTTCGCAGAATGCTTCTCGGATCGCTACCTTGTCGTCTTCGCTGAACTCGGTCAACTCGGGGGTGGGCCCCTTCACGCGATCCGCCCAGCGATCCAGGTGTGTGGAGTCTTGCGTCATCTCCGTCAGGCACAGAAGCAGGGTTGCCGTGTCCGCGGATGTCAATTGATTCGGCTTTACAGCCGATGAATAGGTATCGTTCATGGAGTGTCCTTAGGCCGGGCTAGCCGGCGATCTGTAGGGGAGAGAAAACAAATGATCTGCATCGCAGAGGGCGGGGTGTGCCTTTGCCCGCGCGATGGCATCGATACCATTCGAGGCCGCAGGAGGGCGAATCGTGGCAGTACCAGTCGATCAGTGGCTGCGACCCAGTTCGGTAAGTTGCCAGCGCAACAGATAGCGTCTTAGCAGCGACAGAAGCCCGGAGAATAGCGTCGTTCCGAGGACGAGGATCAAAAGCGTTGCAAAGTATTCGTTCATGCGAAACGATGAGGCGAAGTACTGCAGCCGCACGCCGAGCCCGTTCTGGCCCGCGATCATTTCCCCTGCAACAGTTGCCAGCATTCCGAAGATGAAGCCCAATTGCAGGCCCGTGATGATGTTGGGCACCGCGCCAGGCAGGATGAACTTCGTGAAAGTCTGCAGGTTAGTGGCACCGAGCACGCGAGCCAGCAGGAGACGGTCCGCTTCTGCACTTTCAACTCCCGCCCGCGTGTTTGACGCGACCACGAAGAAAGCGAGGCTGAAGGCAAGCGCAACTTTGGAAGACATGCCGATGCCGAACCAGAGCAGGATGAGGGGCGCCAATGCGACACGCGGCAGACTGTTGAGCGCCGAGATCGGAAGAGCACACGTCTGAACTCCAG
>OFPD01000026.1_pt1 | contig 5659 bp, 4 predicted proteins | sample 1542551 | NCBI WGS metagenome assembly OFPD01 (sample SAMN05503967, study PRJEB24370) | sediment metagenome | isolation source: lake sediment | place: USA: Lake Hill lake, St. Paul Island, Alaska | collected 2013 | reverse complement strand
GTGCGCCCAATTCCATGCTGTACCCCGAAGAATTCGATGTGATCGTCGTCGGCGGCGGCCATGCCGGCACCGAAGCCGCGTTGGCCTCCGCGCGGATGGGCGCCCGCACGCTGCTGCTCACCCACAACATCGAGACGCTCGGGCAGATGAGCTGCAACCCGTCGATCGGTGGTATCGGCAAGGGCCATCTCGTGAAGGAGGTCGACGCGCTGGGCGGCGCCATGGCCATCGCGACCGACGAAGGCGGGATCCAGTTCCGGGTTCTCAATTCAAGCAAGGGTCCAGCCGTGCGCGCGACACGTGCGCAGGCCGACCGCATGCTCTACAAGGCGGCGATCCGCCGGCGGCTGGAAAACCAGCCGAACCTGTCGTTGTTCCAGCAGGCCGTCGACGACCTGATGATCGAAGGCGATCGCGTGGTGGGTGCCATCACGCAGGTGGGGATTTCTTTCCGGGCCCGCGCGGTGGTGCTGACCGCCGGCACTTTCCTCGATGGCCGCATTCATGTGGGGCTCGACAATTACCAGGCCGGACGCGCCGGCGACCCGCCGGCGATCAGTCTGTCGGCGCGGCTCAAGGAGCTGAAGCTGCCGCAGGGTAGGCTCAAGACCGGAACGCCGCCGCGGCTCGATGGCCGGACCATCGACTTCTCGAAATGCGTCGAGCAGCCCGGCGACGGCATGCCTGGCGGGGCAGGGCCGATGCCGGTCTTCAGCTTCATGGGCCGCAAGGAAATGCATCCGGAGCAGGTGCCGTGCTGGATCACCAACACCAATGCCCGCACCCACGACATCATTCGCTCGGGCTTCGACCGCAGCCCGATGTTCATGGGGAAGATCGACGGCATCGGCCCGCGCTACTGCCCCAGTGTCGAAGACAAGATCAACCGTTTTGCCGACAAGGACAGCCATCAGATCTTCCTCGAGCCCGAAGGCTTGACCACCAACGAGTACTACCCGAACGGAATTTCGACCAGCTTGCCATTCGATATTCAGTATCAGCTGGTCCGGTCGATGGTCGGGCTCGAGAACGCGCACATCCTCCGGCCGGGCTACGCGATCGAGTACGACTACTTCGATCCGCGTGAACTTAAGAGCAGCTTCGAGACGCGGGCCATCCAGGGGTTGTTCTTTGCCGGGCAGATCAACGGCACCACCGGCTATGAGGAGGCGGCGGCCCAGGGGTTGTTCGCCGGCATCAATGCCGCGCTGCAGTGCAGGGGAGACAGCGCCTGGCTCCCGCGCCGGGACGAGGCTTACCTCGGTGTGCTCGTCGACGACTTGATCACCAAGGGCGTGACGGAGCCCTATCGAATGTTCACGAGTCGCGCCGAGTTCCGGCTGCAGTTGCGTGAGGACAACGCCGATATGCGCTTGACCGAGATCGGCCGCAAGCTCGGCTTGGTCGACGACGCCCGCTGGGATGCTTTCTCGCGCAAACGCGACGTTGTTTCACGTGAAACAGAGCGGCTGCGCAGCATCTGGGTCAATCCCAGGAATCTGGCGGCTGCGGAATCCGAGCGCGTGCTGGGCAAGGCGATCGAGCATGAATACAACCTGGGCGATTTGCTGCGGCGGCCGAACGTGAGCTACGAGTCGCTGATGTCGCTGGAGGGCGGCAAGTATGGTGCACCCGAGCCGCTGGGTGCGACGGAGATCGAGCAAATCGAGATCGCTGCAAAGTATTCGGGCTATATCGATCGGCAGCACGAAGAGGTCGAGCGGGCCGCGCATTTCGAGAATCTTCGGCTGCCCGCGGAATTCGACTATGGCCAGGTGAAGGCCTTGAGTTTCGAAGTGCGGCAAAAGCTCGGCAAGCACCGGCCGGAAACGCTGGGCATCGCTTCTCGGATATCGGGCGTGACGCCGGCGGCGATTTCCTTGCTGATGATCCATTTGCGCAAGGGCGGGCACCAGGCCTTCGCCCGCGAGCCGGCGGCCACCACCGAGCCTGAACGGCAAGCCGCGGAATGAGCCAGGAGAAGTTGCTGCACGACGGTGCAGCCCAATTGGGCGTCATCCTGAGCGACCGCCAGTGCGAGCGTCTGCTGGCCTATGGCGCGCTCATTCTCAAATGGAACAAGGTCTACAACCTGACGGCTCTGAGGGATCCGGCATTGGTGCTTACGCATCATCTGCTGGACAGTCTCGCGGTGATCGGGCCGCTTCAGAGTCAGAGAGCGGGCGGCGCCAAGCTGCTCGACGTGGGTTCTGGGGCGGGTTTGCCGGGCGTTGTGATCGCGATCCTGCGTGAGGACATCGAGGTCGCTTGCCTGGATGCCGTCGCGAAAAAGGTCGCCTTCGTGCAACAGGTCGCTTCGGAACTGGGTCTGCGCAACTTGAAGGGACTGCATGCGAGAGTCGAATCACTGGCCGGGAGCTACGACGTCATCAGTTCTCGGGCCTTTGCCTCGCTGGCGGATTTTGTTTCTGGATCTGCCCATCTGTTGGCGCCGGATGGGGTTTGGCTGGCGATGAAGGGCAGGGCGCCCGACGAGGAAATTGCCCAGCTCCCGGCGGCAGCGGAAGTGTTCCACGTGGAACAATTGGCCGTCCCGGGCCTGGACGCCGAGCGCTGCATCGTCTGGATGCGAAAACCAGCAGCCTGAGCAACGTCTGCTGCGTCGACCTCGCTTAGACTCGACGCACTCCCTTTTGAGGCATTTCCATGTTCGGCATCGCTGACTACGGCGCGTTCGTCGCCGCCATCATCCTGTTTCTCGCGATTCCTGGGCCCGGAAATCTGGCGTTGATCACTTCAACCGGCAAAGGCGGCTTGCGCGCCGGCCTGGCTGCGACGCTGGGTTTGATTGCAGGCGACCAACTCCTGATGTGGGCGGCGGTGGCGGGTGTGGCCGCCTTGTTGGCAGCGTATCCGGCAGCATTCCAGGCCGTGCAGTGGCTCGGCGCCGGCTATCTGGCGTGGCTCGGAATCAAGATGCTCAGGGCCAAGCCCGGTGCCGCGCCCATCCTCACCATTCGGCCACGCCACTATTTTCAGCAGGCACTGACGATCACGCTGCTGAACCCCAAGGCGATCGTCTTCTATATGGCGTTCTTTCCGCTGTTTCTCGATCCCTCGCGCCATCAGGGGCTGGCCACCTTCGGCGCGATGGCGTTGACGATTGCCACCCTGACTTTTTGCTACGGCCTGATCATGACGCTCCTGACCTACTTTCTCGCGGAGCGCATGCGCGCCAACCCACGCATTTCGGGGACGCTCAGCAAGCTGGCTGGCGTCTTCCTGATCGCGTTCGGCGTCAAGCTCGCGATCTCCAGGTAAGCATGGCCAAGATCTTTTGCATCGCGAATCAAAAGGGCGGCGTCGGCAAGACCACGACGACCGTCAATCTGGCCGCAGGCCTGGCCAAGGTCGGCCAGCGCGTCTTGATGATCGACCTCGACCCGCAGGGCAATGCCACCATGGGTTCGGGGGTCGATAAGCGGAAGCTCGAGACCACCGTGTACGACGTATTGCTCGAATCGGCATCCGTGGCCGAAGCCCGCATGACGTCGGAGAAGTGCGGCTACGACATCCTGGGCGCGAACCGCGAGCTGGCTGGCGCCGAGGTCGAAATGGTCGCACTCGATCGGCGCGAAAAGCGTCTGCGTACCGCCCTGGCCGCAGTCGGCGCCGAGTACGACTTCATCCTGATCGACTGCCCGCCCAGCCTGAGCCTGCTCACCCTGAACGGACTGTGCGCCGCGCACGGCGTGATCGTACCCATGCAGTGCGAGTATTTCGCCCTCGAAGGCCTGACCGACCTGGTCAATACCATCAAGCAGGTGCATGCCAATCTCAACAAGAACCTGCAGATCATCGGATTGCTGCGAGTGATGTTCGACCCGCGGATCACACTGCAGCAGCAGGTCAGCGAGCAGCTCAAGGCCCATTTCGGCGACAAGGTGTTCGACACGGTGATCCCGCGCAACGTGCGCCTCGCCGAAGCACCGAGCTACGGCCTGCCGGGCGTCGTGTTCGATCCCGCAGCCAAGGGCAGCCAGGCCTTCGTGGCGTTCGCCCAGGAACTGGTCGAGAAGATGCCGCCCGCGAGCGCACTGCAGTCCGGGTCGGCCGCGCCGTTCTCGCCGCCGGTACAGGCGCCGATGGACGCGCCGCCTGTGGCGGTGCGGGACCTCGATGGTGTCTGAGACTGGCACGCTGGCGCCGCAGCCCGTGGCCGTCCCCAAGATCCTGTTGCTGCCGGGCTGGCTGAACAGTGACGTCGCCCATTGGCAGAGTCGCTGGGAGGCGATCTACGGCGACCACCGCGTCGAGCAGCACGATTGGGTGCGGCCGTTGCGTGGTGACTGGTCTGCCAGGCTAGAGGAAGAACTACTGGATGCGGCCAGCCCGGTCGTCCTGGTCGCGCACAGCCTCGGCTGTATCCTCGTCGCGGCCTGGGCTGCCCATTCCCGCCACGCCACCAAGGTGCAGGCCGCGCTGTTGGTGGCCCCTGGCGACCTCGAGCGCGATGACTTGCGCCAGATGATTCCAGGTTGGGCGCCGATCGTGCGCCAGCCGCTGCCGTTTCCGGCCCTGATGATCGCGGGTCACGATGACCCGTATTGCGCGGCGGCACGTTCGCGCCAGATGGCCATGGACTGGGGCGCGCGCTACATCGATGCCGGCGCCCGCGGGCACCTCAACGGCGAATCCGGGCTGGGCGACTGGCCCGAAGGCCGGAAGTTGCTGAACGAACTACTGAAAGAAGACTGATCTCCATGGCCACCAAGAAACCCAAGGGCCTCGGCCGCGGACTCGAAGCACTTCTCGGCCCGACCTTCAACGGGTCGGACAGCGTGGCATCCGGCGATTTCGTACCGTCGAATCCCACGGTGCTTCTACTCGACCAGATGGTGCCCGGCGTCTACCAGCCGCGCACGCGCATGGACGAAGGCGCGCTGTACGAACTCGCCGAGAGCATCAAGGCGCAGGGCATCATGCAGCCGATCCTGGTACGCCGGCTCGACGCGGATGCCGCGCGCGAAAAGAATGCCGAGTTCGAGATCATCGCTGGCGAGCGCCGTTTCCGTGCCGCCGGGCTGGCCGGACTCGACAGCGTGCCTGTGCTGGTGCGCGACGTGCCGGACGAAGCCGCCGCCGCGATGTCGCTGATCGAGAATATCCAGCGCGAAGACCTCAATCCACTCGAAGAGGCTCAAGGCCTGCAAAGGCTGGTCGCTGAGTTTGGACTCACTCACGAATCTGCGGCGCAAGCCGTGGGACGATCGCGCAGCGCCGCCAGCAACCTGCTGCGCCTGCTGAACCTGGCCGAGCCGGCGCAGGCCATGCTGATGGCCGGCGATATCGACATGGGCCACGCGCGGGCACTGCTGTCACTCGACAAGGGCACGCAGATCACGGCGGCGAATCAGATCGCGGCCAAGAAAATGTCGGTCCGCGAAGCTGAGGCACTGGTCAAGAAGCTCGCCGCCGAATTCAGCCTCACGCCCACACCGCGGCGCGGCCCCAGCGAGAAGTCCCGCGACCTGTTGCGGGTCGAGGAAGAACTGGCCGACCTGCTCGCGGCCGCGGTCGAGGTCCGCATCAAGAAGCGCACGCGGCGCAGCGGCAAGATGGAGGAGAGCGGCGAACTCGCCATCCATTTCGGCTCGCTCGACGCGCTCAACGGCCTCATCGATCGAATTCGCCAGAC
>OFPD01000025.1_pt1 | contig 5690 bp, 6 predicted proteins | sample 1542551 | NCBI WGS metagenome assembly OFPD01 (sample SAMN05503967, study PRJEB24370) | sediment metagenome | isolation source: lake sediment | place: USA: Lake Hill lake, St. Paul Island, Alaska | collected 2013 | reverse complement strand
CACTCTTTCCCTACACGACGCTCTTCCGATCTAAGATGCCGGCGGCGCTGACCGGGAGGAAGTCCTCATACACCAGGGGCTCGGCACGCAGAAGGCCCTGGTCCAGCAGCGCGTCGACACTCTCGTTCGCCGATACCGCCGTCGAATGGCCCAGGCGGCTTCGATCCACCGAGTACCGGAAGTAGGCAAGTCGCTCCCGGTGCAGGGACCGCGCATCGTCCGGGAACGCTTCGAAGACCTTCGCCAGAGCCGATGCCTTCGACTCCGCACCCGTCGCTGCCTTCGATGAGGCGCTCAGGAGCTCGTCATAGAGGCCGCGCCCTTTGGGCGTGAGCGCACAACCGCGCTGTTCGATTTCGCCGAACCGGGCGGTGTGGGTGCCATCGGCCCCATCTGCTCCCCGGAAGCGGATGGGCTCTTCCAAGGCGAGAAAGCTGGTCTGGCGCAGCAGGATCGGGCACTTGCGCTTCGGCGGACCTTCGATCGCGTCTTTCGCACGGATGCCCCTCTCCAGCATGGCCGCCTGCGCCCGGTCGATGTCGAGCACCCGCGGCGTCAGGTGGTTGATATGCGGACCCTTGAAGCACACCACATCGGCGATGAGCGGATGCAAGGCCCTCAGCTGCCGGTAGGTCTCGATGTCGACGGTCGCCTCTTCGTGCCAGCGAAACGTCTCGAGCGCCTGCGTGACGAACTCCTGCGCGTCCTGTCGGGAAAGGCCGCCATCGCTCTCTGCGCATGCAATGAGCTCGATGCAACGCGACGTGAAGATGTCGCGCCCGACGAGTATCTTCGCGGCGCGCTCGCGCAGCACGGCGTCGTCGATCAAGTCCAGACGCAAGAGCGACGTGAACACCCTGAAGGGGTTGCGCCGGAGCGAAGAATCCGCGACGGGACGGAAGGCGGTCGCATGCACCGGGACTCCCGCCACCGAGAGGTCGTAGTAGCCGACCGCATGCATGCCCATGACCGAGAACAAGCGGCGCATGACCGACAGCTCGTCGACGGTTCCGAGACGGATCGCGCCGTGACGCTCCAGGTCCAGGCGACCCAGCTGGCCGGCCTCGCGCAGGCGGCCGGCGAGCGCCTTGTTCTCGTGAAGCACTTCGGCATTGATGTCGGCGACGAGATCGAGCAAGGCGCCGTACTGGGGCACCTCGGTCTTGTACATGCTGGACAGCGCCTGCGAGAACAGGGTGCGGATATCGTCGGGCTCGACAAAGGCATTGGTCTTCATGGGAGGCTGGTTCGAAGATTTCGGAGGGGTCCGGACACCGCGCCAGACGCGGATGCGAAGGCACGACTATCGCCAAAGCGATGCCCGATGGATAGCGATAAGTCGGAACGATTTCATGTCAAAATGGAATCAACTTGTCCAACCCGGCCCGAGACCGCCGTCTGCCGTTGCCGCCGGCTTATTGCTCCCCGAGCATCATGTTCAGACGAGAATTTCTTCCCTCCATTGGCCAGCTCATGGCGTTCGAAAGTGCCGCGCGACACGCGAGCGTTTCGCGCGCGGCACAGGAACTTCATCTCACCCAGAGTGCGATCTCGCGCCAGATCAAGCAACTCGAAGACCAGCTCGGGACCGCGCTCTTTCATCGCGTGCGCCAGCGTGTGGTCCTGACGGACGCGGGCCGCGTCTACACGGCGGAACTCCGCACCGGCCTGGAAACGCTGTCGAACGCAACCCAGCGCGTGATGACCATGGGTGGCATGGGCGAAGTCCTCAACCTGGCCGTGCTGCCGACATTCGGAACGCGATGGCTCATTCCCCGGATGAGGCGCTTCGCGGCGCTGCAGCCTGGCGTCACGGTCAATTTCGCGTCAAGAACCGAACCCTTCGACTTCGCGCGCGAGCCCTTCGACGCGGCCATCCACTATGGCGCCGATTTTTGGCCGGGCGCCTCCTGCGACTACCTGCTCGGCGAGAGCATCGTCCCGGTTTGCAGTCCCGAGTTCAAGCGCCGCAGCGGCATCCACACCCGCGAGGATCTGGCGAGCCAGTGCCTGCTTCATCAATCGTCGCGGCCCATGCAGTGGGTGGAGTGGTTCGAGCAGGTCAAGATCGCGGCACCGCATGCCATGCGCGGCCCGCGCTTCGAGCAGTTCGCGATGCTGGCGCAGGCGGCGGCGAATGGGCTCGGGGTGGCGCTGGTGCCCAGGTTTCTGGTCGAGGAAGAACTCGCCTCCGATCGACTGGTCGTCCTGTTCCGCGAGGGGCTGATCACCCAGCGGGCCTACTACGTCGTGGTTCCGGAGACCGGTGCGGAGAATCGCCTGGTGCTGGCGTTTCGCGACTGGCTCGTCGGTGAGGCCGCCGCTGCGCGGCCGCGCAGCCAGCCGAAATCACGCGAGCCAGTTGCGCCCGTCGTACGCTGAGACCTCGATGGCGGGGTCCATGCTCGCGACCTCGTCGACGCAGTTCAGGTTCACGTTGACCTGTTCCGGCGCCGAACGCGGGTGGCAGTGCGTGTGAATGCCGCAGTGCCGGCAGAAGTAGTGACTGGCGCGAAGCGTGCCGAAGCGATACACGCCCAGGTCGTCGCTTCCCGACGTCAAGACGAAGCGATCCGCCGCGACCCGATGATGCAACGCCGCCTTGCGCACGCAATAGCTGCAATTGCAGCGCACACCCTTGGCGAGATCCGAAGAGAAATCAAAGCGGACCGCACCGCAGTGGCATTGTCCGGAGTGCCAGCTCATACCAAGGCGGCGCTGGCAGCCTCCGACGCCTTGAAGCGCCCGAGAAAGGCACGCGTCGATTCCTGCCGCGGGTTGTCGATCACGACGCTTGGCGGACCGCATTCCGCGACCACGCCGTCGCGCATGAAGATCACCTGGTCGGCGACCTCTCGCGCGAAGCCGATCTCGTGCGTCACCAGGATCATCGTCATGCCTTCCTTGGCCAGCGCCTTGATGACGTTCAAGACCTCGCCGACCAGTTCCGGATCCAGGGCCGAAGTGGCCTCGTCGAACAGCATGACCGTCGGCTTCATGGCCAGTGCCCGTGCGATCGCGACGCGCTGCTTCTGTCCGCCGGAAAGTTTGTCCGGATAGTAGTCCGCCCGCTCCAGCAGGCCCACCTTGGCCAGCAGCGCGCGCGCCTCGGACTCGGCCTGCGCCTTGGGGGTCTTGAAGACGGTGACCGGGCCTTCCATGACGTTCTGCAGGGCCGTCATGTGCGGAAAGAGGTTGAAGTGCTGGAACACCATCCCCGTGGAGGCCCTGAAGCGTGCGAGCTTTCGCTCGCTGGGCAGCGTCGTGTGCGCGCCGTTGAACTCGATGGTCTGCTCGCCCACGGTGATGCGGCCGGCGTTCGGGACCGACAAGAGATTGATGCAGCGCAGAAGTGTCGACTTGCCGGACCCGGACGGCCCGATCAAGGCGACCACCTGGCCAGGCTCGATCTCGAGGGTGATGTCCTTCAGGACCACGTTCTGTCCGAAGGATTTCTTAAGGTTGGAGATCTGGATCAAGGGACGAGACACTTCAAACCTCCTTGGCACCGGCGCCGTATTCCATGCGCTTGGCCCAGATCGTGATCGGCAACAGGACCGCGAAATACGCGATCGCGATGAACGTGTAGATTTCCAGTGGACGGTAGGTGTCGTGTGCGATCACCTGGCCTTGATACAGCAGATCGGGCACGGCCAGCACGGAGAGCAGCGACGTGTTCTTCAGCTGCATGATGGATTGATTCATCAGCGGCGGGACCATTTTCTTGAACGCCTGGGGCAGGATGACCCGACGCATCAGCTGCAGCCGTGTCATGCCGAGCGCCTTCGCTGCCTCGGTTTGTCCGGCTTCGATCGAGATGATCCCCCCGCGAACGATCTCCGAATAGAAAGCGCCACCATAGAGCGTCAGGCAGAGCGCGGCGGCGGCCATCGCCGACATCTCGATGCCGGCCAGGACTGGCAAGGCGTAATAGAACCAGACCAGCTGAACCAGCACGGGCGTGCAGCGGAACACCTCGATGTAGGCGCGCAGCGGCGCGGTCAGCAAAGGGTTGCTGGAAAGGCGGCCCAGGCCGGTCAGCAGGCCAACCAGGAGCCCGAGGACGACGCACACCACCGTGAAAATCAACGTGTACATCAGGCCGTGCAGCAACAAGCCCCGGTACGTCCACAAGACGCCGAAATCCCAGTCGTATCCAGCCGCCCCCGCACCCGGGGCGCCGCCCGAGAAGTGCTTCATGGCCGCCCAGACGCCGGCCAGGGCCAACAGCACCCACAGCGCGATGCCAAGTGGAGAACGGCTCTTCGGCTCGTTCGAAGATTCCACGTAGTCCATGGGAGCCTCCTCAGAACTTGACTTCGGGCGGGAACGCGCTGGCGGGCACGCCTGCGAGCTTTTCCATGTTCTTGAGAATGACGCTGCGGACTTCACCCTTCGCACGGACCTCGGCCAACCAGGCGTTCACCGCCTTCTGCATGCCGGTGTCCGACTCCTTGCGCAGCCCGATGCTCACCGGCGCGGTGTAGATGGGCTCCGGGATGTACATGGTGCCGATGGAGGCGCGCTTCGCGAGCAGCGGCTGCGCCAGCAGGATCACGAGGATCTGGCAATCGGAGCGCCCTGCCTGCAGGGACATCGTGGCGGCGCCCGAATTCTCCAGGCGCGTGACGTCGGCCTTGGGCAGCACCCGCGTTGCCAGTTGATCGTGGCTCGAGCCGACGTCCACGACGATCTTCGTCTCGGGCGTATTCAGCTGCTCCCAGGTTTTCTGCGGAATGCCCTTCTTGCAGACCACGGTGTACGTGTTGTCGAACAGCGTGTCGGAGAAGTTCACGACCTCCTTGCGGGCCGGCGTCGGTGCCATGCCGAACATCACGTCGATCTTGTTGGATTGCAGGTCGAGCACCGCGTTGCCCCAGGTGGTCTCGACGTACTCGACCTTGGCCCCGAGTTTCTGGGCCAGGCTTTCCGAGAAATCCGGCCCGAAGCCTTCCCATTTGCCGCTACCCATGTCCTTGGCGAAATACGGCACGGCGCCGGCGACCGCACCGACGCGCAGGACCTTGGTTCGTTGCACCCTTGCCAACGAGCTTTCGGGCTCCTGCGCGGAGGCTGAACCGAAAGCACAGACGGTCGTCACGGCTGCCACGAGGGCGCGGAAAAAATTTCGTTTGGTAAACACGGTATCTCCAAGCAAGAAGCTCGCCATTGAAAGAAACGGAAGGAAGCGCTTTCCAGCCGAGATGAAGTCTAGAAGTCAGTGCTGTCACAATCAACGTAGCACATCGTCAGGATGACGAAAAACTCTCGTCATACCGTCAGCATCTTCGGCGAAACCTACGTATTCTCGCCTCCTCGCCGTCGCCTCCATCGTGTCCTGGCGATTCCGCCAATTCGCGGGGCGCGTCGACTTCTGTCCCAATACTCATGACCTGAGCCACATCGGTATCGCGGCGGCGGCGAGCGACGGCCGGCCGGGTGGTGCGCGCTGCACTCATGGCGAGCGTCATCAGCGTTCCAGATAGAACGCATTCAGCCAATCGGGGAAACGCGAGGGTGGCGGGCGGAGCGCCCAGTGCTTCGACCTGACGAACGAGCTCGTCGGATCGACGAAGCCGATCACTCTTTCGACGATCTGCTCTCTACCATCTGCCAAGACTCGCTTCTACAGTTCTTTCAACGGGCAAACGTGCCCACAGGAAGATCGGAAGAGCGTCGTGTAGGGAAAG
>OFPD01000024.1_pt1 | contig 5807 bp, 4 predicted proteins | sample 1542551 | NCBI WGS metagenome assembly OFPD01 (sample SAMN05503967, study PRJEB24370) | sediment metagenome | isolation source: lake sediment | place: USA: Lake Hill lake, St. Paul Island, Alaska | collected 2013 | reverse complement strand
CACCGCCCCCACCGCATGCCGCCAGCATCGACACCACGGCCAGCATCGCAAGGCCCGTGGCGCAGCGCACCGAGCCCGTCTTTCGAACACCCCTCATCGATCGCACCCCTTGCGCCGCGCCGGCGCCCGGTGCGGTCTTCGTGTTGGTCTTATTGAACGAAGCCCATGCCGCGCGACTCGCGCACCTCAGGCTTGATCCGATGCTCCGCGTCGAGCTGGTCCAGGAATTCGGCGGCAGAGAACTCGACCGCCAGGATATCCGTCTGGCGCTTGACCGCGGCGAAATCGCCCGGACACAGCTGCGGCAGCTTGGCCAGCCGCAGCCTGATCTCGTTGGTGATCAAGGTCGCGTCGCCGGCCAGCGCCTCGGTGACGAACATCCGCTCGCGCTGCTCGCCGGTCAGCGGCATGAACTTGATCTTGAAGGTGAAGCGGCGCAACGCCGCCTGGTCGAGCCGGTCGAGCAGGTTGGTGTGCAGACGAAGATGCCGTCGAAGCGCTCCATGCCCTGCAACATCTCGTTGACCTCGGTCACTTCATAGGTGCGCTGCGCGCCGCGGCGGTCCTGCAGGAAGCTGTCGGCCTCGTCGAGCAGGAGCACGGCTTTCTCGGCCTCGGCTTCCTTGAACATGGCCGCCATGTTCTGTTCGGTCTCGCCGACGTACTTGCTCATCAGGTCGCTGGCCTGCTTGATGATCAACGGCCGGCCGATCGCCTTCGTGATGTGCTCGGCCAGCGCCGTCTTGCCGGTACCCGGCGCGCCGTAGAAGCACAGCGTGCCGTGGCCACGCGCCTTCAGCGCCTCGACGATGCGCGGGATCTCGAATCGGGTCTCGACGTTGAGCATGTCGAGGTCGTAGGTGGTGACGCTGCGGCGCGCGCCCAACCCATCGAGAGTGCCGAGCGCGAGGTCGGCGTTCTTGAGCTGCCGCTCGATCAGGCTCTCGACCGAGCTGCCTTCGGTCATCGCCAGTTCGGCGAAGCGCACCGCCGTGCGGATCTGGGCCGGCGTCAGGCCCTTGCGCCCGGCCAGCTTGGCGGTGAAGGCATCCGACACCGTCACGCCTTCGAGCGTCTTGCGCACCAGTTGCTCACGCGCCCCGGGCGGCGGCGACTTGAGTTCGAGGTGGTAGGCGAAGCGGCGCCGGAACGCCGGGTCGATCTGCTCGATGCGATTGGTGACCCACAGCGTCGGCACGGCGTTCGATTCGAGGATCTGGTTGACCCAGGCCTTGCCGCTCACGCTGCCGCTGGCAGGAGATGGAACCTGCTCGGCGCGCGCCATCATCTGTGCGGCTTCGGTGCTGATCGGCGGGAACACGTCCTCGACCTCGTCGAACAGCAGCGCCGCCTGCTCGCTGCCCTTCAGGAACACCTGCGCGATCTGCAGCGAGCGGTAGCGGTCGCGGCCCGACAGCGAATTGCCGTCGCGGTCGGCGTACTCGACCTCGAAAAGCTCGAGGCCCGCGGCCTTCGCGACCACCTTGGCGAGCTCGGTCTTGCCGGTGCCGGGCGGCCCGTACAGCAGCACGTTGACCCCTGGCTCCTTGCGCGCCACCGCGGCGCGCAGCAAGGTGACCAGCATCTGGGCGTCGTCCTCGACGAAGGAGAAATCCGCCACCGACAGGTTGCTCTTGGCCGACGGCCGCGTGAACACCGCCATCAACTCGTTGCGATCGCGGTATTCGCGCATCAGCACCGGCGGCAGCTTCTCGCTGACCTTCATGAGGTCGGCCAGGTCGGTGATGTTGTGCTCCGAGATCAGGTTCTCGACCAGCCCGATGCGCTCGAGCCGCGAGCCCGCCCGCAGTGCTTCGCCGACCTCGCTGGCATTGACGCCGGCCACCTCGGCGATCGCGGCATAGGCCTCGGGTGCATTGTTGACCTTGAACTCCACCAGCAGCGAACGCAGGTCGCGCTGGTAGCGCGCCAGCGTGCCATACAGCAGCAGCGCGCGCTCGGCCTTGTTGAGCTGCAGCAGCCCGGCCAACGCGTCGATGTTCTTCTCGACCAGGGTCGACTGCTTGCGCAGCGCGTGCGTCAGCCAGTCGCGGGTGACCGACAGCACCGACAGCAGGTCCTTGGGCTGGTCCTTGGCGTACTCGTCGAGATAGAAGAACAGCGTGCCTTCCTCGTAGGGGCCACGCCAGACGCCGTGACGCTCCAGCAGCGTGCGGCCGTCGAAGTCCTCGACGCCTTTCCAGATCTCATTGCCCGCGCAGCGGCGGCCGAGGAACTCGCGCAGGCGCTGCAGCACCGGCAGCGGCCAGACCAGGTGGCGGCCGGTGAGCGACAGCAGCCCATTGAGGTCGCGGCGCACGTTGAAGCGCGGCCCCTGCTTGGCCGCCAGAGTGAGCACGAAGTGCGAACACATGAGTTCGAGCACCGGCGCCTCCTTGAGTCCAGGCGACGGCAGTGCATGGCCGCGGGAAGCCGCAGCCACTGCATCGACACCGGAACGCTTGACCATCGGGCGACCTCCAGCTAGGAGAAGGTGAATCTGGAAGCGACCATAACGCAGACCTCTGGCTTCGGGAAGCCTCGCAGCACTAAATACCATCATGTTGCGAATCCGTCCACAATCCTCCAGATGGTTGGAATCGAAGACATCGAACGCGCCGCGGCCCGGCTCCACGGGCAGTTGCTGGACACTCCCTGCGTCGAATCGCGCACCCTTTCCGAGATCGTGGGTGCCCAGGTCTTGCTCAAGTTCGAGAACCTGCAGTTCACCGCCTCCTTCAAGGAACGAGGCGCCTGTAACAAACTGGTCGACCTTGTGGAGGCCGGCACCCGAGGCGTGATCGCCATGTCGGCCGGCAACCATGCCCAGGGTGTGGCCTACCACGCACAGCGCCTGGGACTGCGCGCGCTGATCGTCATGCCGCGCTTCACGCCCGGCGTCAAGATCGAGCGAACCCGCGGCTTTGGCGCCGAAGTGGTGCTGTTTGGCGATTCGCTCGACGCCGCCCGCGCCCATGCGCTGGAGTTGGCCGCGCGGGAAGGCCTGGCCTTCGTCCACCCCTACGACGATGCGGCGATCATCGCCGGGCAGGGCACGGTAGCGCTCGAAATGCTCGATGCCGTCCCGGACCTCGACGTGCTGGTGGTTTCGGTCGGCGGCGGCGGCCTCATCGCCGGCATGGCGGTGGCCGCGAAGGCGCGCAAGCCGGACATCGAGATCGTCGGCGTCCAGACCTCGCGCTTTCCAGCGATGGTCAATGCGGTGCAGGGCACGCACCACCCGCAGGGCACGAGCACGATCGCCGAGGGGATCGCGGTCGGGACTCCGGGTGTCCTGACGCGCGAAATCATCGCCCGCCTGGTCGACGACCTGCTGCTGGTCGACGAGGGCGACATCGAGCAAGGGGTGCTGATGCTGCTCGAGATCGAGAAGACACTGGTCGAAGGCGCCGGCGCGGCCGGGCTGGCGGCGCTGATCCGGTATCCGGAGCGCTTCCGGGGCAAGCGCGTGGGGCTGGTGCTGTCGGGCGGAAACATCGATCCCCTGCTGCTCGCCGCGATCATCGAGCGCGGCATGGTCCGCGCTGGCAGGCTCGCACGCGTGCGTGTCAGTGCGCGCGATGTGCCTGGCTCATTGGCCCGGATCACGGCCACTGTCGCAGAAGCGGGCGCCAACATCGACGAAGTCCACCATCAGCGCGCGTTCACCATGCTGGCGGCGCAGAACGTCGATGTCGAACTGGTGCTGCAGACGCGTGGCCGCGAGCACTTGGCGGCCGTGTTGAACGCCCTGCGCGAAGCAGGGTTCGAGGCCGTCGAGCAGCGCTGATCAGGCGACGTGAGACCCGTCCGATTCGGGCGGCGGAAAAGGCTGCATCGGCCGAGCGCGGGCGAATTCGCCCTTGTTGGACATTACGCTCGCTCGATGATCAAAACGGGGATAGCCGCGTTCAAAGGTAAAACCGTCCTATTGTTGCAAGGCCCGGTGGGCCCTTTTTTTTGCTGGCTCGCGCACGATCTGGAAATGGCCGGCGCGACCGTACACAAGGTCAATTTCAACGCTGGCGACTGGCTGTTCTACCGACGGCCCGCGTTTTCCTTCAAAGGCGCCATGTCCGAATGGCCCGCATGGCTGGAAGGCCTGCTGACGCGACTGCGCATCGACGTCGTGCTGCTGTTCGGAGATTGCCGACCCATCCACGTCGCGGCGCACCAAATAGCGGCGCATCGGGGTTTGGAGATAGGCGTGTTCGAGGAAGGCTACCTGCGGCCCCATTTCATGACTTTCGAACGCGACGGCGTGAACGGCAACTCATCTGTGCCGCGAGACCCGGCCTTCTACCTGAAGCGTCCTGAAATGCCGAGAGCCAAGACGCAGGATGTCGGCAACACGTATTGGCACATGGCCCTTTGGGCATTTCTGTATTTCACCATCGGCAGCCTGGGAAAGCCGTGGTTTGCCCGTTACAAGCACCACCGCAACATGTCGGTGGCCGAGGCTTGGCCATGGATGGTTTCAGTCTGGCGCAAATTCAGCTACCGCGTGCGGGAACGCGGCGCGCTGCAGCAGCTCGGCACGCGCTGGGCGCAGCGATTTTTTCTGGTGCCGCTGCAGGTCTACAACGACGCGCAGATCTTCGTGCACTCGAATTTCACGTCGGTGGAGCAATTCATCGAGGAGGTGCTTATCTCGTTCGCGCAACACGCACCCGCCGATGTGGCACTGGTCTTCAAGCACCACCCCATGAGTCGCGGCTATGCCGACTACGCCGCCCTCATCAAGCGGCTGGCGCGCGAGCATTCGATCGCCGACCGCTGCTTCTACATTCACGACCAGCATCTGCCGACGCTGCTCAAGCACGCCCGTGGCGTGGTGGTCGTCAACAGCACGACGGGCTTGCAGGCGCTCAAACACCTGGTGCCGGTCAAGGCGCTGGGCGATGCCATCTTCAACTTGCCGGGCTTGTGCCACCAGGGGCCACTTGCCGCGTTTTGGCACGACGCTCCGGCGTCCAAACCGAACCCGACCCTGCTGCGGCGCTTTGTCAGCTTCCTGATTGCCCGCAGCCAGCTCAACGGCAGTTTTTACAAGCGCTTGCCGAAGGTGCGTCACGCGTCCGAGTCATCGTGGCGCGCGACCGATTGGGGTGCGCTGGCAGAAAAGGCTCAAAGGGCAGCTGCCACATCCGGTCGACCCTCTGAACGCAGGACCCCGGTGACCGGAGCGCTGATGTCTCACCCGGCTGAGCCGGTCCGCGAGGCGCGGGTCGGGGCTATCAGCACCAGTGCCCGAGGGTAGGGATTTACGCCGAGCCCCGCCCGACGGCCCGACGCACCTTCTTCCGTAAGGCGCCAGCACGGAGATTTCTCGATGCTGACGGCGCCCGGCTTTAAATAGACTCCGCGATCGAAAGGTGTGGCGCCTCCCACGCGACGCTCGCTCTCGACCAGGCGATCAAAGACCGGTATTTCCCTTGTTTCCTTGAACCACCGTTCCGATAACAGGTCGATTGAGATAAATTTTGCGAAACTGGGCACCCATCTCGATGCCGATGCCTGTCATTCCACTGAAGTCGTTTTCGAGAATTTGATTGTTGTCATCTTCAACAAGGATGCCAGTTCCATTTCCAGTAAATGCATTCCCTTGAACAACGTTGTTCTGCGCATAGTCCAAATAGTAGACATTTGAAAAATACGATGAATCCCCGCAGTCAAAGCCGCTCAAATCTCGGCTTTGCCGAGCTGCAATCCACACAGCAACATTTTCTCCTTTAAATTGATTGTTGAGTATCTGATTTTGATCCAGATCGGAAGAGCGTCGTGTAGGGAAAGAGTGTAGATCTCGG
>OFPD01000023.1_pt1 | contig 5824 bp, 12 predicted proteins | sample 1542551 | NCBI WGS metagenome assembly OFPD01 (sample SAMN05503967, study PRJEB24370) | sediment metagenome | isolation source: lake sediment | place: USA: Lake Hill lake, St. Paul Island, Alaska | collected 2013 | reverse complement strand
CGATCTTGTTGATACCCGCCACTCTGAGCGCGTTCAAAGTGCTGATACGGAAATTTAAGAAAAAATATCGGCCTGACATTCGCAATATGTTCTTAAAGCGACATCAAAAAGGGCAGGTGGAGAAAACGTCTAAATTGAAGGTACGCAAGAAAACGGCTAAAGAGCAAGCCCAAGTCCCTCTCACGGCTCTGTCGGGTGTGTTGTGCGAGTTTTGCGGCGTACCGTTGCGAAAGGAAGGCGAATGCTCGCGCTGTGTGAAACACCCATTGGCACAAGTCGATTTGGTGCGGCTGGCCTGCCGTTATGATACGGTGGCGCAGATGAATTTGCGACGGAAAAATGATAAAGTAATGGGGCAAATTTCCGATTATTTGTGGTATGCGGCGGAAGAACATGGGCTGATTGGCTATGAAACCATTACTTACATGCCTAGCTTGGTGACGCAAACGGATGAAACCTTTCAGCTTGACCAGGCCCTGGCGAGTAAATTGGCTCATCGGTTGCACAAACGGGCCGCGCCGTTGCTGACATGGGACGAAGAAAAAGAGTTATGGCAATGTAATAAAAAGTTAGACGGCAAGCGAATTTTGGTGGTTGGTGGATTCACCGCCCCCAATTATCCCGCCCTTGAGATTGCGGCGACGGCCTTAAAATTGGCTGGGGCCAAGCAAGTGGCAGGTTTATTTGTAGCGAAACGGGAGAGGTAAAATGATTAAGCATTTTTTGATTCTGTTATTTGTTATGGGATTTATACTGGCGTTTATGTTTTTTGAGGCAAATTCGTATCCGTTTTTGGCTTTCATTGCAGGTTTTTTTGTAAGCGTGTACGGCATACCATTGATAGGAGATTTTTTTGGTAGATGCCTTTTATCGGTTAAAGACAAGGGTATGAAATGCAACAAAATCCACCTGACATCATAGATATAATTTTAGTTCCGATGGGCGTAACGCGGGCAGAGGCGTATAAGTTTGTCATGCAATTGAGCCTACTCCTTTTGGGGATTGCTTTGGGTGCCAGGCTAGATTATCCCCAGGCGATTATGGCGGGAACGCTGATTTTGCTCACGCTCAAATTAGCTATTCCATACATCGTGAGTTTATTAACCAAGTTTAGCGGAGAAACATAATGACCACTCAACCCATGATGTTACAGGGTAAATTGCTGAAACACGTTAAGTCTAATGAAATAGTGCATGGGACATTACGGCTAACCAACAACAGCATTTTGCACTTGGTTTTTAAGCAAACAGACAGCTTTATCCAGCTTGGTCAAGTTCTGGTGACGGACGCGCAACCGCATGTCTCGGCCATTGTTTTGCCCATGAGCTATCATAAGCCTGGGGTTGGAAATGTAACGTTATTTGAGGTTAAGGAAATTAAAGCACTAGACGATACCCAAGCCATCATTAATCAATTTATTTATCTGACACACTTGTTTAATAACCATTTGAGCAATTTGCAAAGCAAAAATACACTCTTGACAAATAATTCATACCATGATACAATAGGCGCGTAATTGAATATCTGAACGGGCAACGTTCCCTACGATTTTGTTTGAATTAACGAACAACGCCCCCAACAATCATGCTAGGCCATTCGCCTTGCATTATCGTTGGGGGCTATTTTAATTTCTCACTATGATGGCACTTTACGCGTTTATTGCAGCTTTAGTTATTGGCGCAGGCTGGTTTGGTTACGAAGAGTGGAAAAAAAAAGCGACTGAAGAAGCAGAGAAAAATGCTCTTGCTCAAAGTAAAGCCACTCCCTTAAACAGCCGTGCGCCCCAAACCAAGTAATGCCAACCATTACACTTCAAGCCTGGTCAGCCCAGCTTGCCATGCGAGATAGCCTTTACCTCGTTTTGTGTGGGCTGAGTTGGGTCAGCTTTATGGGCTATCGGTGGTTAATTCCTTCTGAGTGGCTGAAAAGCTGGGGGAGGCGCGGCAGTGCAGGCTTATTTATCGTGGCCTTGGGCTACAGCCTCATGGCGTTATCGGCTTGATGGGCTGACGTGGTGCATGATATTGGCCGCCGTGACGCGGTTGATAACCTTGCAGTGGGAATGGCTGTGGTATGATGAACTTTTCACGGCCAGCCTCGCCCGATTGCCCATAGCGAATTTGTTGGCGGCCACGATGGGCGATGTTCATCCGCCTCTGTGGTATCTTTTGGAGTGGTTCATCACTCGCTTGTTGGGTGACAATGCGTTTGTATTAAGATTGATTTCTGCCATTGCGGGGATTGCGTTAGTGCCTGCGGCGGCAAAATTGGCAAACCGCTTAGGTGGCGAGCCAACGATTGCCGCGTTATTGGTGGCAACATGCCCTTTTCCAATTTATTATTCGCAAGAAGCACGGCCTTATAGCCTGTTGATGTTGGTGTGTGTGGGCGCGACGATTGCCTTGATTGACCGTGAATGGCTTAAATTTGCGGTTTTGGCGGGCCTGAGTTTGTGGCTACACAATTTAGCCGCGCTGTATGTTTTTGGCCTATTCTGGTTAGCCATGTGGCAGGAGCGTGACCGCCTGACCGTTGCGAGCTTCATGAAAATTGTCGCGTGGTTTGGGTTGGCGGGGCTGATTGTGTTGCCTTGGGTTATGGTTGGTTTGACCCGTCAGGTGGAGGCGATAAGCCAAGGCGGATTTTGGGTGCGCCCGTTGAATGTGGGAACGCCGCTTTACATTTTGAGTGCGATGTTGTTTAGTGAGGATAGCGGCTGGCTGGTGTTGGTGACGGGCCTGTTAGTGCCATTGATTTTGGCTCAGGTCATCACGACGGAGCGAAAATGGGCGACGCTGGGCTTGCTGTTTATCCCGTTGGGCGCGGCCATTATCATTTCTGTGATGTGGCGGCCCATCTTGATTGCGAGGATTATGGCCCCTGCTGTGCCTGCGTTGTTGGTGTTGATTTCTCGCCAATCGCGTGAGACGTTGACGGCCTTGCTGATTTGTTTTACGGTGTGGTTTGGGATTTATACGTTGACCGATAAGGTCGGGCGAGGAAGTTTTGCGGAGATTGAGCGCATTGTGCGCGACAATCAAGTTGAGGGGATTTACCATGTGAATGTAGATAGCTACATTTCGGTGGGATATTATTTTGACCTTGACCAAGCGGTTTGGCCGCAAGCGAATAATCTCAGTCAATCGCTGTCTGCTAAGACGAAAGAAGCGATGGGCATGAAGCAAGCCCCGTTTGGGCAGATAGCGTGTCAGAAAGGACGCTGGTTGTTGTTTTTAGGCTCAAACCCCACCACCTCGGCGGCGGAGTTGAGCTATATGAATGAATTGCTTGAGCAGTATCAGCCTGTGCGCGTGGATAGATTTGAGAATAATCCACTGGTGGAGCGCAGGGCGTACTTGGTGGAGCCTAAATGTTACTCCCAATAACGATTGAGCTAATACAGTTAGCCCTACAAATGACCACGTTTGCGGTCATTGTGGCGGCGTTCATTCGGTTTATGGGCGAGATTGTAGGAGAGGCAAACTAGATGTGGATAGCGCAACAATTGGCCTTTTACCTGACGGCCATGCCATTTCTGAGCCAAATTTTGTTTCCCATTTTTAGTGCCACCATTTTTATCATGTCGGTATCACACTTGGTTTTTGAACGATTCACTTCGGAGCAGGTTGTACCCGTTGTTATTGTTGCTAACGAAGCGAACCTATAGGAAACCCTGTTTACATACATAAACCTTTACTGTCGAAATTCTTTGTTTTACTTTAGCGAAACCATTAGGAGGTTTTTCTTATGTTAGTTTTATCTACGTTAGTCGCAATTTTTACCCTTTTGTCCCTCATGTTCGCTCAGTTCAGCTTGAACATTGACCTGTCCACCATCTTTGTGTGGGCGAGCCAATACGTCAATGCTGTCTGGCCGTTAGTTGCCTTCATTGGTGGTTTGGGTTTAGCCAAAGCCATTATCAAGATGATTATCGGCATGTTGAAATCATTCTAAGAATGATTGAAGTACAAAAATCTTTACCATCGAAATGCTTTGGTTCATTTTAACGAAATTTTTTGGAGATTTTTATCATGGCGGTATTAGTAACACTAGCTGTTTTAGCCCAGCTTTTGGCAATGGCATTTGCCCAATTCAGTTTGAACGTTAACTTAGCGGAAATTTTTTCGTGGGCGAGTCAATACGTCAATGCCGTGTGGCCGTTGGTCGCGTTCATTGGTGGTTTAGGTTTAGCCAAAGCCATCATCAAAATGATTATCGGTATGTTGAAATCATTCTAAAGTAGCAGAACGATTGAAACGCCGCAAACTCATCAGAAGAAATGTAGTTTAATTTAACCGTGTAGTTATAACACAAAAAGCCCCCTCCCAATTGGGAAGGGGCTTTTTGGTTTTATATTTTACGCCGTTTTTAATGGCACATATTTAGCCACATTTCATCATTGTCCCACTCGTAACCTTTGGCATGGAGTTGCTGATATAACTCCCGCGCGGTTTGCCAGGTTAGCCCTAATTCTTGCCCCACCTGAATGGCCGCAATATATTTATCGGTCTTGCGGATGTTCTTGTAGCCTACGCCTGTTTGCCATGCGGCCTCACGTTCAAGCCAGCCGTAGCCCTGGGCCTGGAGTTGCTGATACAACTCTTTGGCGGTGTCCCACTTGAGGCTAAGTTTTTGCCCCTCAACTTGGGCGGCCTCGTATTTGGCGGTGCGGCTAATGGCGCGGCGATTGCCATATCCATTTAGTTTCATGGCCGCACCCGTAGCATTAGCTTTTTAAAGTCGCGCTCATCTTTGGGCGTGACAGTTGGCAGAGACAGCCGCGCTTGCCGTTGGCTCATGGCCTGGCTGAACCATTCTACGTCTGATAACTTGACCAAATCATCGGCATAAATGCTGGCCGTGCTAAGTTTGAACCGTTTGGAAAAGCGTTTGTGCTGTGGGCGCGCCGCTTGTGCAAAAGAACATTTTGACTTACCATGCTTACTGCTCATAGTTCTGTATTCCTCTGAGTGTAGGTAAAGTATTGGCGGAGTGTAATTTGATTGCACTCCGCCAACTCGTTTTAAGTTAGATGAAATTGATTATAAGCGGTTATGTTCTTTTGTCAATTTGGCAAAGAACATGTCTAGGGCGTTTAAGCAAATCATCACAACGCCCTAAAAGATAATCCTCTCGCTTGACCATATCATTATACAAATGGTAAGCTCCATTTTCGGTCATTTTTCTGTCTAAATCTTTTGTATTCAAAAGCCACTTTTTAAATTCAAGCCTTTTCATGTCATCTCCTCACACATAGAACAAATTGCGATTCATTGGTGAACATGGTTAATCCTCCTTTCTTAGTTGCATGGTAAACCACTCACTCAAAATCGCCCCATCGGGCAAATCACTGTCGCCCCTCACCTGCATCACGGCCTCACGCAACGGTACGCCCTCATCCATCAGGCCGCGCACTTGCTTGATTGACGGAGAGAGAATAAATCTATCTCGCCACACGTCATCAATTTTTTCCTCGTCATCATCATACGCCACCACCTCCACCCGCACCGTTGGCGGCGTAACATGTCGCACCACTACCGTTAGCCATTCTTTGCAATTCCAACAATCACACCCCATTGTACAGCCATCCCATAGCTGGTTCACGTTATAGGTTTTCAACAGCTCCCCCATATCTTTGGTTTGCCAGCCTGTTACCTCTGCCCCGCATTTTGGGCAGGGCATGGTGTAGTTTACAGTGTCATACATTCCCATGATTAATTCTCCTTTCTGCATTTCTAAAAAGGCCATAACTTCAACTTGGTAAGCTAACCGATAATCATTATTGTGTTGTTTAGATCGGAAGAGCGTCGTGTAGGGAAAGAGT
>OFPD01000022.1_pt1 | contig 6038 bp, 6 predicted proteins | sample 1542551 | NCBI WGS metagenome assembly OFPD01 (sample SAMN05503967, study PRJEB24370) | sediment metagenome | isolation source: lake sediment | place: USA: Lake Hill lake, St. Paul Island, Alaska | collected 2013 | reverse complement strand
TTTCCCTACACGACGCTCTTCCGATCTGCTTCTGGACGGTAATTGTCCGAGACCAATCAGAGCGTCGCTGTTTGACCCAGGGAGACTTGCTGCGTCAAGTTGAAGATGCGACGACCGCGTACCTACCCCTTCCGCTTGAACAACTGCCGGAGCTTCTTGTTGGTGGAAATCCAGGGCTTGGCCTTCTCAGGCTACTTGTCCAGAAAGCGCCTCCGGTGCCCGCTCCGCTGATTCCTCGGCCCGAACTTGAGGGTCAGATTGCAGCACTTGTAGATGCTAGGCGAGCTGTGCTTCTTACCGGTACGGTCTACAAAGGAAAGACTACCTTGGCTCAGCAGGTGGTCGTGAGTCGCTGTCCGGAAGCCTGGTGGGTGAACTTGACGGAACGACGCCCAGACCAGGTCGACAACCTGCTCCTGGCGCTAGCGAGTGAGATTGAGCAGGGGAAGTGCCCCGGCCTAGTCGTCATCGACGACTTGGACATTTCGCCAGTCGCGCATCGTGCCTACGGCTCGTCACTTTCATTGGTGATACACCGAGCTTTGGTATCGGGTCACGGGGTAATTCTGACCGCTCAGGGTACATCCGAGGGCGCCGGACAATGGACTTCGACAGGGCAATTGGCTGTCATCGACGTTCCCGAGCTTCACCTGGAAGAGATAGGGCGCCTCTGCATCAAGGAAGGATGCCCACGCGATGACGCTAAGGCCACGAGCTTCATCGTTCACACATTGACGAGAGGACATCCCAAACTAGTGCAAGTGCGACTACTTGAACTTGCCACTCAGGGCTGGCCAGCACCAGCGATGTCGGACTTCACTGCGCCGTCCGCTGCGACCCAATCCGCGCGACAGCTCGCTCGTCAACTCTTAAGCCAGTCTGTTCCCCCCAAGGTGGCGGAGTTCTTGTATAGCGCCTCAGCGTCCTCCGTGCTTCTTCATCGCTCCGTAGCCCTAACCTTGGCGGTGGACTTGACCCTGTTGCGCGGACGGGTTGGGACTTGATTCTCAAGTCGGATCAATAGGCTGCGACGCAGACTTGTCCACCGGCGGCGTGGCGCATGCCACGCAGACGCCGACGGTGGTCAAGTCGTGTTCGAGGCGAGGCGGCTGCTTGGACTTGCGTTGTAGTTCCTTTCAAACGTTGCCGGCGAGATCTGTCCGAGTGCGCTGTGACGTCGGCGCGGGTTGTACCAGCCTTCGATGTAGGTGAACAGCGCCAGCCGTGCCTCGGTCTTGGTCTGCCAGCTGCGCCGGTCGATCAGCTCGCATTCAAGCGTGGCGAAGAAGCTCTCGGCCATCGCGTTGTCGTAGGCATCGCCGACGGTGCCCATCGACGGGCGCACGCCCATCTTCTTGCACCGCTCGCCGAAGGCGATGCTGGTGTACTGGGTGCCTTGATCGCTGTGATGGATCACACCGTCGGGCTTGCGCTGTTGCAGCGCCATGTTCAGCGCCGCGAGCACGAGATCGGCGGTCATTTGTTCGCCGATGGCCCAGCCCACGATACGCCGACTCCAGACATCCAGCACGACGGCCAGGAAGATGAAGCCCGCCCAGGTAGGCACGTAGGTCATGTCGGCGACCCACAGCTCGTTCGGGCCGCCGGCAATGAATTCGCGCTTGACCAGATCGGGCGCCGGGCGTTGCCGCTCGTCGCGTCGCGTGGTCACGATGAAGCCGCGACGCCGACTGATGCCTCGAATGGCGTTCACACGCATCAGCCGAGCCACGTGCTTTCCACTGACGCGTATCCCTTGGTCGATCAGTTCGGCGCGCACGCGTGGCATGCCGTAGGTGGCGTCGGATTCGGTGTGGATTGCTCGGATTCGTTCCACCAGCACCGCGTCGTCGATCGAACGCCTCGACGGCGGTCGTTCGAGCCACGCGTAGTAGCCACTCGCAGAGACCTTGAGCACGCGGCACATCGTATGCACGGGAATCTTGGCCTGGTTCGCACTCACGAGTTCGTAGACCCGATGGATGTCTTCTCGCCTTTGCCGGCGAACCAGGCCGTAGCCTTTGCCAAGATGTCCCGCTCCAGCTTGAGCTGACGGTTTTCACGGCGCAGCCGCACGAGTTCCTCGCGCTCAGCGCTGCTCAAGACGTCCTTGCCGCGTGCGGGCTTGCCGCTGTCAGCCGCGGCTTGCGCCACCCAAGTCGAGATGCTCTGGGCGGTGCAGCCGAACTCACGCGCGAGCTGTGACGGGGTGCGGCCCGTCTGGACCAGTTCGACCATCTGTCGGCGGAACTCCGCCGGGTACGGAGGCTTCGGTGTAGGCATATCGGACTCCTTCATCCATAAGGATCAGGTGTCCGCGAAATCGGGTCAACTTCACCACCGGGGGACTTGAGTCCACTTGGCATACTTCCCGTTGCCTGTGCGGCAAATGCCTGAACAACTTGACGAAAGGGTGATTCCGTAACTGACTATTGGCGCAGATTAAATGCGGCGATGATCGTTCGCTTACCGATGTTGCGTAGGAGCGCGAACCGCCAGGCGCTTCAGCTTGCGCGAGGCGTAGCGAGTTCGTGAGGCGCCGCCTCAGCGGATTGGACGAATCCATGGGGGAGCCGCCATGGTGATGCGGGCCCAGCGACCTGTGAACCGGCCCCTCGAAGCGATATCTCGCGCGACCCTTCCTAGGATGTACTAGTGGGTACCACCGATGCGGCGGTGCGAAGTTCCTTCATGTACCTCTTCGAAACGGCGGTGATCAACTCGGCCGGCTCCGCACCGAGTCCCTCGGCGATGCGATAGACGCTCGACAGCGAGGGCATCGCCACTGCTCGCTCCACTTTCGCCACAAAGGTCCGATGGATCTCCGCCATCAGAGCAAATCTGTCCTGGCTGAGTCCGAGCGCCAACCTGCGAGCTTTCAGCTCGGCTGCAAATGCCCGGAGCAACGCCGGATCCTGGTCGGAACGCATGAGACGAATCTCGCCTCTTGCGTGCTTTTGCGCACCAGCCTATCGGGTTCAAAATGCTAGGACATGTGTGCATATGCTTGGGCATGGGCGATGAGTTTTCGCTTGGCCAAGCCCAGTCTGTTACCACAAATGCTTGAGCTTTTAGGCACCAGCGTATAAGATACAAGGTGCATGGTGGTCGATGCGAGCGACGGGCCGTCGTCGGCGACATCGGCAGATCGCTGCGAGGTTTCGGGTCTCGCGTGATGCAACGCGGACCGACGCGCCTGAGTATTGGCGCAAGGACGACGTCCCGGGAGCTGTTGGACTCACGGCATCGTCCGACGCTTGATCGCGTGCACGCCCGCGATGGAGTGACCAGCATGAACGGTGCTCTTTTGAAAGCGCGCTTTCCGTACATGTTCGAAGGTGACCACGTGGGCCTGACCTTCTATCGCGGCTGGACGCCGATTCTGGGCCGCGCGTGCGAGCAAATCGACCGGCTCCTACCTCCCAGCAAACTTGGCTTTCGTTGGGTCCAGCTTCGAGCCGACGACCAAGGCTGCGGGCTCTTCTTGTATGTGTTGGGCGAGTTTCGAACGTTCGTGGTCAACCTCGAGGGCGATTCCCGCCGGGCCATGCTGTTCGCGGCCTACGACGTTGCCGCCGACCTAGCGCCCGAGGTGGATCGCGTCGTACTCGAGGCTGAACGTGTAACGAGCACCGCTTGCATGGTATGCGGTCGGCGCGCCGAAGCCGCCAACTATTTTGGAACCGAGCTCACGTTGTGCAGCTTGCACGAGCCTGGGGCACTTGGGCGCCATGGCGACGAAGGTCTTGAAGGCTTTTGGCGGGAGGCGGTCGAGTGGGAGGCCCCTCCATCGTGAACACGATTCGCCGACGAACGCCTGCAGGGAGCGACTCCGACATTCCGGAGGGCTTTTCCTTGTATCGCACCGAGGCATCTGAGGACTCGTATCAGGGCGTGGAGATCTTGCTCCCTATCGCTTTGCAATGGCGCCTGGTCGAGGAGCGTCGTCGACTGGCTCGGGCCCGCGAGGAAGACAGGCGCGTCTCGACCCTGGAGCGACTCCGAGCCGACAGGGACGGAACGAGGGCTGCTGTCCCGCGAGCCGCGCAGTTGCATGCAGGACTAGACGACCGACTCTCCTTTATCAAGCAGTTCGAGCACGGCGTGGCGCGCCGTGACCGGAAGCGACGTCACCCCGTACTGAGAGCTGAAGAGGTCCTGCGCGTGCTTGCCAAGACGGCAACAGTGCGCAGCAAAGATGAGCAAAGGCGCGAACTTGAACTCATGGAGAAGGTGAAGTCCCTGGGCGCGCTGAGAGATGTCGCCAATCCCGCTCGTCATCCTGAGCGTTGGGCTCGGGTGGTGGCGAGCTTGCGTGCATCTCACCCACACTTTCTGGATGTCACCGACTTCGTTGTCGAACACGTGGCGCTATCGATGAGCAGCAGGGGCCCACTCTGGATTCCACCAATCCATATTTGGGGTCCACCTGGGATCGGCAAGTCTCACTACGCAAACGATTTGGCGACGGCGCTTGGGGCTCCGCTGCGGCGTCAATCCATGGAAAACGCCCAGACCACATCCTTGCTACTCGGCACCGAACGGCACTGGAGCACCGCATGCCCAGGGGCGGTGTTCGAGGAAATCGTGCTGGGGAGGTACGCGAACCCAGTCTTTCTGATCGACGAACTGGACAAGGCTCCGGCGAACTCGGCGTATGACCCGCTCAAACCGCTCCACTCCCTGTTGGAGCCGTTCACAGCGGCGACCGCTCGCGATGCCGCGCTGGACATCACGTTTGATGCCAGCTTGGCCATCTACATTGCGGCCTCGAACGATCCAAATAGGATCCCGGAATCGCTGCGATCAAGGTTCACGGAGTTCGAGATTCCACTTCCCCGCGGAGCACACGCCATCCAGATTGCGCAGGTCGTGGCCGCTCGAACGGTCGAAAAGCTCTCGGTGCCGGGTTTCCTTCCGCCGGAGCCGCGGTTGGCGTATCGGCTCGCTCACCTCACGCCCCGCGCCATCCGGAAGGCCGTACAGGGCGCGGTGGCGCGCGCCATCGTCAACGACCGGATGTATCTGAAGACCTCGGATTTGCCTGCGGATGTCCTCGACGAAGACGGGCCGAAGGTGGTGCTGCACTGAGCCGGGGGGGGCCATGAAACCACTTGGATCCCGAGGCAGGCCATACGGCCCCTATGCAGCGGTTCGTACGACAAAGGACCTCCTGAAAGCTGGAGCTCAGGCGCGAGCTGTCCGGCTAGCAGCGGCGGACATGCTAACGGTAGACCAGACTGCGAAGCTGCTCGATGTCGATCCTTTGGACGTTCTAGATTGGTCCAGGCGCAGTCAGTGCATCGGGGGGATAGACGCCAAGGGCGTGCTCCGATTGCCGAAGTGGCAGTTTCAGCCGGAAATTTGGCTCGTCCTCGAAGATCTTCTGGAAGCACTTGGCACAACAGACAGCTGGCAGCTCCTCTCCTTTCTGGAAAGCCCCGCCGACTCTCTCGCAGGACTGACGCCGCGTACTGCCTTAGAGCGCGGCCTGCCTAAGGGGCGAGTGCTGGCGGCTGCTATCGCCCGTGCTCACTGAGGTAACGAACATGAAGCTGCTCATCTTGTCCGACCTTCACGCCGAATTCGAGACATTCGAGGCACCGAAGGGCCTGAACTACGACGTGGCCATCTTGGCGGGCGACATCGTCGCGCCTGGTCGGGCGGCCGCGCGTTGGCTGCGAGACCCGGCGCGTTTTGGTGACAAGCCTGTCGTGCAGATCGCTGGTAATCATGAGTACTACGGGTCGGTGCTCGATCAAGAGGCAGCGGAGATGCGCCGCCAAGCGAAAGCGCAGGGCATTCATTTCCTCGACTGCGACGAGGTAGTGATCGCAGGTGTCCGCTTCCTGGGCTGCACGTTGTGGACCGACTTTCGCTTGCGGATCGATAGCCCGGGCTTTGCGGGACAACAGGTGCGTCTGCTGTCGAATCGGCACCGTTCGATGATGGAATGCCTGCGCTACCTGGCCGACTATTCGGCCATCCGAATTGCTGACCCGCACACACCAAACTCGCGAGATCGGAAGAGCACACGT
>OFPD01000021.1_pt1 | contig 6054 bp, 7 predicted proteins | sample 1542551 | NCBI WGS metagenome assembly OFPD01 (sample SAMN05503967, study PRJEB24370) | sediment metagenome | isolation source: lake sediment | place: USA: Lake Hill lake, St. Paul Island, Alaska | collected 2013 | reverse complement strand
ACACTCTTTCCCTACACGACGCTCTTCCGATCTGAGACCGGCTTGCTCCTTGTCATAGCTCGGCGGCAGGGGCAAGCGGCCTCGCCCCTGGCGCAGCAGGTTGTAGACCAGCACCACCCGGCAACCCGAGGTCACCGGCAACACCTCGTGCACGCAATCGGCATAGAAGGCTGCGAAGGCCGCTTCCGAGGGATCTTCGCAGCGCACATCCAACCGCACTTCGCGGCCCTTGTGACGCACCAGAAGTTCGCCGCCCGCGTGCAATGAGGGCAGCGTGATGATGAGCGTGGCGAACATGCCGGGCGCTTTCTCGGTGTCGCGGTGGCTGACGAAATGACTGCCCTGATCGTAGATCAGGAGCTTGTATAACTCGGCCGCCACTGGTTCGGTCACTCCGAGCCCTGCGGTGGCTCGCGCCACGAGGGCCTCCAGGGTCCGTGCCCAGCTCTTCCCTTCGATCCGAATCCGATCGGCACCGATCTGCCAGGTGCGCCGGACAGTGGTGTCGAGCAGGGTCTCTCCACCGCGGCCGTAAGGAGCGCGCTCCGCGACGGCGATGAGTCGCTCGGCCTGGGTCGGCAGCAAGGGTAGGGCAATCGGACCGACGCCGTTCACCTCCAAACGGGGAAGCAGCAGTTCGGTCGCGCCCGCGGCATAGAAGTCTCCGGGTATACGGATCGTGCTCAGCAGCGCGGCCAGTTCGTCAGCGATGGAAGACATGTCGTGCTTTCTCAGGGACTCTCAGCACCGGCGAATGGGCGGTGCCAGGGCAAAGGTACAAGCACCCCTTGCACGAATTGCCATGCGGCTGCTCGTTCGGCTCCCCGCGAATGTTGGTCTTCGCTCTGAACACATCAACGGAGACCGCCGAAAAACCGGTCAAGCCGACGTTTCGTGCTGCGCAGCAGCGTCGCGCAGCCTCAGGCGAGTACTTTCAGTCCGTGCTTTTCGATCACGGCAAGCAGCTTGAGCGCCATGCCGCTCGGTCGCTTGGTGCCGGCCTCCCATTTCTGGACTGTTGACTCGCTGGTGTTCAGGTAGCGCGCGAATACCGGCTGGCTCACGTGGGCCTGCTCGCGGATTCTTTTGATCTGCTTGGGAGCGATTGCAGGCGGCACGACCAGGCACGATTCGTCGAACCCCCGCATAGTGGCCTTGTCGATCGCGCCGACTTGATGCAAGGCGGCGGCCGATGCATGGATGGCTTCGAACGCATCGCTCTTGAACTTACGCTTTGTCGTCATAGCATATCTCCATCAGGTGTTTACCCGTCAGCAGCTGACTGACTTGGGATTCGGTCAGTCCGGCGTAGCCTTTCGCCAGCGAGCGGAAAGCCGCGAGTTCATCATCCTCAATGTTGTCCCGGTCCTTCTTGGCGAACAGATACTCGTAGATCCAGTACCGGCCGCCCTTGGCGAGGATGATCGAGCGGTGCATGTTGTCATTCAGCCGCTTCTTGAATACGCCACCGCCCAAATCATCGGCCTGGCCCGCGATCACCTGGCGAATGGCGCTGCACAGTTCGGCATCGCCGATTCCGGCTTTCCTAGCGCCCTTGGCGAATCTGGCGGTCTTGAAGGTCCGAGGCGTCGGTGCTGGCGGCATGCATAAATGTAGCACCTGGTGCTATATATTGCAAAGGACATCGGAAGTACGACCACGGGCTTGAGGTGGTGGCCGATCACTCTGGGAGGCGCTGTCTGCTCCGCGACGAAAGGGCGCATGCAGGTGGCAGCGCGCGCGTGGCGGCCGGCGGCGATTGGGCGATCATCTGCCGGTGCCTACGGCCTGTGGCTTCACTATTTGCTCGCGGCGAGCCCCGAGCTGAAGCAGCGCGGCCGCCGTCGCCGCCAGGCTCTCCCGCAGCTGTGCGATCTCGCGCTCCCACTGTTGCGGACGACTAATTCCGCTAGTCAGGTCGACAGATTTCGCTAGCGGACAGGGTGCGCTAATTCTAGTGAGCGTTCAAGGTGAGACTATTTATCCACGGCCACCCGGTGAGAGTCTTGAGTGTTTTGGTGGCCGCAGCGAGCCGGGGTAGACCGGCTTCGAGTTGCTCGCGGACGCGGGCCATGCTGTCGAAGACGCGGTTGGGGAATTCCTTCTCACGCAGTTCGTCCCACACATGCTCCTGAGGATTGAGTTCGGGCGCGTAGGGCGGCAACCGCAGCAGCCGAATGTTCTTTGGCACGATGAGGTCCTTTGCCACATGGGAGCTCGCGCCGTCAACGACCATGACAATGAAGTCGCGTCTATTTCTGGCGCTGACTTGAGCGAGGAATTTGCTCATGTACTCCGTGTTCATTTGCGGGGCGATCATCCAGTCGAGCCTGCCCTGAATCGGGCTGACCGCGCCGTAGACGTACAAGAACTCGCGTTCATAGCCGTTGCAGACTACCGGTCGCTCAGGCTTCTGGGCCCAGCAGCGGCGAATGCGCACCATGCGGCCGAATCGCGCCTCATCCTGGAACATCAGTCTGACTCGACGTGTGCCGACTTCGCTGGTCTCGAGAAGGGCTTCCAGCATTTCGGGGAGTTTTTTTTCCATGCCTCCTGCACGGAAGGGTCGCTCTTGGGGTGCCGGGTATCCGCAGCCACCTTGCGCCAATCGTGCCTGGCGAGCAAGCGGTACACGACCGAATGCGTCACGGGTCGGCCAAGTCGCTGGGCCAGCGCTGCGCGCAGCGGCCCGATGATCAGCATGCCGCCATCTGCGGACAGTTCGGCCCAGGGCTCCAAGAACTCGACTTCCTCCTGCAGCGACATCGCTTCGCGACGGCGACCACCCCACTGCGCATCCAGCCGAGCAGGGTCGGTCAGTCGAGTACGAACCTTTGCTTGGTATCGGCCGACACTGGCGCGGCCCACACCCAGTGCGACCGCCGTCTGCTCCAAAGTCGCGTTCATGAGCGCAGGCAGCAGGACCGCCTGAGCGCATCGAAGGTCCTCGACCGTCTTCGCACCAGTCGCTAGGACCTTGGCATGCTCCACCATTGCTTGGTCCACAAATCGCGGTCTTGCCACAGCGCACTTTCGAAGTTGACAGTGCCGCGTAGCATGCCACAATTAGGCTCATCTTGAACGCTCAGTGGAATAAGTCGTTGATTCGACTCTTAAAAAATCACTTTTCGGTCGACATGCCGATGTTGTCTCTGGGCAACATATTGGCCAATCTGCGTCGCCAGATCTTGATAGCGCACTCGGTCTGCCGCTTAATTTCGCTAGCAGAGCAGACGCGAGGCGCGGATGACGGAACGACATGCGTTGACGGCGCGCGACATCAAGGTTGCCCAGGTGCTGCGGCCGCTGGGGACAAAGCCGCTGTCCATGCAACAGGCGCGCGTCGCGTCCAAGCTGCTGGATGTTCATTGGACGAGCGTGTACCGCCTGCGCCGACGCTTCCTTGCCAACCCGGTCGCGAGCTCCGTGGCGTCGAATGCGCGGGGGCCGAAAGCAGGTCGCACGCGCCTCGATATCCAGGTGGAAGACATCGTCGACGATGTTCTTGGCAATTGGCTCCCGCGCCAGCGCGAACTGGCGAATCCACTTCTGGACCTGTGGACCGAGGTCAAACGTCGATGCAATCGCTCGAAGACCAAGCCACCGGCGCGTAGTACGGTCGCGCGCCGGTGGGCCAGGCACCGTGATGAACAAGCGGCTGCACTGGCGAAGGCGCCGGGGGCGCAGATCGCGCCTGGGAGCCTCGTAGCGACCAGGCCGTTGGAGATCGTCCAGATCGACCACACCCAGTCGGATGCCTTTGTCGTCGATCCCTGGTTTCGGCGCACCATCGGGCGCCCCTGGCTGACCTTGGCAATCGATGTGGCCACACGATGCGTGGTCGGCTTCTACCTGGGCATGGAGCGTCCGAACGCAGCGACCGTGGCATTGCTGCTCAGCCGTATTGCGCTGCCCAAGGCAGCTTGGCTGGCGGCCATCGGCGCTGAGGCCCAATGGCCGATGCAAGGCATCCCCCAGGTGCTGCACCTGGACAATGCAGCCGAGTTCAAGAGCAGGGCGCTTCACCACTCGCAGTTGCAGGATCGATCGCCCGGCAGAGGCCCCAGGTTTCATGCCCGAAGACTACTCTGTTGCAGTGCACACCCCTCACTTCTGGCTGCTCTCCCGTCCTGGAACATCAGGCGCACCTTGCGCCCGCGTTCAGCCTGGCGCGCGACCTCTCGGTGTACCGTGCGGCGCAGTTTTTTTAAAGGCGGCCTGCGCCGCTACGTCCGCCTTGGGGTGACGCGGACGCGGCACCACCTTGCGCCAGCCGTGGCGGTCCAGCAGTCGGTAGACCGTGGACGGCGCCACCTTCTTGCCCAGTTGTTCCTGGTACGCCTGCTGGATCTCGGCCACGGTCAGCATCCCGCCAGCTTCGGCGCGCTCAACGAACGGCGCCAGCAGCTGCTGCTCCTGCTCGGGGCTGAGGTGCTGATGATGCCTGCCGCCGCGCCCGCGCAAATCGAAGATGGCATCTCCTTGCTTGGACCAGCGCGAGTGCAGGACATGCACCGTCGCGGTGGACCAGCCCAACAACTCGGCGATTTGGGCGGCCGAACTACCCAGTGTCGCCCTGATCAGCACGCATTGAATGCGCTGGTACTCTGCATGACTACCGGCTCGCTTGAGCCGCTCTGCCAATCGCGCAACAGTTGGCTTGTCGCCCACGATCAATGTCTTCATCCACGACTCCTTGAAGTTCGTGGAATGACATCATATCTAATCTATTGAACGCGAGTTGGTATCAATCCGCAAGGAAAGTACTACCACCCCAAGTCGGAGGACCGGACGAGAATCGGTTCCCTGTGCGTGGCGTCGTAGCGCGACCAAGCGGCCACATTGATCGCAACATGGTTCTCTTCGTATGCGGTCACCGCGCGGCTGGCGCCATCTGCGGCGTGAACATAAGCCCCGAAATGAGACGCCAGAGCCTCACCAGTGACGAGGGCGGGTATTTCTCGGCCTTGAGCGCAGAGGGCGAACGCGACTCCATCTCCGACCCATTCTGCGCCGCGAGGCCCGCCGATCCTACGGCCGCTGGCATCGGTTCCGATGCTTGGCGTCGGCAGTAGACCTCGCACCGTCTCTGCCGGATCCGCGATGAGTTCCTGGGGAGGTGGCTCAATGATCTCGGCGTCAGGTACGTCCCGGTCCAGGAAAAGCATCTCGAAGCCCGAGACACGGATGGTGTCACCGTCCAAAAGGGGGCACACCGACACGGCATCGTGATTGACGAGCGTGCCGTTGGTGCTGTGGAGGTCGCGGAGGGTGACAAATTGTCCGTGCCGGATGAGGACCGCGTGCGCCTTGCTCACAGTGCCATGGGGGAACACCAGATGGTTGCTCAACGCGCGTCCGATCCTAGTCTCGCCCTCGAGGAGACGCACCATGCGCAGGACGTCGGCGTTCCTCATCACGATCAAGGTCGGCATGATTCAAACTCCTGGCTGGATCATCGCGCCGCACTCCTTTTCAGTGTGGGAGTACTTTGGTTCTAATGGTACCGCCGCAAAATCGGTTCAATCCAGTTTTTGACATTGTGAAACGAATCTTCCTCGGCCCGGGAAGCATGGCAACGGAGCCGCTGCGCCAAGGGCCGCCTATGAAATCGCAGAAGGCCTCTGCCGCATGCTCAAGGGCGAAAGGTGCTTGAGTCTCGATCCGATGGCCGGGCACAAGATCGTCAATGGAGTGTTGTTTCCGAGTCGGCTTGCCTGGGAACTTCTCGCCGCACGCGCTTCGATCAGGCATCGCGACCCTGGACAAGCAGATTCTCAAGATGAAGTTGCCTTGCCGAGGACCGTGCTGGACTTGGTCGCGGGCACCCCATCGGAGACCGAAATTCGAGTGACGCATGGCAACTCCGACGCCTATGAGGGTTGGTGCGAACGCCTGAATTTCATTCGGAACGCCTACTTCCCAAATTCTCGTGTCGTCGACATTGAACGAGGCTTCTTCGAGATGATTCAAAACGGGAGCGTGATGCCTACCGCAGTGATCTTGCGCGAAGCCTAACCTTCTATCGGCCGAGCCGGGACTGCAATCGCGGGA
>OFPD01000020.1_pt1 | contig 6131 bp, 7 predicted proteins | sample 1542551 | NCBI WGS metagenome assembly OFPD01 (sample SAMN05503967, study PRJEB24370) | sediment metagenome | isolation source: lake sediment | place: USA: Lake Hill lake, St. Paul Island, Alaska | collected 2013 | reverse complement strand
CGTTGGCCGGATCGAAGCGCATCCCGCGCAGGTGCAGCGCCAGCGCGGCGTCCATCGACTGCACGTGCTTGTGGTACCAGTCCCTGAACTGCCAGGCCATCTGCCGGACCTGGAGCAGGCGGCCTTCGTCGGCCTGGACGATGCCCTCGCGCATCACCTCGAGCACGACCCGATGCTGCAGCGTGTGGTCCTTGCGGCAGGAGAAACGGGTGCTCTGCATCCACTCGTCCTCGCGGGCGAAATTCTCCGCAGTCAGTTCGACCACCTCGCGCCAGGCGGCCGGCAATTGCGCGTCGTCGGCCTCGTCGACGCGCGTCATCAGGTCCGTGAATTGCGCGTGGGCCTGGTCCATGAAGGGCAAATCGAGCGAAAGCGAGGCTGTCATGTGTGATCTCCTCATTGAAAGACACAAGGCTAGCCCTCCCGCGCGAGGGACTCATTGACCTGCGACAAGCATCGCGGCAGGCCGCGAACGAAGGCCTAGCCACGCAAGGTGAAGACGACAGAGAGATACGACACCGGCAGCGTGCCGATGTCCTCGATGCCGTGCATGGCGGTGGCATCGAAGAGAAGCGAATCACCGACACGCAGCTTCACTTGCCTGGACCCATAGCGGTAGGTGATGTCGCCCGACAGAAGATATAGAAACTTCAAGCCCGGATGCTGAAAGGTCACATGGGGTTGGGCGTCGGCTTCCAACATGACCAGGTAGGGCTCGACGAACAGGTTGCCCGAGAGCACATGGCCGAGCAGCTCGTAACGGTAGTTCGCGACGGCGCCCAGGCGCTCCACCCGAAGGCCCTTGCCCGAAGGCACATGGCTGAAATCGGTGCGGCAGCGCTGCTCGGCGAAGAAGCGCGACAGCGGCATGCCCAGGGCGTTCGCCAGCCGGTCCAGGGTCTCGACGGAGGGCGATACCTGGCCGTTCTCGATGCGCGAGAGCATGGAGCGCGAAACGCCCGAGCGCTGTGAAAGCGCCAGGGGTGAGATGCCTGCAGCCTGGCGCAGGCGATTCACCTGGGTTCCGACGAGCGCGGCCGGTTCGCTGCGGGTGGGCTTGGCTTTGGGAGTCGGCAGATAGAGCGACGGCGGCAGCCTGAGGGGGCGCGCGGTCGGGAAGGGGGAGGCGACTTGTTGGGTCTTCATGGCTCGGGCGTCCTCGTCCGAGCCTTGTTGTTGCAAGGCATTTGATCTCCTCCCTCGAGCACCATTGGCAAGTCGCTTCGACGTTCCGCCAACAAGCGGGTGTTCGCTTGAGCGTCAACGCATCCAAACTCACTTTACCATGTAGATGGGAAATTTACTAATCACTTGGGAATGATAAAAATCAAGTGCTCGTGACAATCGTTCGGTGCGATCCCGAGTCAAAGAAGCAGAGTCCTTTTCCGAACGCTTGCGTGTCGCAATGTCCAAGCGCGGGTACAAGGAATTCGGGGCGACGGCTCTCGCCGAGGCGCTCACGCCGGTTTTTCCGTCAGGGCTCAGCGTACAGACCACGCACAACTGGGCATCGGGCAAGTCAGTCCCGCGAGCGGATCGCATCGCATTGATTGCGAAGCTGCTTGATGTGTCGCCGCATTGGCTCCAGCATGGGCCAGATCCGCAAGGCGAACGAAAAAGTCCCAAGACGCTGGATGGGGAGATCAGCGGGAAGGCTTTCGCCGAGCGGTTTCATGCGCTGACGGCGGAGCAGCGCCGGATCATGTTGGCGTTGTTGCATGAATTCGAGCGCGGGAGGTCTAGGTGAACTACGGCGAGAGCTGGGTCCCGAGAGGCGATGGCATCGTTAGCCGATCGATTCATTGCGTCGGACTTCTGCTGAGCAGCGATTGCTGTCTTTCCCCGCCGCTCGGCGAACTCACGCTGTAGAGCCGTTTCCGGTCTTCCCAGTGCCAAAGTGATCTCCGTATCGACGACCGGTTTGCAAGGTACTGCCGACATAGCCGTCGCCGTCGCCGTCGCTCATTCGCCGGCGTCATCCTGGTGACGAAGGGCCATCGAGCGTCCGCTACCTGAGCAGCCGGAGTGGCACTCCGGGCCCGAAGCTGCCGGTCGAACCGTCCAGGAAACTGACGTTGGCGAATGACTGCGCATGGCTGATCGGCGCCGCCGAACGGCGGACATGCACACTGGTTCGCGGTCGCCGGCGCTCAGTTCAGGTGGAGTGCACCCCAGACGTGCGGGGGAAAGATGAACGGTTGCTTGGTTGGGTCGAGGTGGGTGTCGTCGAGGCAGCCAACGAATCTGCCGGGAGAAAATTGGTCTCGCACCGACAGCGTGAACTGCGCCACGCCTGCACCGCAGCCATACGTGTCTTGATCGGGAGCGGGCGGCCACAGCACGAAGCCCCCCTCGACCCGGCCGAAGTACACGTGGTTGTTGCGGTTGATCCAGTACCAGCGTCCGCCGACGACTGTGACGCCGCTGCCGCCGATGCCGGCAACGCCGACACGGTCGATCTTCGCGGTCCAGCTACCGCCGTTGCCGTTCGTGGTCCAGCGATCACATGCGAAAGGATTCGGGCCACCGTCTCCATAGGTAAGGTTGTCCATGCCGGCGAAGGTCACGCCCTGGGTCAGACCGCCGACCACGTCGGTGCCGCTCGACACCTCGTAGCCCGAAAGGCAGGTGTCGAGGCGTTGGGCGTACGCGATGATTCCGCCGCTGAAAGCGAGGACACCAGCTACGACGGCGCTGCGGCAAAGGCCTGCATTTCCAGCGAGTTCGGCGGTCATGATGTCACCTCCGCTCGATCGGTCTGACACCGTACTCTCCTGCAGTCCGGAGCAGTTCGCGAATGTTGAGACCGGCCTTCTTCGCAAACTCCTTGGCAGCGGCGGCGCGCGGTCGCTTCCTTGACCGTTTGCATGCCCTCTTCGGTGAAGCTCATTAAGCCAACGTAGGTGACCATGTCATCTCCTTCGGGTTCGCCATGAGCGGCCGATGCCATCTGTCTCGAACCGACGCGGCCGCCTGACGTCGATCAAGCTCGCTGACAGTGAAGCGAATTGCGAATCATCGGCAAGGCAGGTTCCGTGATGGAAGCGGACCTAGCGCGGAGGTGGCAAGGAACTTCACTGCGAGATGCCGCCGTGATGCTACGCGCTTCCGACGCAATGGCAAGATGATCGGTTCCCGCCGCTCTAGCGGCGTTTCGTACGCCAGTGACCGCTTGTCCGGGTCAAGGCTGGGAGGTTGTGATGAACTTCCGCTCCTGGCCGGAAACGTGATTCCGAGGTCGTTCCAGGAAGCCGCCCTTCGGTACGTCCTCCAAACAGGGCCAGTAGCTGGTAAATCGGGCGCGCCCTCTGATCGCTTCGCCGTTGGCGCGCCGATCAGCACGGCTTCCCGCGTTACCTGCGTGATCTCGAACTGCACAGGGCGCTCGGTCTTGTGTTGCATCACCACGGCCCGACCTGCCACCTGATCGCCGTGACAGATGTCCCGAACCTTGAGGCCGACGAGGTCGCACCCGCGCAACTTGCTGTCGATGCCCAGATTGAAGAGAGCAAGTTCGCGCACCCGGTCTTCCATATGGAGCTGCGCTCGCCAACAGCAGACCTTCGACGACGACTTCCATTTGTAAATAGTGGATTGGTCGGGCCGGGCCGCTGCCGCACCGGCGCCGGTCGGGCGCTGGCTGGTCATATCTGGACCCACTGACTATCCTTACTGGATCGCTTCGTCGGCGCGCAGCATCAGCGACGGCGGGATCGTGATACCCAGCGCCTTGCCAGCCTTCAGGTTGACTACGAATTCGAACTTCGTCGGTTGCTCGACTGGCAGATCTGCCGGCTTGGCACCTTTGAGAATCCTGTCGACGTAGCTGGCCGCACGGCGAAACTGGTCCGACAGGCTCGCGCCATACGACATGAGCCCGCCGGCAAGCACGGAATCCCGATTGCCATAGATCGTCGGTAAGCGGTGCGCGGCGGCCAGGCTGGCTAAGCGCTCACGGTACAGCCAAGTAAAGTCCGAGCCGAGGACGACGAGCGCTGTGACATCGGCCTTTTCCAGCCCGGCGAAGGCGCTGTCGATCGCGGCGCCCGTGCGCGCTTCGAAGAGCTTCAGCATGACGCCGGATGCGAGCGCGGCCGCCTGAGCCGCCCGGACGAATGCCACGCTGCCTCGGACGTCCGGATTCCACAAGAGCGCGAAATTTCGACCACCTGGGACCAGTTCTCGCAGCAGCTGCAGTTGCTTTGCAGCGATCTCCGGATCTGCATCCCATGACAGGCCGGTGGCATTGCCGCCAGGATTGGCGAGACTCTTGACGAATCCGGCGCCCACCGGATCGATGATCGCGGCGAAGACAATCGGAGTCGTCTGCGTCGCGCGCATCGCAGCCAGAACGACCTCGGGCTGTCCGCAGACGATGACGTCTACGCCCTGCTGGACCAGCTCCTGAAGCGCCGTTGGCAGCCGCTCAGGTTTGCGATCGACATGATGAAACTCGAACACGATGGTGCTGCCCTCGATGTACCCGAGCTCGCGCAGTCCATCGCGAAGCGGCCCGAAAACCGTTTCATTGTCGCCGGGCGCAATCGGACCCATACCCTGAAAAACGACCCTGGGCACCTTTCGCGACGTCTGCGCTCGAGCCGAAAGCATCGTGGCCACCGCGCCAGCCGCCGTACTCAAGACCAATGCGCGTCGATCGATCAATGCATCACCTCGAACACGTTCAACGACTGCCGTGATTGTCGCCCAGCCCCGAGGCGTTTGCTGCACGCTACCGGGTCCGATGCCAGGCAGCGTGCCCGTCGCGGGAAGTCGTCGCCGATCTGCAAATCTTCTGTGGTGGCCGACAGACGTGCATTGCTCCTCTGGCCGTCTTCCTGGCCACCGTGGTGGCTGTTTGAAGCGGCACATCGTCGGTTGGGCTGTCGGCGTGCGGCAAAGAGCGCTGCTTGGCGGCGGGTGCCGTTCTTGGCGAGTATCGGGCACGCTGACCGGCCCGGGGCGAGGTCAATAGCGGCGAGACGAGGCTTCGTGCCGGTTCTGCTCGCTAGATTGACCGACCCAAGGGGGTGGCATAAAGTCTTGCACCATTGATGTGCACGTGGATGGATAGCTGGATGGCTTCACGACGAAGGGTCGTCATCGCTCTCGCAACAGGCGCGCTGGCGGCTCCGCTTCGGTCCGTCGCTCAGACACGGAAGGTCTGGCGAATCGGATTCTTGTGGGAGATCGAGCAATCCGCCTACGCCCGCCGGTTCGACGCATTCAAGACGGGGATGAGCGACCTCGGCTACGCCGAAGGCAGAGACTACGTGATCGAGCTTCGGTCCGCGCATTCCAGCGTAGTCCGGCTGCCCGCCCTCGCTGCGGAACTGGTGGCGCTGAAAGTCGACCTCATCGTCGCCGGTGGCACACCGGCGGCTGTCGCTGCAAGCAAAGCCACCGGCGACGTCCCGATCTTGATCGCTACCGTGGGCGATCCACTGGGCAGTGGCCTCGCCGCGTCAATGGCGCATCCCGGTGGGAACGTCACCGGCCTCACCAGCTTGAGCACGGAGCTCATCACCAAGCGTCTGGATCTTTTGCGCCAGATCGTGCCCCGTATTCGCCGCGTGGGACTGCTTTACGATCCAACTAACCCGAACGATGCGCCGAGTGCGCCACGGTTCGAATCAGACTGCATCAAGCTCCATGTCGAACCCATGCTCGTCCCGGCGCGCAATGCCCAAGAGATCGCGACTGCGTTCGAGACATTGGCGCGGGACGAGGCCGAAGGATTGATTGTCGCCACGGGCAACACGAATACCGCCGCGCTCGAGCAGATCGTCGGGTACGCGGCGCAGCAACGTCTGCCGGCGATATACGGTCTGAGCACTTATCCCGAAGCCGGGGGTCTAGCCTCCTATGGGGCGGACTACGCAGACCTCTTCAGGCGCGCCGCCGCCTACGCGGACAAGATATTCAAAGGCGCGAGACCCGGCGACCTTGCCATCGAGCAGCCGGTCAAGTTCGACTTCGTGATCAACAACAAGACCGCCAAGGCGCTCGGAATCGACATTCCGCACTCGATCCTGATTCAAGCAACGAAGGTGATCGAGTAGCTGCCCAAGCTGGCGGGGAGTCGCCGCGGTGCGGTGAGCGTCGGCTTGCGGCACCGATACCGCTGCCGA
>OFPD01000019.1_pt1 | contig 6137 bp, 4 predicted proteins | sample 1542551 | NCBI WGS metagenome assembly OFPD01 (sample SAMN05503967, study PRJEB24370) | sediment metagenome | isolation source: lake sediment | place: USA: Lake Hill lake, St. Paul Island, Alaska | collected 2013 | reverse complement strand
CTATCCGAGCGATCATCGCGAACCAGTCATCCCAGAGGCCTTTGTGCCCGAGGTCGAGGCCCAGGGTGGCGACCACGAGGTGTGCATAGTCGGTATCGAAGACCAGGTCGTCGACGTCGAACAGCACCCTCTTCCCGCGCGCACGAAAACGGCTGACCAGTCCACTGATCTCATGACAGTACCGCGAGCGGCAGATGACCAGCAGATCCGCTGCATCGGCGATCTCGTCGAAACGCTCACGATCCGACAGGAAGAAGTAGCTGGCCGACACCGCGCCACCGGCCTGCTCGTTGAGCACCTGGGCCATGTTGTAAGCACGGTAGCGAAAGGTACTGTTGTTCGGCTCCTCATAGAAATAGGCGACGCCGCGGGCGTGCTTCTTCAGCATGGCCAAGCGAGACGCCAGCGGCTTCAGCCAAGGATCCGCGTACGGTACTGGGGGAAGGTCCAGGGTAAACATCAGCGATCGGCTGTCAGCGTTTCGAGAATCCCTTCAAAGGATTCAGCCCAATCGGTGCCCAGCCCGTTCGCCTTGAAATTGCGCTCTCGCGCTTCGCGGTCTTCCGCCAGAGCAATGCCGGCACGGATGGCGTCCACCAGCGATTCGACGCGCAACTCTGCGCACAGGATGTTGGGTGAATAGTTCACCAACGATTCCTTGTTCGCGAACCTGTTGGTCACGACGATCGCGCCGCTCGCCGCGAGGTCCAGCGGCGGGTAGCTGGGGTGGGGCGTATACATGAGGCTGAGCCCCAGGTCGATGGTGCCGATCAGATCCGCATAGGCCTGCCAATTGAGCCCTTCGCATCGGATCGGCTGATAGTCGTCGCCAAATGTCACTACGGGAATGTCCTTGCCGACCAGAACGATCTCCCAGCGCTCCAAGTCGAGCACACCGTCGTTGACCGCGCGGTCGATCGCAGCCAGGCCGATGTGGAACAGGTTGCGAGGGTTGTTGGGACGCGCATAGAAGAAGAAGCGCCTCTTGCCGGCCGGCTGCAAGGCTCGCCGGTGAAAAAGCGAAGTGGGAAACGCCGGCTCGAACCACTGTCCCCGGGTGGCCAGGTGACCCAAGCCGCTACTGATCAGATGCTCGTAAAGGAGTCGCGTGTTGACCAGGAAGCGAATGTCTTGGTTCTGCAGAACCTCCTCGCAATGGAAACGATCTTCGCCAAACGGATAGAACATGCGTTCATCCTCCTGCAGGAGGTAGAGAATCGAACGGCTAGGAATTTCGCTCAGGCTTGCCGCCGTCGTCCACCACGAGGTCGTGATAAAGAGGTCCTTGGAATGGATATCAAGAGGCGCAACAGATTCTTCCGGGCTCGCCCCAGCGTCCGGGATGAACACGAACTGGACTTCGCGCGCCAACTGGACGCCATAGGCACGCAGAATCTGAGCTGCGTTCTCCGGTGACGGCTTTTCCGTTCGCGTCACGATGCGCAGGGTTGCATCCATGCGGTTGGCCAACTGGGCAGCCAGCAGCAAGCCGGTGCCGACGCCTCCAAACAGGCTGCCAGGGCCGATGCTGTCCGTAATGAGACTTACGCGGGACAACATGGGCTCCGGAATCTGGTACGTCGAAATAGGACGCAGGGCGGGAAAGCGCTCAAGCGCCAAACGTTTGACAGTCGCAGGAGGCCCGTCGATGCTCCCCGCCTGCATCGCATTGAAAATCGGCCGTCCGGCAACTGCGTTTCCAACCTTGAGGCGGATCAACCTGACGGCGGCGGCCGTGCCTTGGTTCCGCCAGAACGATGCAAACCGACGGGCACGTACACTCATCTCGGGGCTACCTCCGTTGTTTTAGGGTCTGGGGCGTTTGCCCGCGCATTCGCTGCCAGGCATTCCAGACTGTGGGAGCCGGATTATCCATGGTGTGCAGTTCACAAATGAATGCAAAATCATTCATTTCGTTGCCATGGAGCCGCGGATCATGCGTCCAGTTCGTACGAATCAAGTAGCCATCGGGGCCGCAAGCGGTTGAATCGGGCTCAACGAGCCCCCCGACCGTGAACTCCGAGGCGGGCGCGGAAGGTCGTTGTATCCCACCCGTAAAATCGCCCCTCTCTAAGAGAAAGACACAAATGCGATTGCTTTCAGTGGTGCTCTCGGGAGGAGCGGGGTCCAGACTCTGGCCGCTTTCCCGACAAGCATTTCCCAAGCCGTTCATGAAGCTCGGCGACTCCACGTTGCTGCAACAAGCCGTGGAACGGGGGCAGGCGTGCGGCATCGGCGATCTGATGCTCGTGACCAACAAGGACTATCTGTTTCTGACCAAGGACGTCTTGAAACAGATGGCGGACCCGCCGAACGCCACACTGCTGCTTGAGCCCAAGGGGCGAAACACCGCCCCCGCCATCGTGCTCGCGGCGCTTCAGTGCAGCCGGCAGTTCAGCGGAGATACCGTGATGCTGGTCCTGTCGGCAGACCATCTGGTTCCGGATATCGAGGCATTCGTGGCCAGCGCGAGCCAAGCCTTCAGGCTCGCAACGCAAGGTGCGCTGGTGGTCTTCGGCGTCGGGCCGACCAGCCCCGAAACGGGATACGGCTACCTCGAAGTCGCCAACGTTTCGCGCGACAGCCAACCGGTCAAGCGTTTCGTCGAGAAGCCCGATCTCCAGACAGCGCAGGACTATCTCGCCACCGGTCGCTACTATTGGAACAGCGGCATGTTCTGCTTCACCGCGGACGCCATCGTTGCCGCATTCGAACGACATGCGCCCGAGGTGCTGGAGGCCGCTCGCCGTGCCCTCGATTCGTCGAAGGCGGTAGACAACACGGTCCAGTTCGACCCGCACGCGTTCGCACTGCAGCCCGACATCAGCATCGACTATGCGGTCATGGAGCAGGCGGACAATGTCTATGTCGTCCCCGCAAAGTTCAGCTGGAGCGACGTCGGTTCGTGGCCCTCGGTCGCCAAGGCGCACATGCCGGACGCGAGCGGCAACACCATGCCGGCCGACTCGGTGGCGGTCGACACGACCGGCACCCATGTCCAGGTAGAGAGCCATGGCCCGAAGATCGTCGCTACGTTGGGCGTGCATGACCTCGTGATCGTCGATACGCCCGACGCGCTCCTGGTGGCCCACAAGGGCAGCGCCCAGGACGTGAAGAAAGTCATCTGCGCCTTGAGCGCCCGGAAGCACGAGACAGTTCATCTGCCCGCCGTGGTCCACCGCCCCTGGGGAACCTACGCGTCCCTCAAGGAAGAAGACGGTTACAAGGTCAAGCGCATCACGGTGAAGCCGGGCGAAGCGCTGTCGCTGCAATACCACCATCAGCGTGCGGAGCACTGGGTCGTCGTGCAGGGCACGGCGATGGTCCAGGTCGGCGACACGGAATACAAGACGCTCCCCGGGGAGTACCGATACATCCCTCTCAAGGAGAAGCATCGATTGACCAACATAGGCGACGACGAATTGGTGCTCATCGAAGTGCAGTGCGGGGCCTACCTCGGCGAAGACGACATCGTGCGGCTTGCCGACACCTACGGGCGCGTATGAGCCAGGCGCATTCCAACTTGCATCGCAGCGCATGGGCCGATTGGTGGGAAGGCACCCGCCGCACCGACATCTGGTGGACACTGGCCTGGTTCGACATCGTGCTGCGCTATCGCCGCTCCATGCTCGGCCCGCTGTGGCTCACGCTAAGCATGGGCGCCATGATCGGTGGCATGGGGCCGCTCTACAGTTCGCTGTTCGGCACCGAGCTTTCGAAGTTCTTCCCGCATCTGGCGCTCGGTATCATCTTCTGGGGCTTTTTCTCCAGCATGGTGACGGATTCATGTAACTCGTTCATCGGGTCGGCGAACTATCTCAAGCAGGGCTATTTCCCAATCAGCCTCTTCGTCTGGCGCAGCATGGCGCGCAACCTGATCCAGTTTGCCCACCAGATCGTGCTGTACGTCCCGGTGGCGATCTGGGCTGGTATCTCGCTTGGCTGGTCGGCGCTGCTCTTCGTGCCGGCGTTCCTGCTCGTGCTCGTCAATGCGCAAGCCGTCGGCATCGCTCTCGGGCTGGTCTGCACGCGGTTTCGCGACGTGACCCAGATAGTCACCAGCGTCATGCAGATGCTGATGTTCCTCACGCCCGTTTTCTGGCTGCCATCGAGCCTGCCCGGCCGCGCGAAATACATTCTCTGGAATCCGTTTGCCCAGATGCTGGATCTTCTGCGCACCCCGCTGATGGGCGGCGTGGCGGAACTCCACAACTGGTGGGGGATCCTGGGCTGGACCTCGGCGACCCTGATCGTGTCGAGCATGCTCTTCGCAAAGTACCGCCGCCGCGTCGTCTACTGGCTGTAAAGAACCATGGCATTCATTTCCCTCAAAGACGTCTCGGTCAACTTTCCCATCTATGGCGCCGGCGCTGCCTCGTTCAAGAAGACGCTTGCCGCATCGGTGACCGGGGGGCGCTTCGGCAAGGAGACCGGAGTCAACGTCGTTCAAGCCCTGAGCAACATCAATCTGGAGTTGAAGAGCGGCGACAGGCTCGGCCTGGTCGGCCATAACGGCGCAGGCAAGTCGACGTTGCTTCGCGCCCTCGCCGGGGTCTATGAGCCTTCCTCGGGCGAGTTTGTCCGGCAGGGCACGGTCTCCAGCTTGATCGACCCCTCGTTGGGCATCGAGGCGGATGCCACCGGCGTCGAGAACATCATGCTTCGAGGCCTCGTGATGGGCATGAGCAAGAAGCAGATCGATGCGCTCACTCCGGAGATCTGCGAGTTCAGCGGGCTCGGCGAGTACGTCAATATGCCCGTGCGAACCTATTCGACTGGCATGATGATGCGCTTGGCGTTCTCGATCTCGACCAGTGTCGAGGCCGACATTCTCCTGATGGACGAATGGCTGTCAGTCGGTGATGCGGAGTTCACCGGAAAGGCCGAGCAGCGGATGAAGGACGTCGTGTCGAAGTCCGGCATCCTGGTGCTGGCCTCTCATTCACCGGACCTGATCGCCAAGGAGTGCAACCGCGTCATCCATCTTGAGCACGGCCGCATCGTCGAGCGGTAGTTTCAATGAGCTGTTCGCGAAAATGGCGTGACGGCAGGACCTAACCGCAACATCGTTTCTCAATCCATCGCGCTCCGGCGCGAGGCGCAACCATTCCAATGCAGTCGACACTCAACAATCCGAAGCGCCCGCCTCTGTCGGCCGTGGTCATCTCCTACAACCGCGCAGACACAATCAGGACCTGCCTGACAGCACTGACCTTCGCCGACGAACTGATCGTCATTGACAAGTCCTCGACCGATGGCACCGCAGAGATTGCGAAAGAGATCGCCGACAAGGTCTATGTCACGCCGTGGTCGCCGGTGGTCGAGGAAACCAGGGCATTCGCGATTGCCCGTTGCACTCACGACTGGATCCTGTGCCTTGACGACGACGAGTGCCTGAGTGTCGAAGCGATCAGGTTTGTCGAGCATGAACTCATGGCGCCCCGCGCCGACACCTATTTCCTTCCCCAGCGTCACTACATCTGCGGCATTCACGACGAGGCGGCGTACTACTGGCCCGATGAGCAAGCTCGCTTCTTCCATCGTGGCGCTGTCGATTTCCGCGCCACGGTTCATGGTGGCACCGTATTCAAGTCGACGAGGATCTACCGAGTGCCGCCGGACGATGGCGTCTGCATCCACCATCTCTCGCATCGCAACGTGCACCATTGGATCGAAAAGACCAACCGGTACACCTCGCAGCCCGACCGCGTCCGTCCGGAACCATCCGCCCTGTCCCTTGCGCCCGCCGCTCACCAGGCGATCGACCAGTGGCTGGCGCGCACGAAGGCGGGCGCGGAGAGCAGCTATCCGGAAGCCATGGCCGTGTTGCGGGCGGTCTACGACATCATCGATCGCCTGAAGATATGGGAGACGGATGCAGGCCTCGGAACTGCGGCCTTGCTGCAGAGCAAGTGCGATGAGCTGATGCGCAGTTACGCCCTCGCCTTCGCCGGCGACCCTCGCGCACTGGCCCGCACGTCCGCGGCTCGAGAGCCTGCGGTGGCCAACGCGACCTTCCCGGCACTGGAGGCGAAGAAGACATCCGATGAGGATACTTCGGTCTTGCGCGACGCCTTGAGGCATGTCGTGTCCATGGCCGAACTCGCATCGAGGAACTCCGAACGGGCACTTGAAGA
>OFPD01000018.1_pt1 | contig 6281 bp, 4 predicted proteins | sample 1542551 | NCBI WGS metagenome assembly OFPD01 (sample SAMN05503967, study PRJEB24370) | sediment metagenome | isolation source: lake sediment | place: USA: Lake Hill lake, St. Paul Island, Alaska | collected 2013 | reverse complement strand
TGTGCTCTTCCGATCTTATATTTAAACCCTACGGGAGGTGTATAGTTTCCAGATGCTGTTATAACCGTAACCGTTGGTACAACCATTTATTCACCCTCATACATTTTGTTAGTAATACTCTATTATCAACAGTTTCCCTGCTCCACCGTCTCCACCTTGAGCCAGATCTGTACCTCCAGCTGCCCCAGAGAAAAATCCGTCCTCACCCTGAACTGTAGCCGTTGTTCCAGCGGCTCTAGCATATCCGCCATAAAACATATCCATCCCACCATTGCTTGGAGACGGTCCTGGAGGCTGGGCAGGTGATGATCCAAATGTAATCAAAGAGTTTGTAGAACTCCCACCTTTTCGTCCTTGGTTCAATGATGACACACTACTCATGTATCTACCAGCATCACCAACTCCTGCAGACATTGTATGAAATGTTGATACTAGACCACTTGAGGCATTAGTGCTCGCTGGTCCTCCTGCACCACCTCCATTCACAACATAAGAGTAAGATCCTGGTGAAAAGATACCATATGCGATATCCCCCCCACCTCCACCACCCCCATAATGATTATTGACTACATTCCCTCCTCCAGCCCCTCCACCTCCCCCACTAGAAAGATATACTTCGAAATAGATACACCCGACCGGAGGAGTATACGTACCACTAGCTGGTGCATTAATCACAGTTGTCGTAGGAATTGTGTTTAGTAAAACAATGTTGTTTGAAACAACTCCTGATACATTTCGGGTGATAAAAGAATCTTCACCGTCAACTGTTCGCAGACTGTCTTCAGTTATATCATCACCATCTACAGTTCGAATACACATGGTTTATATGTCATACAAAATGTATGCTGATGAAAAATATGTTGGTACCTTATACTGACGTGTGCGTTTACCCTCCGATTGATATTACAGCTGCTCCTGTCAAGAATTTTATCCTAGGATTCATTGTTGCAGACAAAGACAATGAACCGTCCTGGGGTGGGTACTACAAGATCACTTCAAACCATTATATTGATGTTATCAAGAAAGTACGTTCAAATGGGGGAGACGTTATTGTTTCTTTTGGAGGAGCTGTTGGAAACGAAATTGCAACTTCAGAGTATTCTGCCGAGAAACTGTTTCTGAAATACAAAGCTGTCGTGGACAGGTACGATCTCAAAGCCATTGATCTGGATATCGAAGGAGAAGGATTGAAAGATTTAAAAGCTTGTAATCGAAGAGCAAAAGCTATTCTGGAGCTGCGGAATATTTATCCAAACCTGGAAGTTACCATGACTGTGCCTGTCATGCCCTCTGGATTATCAAAAGATGTCTTGAACTGTATGAAATCAACACCTCATGATATTTTAAATATAATGGCCATGGATTTTGGGAATGAGTCGAATATGGCGAAAGCAGTGATTGAAGCTTTACAATCAACAAGACTTCAGACCAAGAAGAAGATTGCCGTCACTGTGATGATTGGGCAAAACGATACTCGTGAGATCTTTACTCTCCATAACGCAAAGGTTTTAAAACAATATGTTCTAAATAATCCGTGGATCGTGCGAGTATCTTTCTGGTCGCTTGAACGTGACGAAGGACTCTTTGGACCTCTGCACAAGTCCAGTCAAATAAAACAAAAGCGATGGGAGTTTTCGAATTTATTATCTTAACCTAGATCTGCGCAAAGATATCGGTTGTTTCAATAAATGGGTTATCCAAATCAATTTGATGTTTGATCATCATGTAGATTCCACAATGATCTCCAAAAGCTCTGCGAACGAATCGCGCAAACAAGTGCCAGTTGTTGTTGATGGATCCTCGGGCTGGGATCAACGAGTAAGCATAGTCGGCCAAGATCAAAACAATAACTGGGTGGTGGTAGCTAGAAACATTATAGATCCCATCGTCTTCGGTTCCATCGATAAAGATTGTATCACCATTGAACTGACCTGGGAATGAGAATACATTCCGGAACGAGTTGTCTGGATCAATGTTCAAGGTTTGAATATCGAGTTCGGATCGGAATTCCCAGGGGTTGTAGTTGGTTCTGAAACGCGCAGTAGGTTGACGGTAAAAGGTGCAGGCATTGAAAGCACTGTTGTTGACGTTTGGAGTAGCCAAGTATCCTTCATACAACTCTTCTGCGAACCGATAAGTCTTGCCGAGTCTGAACAACATGACCAAGTAGTCTTGATGAACAGTTTCATAGATCTGCTTGTAAAAGTGTTTTGCAACTTGACGACATACAAAGCAGAGTTGGAGAGCTTGTCCAAAGTTACGAGATTCAAGGTAGAGGTTCATGGTGTGTTCCAAGATTGGGAGCATTAGATCTCGAGGGAGTTTCATTTCAAAAGAGCTATCCATAATCATGTTATGAGTATTGAAATCAATCAGATCTATTCTTTCAACAAGCCCTTCATCGTATTCCCAAAGAATAGGAGAACCGTAAAAGTTGTTGGACACGAGCATTTTCATTTTTGGAAAAAGTATAAAATTTTATTTTGATCTGAACCCTATCGGGTACCCCCGGTGATCTGCCCAATCAAAAGTGCCCTTGACATCTTCTTCATTGAACTGGATTATTTTAGTAAAGTAATTAGTCGTCATGTAATTCTTGGTTCCCAGTTTGTAATCAAAAGACATTTGAGGGAGTTTCACGGTTTCAGGATCGCATCCTTCAGCTTTTGATCTGACGAGTTTCTCCATAATTTCTGGACTGATCATATTCTTGTGAGCGTACTTTAGAACTGCACCTTTGAGTTTCATGTACACGAATCCGTCCCCGCAAACGACAGAGTACGATTTGGGAGCAATGGCTCTAAACTTGATGATCCCCTTGTGGTCTTTCTCTAGATCCTCGGTTTCCCAGTCGCCCAAACAGTCTCCTTCGGGAATCAAATAGTTGCGCGGGTTGTGGAGATACACAATCGAATCAGTATCGTACATGAGCACACGTAGATCTTTCCGTAGGGTTCCTGGAGGATCAATCTTGACCAGCTCCCGCCAGAGTTTGAGACGTCCATAGGCTGTCACAAAGACTGCGACGGGTAAATACCCACGATGGATATCAGGACGTTTAGAAGTTCTGTTCTCCTTGTAATTGAACAAAGCATGGTCACCTACTGCTCGAACATTTGATAACTGGAAATGGTTTTTCAAGAGTATATCGTAAAATTCATGCGAGCCTTCGCTTTTTAAAACAATGGATTTATCGTGATCTAGAGACTCGGCATGTTTCCCCCAAGCAGCAGTGACTGGTCCTTTGGCAATCTTTTTGCGAACTGCGTTCTTCTCGTACTTGGACATATCACCCAGATCAATCTTGTATTTATCCATAAACGTCTTCTTCATTCTCACATGATCTTCTTCTGGGATCTTGCCTGCGTATTTCATTTTCGAAACATACATATCTCCAAGCAACCCGTTTCTAAACTTGCTCTCGGCTGCAACGTACCTGTCAGCTCTGTAGATCTTGGTCACCACGTAGTTGTACTTTAAAGCTTCTTGTAGAATGTTGGAAGGCAGAGTGATTTCCTTGATCGGTTCCAAGGTTCCAATAACTCGCATTTTCTCCTTGTCGTAATCTTGGATCAAAGGATGATAAAGGTTTCTTGGAGGAGTAACATCAACAGTAATGATTCCAAAGAACTGGTTCACGAAATCAGCGAGGTTTGCAGGATACTCTGGGGTTACGATATTGATTTTCCGGTTTCTAAACTCTGCGTGTTTCAGCATTCTTTGAGCAGGAGTATGTTTACATTCATCCAACGCATAGCAGAATCCGCAAGGAGTGTGTGACTCTTGGTACACTTCAATCGTAGGAGCTCCTACCGGGTACAAGTTGTCTACATCCATTTGAACCGACGGGTACGCAGATTGGATGTCCTGGTAGTGGATTACGCCATCAGCAATATACTTGCAGATATTAGTCATTCCTCCTCTCAAAGCCTTTTTGGCGAAATAATGTTCTTCAGGTTCAAGAGCAACCCAGGTCGTTTTGGAATACTCGATAAGTTCTTCAGGAGACATTTCTGCAATATTGAATCCTTCATGCACATGTCGGATTTGGAGCGCATGAACGTAGCCCGCCATGGTGGGGAAGAACCATGGGCTCACTGTCAAGTACGGATAATCTTTGAGCGAGTCAACCATTCCTTCATGGTACATCAAAACAATTTCAGCAAGCATTATCACATCGTTGCGGCAGTACAAACGTCTCTGTTCTCGGTAATCCCAATCGCCTTGGTACTCGTCATGCCATTGGTTGAACTCGTCGAAATCCTGGCGAGTCTTGCATGTAAACGTTAAATCAAAATACTTCTTGTCTGGCAACGGTCCGACATAATCCAAATTATCAAGCGTGGAAAACAAGTGTGGAAAGTATCCTTTTTCAGTCGGGAGCTGGAACGCTTTGCCAAGGTTTTTGAGCGAGTCTCCCAAATGAAACATTGTATCGAGAAACGTACAGTTGCCCAATTGCAGACTCATGAATCGGCATCCTTTCATTAACGGTTGTGGAGGTTCTTTCATGACTTTACTTGCTTCTTCAAACAACAATCGTGAATCGTACCCAGAGGAATTATGAGCCAGGAAATAGTTTTTACCCTTGTTGTTGGTTTGAGTGAAATTGATGAATGCTGGCATATCTTCAAACGCCCGCTCTTGATCTGTAAAGACGTTCTTGCAGTAGATATAGTTTCCAAGTTGTGCCAGTTTCACTACTTTCAAAACATCAAGCTCGTTGTTCTCGGAATCAAAAGTCCCATCTTCATTGCAGTAGTACTGGTCAGTCATATCTTCAGTTTGGACAAAATGAGACTCGATATCCCATACCCAGAGTTCATACTGTTCCTGGTCCTTTTCTCGTTTCATTACTTTCTCACGCTCATCAGTCAAGAACTCGTTTTCGTCTCCTTTGAATACCCGGCACGTCTTGCTTGGATTCACCATGAGTGGACAGCGATGGGTTCCTACTTGTCCATTCTTGTACATGAGAGCGCAGTAATGACATTTCGACTGACCGCAAGAGTGTTCACCTTTGTACGTTTCATTGCAATGCTCGCAAGTCTTTTCCTTTTGAGGACGAGTTTTCCCAACTTTTTCCCCACATAAACATTTCGAACTACCAGTACTTTCAGCGATAGCAACACAACAGTCATGACACCAAATCATGTCGTTACACTTCTTGACTCCTCGAATCCAACTTTGCGGAGAAGTGATATAGACATAATGGTGTTTGACCATATCAAGATGCAAGTACACAGTCAAGTCTATGGGTCTTTGAAGGTTCTTGACATACTCTCTTCCTACATAAATCGTTGGTTTCAAAGTTTGAACTGTAAGAATCACAAGGCGGTACGTTGGATAAAGTGTAAGAAATTTCTGCAATTCTTCAATCGAGACATTCTTTGGATCTACAAACCCAAGTCTTGTTTCTAGCGACGATACAAAGTCTCCAAACGGTTTGTAGTTTCTAATACTCTTCTTTCCAAACTTGGTTGTCTTTTTCGCAATTGCTACTGCTAAAGCTTTTGCAGCGCATCCATGTTGTGGGTACTCGTTCATTGCAAACAATCCTTGAGTCTCTGCAACTGATTTCGTAGAACTCCCAATCTGTAAAGTGTTTGGGTTGATCCATACTTTCCAAACAAGGTCAAAGATATCAAGATCAGGATTGGATCCATTAGCTAGCGCTGATTCAAACATTTCAAGAAACAAAGCTGCATTGAATGTTGATAAAGGTTGTTGAGTTCTTGCGCTAGTGTTCCCAGTGTTGTTCCAGTTGTACATGAACACATCCACACGTACTCTTCTTCTAATCTCTGCATCGGAGATTCCAGGCGCAAGTTCTCGCGCTCTTCGGTAGATTCTGGTTCGCAACAATCTGACATACTTTGCAAAGATCTGGAGATCAGTAAACGAATCGTGGGCTCTTCGAATTGCGCGGATAGTAATCAAGTCTCCAGTCTGGTCAAGTTCAACGGATTGGAGCGCTCGTCTGTTGGCTGCGTTTGGGATTGTATTATGACCAGGATCTGTGTTAAGATCATAATACTTTGTCTTTGTCTCACATTGCGTGTTTCAGGGGACGCTTCTCTTGCTCTTCGGTTTGGTCGAGATCCTTGGGGATCTTGTTCTCTTCTTTGCATACCTGGTTGGGGGAGTTTTGGATATTTATACTTTTTGGACGTGTGGCTTAGACGTGGCTTAGCTCGATTTTGATTGGTTGATCTAATTCTCCGATGTCTGTATACTCGGACACTCGTACCCTGGTCAACGCGTACCCTGGTCAACGCGTA
>OFPD01000016.1_pt1 | contig 6436 bp, 5 predicted proteins | sample 1542551 | NCBI WGS metagenome assembly OFPD01 (sample SAMN05503967, study PRJEB24370) | sediment metagenome | isolation source: lake sediment | place: USA: Lake Hill lake, St. Paul Island, Alaska | collected 2013 | reverse complement strand
ATTGGCGGAGACGAGAGCTTCTTCGTAGACTCTGGAAAGCTCGTGGGTCGCTACAGATTCTGCTGCGATTGCCGAGTACAAAACCGCCTCGCGGTATCTTCGCTGTTCAAGCGCAAGCGTTGCGTCCAAGAGCAATTCTTCATAGAGCGGGACGGCGCTCTCCGTTTTAAGTTTGAATGCCTCCGCTACGCGGTTGGCATTCAATGCGGTGGATACTCTGTAGCGTCCGAACAATCGCAAGCCCGGACCACTGGCGGGCCATTTAAGAGATGCTGGCCCTTCGAGCTTATAAGGACGATTGCACCCGATCGGCGAGGTCGGAAGTGCCGCTTGTTTGCTGACCAGACGCAAGACTCTTAGCCAATCTTCGAAAGCGGTGTCTTGGGCAAAGCTGGCCGACTTAGGTTCACCGGTAGGATCGTCCGGATCGTCGGGCAGTATTAATGAAATACGATCCAGCACATGGTGTATGGCCCCATCAGCCAGCCTGAAAATTGAATTGGGGTCAAGATTTCGAGAGGCCAGCGGGTGAAGAAGAAGCACCTGCCCGTCTGCCATCGCGGGCATCAATGCCTCGTCACCGGGACGCGAATTCCACCTTATGGTTGAGCGGCCGAATAAGAATTCGCATACCCACATTTCATTCCTTTGCGAGATCCATGGCTTTCGCGGGCCAGCCGCAGGCCAGGCGCTGGAGTTTGTCGCGCCGCGCCGAGTCGAGCCGCATCGCGATGGGCAGCAAGCGTCGACGCTCAGGCTTAGGCGGCCTGAAACGTCCCAACAGCGAACATTTTCTTCTCAACATAACGCTGTCGCCGCAGCGCGCCCAGCGGCGCTGACCAACGAAAGTTCAATGGCGCGTTCACGAAGGTCCAGTGGCGTTCCGCACTTATATACGCGACCTGAGATTCTCCACGCTGATTGCCTCCTGAGCAACAAAAGTGGTTCGGGCTATTAGCTTTCGGGCTTGTAGTCATTGTTGAGCCTCCCAGGATGCACCGGCAAGAGAGAACTGGAGGCTCGTGACGTACTTCCGCTCTTGGCCGCGAGGCGTCAGTTCGCATCCTGCAGAAACTCAGTTTGCTACTGTCGGCTCGACAAACTGAACATTTGAAATCCAATTGCGTCGTCTGCGAGCAAGCCGCGACTCGACGCTCTCTCCTTCGAACGAAACGGGAGAAGGGCTTAGGAGCGATGGCTCCACGTTATTGAACGTATTGACGTTCACTACGGCATAGAGGTGCTCGTCAAGCGAACTGGTAACCAAGGGGACAACGCCACATCGCGCACAGACATGAAACTGGGCCGTACGTGTTCCGAAGACGTACCTGGAGACGAGCCGCGGGTCCGCAATCGACACCCTGAGAGCCCCGCTGGGATTGGATGTCCAGACGCCGCGGTGCTTGGCGCAGAACGAGCAGCTGCACGCGCGCGCTGGAATCTCGGAAGGCTCCGGCTCCCAAGTGAGCTCGAACGAAATGTTGCCGCAGTGGCAAGCGCCCGAAACAATCACGGACTCCTCCTGTTCCTCAGCAGCCTCCCCATCGCAGGTCCGGTCGGCCGCGTTCTGCTCATCGTAGCGGAAGCCAAGCCGGAAGGTCAGCTCCTGGCCGAAAGCAGCATTGGAGCTTATCCTCGACCTGGAGGTCGCGTCGACACCAGGCATGGTGTCGATCGAGCATCAGTGTGAACATCACCGACATCGACACGACGCCCGGTGCGAGATCAGTCGATATCGCGAATTCTTGGTTTGCGCACACGCGTACGCGGCTCGCCAGCTTCGTCTTCTCCCTGCCGGCTTTCTTGGCCGAGGGCAAGGGCAACTCCTGCTTCGCTGGCAGAGCGCCGAATGAGCTGATCGAGTTGCTCGTCGCCAATCCCGTGTATGACCTCAACTGCGGAAATTCGAGGCGCAAAATATGGTGCTGCAGCCTTGGCGGCATCGATACGCTCACTGAAGCTGTAGCTCTCCTGCTGCTTGATCGTCTCACCGGTCTCGCGGTTGTGCACCATGCGATACACAGGCTCGCCACGTGCCACTGCCAGCAAGATTTCATGAGGCAGCATGCCCGTGGCCTGAGCCATGTTGCGGGCTTCTATGCACAGCTTGTTTATGCGACCCGGTGGCCTGCCACCTACATTGCGCTTACGTGGTGTTGAAGTTTCCATATTAAAACCCCCGGGGTAGTGCAACTATGTGAGAGAACAACATGGCACCGAATGCCGGCGCCAAGGCAAATCCGTAGTCGTCGCGGCACTGTCGAGCGGCCTTAATGATCGACTGCCCAGGATCGCTGATCAGTTCATCGATTTGAATGGGCTCTTTTTCAATTCCCTTCCCTAATTCTGCAACTCATGAGCTTCTATCGCATCATCGCATAGGCAATATTGTTGCTACAGCAATTGCTGCATGTAGCGACGTGATCGCGACTCCGTAGCCCGGTCTTGAAGGACTTCGGTGTCGTCATCGCTTCAGCCCGTCAGCGTCTTGTCGCGAATCAGGGCCTGAAGCCGCCCGTTGATCTCGCCGACCGCCCTGTCCCCATGCGACATGGCGGTCAGCACGATCTCGTTCGTGCGCGTGAAGCGATGCGCGATCTTCACGGTGTAGCTGTGTGCGATCCAAGCCCAGACGCCCTTGTAGAAAAGGGCTTCGTCGATGTCGCGGAACTTGACCCCGCGGACGCCGCGTTTCCAGGGAAGGATTCCCGAGTACACCCAGACGCCGACCTCGTCGACGTAGAGGGCCACGCTGTGGATCGTCGCCACGTGAACGACAAGCCAGCCGAACGCGATCAACCCGAAGATCACAGGCACCCACCAGATCTGGGACAACGCCCAAAGCACAGGCGTCGCGATGCCGAGCATGAGAACGCCGAAGATCGCGGGCCCGAAGTAGGCCGTCCACGACTTGCGGGCAAGCAGGATGGCGTCCGCCGATGGGGAGTTTGCGTACTGCGCGATCATGGTGGTTTGGACTTTTCGGGCGAGGCTGGCGGTCGCATGATTTCAGATTTCGGCGGAACTGCATCTGCTGCAATTTTCATTGAGTTTCTGCAGCCTAGGGCGCAAGCAATTGCGCTTTTTGATTTTCGATGTGGCGTTGGACGTGGTCGAGAAACGGCCCCGCCGCATAGAACGTCGCCAGGCGGCGCGATTCGTACCAGCCACTCTGGACTCCGACCAGAAAGTAGCGCTGCTCGCCGTCGACGATCTGCAGCCCGAAGATTGGGCCGCCGCTCATGCCGTCTATGTCTCTGACCGACGCTCCATCGATCTCAGATTGTTGAACGAGCCAAGCCGAGTGCAAGTTCGGATGCCGCGATTCTTCCGGTAAGGCGTCTTCGTCGAGTCGAAGGGGGATGATGGTCGGCGAGATTTCATGCCGCGTGAGGGAGAGTTGTAGATACGTCTCTTTCGGGACGCCGACCAACAAGAGGTTTTCATACTCCGCCAATGCTCCGCCGCCCCAAGCAATGTCTGACATTGGCACAATCCCCCCGCGCTTCAAGCATGCGACTGAGAGTGGATCTAGGACCCAGGCCGCATAGTCGCCCCACGCCTCTTGGATCGCCAGGCACTTGTGCGGGTCGAAGAATATGGGCACGCCACTCGGGGTGAAACTGCGCCCGGCCATCTGATCGTCCAGCTCGAAGTGCGACAGCACAACGCCGCGCTCGACGTCTTCACGTAGCCCTCTCACAACATGCCCGGCTGTGACCGCTAGCCATAGGCCTGCTGCCTCGACGGCGAACCACGATCTGGTGCAAAGAAGCGTCGAGCCGTCCGGCTTGGTGGCCTTGAAGGTCATGACGAAAAAGTGCTTTCCGGCAGCTAGACGGAGGAAGTCGGCCGAAGGATTGGAGGCGTTCATGGTCAAGGATGTCGGGGCTGCGCTTTTTCGGGCCAGGATGGCGCCCGGGACAAATGACAGCGAAGCGTGAAAAGGAGCCAAGCGCCGCCCTCGGACGCGGCGCCATCGCCACTCGGGGATGGCGCGAGGCTTCCTTGGTCAATTTGTTCACGCGACCTGGTGGCCTCCCGCCGACATTGCGCCTACGTGGTGTTGAAGTTTCCATGGTTAAAAACCTCCGATAACGTAACCAGATGCTGCCGGGCGCACGGTCAAAGCGTGTTCAGACGACCGGAGCCACCTCACTACACAACACAAATTCCAATTCGGAACACGTTTGATCAGCATTGGCCCACCCAGGCACGATCGAAGTCCAGGAAGGCCCTACGAGGGCTTCTAAGGCATGCAGTAGCCCCCGGCGCACGACAGTGGCCCTACCCAAGCCTCGAGGCGAAAAATGCAATCTGGGGGCTCTGTGTGCGCACGTGCGAAGCCATTTTGGCGATTGTGACGTTGGGCTTCTTACCCCTTCTTACCCTTCTTGACACCCCGCTTTAGGTCGAATCGATACATAACCAAAGACTCGGCGACTGATAGGTCCATGAAGGGTAAGAAGCCTCATTTTCTCTCCTTTTCATAGGAAAATCAGTCCAAGACTTCTTGGCCGATGAGGCGGCCAAGAAGGTGGCGAGAAGTCTGCGAATCATTGCAGGCGGGTGATCTGGTCCGGAGCGCGACCTCCCGTCGAAGGGCCCTTGTTGATTTCCAGCAGTGGAGGCGACTGACGTTGCCCCCAGTCGAACAGATCCCGCCTTCTACCTGGCGTGAAATTCTTGTTGAAGAAACTGACATTGACAGTTTCGCCCACCTCTATCCGTCGAAGCATCTTTTCCAAATCGAACCGCATGCGCTGGGCCATTTCTGTGGCCTCGCCTTGCGCGAACAGGAACCGTAAACTTTGTTGCCAATACTCAAGCAACTTGATGCCCGCGCGGATGTCGCGCTCCCGTATTTCGGTTCGACGGTCGAGCAAGGCTAGCAATGCTGCGTAGCTCAGTAGTACGTTACCTTCGCGCGTCAGCAAGCTCGACAGCATCGTGCCGCGCGGCTGCTTCTGCGAGGTCTCGTACCAGGCCCCTCGAAGTCTTTCCGCGGCTTCGCTGAGCGTGATCTCGACCGCCGAGTCGTCACCTACATCGAAATCACGCTCGCCCCACGCGGTTATCAATGCATTGCCGTAGGCTCTAGCCATTCGATCAAGAATGTGCCGGTCGCCAGGCCGCTCATCGCGCACCAACTGGTCTCGGGTCTGATAGGTCAGCACCGCCCGGTTCAGAAACCCATTCGAGACCTCGGCAGCCGAAGGCCCCGAAAGCATCTTCACAAGCTCGGTGTCAGGCACACTTGCGCTGAGCACAATATGCGGCCTCTCGGCCCGCATCGAGTTCGTCATCGAACTGTTCACGAGAGTCTCGCCGTCGTATGCCATCCGCAGAATGGCACTGACCGTCGATTCGGTCGCCGCGGCCTTCTTCAACACGACGGCAAATTCTTGAGCGTCAATCAGCAGGCGATTGTCACGTAGCCCGGGCGGGTAATCTATGTCACGCTCGAATCCTTTGCGTTTGGGCAATCGCTTCGCCGAAGTTCGCAGGGTCGCGATCAGTCCTTCGCCGGTCGACACGGTGGTGGAGAGTCGTGCTCGGTCCGATTTGTACTTCGGTGGGAGCCCCTCGAAGGCGGCGTCGCGAACGAGCCGCGCTATCTCTACAGACGTGCCTTTTCGCCCCTTGCCGGTCGGTCCGGCGATGACCCACCAGAGGTTCAAATGCTGGACCCGAGCGCCGCGCTGAATATAGGGGGTACGTCCGATGTCTGCAGACAGTCTGGTCATCAACATCGCCAGCACGCCGATGGGCGGAGCCTCCGAGTATTCGGTCCATGATCGAATGAAATCTCCAAGAATGCCGGGCGCGCACCCGTAGTCGAACTTTGGTGCAATGTCGAGGCCAAGCTGGTCGTTGTCATCTGCATCGCCATCGTGGACAGCGACATGGTCGTCGACGAGTTCATATCGCACTCCACCGTGCGCGAAGCTGAAAATGTTCGGCTTCCGATCGGCTAGGTTCGCCACTGCCACGCGGTCGTCAACGCCGGGCTCCAATGGGTCGGCGAACCGCTTGCCATCCCATCGCTCTGGATCGTCAAATAGCTCTCGGACCGTGACCGGTTTGCCGCCTCCCTGTGGATGAAGCAAGAAGTCGCCCGCTAGCTCACCAGGCTCGCAATGAGAGCCAGCCGCCCGCATCAGTGTCTTGATGGCCTCAGCTCTTGGAATGCCGCGTCGGACCAGTTCCTTGGTCTTCCCGTCGACCCACAGAGCTTTTGCTCGCTCGCATTGCGCGATGACCTTCAACTTCGCCTTCAATTGGGCGCGCTCGGCTACAGCCTCACAGTTGTATGGCCCCGCGATCCTTGTCAGATCGAAGCGGGCAGTTGAATTGCCAAAGATGACCGACTGCATCGGCTTGCGTTCGAGCCTCCTAGAAGATCGGAAGAGCGTCGTGTAGGGAAAGAGTGTAG
>OFPD01000014.1_pt1 | contig 6632 bp, 8 predicted proteins | sample 1542551 | NCBI WGS metagenome assembly OFPD01 (sample SAMN05503967, study PRJEB24370) | sediment metagenome | isolation source: lake sediment | place: USA: Lake Hill lake, St. Paul Island, Alaska | collected 2013 | reverse complement strand
AATAATAATATATATTATATATATACAATATAGAAATACTTTTCAAAAAGAGTGGTGTCCCGTCCCGTTTCGTGTCCCATTGCTGATTATATGTTGAAATATAAGGCTATAACCCTCGGGACATGACTTTTCGAGTGGTGTCCCGTTTGTGGGCTATGGACATTTTTTGAGCACTTTGCTAGAATTGAGGTATGGTTAAAATTTCTCCAAATGGTTCTACCCCACGACAAATGGCTTACGCCAAGAGGGTGTTTAATGGTGATGGGCCGAATAGAAAGATCATTGCTTTGGACGTAGGGTATCCGCCTAATGTGGCAAATTCGATCATATCTAAAATAGAGTCGAGGCCGGGATTTAATAATGCGATGGCGAAGCTGGCGGCGGAGAGTAATCGGACGGCATTGGATGCGCTGGGGGAGTTTACGGAAAGAGGGTTTAAGGACTTTTCGAATAAGGATTTGGTGGGAGCTTTCAGGGCGATAGGTGGAATGGCGGAAAAGTTTAATAAAAGCATTACGGATACGAGGTATGGTTCGGGGATTAAGGGAGGGACTAATAAGTTGAGATCGGTTGTTTTACAAAGGATTGAGAATCAGACAATAGTGCAGGCGGCGGATAGAGTTAATCCGCTTCTACACGAAGATCAGTTGCCACCAGATGAAATGATTAATGAGAATGAAAGTGAGGAGAAAGTTGACTTGGATTTTTAATGGGTACATAATTATATAAACGAGTTCTTTAAAATATTGGGATGTTTAATGTAGGAGTGGGTGAATAAGCCGGCTTGCAAACCTGGCTAAACCACAGGCGAAATATCCGAAGGGGTAGAGTAGTTTGGTAAGCTCGTAACTAAATTAAAAAATTAGTCTGCACTTGTATCTGAAAGTTTATCCTAGGTAAATATTTCTTTCAGCTCTTACATTAAGCATCTCAACAACGGCAACCAACCTTTAAGGAGGATTCATGTCCCACTTCGATTCACAACATAAACATGTCTGTGCTTGGTGTTCCCATGATTTGGGATATGTTCCACTGGTGGAAAACAATCAATTCTCTGAGGGGATATGTCAAACTTGTGCAAACAAGTTCTTAAAAGATGCTGGCTTGGAACTTAAGCCGGACGGGACTTTTGCTTTGCTACAAGCCGAAGCAGACCCTCAAAACTATCTTCCATACACTAGGGAAAAAGGATTTTCTATCACCTAGGAGGTGCCACACAATCTGTTTCTGTTCTGAACTGGGGGCGAGCTTACAACTTGCCCTCTTTTTTATTTGTGTGTATAATTATTTTAATGGCAAATCAATTTGCGGAATTCAACACGAAGACCGTAGAAGCTCTGACTACTAATCCGGATTTAATCAAAGACAAACTTTGGAGACTTTCGAATTTATACTGGATAATTACAAAGGACGGGAAGAAGGAAATGTTTGTGATGAATCGGGCGCAGAAACATTTCTATGATAATTATCTTTCTATCCCCGGCTCCATTTACCATCGACATATTATTTTGAAAAGTCGTCAACTTGGGTTTACTACTTTCATTGATATTTATGTTTTAGATGAGATACTTTTTAATACGAACAAGGATGCTATTATTCTTGCGCATAAGTTGGAAGACGCTACGGAAATATTCGACAAGAAGATTGATTATGCTATTAGAAATATGGCGGAGGATGTGAAAGGGGCGTTTTTTAAATTACACAGAAACTCCGCGAGAAAGATACAAGTTGTTTTGGACTATGGGCCCGAGAGCGGTTCCACTTCTTCGATATTCGTTTCTACCTCTGGAAGATCGGGAACTTATCATTTGGTGCACATTTCGGAGTTTGCAAAGATGTGTGTTCTCTATCCTAAAAGGGCGGCGGAAGTCGAAGCGGGAACTTTTCCAGCTGTTCCTTTTGATGGGTTTATTTTTATCGAGAGTACGGCGGAAGGACAGGCAGGGAGATTCTATGAAATGTTCCAGGAAAATTGGTTGACGAGGGAAGCGATTACACCGACACTTTCACGGGTGATGTTTATGCCGCATTTTTACAACTGGCAGTACGATGATATGGAAATGAAGAAGATTTCGGAAACAATCCCGGCGAACAAGATGATGGACTGCGAGATTAATTGGATTGAATATCAGAAGGAACATAACCTGACAGATTTGGAAATTACTTATTACTATATGAAGTGGCTACAGTTTGGGGGAAAGAACGGAGTGGATGCGGTTAAGAAATTGAAGCAGGAATATCCAACAACTCCAGAGGAGGCTTTTCTTTCTACGGGACAGAACTATTTCCCGACAGCGAAAGTGGCTAGTCAGATGACAATTACAAAACAAGGCACGAGGGGAGAATTAATTTTTGATGATAAGGGAGAATTAAAATTCCAGGCGGTATCAACTGGGAGACTAGAGATTTGGAAGGAGCCGGAAGTCGGGACCAGATATGTTATTGGTGGAGATACCGCGGAGGGGCTCGCACATGGAGACGCGCAGGTGCTTTTTGTGATTAACCATAAGACGGAAGAATGTGATGCGCTGTATCATTCTCAAGTGCCACCAGACGAATTTGCAGCTGACGCTTATAACGTGGGGAAGTATTACAATTGGGCAATCCTTGGGATTGAGGTGAACAAGGATGGGCTTTGGGTAAATGATGCGATTGAAAAGTTGGGATATGTGAATTTATACTACCGTAAGGTGTTTGATGATATAACGCAGAAGATTACGAAGTACTTTGGATGGAAGACAACCAGCTCTACCCGGCCATTTTCTCTAGCGGCTCTTCGGGCGGTGTTTTTAAGGAGAAATAGTGGATTTCCTATGAAGTTACTGGTGGAGATGCTAACCTTTGTCAGAAACGAGAAAGGAAAGCCGGAGGCTATGGCCAACAAGCACGATGACGTGATAATGAGCGCGGCTATTGGATACTCTATACTACAGGAGCAGGGAAAGTACATTGAGGATAAGGTTGCAGGCGAAGGGCAAAATATGATGAAAGCAATATTTAACGAATAATATGGCCAGAAGAATTAAAAGTTTGATCTTTAATGCGGAAGATGGAGAGAATATTCAGCTTCATCGTGAGCATCGGAGTAAAAAAGGAAGAAATAAATGGAAAAAAGGAACGAATGAGGCAATTTATTTGTATAAAATGAAAAAAAATCAGAAATTTGACGAAGATTATTTGCTTTTTTAATTAAAAGGGTTCATGATTATATAATTAGACACTAATTTTAAAAATCTATGCCAATAACTAAAGACGATAAAAAAACAGTAGAATTTGTAGAAGAAAAGAAGAAGGAGATGAAAAAATCTCAGTATCGAGAGAAATTTGATGCTCTCGCATCAGAGATTGAGATAAATTTAGTAAATACGAATGTAACCTATGGACAGAAACTCTATGAGAAATCAGGGTGGGGGTCCATGGTTTTTTATAATAAGATGGCAAATGGGGCGTATGACATTAATGTTTATCCCCAGAAATTAACAGACCGCGATCAAAATAGATCGGGGGTGCCTGTTTCACAAGAACCTATCGCTTTTTCTAAAATTTTGATTGCTACTTCAGTTTTAGCTGGAAAACTACCGGATGCTGAAGTTGTTGCTGATGATAAGATATATGCTCGTGCTGTTTATGAACTATGGAAGAGAAGTTGGGCGAACAATGGTGGAAATGGAGCGAACACATTAATGCTCACTTATCAGAACTTGTTTACTTATGGATGGGGAGCCTGGAGAACTTATCCTAGGCGTGTTCAAGTAAAAAGAAATGGAGTTGATAAGATTTTATTTGATGATATATATCGCGAACCCTTAGATTGTAAGAGAACATGGCTAGGGCTTGGTTTTAACCATGGAGATTTTTGGTCTTGGGGTGAAGTTTATTACGAGAAGGATATGCCGAAGGATGAATTTTTTGAAAAGTATCCTAGCGCTAAAAAAGATAAAAAGTTATTGGAATACTGTTCTGTTTCTGAAGAAGCTAAGGACGAGAACAGAGAAAAATTAGTAACACATGTTACCATTGGATATTACGAAAATGTTTTGTTGAATCGTTACGTTGTTAAATGTGGGAAACTTGTAATTTATGATGGGGAGCTTCCTAATGATGGAAGTTATGGTTCAGTTATTACTGCTCGTTGTTTCGTAAAAAATCCCAATGATCCGTACGGTGTTGGACTATATGAATTAATGAGAGGAAATACTGCACTTTTTACATATATTAATTCTCTTAATGCACAGCAAGTTGAAGCAGAAATATTTCCACTTCTTTTCGGACCACAGGTGCAGAATGGAACAGCAACTTACAAGCGCGGACCGAACATTGTAAATCCTAAAACTCCAGGAAGTACTATTGATATAGTTCGAACTACTGGAAACGTTTCACAGGGAATTGCATTTGCTGATAAACAAAAAGAAAGTATTGAACAAAATACTGGAGTAAATAATATCGTAGCCGGAGCTGATTCAGCGAACACTCTTGGATCAACCGTCATCTTAAAAGAAGCTGCTTATAATCGTCTTACTCCTCCTAAAAATTCAATGATAAATGGACTTCAAACAGATGCTCAGATTGCAAATACATGGATACAACAAATATATCCTGTGGATAAAATATTTATGATTGACTCTGATGAGAAGTTAGCAGAGTTTGCAAAACAAAATCCTGATTATTTTGTTGAATCACAGCAAGTTGTTGATGAAAACATGCAACCAAAAGGATATGCAGTTGCTGCAAGTAAAAATCTTAGATTAAATTTTGATTTTACTCCTGACGGAGAAATGATGGAGGATGTCCCAACTAGAACCATCTCTGCTAAAAAATTATTTGATGAGATGGGTGCACATGGACATAAATCTGATTATGTTGAATTTATAATTGATCCGGATTCAATGTTACTCCCCTCTCTTGAAATTCAGAAGCAAACATTTATGGCTTTATTCCCAGTTATCACAAACCAAATCACTTTAATTTTTTCAATGAGAAATCAAGATCCAGATGCGGCAGCTTCTCAACTAAAAGCACTTGAAGCATTACTTGATATTCAGAAACAAGATATTTATAATTATATTTCTAAAGAAGATTATGATGCGATAATGAAAAAGATGCCATCACAGAAACAACAAGAAATGGAGCAACAGAGAATGGCAGCTGACGCGAAGAATACTGCGATGCAGTCACTTGCAGCTGGAGAAGGTAGTCCGCCTGGTGGAGACATGATGTCTCCAGGACAACAGATGTCTCCTGACGGAACAAATCCGATGCAGCCACAAAATCCAAATGAAGTACCACGTCCACAAGCACCGATGGGTGCTGCAGTAGATGCTAGTATGGGTCGAGCAGCAAATAATTCATCGGGATTTTTTCCAGGACAATAAATATGGCAAAAATTAAAACAACAGGAAGTTATCAAGGTAAGTCAAATAAATTAGGAGGTGGAGGTCGTTTCGCTCAAGTAGCTGCAAAAGCAGGAGGAGGAAAAAAAGGCGCAGCTATCGCAGCAATGGCAGGCAGAGCAAAATATGGTGCAGCTAAAATGGCATCAATGGCATCAGCTGGAAGAAGTTCACATATATCAAAAAGATAATATGGAACCAGATCAAACATCAAAACAAAAAATGGTAACTTTTGCGACCAGTGAACATTATGCTGGTGCAGTAGAGTTAATGAAAACTTGTCGAACACAATTAACTTCAGTTATCGCAGAAGACGAATTTAAAACTTTGGTTAATGCTTTAACTTTGGAGTTGGAATCTAGTTTGATTTCTCGTTTTATAATTGCAGTCGATAACATTAGAAGTGGTAAAAACTTAGAAGAAAATGTCTAAACCGCCAGTACAATTAGTAAAAAAAGATTACACCATCCAAGTTAATTACAACAAGGAGGCAGAAGAAAAAAAATTAATGAAATTCATCAGTCGAACTGGCGATGAATTTGTTATTTCAGCGGAAGAGATGATGACTATTTTGGTTGGACAGGTCAACTCCGAAGTTCTCGAGGCGGCTTTTGTTGAGACAGATAGAGTGAATGTGGTAGAGGTTACAAGACAAGTTCAATGTGTGCTTGATAAAGATATGAAGAAGGGAGAAAAAATAAATATCAATTATAAGCATCCATATCCAATAGAATTTGCAGTGATAGAACAGGCGTATGGTATTGCAAAAATAAATGAAGACGTACCGGTATTTACATTAACGAAAGAATATATTGATAGTGTTAAAACTAAAATAACACCAGAGATGGAAACTTTTGTTCAAAAGTTTTATAGATTTTTTAAAAATCTTACATTAAAAATAAGATCCCTCTAATGGCAGGACAGCCATTTTTATAATTATGACAGAAGAGCATAAGGCTAAATTAAAAGTAGCGCGAGAAGCTAGTAGGTTAGCAAAAGCAAATAAAGAAGTGGGAACACCTCCTGTATCAACAGGTACACCTCCTGCGATTAATCCATTTCAACACCCAGCATTTGGAGCACCAACTGCAGCTGTTCCTAAAGAAACAGTACCAGTTGTTCTCAAAGATGTTTCTGGAAATGTAGTTGCTAATAAAAATTATTTTTATTCAACAACCGAGGAAGTTCCTGGCCCAGAATATCTTTTTAAAAAAATAGAACCAGTCAACAGAGAAGATATGC
>OFPD01000012.1_pt1 | contig 7832 bp, 7 predicted proteins | sample 1542551 | NCBI WGS metagenome assembly OFPD01 (sample SAMN05503967, study PRJEB24370) | sediment metagenome | isolation source: lake sediment | place: USA: Lake Hill lake, St. Paul Island, Alaska | collected 2013 | reverse complement strand
ACACGACGCTCTTCCGATCTCCCGGGCGCGTGAGCGGGCGCCACACGCCCAGCCCGCCGATGCCCAGGGCCAGTGCGAGATGACTCTGCGATTGCTCAAGTTCGGCAAGCACCCGGTCGGCCTGCTTCTTGGCCTCCGCGAGCGCAAGCTCATCGAGACGCCGTTCGGTGATGTCGCGCGTGACACCGATCATGTGGTCGCCATCGCCCCGGGTCCGGTTCGGTGAAGAAAACCCCTCGACCCAGCGCACCGCGCCCGAATCGTCGATGACACGAAATTCGTAGGCCGACACTTCTTGCCCAGCGCGGGCCAACTCGATGCGGCGCCTGAACCCGGCGTCGTCATCAGGATGCACCCGGGAGAATGCCGCCGACACGTCGTGATCGCCGTCCTTCATGCCGAGGATCTGGCGGGCGCGCTGGTCGGCATGAAGCTCGCCGGTGGCGAGGTTCACCTCCCAGGTGCCCATGCGTGCCGCTTCGAGCGCGATGCTCAACCGGTCGTGCGCATCTTCGAGTTGGCGCTGGAGCTGCTTCTGCTCGGTGACATCGATCGCCACGCCGACGATGCCACGCAGATTGCCGCGCCGATCGCGCACGGGCTGCTTGCGCGTCTGGATGCTTCGGACCACGCCGTCGACCGCGATCTCGTCGTCGAAGGTGCGGACCGTCCCTGAATCCATCAACGCCTTGTCCTGCGCGGCGAAGCGGCCCTCGAGCCCGGGCCCGAAGAGATCCATGTCCCGCTTGCCGACGGCGCTGCCCAGGTCGAAGCCGAAAACGCGCTCGAACTCGGAGTTCACCACCCGATAGCGCAGTGCGGTGTCCTTGAAGAACAGGCTATGCGGCACGGCATCGAGGATGGCGTGGAGCTCGTCGTCCCGGCGCTGGACATTGCGGGCATGGAGGAACTGGATGATCGCCAGCACGACGATGCAGACCGACCCCAGCGCCATCCAGAACCAGTGCAACTCGATGGCCATCGGCTGGCCGAAGAAGTAGCTCGCGATGCCGAGCAAGGAGGTCAGCACCATCGTGGCGGTGCCCGAGTTGACCGCCTGTACCAGCTTGCCGACCTTGGTAGCCATGAAGTCCCCGTCCCCAGCTGAAAAGCACACCGGGCGAGACTAGACGATCTCCGATCAAACTACCAGGCAAGCGCAGTCTCGGCTGGATGGGACGCACGAGGAGGCAAGGACCCGTCTTGCGCAGGCGCTGGCACGCGCACGAGCCGGTAGCCGGCGGCGCCCAGGTCTTCGAGAATCCAGCCATTCGACGCCTGCAACTGCAGCGCGACGCGCAGGTCGTCGACGGTGCAGCCGATATTGTCGATGCGGTGCCAATTCGCCCCGCTCTCGCCCAAAGGCAACATCTGCTTGAGCCACTTCTTGGTGAGAATCAGATCGGCATTGAAGAAGAACTCGACCGCAACGTCGAAGGTCACGGCATCCAGCAGGACTTCCTCGCCCCCGAACGTGACGGTCCGCTCGATCGGATCGAAGGAATACTCGCCCCAGGTCAACCTCAGCGGCGCGCTCTGAAAACCGTGCGAGTGCAGGGAGAAGAGGATCACGCCGCACAGGTCGCTGAAGAAGCGCGGCGCGGCAATGCCTTCGACCGCATCGCCGCTGAGCAGGCTCCGACGCCCGCGCCGATGCCACGGCGCACGCAGGACCTGGACACCGGGGCCGGTCGCGACAAGGACGGTCGCCATGACCTCGCGCCCACGGCTGTCGGTATCGGGTGCGTCACCGATCACAAGCAGATCGAGAGTCGTTGCGCCGGCCCCGATCGCTGTCAGGTCGTCGACATTCGTGAACACCAGCGGTGCGTGGCCCAGCGAGCGCAAGACGCGACGGACGCATTCACGCGAGCGCGCCGCATAGGCAAGCACGCCGATGCGTCTGGGGATGGCTGAGCGCGCCGTCATGCGAGGCCCCTCGCCAGTGCCGGCAACCCGCCATGACCGGAATCCCCGGCAGACCTTGGCGCCGTTCGATCCGGCACGAACTCGCCCCATCGCGAAGCGCTCCGGATGGGTGAGCGTTGCGCATTCATCAGGACCGAGTGCGTGCGCGCGAACTGGGTCCATTCCGTGCGATCGAAGAAGCCGAGCGACCCGCGCAGACCAAGACCGAGCAGTGCACCCAGTGAATAGTCCTTCCACGAGGCGTAGTGCAAGCGGGCGCGGGCGCCGAGCAGCGCCAGGATTTCCTCGGCGGACGCCCTGGAAATATGGCCGACCGTACAGGCAAGGCGCACCAGGTAGGCGAGCTGCTGGACGTCCCATGCAAGGACGCTCAAACGACTACGCTGCAGTTCGTCGATCTGCGTGATGCGGGCGCGACGCGCCATGAAGGTGCAGGTGTCTTCGAGGGCCGCGTAGGCATTGGTGTCGATCGACTCGCCGCAGAGCCATGCCGCGATGGCGCGCTTCTCGGACGGCGACATCCAGCCGAGTCCCGCAAGGCGGGACTGGATCGCTTGGAGGCAGTCGTCCTGCGACTCGATGCCCCAGTGCTCCCGCATGATCTGGCCGATGCGCCGCACGGACAGCGAGCTGCCGAGCTGATTGAAGTTGTCGCGCATGAGCAGTGCGAAGTTGCCGCTGAGCAGGCATCCGAACAGTTGTTCCGGAGCCATCGCTTCCCTGGGCTTGAACTCGATGGCGCGCGACCAGGCGCCGAGCGATGGACCGGATCGTCCGCGCAGGAAGATCCAGAGAACGACCGCCGAGATCGAAGCCGCTATGAACATGGCCGTCATGATGGTTTCCGTGGTGCGGCGCGGATGGCGCGTGCCCCGTTGATTGATGGGTGCCGATCGGGTGCTGGGTGGTGCCATGAAGGCAGGTTTGGATCGTACGGACCGCATCAATTCCAGTACATGAGAAACGTCCGAAAGGCCAAGCGAAACGTCTCCCGAAGTACTACAGCGGCGCCCTCACCATTCGTAAGCGGTGGATCGGCGAGCGCGCCAGCGAGCGCAGCCGCGCTCACCCGCCGTGCGCAAGACTGTCAACAAGAAAAGGGGCCGCACGCGCCGCGTGATGCCCCTTGTTCGTTACTGGCCCGAGGCCGGCTTACCAGTGAAAGCCGACGCCTGCGCTGACGCCGAGATTGCCATGCGTGTTGACCGTGCCGGACAGGCCGCTGAGGGCATCGGCCAGGCTGCTGTACGTGGCATTGTTCATCCCTCGTCGCGGTGTCGTCGGAGGGGGTTGAGCCGTGAGTAGTTCGTCATCGGGCGGGCCCGACCCCGGAGCATGAAGCGGGGGACGTGGCTGGCGACAGGTGGCGGGCGGTTGTAGGATGAGCCGGGCACTGCTGACGAGGTCGGCGTTTGCTTGGTGTTGCGAACCCGTTGAGTAGTTGGACCCGCAGTCCTGCGAGCACCCCGGAATGTGGCAGAGGGCGGCGACGCCCCGAAGCACGCTTAGTAGAGTTCGATGACGAGGACTGCCTGCGGCGCCCTTCAACCGCCAGGAGGTTCTCATGCAAGTGCTTTACACGCGCTGTGCGGGCCTGGACGTGCACAAGGACACCATCGTGGCCTGCGTGCGATGCGTCTCCCCGCCCATGCATCAGGAGGTGCGCAGCTTCGGCGCCACCACCACCCAGTTGCTCGCGCTGGCCGATTGGCTGGCCGAACACGGCTGCACCCACGTGGCCATGGAAGCCACCGGCGTGTACTGGAAGCCGGTGTGGCACGTGTTGGAGGCCGAGTTCGAGTTGGTGCTGGCCAACGCCGCGCACATTCGCAACGTGCCCGGGCGCAAGACCGACGTCAACGACGCGATGTGGATTGCCGATCTGCTGGCGCACGGCCTCATCCGCTCCAGCTTCGTGCCGCCGCAGGCGATCCAGCAACTGCGCGACCTCACCCGCACGCACAAGCAACTCGTGCGGGAGGTCTCCCAGCACTCGCTGCACATCCAGAAGGTGCTGGAGGACGCCAACCTCAAGCTGGGCAGCGTCCTGTCGGATGTACTGGGCAAGAGCGGCCGTGCGATGCTCGATGCCATCGTGGCTGGCCAGAGTGATCCGGCGCTGCTGGCCGCGCTCGCCCAGGGCACGGCGCGCAACAAGACCGCCGCGTTGCGCGAGGCGCTGCGCGGGCGCATCACCGAGCACCACCGCACGATGCTGCGGCTGCACCTGCAGGTGATCGATGCCCTGCAGCGCACGTTGGGCGAACTGGATGCGGCCGTGGGAAAAGCGCTGGCGCCGATCCGGCAGCGCGCCCGCCTGCTCGCGACGATGCCGGGGGTCAGTGACCTGACGGCCAGCGTCGTGGTGGCGGAGATCGGCGTGGACATGTCGCGCTTCCCCAGTGCCGGCCATCTGATCTCCTGGGCCGGACTGTGCCCGCGCAGCGACGAGAGCGCCGGCAAGCGCCGCTCCACCCGCGTGCGCAAGAGCGGCACCTGGATCAAGACCGCCCTGGTGACCGCCGCCTGGGCCGCGGTGCGCGTCAAGACCAGCTACTTGCGAGCGCAGTTCCTGCGCATCAAGGCACGCCGGGGCGCCAAGAAAGCCATCCTCGCCGTGGCCGCCTCGATGCTCACCGCCGCATTCCACATGCTGCGCGACGGCACCGAGTACAACGACCTCGGCAGCGAACACTTCGACCGTCAGGACAGATCCAAAACCATCCGCCGTCTGCTCAAGCGGCTTCAAGACCTCGGCTGCGAGCTGCCTGTGGTGGCTCATAAAGGTTAACGCTTCTTAATTAGTAGCCTGCGACCGCGTGCTTGGTAGAGGAATACAGCGCCATGTAGGGCATGGGCAGGAATCCCAGCACTGATCCGATGTTGATGATGCGCCCGCTTCCTTGGCGGCGCATATGCGGCACGACGGCTCGCGTCATCCTGATGACGCCGAAAAGGTTGGTATCGAAGATCGCCTGGGCCTGTTCGAGCGAGCTCTCCTCCGCGCCGGCGGGAGCTACCCCGAAGCCGGCGTTGTTGACCAGCAGATCGATGGTGTCTTCCAATTGCATCAGCTTCTTGACGGCGGCTTCGACCGATTCGTCGCTGGTCACATCGAGGGCCAGCATCTCGAATGACTGCCGACCCGCCGGACTACCACGGCGGCTGCTGCCGTACACCTTGTAGCCGGCCTTCGCCAGCCGCTCCGCGGTGGCTTGACCGATGCCGGATGAGGCACCGGTTATCAGTGCAATCTTGCTTTTCAAGTTCATGGCGCTTCTCCGTCTGCGAGGGGGTCAAACATACGTCGCATGATGTTTATCATATGTAAAGGCGAGCGAATAGGCCGCATCGATCATCGGCTTCAGCTGCCGATGGAGGTCAGGTGCTTGAGCGTGGCATCGAGCAGGCTGTCCGAAAGACCAGGCTCATCAACCGCACGAGCCAGCAGCAGGGCACCCACCATGGCGGCGACCGTGACCAGTGCCCGTTCGTGGGCAGCGGGCTGTCCCCAGTCCGGTGACTGACGGGCTACAAGGTCGATCATTTCCTTGATGTGCCGCGTCGCGACCCGACGCACTTCGGGAGCCTGCCGCGAGGTTTCGGAACCGAGTGCGGCCAGGGAGCAACCTATTTCGACATGTTCCAGATGCTCCCTGGAGAGATAGGCGCCAAGCATGGATGCCAACGCCTTGTCGGGGGGCGTGCTGGCGACAACATCGGCCGCGGCGGCAGCGGACTCCGCGCACGCCCTCCCAGCCGCCTCGGCCAACATGGCCTCGCGTGAGTTGAAGTGGGCATAAAAGGCGCCGTGCGTCAGGCCGGCCTCCTTCATGATGTCCGCGACGCCGGTACCGTCATAGCCGCTACGACGGATAGCTCGGGCGGCCACGGCCACGATGCGTTCGTGCGTAGCATCCTTGGCTGCTGCTCTTGCATTTGGCGTATGTCGCATGATGCGCATCATACAACACTCGCGCTGCTCCTGCCCGGTGAACCGAACTTGAGACTGGCCTTCACCTGCGCAGCCGCATCGACACGGAAAACCTGTCCGCCGGATGTACAGACACCGAGATCTCGAACACCTCGCCCTCGGCATCGAAATACTGTCGCAATATTTTCAGTGCCGAGGCGCCTACCTCTACCTGGAGCTTGCTCGCCATCGCTGTGTCCGTGATGGCAAACGCCCGGACGTCCTGGCGGATCTCGGCAATCTGCCGGTCATAGCGCTCCTCGATCAACGAACTGATCAGCGCATCGGGGGATGCCCGCACGAGCTCGCCAATCTCGGCGTAACTCGGATCTATGTACACATCGGTCCACCCGATCGGCAGTGCCTCTTGATCTCCGACCATCCGCAAGGAGGAGATGCGCAGCCAAGATGTGCCGTCGCCGCACCCCAGCTCCTTCGCCAGATCGCCCGTGACCGTCTCAGGCCCGATCGACTGCACCACGCGCAGATGCTCCTCGCCGAACTGGACCAGGTCGTCCACGGAGGCCAGCGACGGGCGAAAGCTCACCCTTGGCTTCGCCGAGACGACTCGCGTCCCTACGTTCTTGCGCCGCGACACCAGCCCGAGCTGCTGCAGTTCGGCCAGCGCCGCGCGCACCGTGTGCCGGCTGGTGCCGTAGTGCTTGCACAACTCGAGTTCCGTGGGCAGCAGCGCGCCCACGGTGAAGTGACCCGACGCAATCGCGTCGGTCAGGTGGCGGGCGATGTTCGCGAAGTTGGCCTTCTGCGGAGCCGGTTCAAGGATGGCGTTCATGGCTTAAGGGTAAACCCCGAATTGAGTTATGTCCGAACATATTAAAGTTGAATATGTTCGGACATATTAGCGTTCATCACTTCCCACCTCAAGAGGTACACATGTCGACTCCTTCGTTTCCCATGGCCAGCACCGTTGTTGATTCCATCCTGTTCCGCGATGCCTTCGGCACGCAGAAGATGCGACAGACATTCTCCGATGGAGCACTTATCCAGCGCTACATCGATGTCGAGGTGGCGCTGGCCAAGGCCGAAGCGCGCGTCGGCGTCATTCCGGCCGATGCGGCGGAGGTGATCGCACGTGAGTCCAAGCTCGAACGCATCGACTTCGATCACATGCGCCACGAGACGGACATCGTCGGCTACCCGATCCTGCCGCTGGTGCACCAGCTCGTCGAGATGTGCGGCGACGCCGGCCGCTTTGTGCACTGGGGCGCGACGACGCAGGACATCATGGACACCGCCGTGGTCCTCCAGGTGCGCGACGCGCTCGACAGCATCGAGGGCGACATCCGTGAGTTGCGCGGCATCCTGGCCTCGCTTGCTCGCAAGCACCGCGACACGCCGATGGCCGGCCGCACCCATCTGCAGCAGGCGCTGCCTGTGACCTTCGGCTACAAGGTCGCGATCTGGCTGGCGATGTTCGACCGGCACCAGCAGCGCCTGGCCGAATTGCGTCCGCGCGTGGCGGTCGTCGAGTTCGCCGGTGCCGCCGGCACGCTGGCATCGCTCGGCGACAAGGGCCTTGAGGTGCAGAAGGCCATGGCTGCCGAGCTCGGGCTCGGCGTACCCGCCACCACCTGGCACGTGGCGCGCGACGGTTTTGCCGAGGCGGTGAACCTGCTGGCGCTGGTCACGGGCTCGCTCGGCAAGATCGCGCTCGACATCATGATCATGGCGTCGACCGAGTTCGCCGAGGTCTACGAACCCTTCGTGAAGGGTCGCGGCGCGTCGAGCACCATGCCGCAGAAACGCAACCCGATCTCCAGCGAACTGATGCTGGCGGCCTCCAAGGCGGTTCGCCAGCACGCGGGGTTGATGGTCGACGCAATGGTGCAGGATTTCGAGCGCGCCACCGGTCCGTGGCACGCCGAGTGGATCGCGATTCCCGAGAGCTTCATCCTGACCTCGGGCGCCC
>OFPD01000011.1_pt1 | contig 8612 bp, 10 predicted proteins | sample 1542551 | NCBI WGS metagenome assembly OFPD01 (sample SAMN05503967, study PRJEB24370) | sediment metagenome | isolation source: lake sediment | place: USA: Lake Hill lake, St. Paul Island, Alaska | collected 2013 | reverse complement strand
CTTTCCCTACACGACGCTCTTCCGATCTTTTCTCTTTCTTAGGAATAAATCCTAAGAAGTTAAAATCTATTTGTTCATAACAACTTTCTTGAAACCAGAATATAAACCAGAAGCGATTAACGCTGTTATAATACCTGACCCTGCGATTAACCAGCTTGCTCCACCAAAATACATTGCACTACCTATGCCGAGAGCAATTGCAATAATTGGTATGTACCTAGACTTGACCCCTGCGCGCTTGATTCCTTCACAAATTGCGATAATTAAAACGATTGTTGCCCCTAAAATTAATTCATCCATATTTTTTTTTAAATTAAATCTAATAATCTTTTTATCTGTTCCTTGATTTCGGCCTTATCAAGGACAACTACCGATCCACTGGCTTCTTTAACAATTCGGTCAATGATTGTTTTATCGATCGCTGGACAATTTGGTTTATACGCGCCTATTTGATAATGTCCAATTATATGATCTCGGTCTATTGGGATATTCCACTTGCTTGCCAAAGATTTTATAAGTTCCACCGTAGCTTTTATTTGTGCTTCTGGCCCCTTTGATAAGTCTTGTCCTTCGTGTTCAATGGAAAGACAATAAAGATTAGGGTTGATTCCTGGCTTATATAACCTAAAAGTTGGATTGTCTACTCTCCCTTGAGCCCAAGCCGTATCTTCATCTTTGACGTACTGATGAATTTCCCCGGTGAATCCAACTCCATAATTTGACGACACTTGAGATATAGGATTAGAAAACCAATTGTCTGTACCCAATAAAGAGCCCGCCATAATATGCAGGACAATTAGCTCGGGCTTATATCCCGAACGTCCTACTCTAAAATTTGGTGTTGTTTTTTGAATTATATTCATATTATTTATACTCCAGGTGGTGTTAAAGTTGGAGTTCCCTTTGGAATCCTCTCATCAATTATAGTTGACAGTCTTACTACTGTTTTACTTAATTCGTTAACAGCGCTTGTTAAATCTTTTATATCCTTTTGCATCACATCTGTATTTTTACTATGGTCATCTCTTATTGAGAGAACTTGTTTATGTAAATCTTCATTATCATCTTCAAGTTTAGCTACTCTTTTTTCTACTGCAATTTGTGGCTTCTGAAAATAAAAGAAGACTGCAAAAATTGCGCCTATGATTGCAATTATACTTCCGATTATAGTTAATGTTGCTGTTGAAATTTCAATCATATTTTATATTGCTGAGTCCCAAGCATACCCGAGACTTGTTAATTTACTTTTAAAATTTGTCTTGATTTGCTCATCAGTTGCTCCGTTACCTTCTGTAAAAGTTTCTACGAGTGGAACTCCATCTATGTCAGCCTCTGCATATTTATAAGAATATGGAAGTCCATCAAAGTCTGTATCATTTTTTGTTGTGATTAAAATTGTAAGTGTTTTCATATATTTATCTTTCTAAAGCTACCCAATCCACAATACCAGTATAATTAGTCTGAAATTTTACGGTCATTTGAGTTGTTGTAACACTTGCCTTATAGGGGACTGATGAACTAGTATCTCCGCTTAATGTTATTTGAGTAATTGGAACTTTAGTAAATGGTTTATCGAAAATTACAGTACCAATTTTGCTGGTGTTAAAAACGATTGAACCATTCACTATATTTGTATTTACTGCGTAATGTTTAGGCATATTATACTGCTATATAAATTTCTGTTGTTAATATTCCAAGATTATCGATCTTCAATGTCCACAGTGTCCCATCGGGTGATGTTAAAATTATTACTCCATTTATTATTTCCATATATTTATGTTGCTACTTGATAAGTACGACTTGTGTTATGCCATACTATTGTAGAGGCTGCTACGCCCGTTACTTGTAATAAAACACTTTGAGCACTAATTGCATAAGTTGCATTCCATGTTGCTTGGTCTTCGTCAATCGTTCGAGTAATTGCTCCAATCAAAGTTACTACGCCTGCAACATTTCTATAAGTAGCAAGTATCTCATATCCTGCACCATCGCCAACAGTAACTCCAACGGTTCTTCTCGCAACAACCCACGTCTTTATTTGCATTACTGTATTGGTTGGTATGACGAAAGAGTGAAGTGTTGTAGCTACGGCAGTTGTAGTCTGTACTCTATTCTGGAATACTCTTTCCGAAGGGTCGTCATTGGTTGCGACTGATTCTAACCTTTGTACTTCATTACCTAAAATTTCTTGGACTACATGAAGTTTACCTACAGGACTTATAGTCCCTACTCCTATTGCCCCCAATGTAAATAAATTTTGAATTCCTAAATCTGTATTGGCCGTTGCTCCCGTATAGGGAACATAACCAGCAGTATTATTATTGATTATAGCTTGAACTTGATTATTGGTGTTTACAATTTGATCTGGAAAAACAAAACTATTAAAAATCCATCCACTACCAGCTGTTGCAACAGCCTGGTTATTTACGCTATTTAACGCATACCAAGTATTCGAAGGCGTTGCTATAGAATGTTGGATATTGAGAAAATTACGAATAATCGTTCCTCCCCCAGCTTTTACTAAATTATGAGTTCCCGTTGAATCACTATTTATTGTTATACGATTTCCAGTACTGCTTCCGTTCACAGTAAATGTTGTTACTGTTTGAGTCGTTCCCGTTCCAAATATAAGAGAATGAGCCACAATTCCATCATCTCTTAAATCAGCAAACGTGTTTGAACCAGTAATGGTATTTGAAGCAGTACTTGTTCCACGAGCAAACCAGACATTATTATAAATCTGACTACCCCCTACAAAAGGAATATTTGTGGCAGATGTATTAGTAAATTTTATAGTTGAAGTTTGGGCATTAAAAGTAAGTCCAGCTGTTATACTTAAATCCCAAGTAAGGGGAGCTGCCCCTGTAATAGTGCAAGTTCCAGAACTCATATTTATTACCTTTGTTCCAACGCCTTGTGTTGCAAATACGACAAGGCTCATATTTTGACTATTTGCGTTAAACGTTCCTGCCGCAATAAGTAACCCAGCACCACTTAAAGTATCCGCGAGTTGAAATGTTCCACCAGGTCCATTTATATTTATTGTACAATTAGATACAAAGGCTTTACCATTAGAAGTAATAGTTTGAGTTCCTGCAGTAGCTATAAAAGTTATACCAGGACCACCAGGAAATCCAATATTGTTTGTCATTGTAGGCGACAAAGTCAAAGAGCCAGAGATATTAAGACCAAACCCGTTATCTGTTATCGTGCCTGTATAACCGGTAAAATTTAAACTCAAACAAGGCCTTGTTGATACGTCTATGGTAACAGTTCCAGCACCACTGGCAGCATCAAAAAATACATCATCCGCAGCGGTTGGTTCTGCTGCACCACCAATACCACCAGAAGTAGTACTCCATTTTAGGAGTGCTGTTCCGTTCCAACTTGCTGTCAAACCTACCCAAAATCTATTTGCCATATATTTATATTAATCTTTCTAATGTTACATATAATGCGTATTGTGAAGTTCCATAACTCCCCGTGTGGGTCGTACCATAAGTTATACTTCCTGAATTTAGTCTCACAATCATTGATTGTCCCGCAAAATCTGTTATATCAGAAAGTTTTACAGGAAAACTGGTCATTACTTTTGCTCCACTATTATCTGTATATTTTATATTTAAGGTTACTTTTCCAGCAGTCGCATCTGCGGTAGTATCCATAAGATAATAAGAAACTCTGAAAAGTCCCGGGGCTGCGACTGAAAATGCTGTGTCGGCTATGTCTGCAACTTGTCCTGTTAAAGAAACTGTATCAGTGATTGCACCAGGATTATTTACCCAAGTTGGGGCTGCTGCTCCATTGCTCTTTAGAAATTGTCCTGATGTTCCTACTGTAGTTAATTCAAAACTATCTGCATCACACCACACAACTGCTCCATTAGAAGCAGTGATATTTTTATTTGTTCCTCCACGCGCAAGAGACAATAAGCCAGTCCAGCCCAAAGTTAAAGATGCAGCATTCAGCAAGGCTGTTGTAGGAGATCCACCAAGAGTCAATGTAACATTAGTGTCATCTACTTTTGTTAAAGCTCCTGATACATTGTAAACAGGAGCAAGAACGCCTCCTGTGTTATTTCCAAACCAAGTATTTGCCGCTGCAGTTGAAAGTGTAAATGAAAGTGCTGGTGTTGTCGTTGGAGTAGCAACTGCTGTGGTAAATAATGGAGATAAAGTTCCTGCGCTGAAAGATGTTACTGTTCCAGTTCCGCCTGATGACCATGCAGGGATACCCGCAACAACTGTAAGTTGTTGGCCCGGTGTCCCTATTGGTAATTTTGAAAGAGTATTAACACCAGAAGCATATAGAATATCTCCAGTTGCGTAAGTTGTTTGGTTAGTTCCTCCGAATACTTCCGTAATGGCGGTTCCGTTCCAAATTCCTGTGGTTATAACTCCTGTATTTGCAGTAACTATAAGTCCATTGAATGAAATTACTCCAGTCAAAGCTCCTAAAGATAAAGTAATTGCTGGAGTTGTTGTTGGAGTGGCGACTACACCCGAAACTCCTTGATTGGTTACAACTGATACAGAAGTAACAGTACCCCCACTACCAGCCGCATTAAGAGTTGTTCCAGTGAATGAAAGATTCGTTCCCAATGTAATTTCTTCCATATCCCCAGAACCAACCGTTGCTCGTCCCAATAATCTATTTGATGTTATATTTTGGAATTTAGCAAAAGTTACAGCATCATTGGCTATTGTCGCTGCCACAGAACCAGGACCAGTAGCTGTTACATCTCCAGTTAAAGCTGTAATATAAGCGCCGGCGACCTGTTTATTATTAAAAGTATTCCAATCAACTGAAGACAGATAACCATCAGTCGCCACGCCAGATTGTGTTATTGAGATCGCATTTACTGTTCGGACTAATGGAGCACTGAAAGTTAGAGGAAATTCGTAATCAACTCCTCCAACTGCAGCAGAAATAGCTGTTCCGTTTCCTTTTAGCAAACCTGTAACTGTAGTTGAAAGGGTAAGAGTTGGTGTTGCAGGATTTCCATCCGATGTTCCAGCAAGTCCATTGGCAGTAGCAATTATAATACCGGTAACTGTACCTCCTGCTGAAGCCGCGGCCCATGCTGGGATACCTGCCACTACAGTCAATTGTTGGCCTGCTAATCCAATAGGAAGTTTCGAGAGTACATTTGGGGCAGAAGCATATAAAGTGTCTCCAGTCGCATAAGTAATCTGATTTGTTCCACCCCTTGTTTCAGCTAAAGCTCCTGTCCAACCCAAAGTGAGCGAAGTTGCTTTTAATAATGCTGTAGCAGGTGTGCCTCCGAGTGTTAAAGTTACATTTGTATCATCTACCTCAGTGAGCGCCTGTCCTCCAGTAATATTTGCAGCATCAGGAGTAATTAAAATATTTGAAGCAGCAGTTATAAGTCCTTTTCCATTTACGGTAAATTGACCTACTTGTGTTGCAGTACCCCATGATCCCACGTCTGCGTTTACTGTCGCCAAAGTTAATGCTACTGAACCCGGGCCCGTTGCCGTTCCATCTCCAGTTAAGTCAGTTATATAGTTTCCTGCAGGTTGTTTATTATTAAAAGTTGTCCAGTCTGTATTTAAAAGTTTGCCTGTATTTACAGCTGAAGCTATTGGAAGATTAAATAAATGGTCACCTGTTAAGTTATCAACGATAGCAAAATCAGTGCCTGCTGCTCCTGTGGTTAAAGTTTGGGCTGCGGTTATGTCTGTGTTTATGGAAGTGATACCATTTCCAGCACCTGTAACAATATCATCATAAACTCCCCCTTGAGTAGAAATCTGCCATTTTCCAGTCAGATTATTATATCTTATTCTTCCCGTTGATCCTCCTGATAGAGGTGCAGTTGAGCCATCGTTAGATTCATAATAAAGAGCCGTTCCCCCCGAAAGAAGAACTGAAGTGGGGTCAATGGCCCCTAGGACTGTTAGTTTGCCTGACATATAAACATCTCCCGTAACTCCAAATATTTCTGTCCCTACAGGTCCTGGCTGATTTACTCCAATAAAACCATTGGCTCTCATGTACATGCGATTGACAGGTACTCCAGCAGAATTTTTTGTACCAAAAATAAGTTGAGCTGGTACAAAACCAACCCCTGGAGCGCCATCAACACTCACTATCATAAAAGCAGAACCGACAGCATCTAAAACATTAAAAGAATCATATCCTGCTCCGGCAAATACTGCCAAAATATCGCCAGAAAGACTAGATGTTGGAGCAGCCAATGTACCCTGTGAAGAAATACCACCAAACGCACCAGGGGCGCCACTTAAAGCTCGAGAAGCTATGATGGAAGCACCTGAATCCGCCAATGCAGAAATTTTCGCTCCCGGGAAAGCCTCTACATTAATTGGTCCTACAATAATTTCCGTAGTAACAATTCTATTATTTACATCATCCCATATATTATTAGCGCTACCTCCGAAAGTTCCTGTATTATTATATTGAATTGAATTAAAAGGAAGTCCCGGGATTCCACCACCACTCGGATCCAATGTCCAAACTGGTACTGCCACAGTTCCAGTGTTTATATAAGTTCCAGAAGAAATATCAGTACGAATAAGTTCACAGTTTAAAGAAAAGATACCTCCATAAGCAGCACCTGCTGGAGGAACTCCATTAACCTCTCCTTCAATCAGAAGATTCGTGTTAGGATCCCTGGTTATAAAATTCACTGTTGGGACTAATGGGTTTTCGTAAGCCATAATTTTATATTAGTTAATCTTTTAACCTACAATCCAAGCAACTCCATCAAAGAAGACTGGAATAATGACTGCTCCTCCAGCCGCAACAGCTACTCCAAAAACAGGAGCAAGAGCATCTGTTACGAAAGCTGTATCACCTTGCACTCCAACTGGAAGTGTTGCTACTGTGTAACCTTTTAACCTAACTACTTCAGTCGATACGATTGTCGTTCCAGTCAATACGCCAGCTGAATCAATTACAACTTTATCCACACCACCAGATTGTATTTGAAGAGAATTTCCTGTTCCTAAATTGTTAATGAAGATTGCTCCGCCAGCACTTGAATTCGTGATAGATAAGAAATTATTAGAATTAGTATAACTAGCAATAATACTGGCATTACCAGTTGTTGTAAGAACAACACCAGAATCCCAAGTCCAATCACCAATACTTGTTTCAATAATAAGTGCATTAGCACTATTGGCAATAAATGAAGGCATATTGATACGGAGACCTGTAACGCCCGTTGATCCAAACGCACCTTGTGCAGAAATAGATATACCATTTGTAGTACCGCTAACAGTAATAAACATAGGTATTTGAATAGCATTGCCACCTACATTGGTAGTAGCTCTAATACCATCACCAGTTCCAGTATTGGCAACATTGAGACCTATCCCATTACTGGTATTTGTTATAGCAAAGAAATTTCCTGATGCACCGTAAGAAGTAATGATTTCTGCATCTCCAGCAAAAGTTGCTAGAACCCCATCCCAAGTAAAATTAGGGCTTCCTCCAAATAGTCCTACATTATTATATTGAACTGAATTTAATGGTAGTGCTGGAGTTGTAACTCCTCCTCCTGTATCTAAGGTCCATGCAGGAACTGCAACAGTACCAGTATTTACATAAGTTCCAGAGGAAATGTCAGTGCGAATAAGTTCACAGTTTAATGAGAAAATTCCACCATAGGCAGCGCCCGCTGGAGGGATTTCTTCCACTTCTCCTTCGATTACAAGAGTTGTAACAGGATCTTGGGTGATAATATTTACTGTTGGGATGTTTGGATTACTTTTAGCCATATATAATTCTGTGGTGAGACACAACCTATTTATTTGTATTTAAAACTTCTTTAAGATTAGCTATTAAAATATTCACATCATCTATGTTCTTAGAATTAACCCTAGTGACATGATCAACTACTTGATCAAGAACACTTGCCCTAGCAAAAACTTTATCATGAATTTTTTGCAAAACTTCAATATCCTTAAGTAGTGCTTCTTTCGTTTCTTTTAAAGAAGTTAAATCTTTATTTAAAAAACTAAGTTCAGATTCAATCTTTACTTTTCGGCTTCCTAAAATAGAGAGATGTTCAGAAATAATATCTTCATATAATTTTTCCCGATCATCTAATTCTTTCATCCTTCCAACAGATTGCTGTATTCTATCTTCAATATCAGTAATAGAAATAGATAAATTTTTATTTTTCAATGAAAGAATTAAATTCTGATCACGAGCAACGGCAATTTCAGATAAAATTGTATCTCTTTCACTAGCCCAAGTTTTTAATTGTTTGTCTTGTTCTGGGGTGAATGAATCCATATTAAAATCTTAATGAATAATGAAGTGCTCCCGTGAAAGTTCCGCCTGTAACAACAACGTTAAAGCTATCCCCTGGCTTACATTCAAATCGTGGTCGATTATCTTCTCCAGGTTCATCTTCTTTATCTAGTATTTCTCCACCGACTAAAGAAAAAGAAGCGAGAACAGTTGTTCCGCATCTTATATCAATGGTTCCAGCACCAGTAAAACTACCCTCAAAATCATGAACATAAATCCAAGCATCCGGGACAGGGGCAACTAAAACAGTTGTTCCTACTGGAGCTACTATTGGTATCGATATTTTTCTTGTGTGTAAGATCGGAAGAGCG
>OFPD01000010.1_pt1 | contig 8974 bp, 7 predicted proteins | sample 1542551 | NCBI WGS metagenome assembly OFPD01 (sample SAMN05503967, study PRJEB24370) | sediment metagenome | isolation source: lake sediment | place: USA: Lake Hill lake, St. Paul Island, Alaska | collected 2013 | reverse complement strand
GTTAGGGTGACTGGAGTTCAGACGTGTGCTCTTCCGATCTCCCGTGTAATAAGACTCGTCGTAGATCTTCTCGAAGTCGATGCTCGCCGGGTCTTCTCCCACGTAGACCAAATCGCAATGCTTGCACTGAACGATCGAGTATCCGTCCTTGGCAAACAAAAAGGCCGGCGCCAGGGCGCCGCATACAACACAAGGGCGGTATTTAGAGTCCATTGTTGTGATCGTTCATATCTTGTACCGCCGTGGCGCATTGGCCCTGGTTGGTCACGTCGCACAACGAAAAAAGATCGACGGGCGATCGACGAAGCAGGCAAAGGATGCGCATCATGCAGGACAGTACTCAAACAGGCAGTTGTGCTGCAGTTCTGCTTTGACGCCGTTCTCCCGCCCCGCTTTGTCCTGTGGCTGCAAGTCACGCATAAGCGAGCGCCAATCGTGAGACTACGTGGTCCTGTTGCAAGTCCGTCAGATCAGCGCTCATCGGCAAGCTCATTGCGCGCTTGCTCGCGAACAAGCTTTCAGGGAGACTCTCTGGGCTACCGAACGCTGCATAAGCCGCATGAAGGTGCAAAGGCTTGGGGTAGTGCACAGCAGTGGGAACGCCTTGCGCCGCAAGCGCGGCCTGAACCTGCGAGCGATCTCGAACGAAGACTGTGTATTGGGCCCACACACAATCACGGTCGGGACGCACATTCAGCAAGCCCACTCCCTTACCGACTAGCAGCGTGTGATACCGCTCGCCAATCTCGCGGCGGCGCTGCAACTCCCACTCAAAGCGTTGGAGCTTGGCGAGGACGATGGCGCATTGCAAGGTATCCATGCGCCCGCCGACGCCGACTCGAGTGTGGGTGTAACGCGCGCTTTGCCCATGCACGCGAATCTCACGGCAGACTTGGGCGAACCCGTCGTCACTCGTGAAGATCGCGCCCCCGTCGCCATAGCACCCGAGCGGCTTGCTGGGGAAGAAGCTGGTGCATCCAAAAGTGCTGAGATTGCAGCTCTTCCGTCCCTTGTAGCTCGCGCCAAAACTCTGCGCAGCGTCCTCGATCACGGTCAGGTCATGTCGTGTCGCGACGGCATTGATCTCGTCCATATCGGCGCACTGCCCATACAAGCTGACCGGCATGATGGCGCGCGTCCGGTCAGTGATCCTTGCCTCGATCAGGCTTGCGTCGATGTTGCAGGTATCGGGTTCGATATCGACGAACACCGGCTTGCCGCCGAGCAGCACAATCATTTCAGCGGTGGCGGCAAAGGTGAACGGCGTGGTGATGACTTCGTCGCCCGGCTTGAGACCCATTGCCATCAGCGAAATGAGCAACGCCTCGGTTCCGCTCGCGACCGTGACGCAATGCCTGGCGCCGACGTACGCAGCAAGCCTGCTTTCCAGTTCCGCTACCTCCGGGCCCATGATGTACTGGCCATGGTCGAGCACGCACTGAATGCGCTCGTCGATCTGCGCCTTTAGTGCCCTGTATTGCGCCTTGAGATCCACGAACTCCATCTTGTCGCTCATGCCGATACCTCGCCCGCCAGCGCACAAACGCCGTCGCGCAGCACGTATTTTTCCCCGGTGGTCGGGCATGTCGCCAGTTCACCAGAGAACTCCAGCCGCTCGCCGTGTCGGCTCACCCAGCCCGCAAGTCGAGCGGGCACGCCGAGCATCAACGCGAAGTCCGGCACGTCACGATTCACCACGGCGCCGGCGCCCACGAAGGCATAGCGTCCCACGGTCACACCGCAGACGATGGTGCTGTTGGCGCCCAAGGTCGCGCCCCGGCGCACGAGCGTGCGTCGGTATTCGCCTTTGCGGCTCACAACCGACCGGGGGTTGTAGACATTGGTGAAGACCATGCTGGGACCGCAGAACACATCGTCTTCGAGCGTCACGGCGTCATAGACGCTGACGTTGTTCTGGATCTTGACGTTGTTGCCGATGCGCACGTCGTTGCCGACGTACACGTTTTGGCCCAATGAGCAATTCTCGCCAATGGTTGCACCCGCGCTCACATGCACCCAATGCCAAACGCGGGTTCCCTTTCCGACACGGGCGCCGGAATCGATGATGGCTGTTTCGTGAACCACGGCGCTCACACTTGCAACCGCTTTACAAAGGGATGACTGTCGGAATGCGCAGGGTTCGGTTGGGTTGTGCGAATGATGTGCACTGTTTCAACGGCCTGGCGCGCATCCGCCAAACCATAGCCCCGCCCGGCCAGAATTTCCCGGTAGCTCACGGTGTGGAGGTCAGTGAATCCCTCGGAGAACTCCAGCTCCTCGCCGTTCACGACAATGGATCGATAGGTCATCTTCTTGCCCTTGACCTCATCCGGCAGATCGCCGGCATCGATGGAAAGAAACCAGCGCACGCGAGCCCGTTCGTACTCCAAGAAGCCAGCCGCCTTGTCTGCACCGGAGTGGTGAACCACATTGCTCTGAAAGCCGCCAAAAATGAAGTGCAGCATATCGAAGAAGTGCACGCCGATATTGGTGGCCACGCCGAACGACTTGCGCAGATCGCCCTTCCAACTCGATGCATACCACTTGCCACGCGACGTGATGTAGGTGAGTTCCACATCGAACTTGATGTCGGCAGGAGCGCTGGCGACCTTTTCTCGCAACCGGAGGATCGCATCATGGTGGCGCAGCTGCAGAATGTTGAAGACGCGTTTGCCTGTTTCGCGTTCGATCAACTCCAGCTCGTCAAGTGAGGCCGGCGTCGGAACAAGCGGTTTCTCACAAATCACGTCGCAGCCAAGACGCAACCCCGCCGCAATGTGGGGATGATGAAGGTGATTGGGAGAGCAGACGGACACGTAGTCCAGTGCGGACAAAGGGGATCGCTTTAGCCGATGACCATGCTCGTAAAAGGTTTCGAATTCCGTGAAGAACTCGGCACCCGGCGCGAAACTGTCGATGATGCCGACAGAGTCGTTGACGTCATAGGCTACGACGAGCGAATTGCCCGTCTCCTTGATGGCACGCATATGCCGTGGAGCGACATAGCCGGCCGCGCCGATCAATGCAAAGTTCTTCATTCGATCACAGCCTGAACACTGTGAAGCCTGCGTCTGCCGCGGCGTGCCGGTCATATAGCGACTTGACATCCGTCAGCACGGGCGCCGCATGACGGCAGTAACCACGGAGCACTTCAGGGGAGAGCGAACGGTATTCAGTGTGTCCCACTGCCACCACCAGCGCATCCACCAGACTGGATTTATCGACCGCTCCGAGCTGCAGGCCGTATTCGTTTTGCACTTCTTCGGCATTCGCCCACGGGTCTGTCACTACCACCTGTGCGCCCCATGCCTCTAACTCGCGAATTAGATCGACCACCTTGCTGTTGCGAATGTCCGGGCAATTCTCCTTGAAGGTAATGCCCAGTACGCCAATCTTGCAACGAGGAACATCCATGCCAGCTTGCAGCATCAGCTTGATGGTGTTGCGCGCTGCGTAGCGAGCCATGTTGTCGTTGATACGCCGCCCCGCGAGGATGATCTGCGGAATGTAGCCAACCTGCTCTGCTTTGTGCGTGAGGTAGTAGGGATCGACGCCGATGCAATGGCCGCCCACAAGACCAGGTCGGAAGTGAAGAAAATTCCACTTACTGCCTGCGGCCTCCAGCACATCGAGCGTATCGATCCCCAGCCTGTCGAACAGAACGGAGAGCTCGTTCATCAACGCGATATTCAGGTCGCGCTGCGTGTTCTCGATGACCTTTGCGGCTTCGGCCACCTTGATGCTGGGCGCCTTGTACGTGCCCGCGGTGACGATCCGGTTGTAGAGGCGATCGACCATTTCAGCCACTTCGGGGGTACTTCCGCTGGTGATCTTTCTGATCTTCGTCAGCGTATTGACCTTGTCGCCTGGGTTCACTCGCTCGGGGCTGTACCCACAGAAAAAGTCCTTGTTGAACGCCTTTTTCGAGACCCGCTCTAGAACGGGCACGCAGACTTCCTCGGTTGCGCCAGGATAGACCGTCGATTCGTAGATGACGATTGCACCCTGGGGCATCACCTTCGCCACGGTCTCGCTGGCGTTCAGCAGATGTGTGAGATCAGGACGATTGGCGCTATCGACGGGGGTCGGCACAGTCACGATGAACACGTTGCAGTCACGCAAGTCGCTTGCGTCTTTGCTGTAGGTCAGTCGAGTCGCCTCGCGCAAATCCGTAGGAGCAGTTTCGAGCGTTCGATCGTGACCTGCGCGAAGCTCTTCGATTCGGAGCGGGTTTGTGTCGAAGCCGATGACAGGCAGCAGCTTGCCGAACTCCACAGCCAAGGGAAGGCCTACATAGCCGAGGCCAACGATAGCGAGTTTGATCTGTTCACCGATCATGTTATTCAGTCGATTCCGCTTTGGGCACGTAGCCCGGTACCAGTAGACACAACAGATCTTTCATTGCCGCCACATTGTCATCACGCGCCGCGCTCAGCAACGCTTTCAAATGATTCTTCAGCTCCGGCCATGAGAGGAAGTCCTCTCTGGCCCGAATGATGCGCGGGTGATCTGTCGGCAACGGATTCTCACCGATGAGCAGTTCTTCGAATAGCTTTTCGCCGGGGCGCAAGCCGCTGTAGATGATGTCGATGTCGCCGGTGGGATGCGTCTCGCTGCGGACCGTCAAGCCGGAAAGGGCAACCATGCGCTTTGCCAAGTCGAGAATCTTCACCGGCGACCCCATGTCGAGCACGAACAGGTCACCGCCCGCGGCCATGGCGCCAGCGTGCAATACGAGCTGGGCGGCTTCCGGAATTGTCATGAAGTAGCGTGTTACCTCGGGATGCGTCACTGTGAGCGGGCCTTTGTCTGCAATCTGCGCGCGAAACAGTGGCACCACGCTTCCACTCGATCCCAACACGTTGCCGAATCGGACCATCGAGAAACGGGTGCGCTGAAAAGCAGCGGTGCCCTCGCTCGCACGGACGTCCTCGAACGGCGCTCCGTTGCAGCCGGCCAACGCCTGCAGCACCAGTTCGGCGACCCGCTTCGTCGCGCCCATGATGTTGGTCGGACGAACTGCCTTGTCAGTGGATACCAGGACAAAATGGTCTACATTGGCCGCGAGTGCAGCACGCGCAATGTTCAGCGTGCCGAACACGTTGTTGAGAACACCCTCACCGGGATTGGCCTCGACCAGGGGCACATGCTTGTAGGCAGCCGCGTGGTACACGGACGCCGGCTTGTACGTGCTGCAGATTTCCGAGACGCGATTGAAGTTGCACACGCTGGCGAGCAGAGGGACGGTTCGGACCGCGAGTTCGCCCCGTCTTATCAGAAGTTCCAATTCCTGGTGAATTCGATACAGGGCGAACTCGCTGTGATCGAGCAGCAATATCTGGCTCGGGCCCTGCTGCACGATCTGGCGGCATAGCTCGCTGCCGATGCTGCCGCCGGCGCCTGTTACCAGCACCACCTTGTGGGCGAGGTTGCGGGCTAGCAATTCGGGGTCTGGGGCGACCGGTGGCCTGCCAAGCAGGTCTTCGATATCCAGGTCGCGGAAGTCCTGCACTGTGACGCGGCCACTGGCCAGGTCGGCCAGCCCCGGCAGCGTACGGATGCGGACCGGCAGCGCAGACAGTCGCTCGATGATCTGGTTGCGCCTCTCGCGGCTGGCGCTGGGCAGGGCCAGCAAGATGTCAGTTACCGACAACTTGCCGACAAAGGCAGGCACGGCGTCGGGTGGCATGACCGGCACGCCGTTGATCGTTCGACCTACCTTCAGCGCGTCATCATCGATGAAGCCGAACAAGGCGTACTCTTGGTCGCTGGCCAGGGCAGCAGCGGTCTGCGCGCCGGCGCTCCCGGCACCGTAGATCAACAAGCGATTCGAGCTTCGGCCGGCATGAGCCGCCAGCCAGCGCCAAGCCAGCGTCCGGCTCCCAGCAACGAGCAACAGCAGAATCAAAGGCTGAAGAATGCTCAGGCTGCGGGGTATGCCCTCCCAGAGATACAGGACAAGTACGGGTGGAAGAAAGAGCATCCCATATACGGCAACGGCCCCGCCTGTTGCGAGGATGGCGGCCAGACCCGTGTAGCGGAATATCGCGCGGTACAAGCCAAACTTGGCGAAGACAGGGATCGCCAACAGGGGCGAAATCCCATACACGGCCCATTCCATTCCCACCGGCCGGTGCCATGTGTCCAGCCGCAAAGTGAATGCGAGCCAAGTCGCAGCCACAGCCAAGCAAAAGTCCAAGCCCACCACCACAAGGCGCTTCTTTGAACGGGACCATCCGAGGACAATTTTTTGCACTTCGGCCTAGTGGGGTTGAGAGTGATGCTGGCGTTGATCAATACGGCGACCCGGCCAAGCGCTACCGCACGAGAGCCTGAGTGGATTCCATTGTCGCGGGCCATTCGATGACCGCCAACTGTGGGTGCAACTTCTGCGCTTGCGCCCATCTGGAAGGTGCGGTCCCGCATTGATCCCTCGGAACGATGTGGCACATCTTCGCTAGCCATTGCTGCGCTTCAACCGGCTGCCCATTGAGCCCCAAAAGAATTGCCAGTGTCATGAAATTGCGGGAGCTGGGCCATATCAAAGTGACTTCACGGGCCCACTGAAGCTCTGTCGAGGAGGCGCCCGCGGCCGGTTCGAACTTCATGAAGCGCTGAATCTCCCGTAGATCGGTCAACAACAGCACTTCAGGCACCTCGGCCGGGCTACTGTTCAGTAGCTGCGCTTTCTCCAATTGCAAGGCCGCATAGGTCGCCTCAACCCGGAAGTAGTCACGTACTATCAGTGCTAGCAAAATTGCTCCCAAACACCAGACTCCGAGCAAAATCCAACGACCGGCGATCCATGAGCTTCTGCCTAGCGGCCAAATACGCAGCTCAGCATTCAAGGCGCCCACCACCAGCCCGGTTGGCAACAGAAAATAGGCGTAATGCAATGGCAATTCCAACATCGCATGAATACCGACCACCAATACGAACAATAGATATAAGGCGTCCTGCGGGTGACGCACCCTACTTGCCGCAGTCGACAACCAAATCAGCACACATGCCGTCAAGAGTATGCCCAGCGGGATTCCCGCCCAAAGCATGAAATCGAGGAACAGATTGTGCGATTGAAAAAAGGGATGGTGCAGCGCAAGATAGTGGTCCGCTACAGCCACTTGAGCCGGCACCACTTGATTCCAGCCGAATCCAGCCCAGGGGTGTTGCCAGACAGCATCCAACAGCATTCGCCACAACTCGGGCCGCAGCTCGTGATCCAAGCGCGCCACCATCGACCCGGGCACGTCGAGCATTAAAAGCCGTCGAACCGGCGTCAAAGCCATCAACAGTAGCGCGTAAAAGCCGGCGAGCCCCGTGACGTACCAAGGAATGCTGCTCGCTCTCCATACTCGGCGCCATATCCACGTCGCTAGCACCAGGGCCAGCAATCCGAACGCGCCGGTACGCGATTGAGTCAACGCAAGGCCAACTAGGATAAAGGCAGAGGTCAACAGAGCCGGGCCGCGGCCCACCTGCCTGCGCCAAACGCCCCAGCCACATGCAATCAGACCCCACAGTAGCAAGGTCGCCAGCTGGTTGGGCTGAGCCATATTTGCAGAAGGGCGCGCGCCATCCGACGCGCGCACCCAGATATCGAGAGTGCCATCGGAGGACGGCCCCAGCCATTGTTGAAGCTGCAATGCAATCGAAATGACCGCAGCGATGCCGATAGCCGAGAACAAGATATCCCCCAGCCAGAGGGGGCGCCAACCTTGCCATTGTTGGCCAACCACAAATGCCATCAAAAACCCGACCGTATAGGCGCCTGCGGCCCAAGCCTGCCCGGCGAACGGCAAAAGCTCATAGGCATACTGTACGAACGGTAGCGGCAGCAGAATCGCGATCACCAATGCAAGCCCGTGCCAAACCACAGGCTGCCGAGCCCGAACGATGACCACCACCCCAACTACTGCCAACATCGTTGCAACCCAAGCGTCCGAGTGAAACGAAGTCCACGGCTCTGAATGGTTGGGCAACAGCCAGCCAAGCGACAACAAGATCGAAGCCAAGGCACCCCAAACAGGTGCAAGCGATATACGAGAAAATCGATTCATCAAGCTTGGCTCTGACTCAAGTTGCACAAATTGAAAAAGCCCCATTCGGGGCTCTTTAATTTGATTTGACTTAACTTAAACGCGACATTCTGATGGAACAAATTTGTCCATTGCAGCGCTCGAAACCTTGCACGTCCACATGATGGGGCCAGTCGGAACAGCATTGACCGCGAGAGCCGCTCCGTTTGAGGTAGGAGTCAACGTCAAGGTAAGTCCTCCGGCGGTGGCGGTCGTAGTCATGGTAATGACGCCAGTGGCTGCAGCGGTTTGCATGACCGACAAATTCTTCAGGCCCGAGCCTGCGGCAATATCGTCAACGCCGAGGTTTAGCTGGGATGCGCCGTTGGCCGCATTTTCAGCAATCGTCGCTTTTGCGCCAGACGCAACAACCAACGATTCCGTGACACGAGCGCGAATCGTGTAGTCTTGATAGGCGGGCAGCGCCACAGCCGCCAGGATACCAATGATCGCCACAACGATCATCAATTCAATCAGGGTGAAACCCTTTTGCACATTGCGTGCGATGGAACGACGGTTCATTTACTTACTCCAGGTTTGTTGAGAGGAGCCCGAGGCGGGCCCCCGGTGCGCTCATGTAACCGCAGCATCTGTGCCACCGTGGTTTCGCCCCGCTGACCCCGAATCCCCCGTGCGATTGTTCACGTTCGCGTTACACCGCGTGACAAAACCTGTTGCGAGACCCCGACGCTCGATGACATTTTTGTCACTACCCTGCCAACTTTCGTCAGACCTATAGCGTTCCAGCCACGCCGGCCACATTTCTCAATCACTTCGACCCAATTCCCGCCCGCGCAACCCGCATCCACGCCCGCGAGCCATCCCACACCTCCGCAATCCGCCGATGCAGTTCCGCCGGCAAGATCGGAAGAGCACACGTCTGAACTCCAGTCACCCTA
>OFPD01000008.1_pt1:0-5000 | contig 9362 bp, 3 predicted proteins | sample 1542551 | NCBI WGS metagenome assembly OFPD01 (sample SAMN05503967, study PRJEB24370) | sediment metagenome | isolation source: lake sediment | place: USA: Lake Hill lake, St. Paul Island, Alaska | collected 2013 | reverse complement strand
GTTAGTGATAGCACAAGACTTAACGGAACGACTTGGAAAGGTCGGCCATAGCGGGTGATAGCCCCGTACGTGAAAAGACCTGTGTGGTACTGAGCTAACGAAAAGTAGGGCGGGACACGAGAAATCCTGTCTGAATATGGGGGGACCATCCTCCAAGGCTAAATACTCATCATCGACCGATAGTGAACTAGTACCGTGAGGGAAAGGCGAAAAGAACCCCGGGAGGGGAGTGAAATAGATCCTGAAACCGCGTGCTTACAAAAAGTAGGAGCCTCGTAAGGGGTGACTGCGTACCTTTTGTATAATGGGTCAGCGACTTACATTCAGTGGCAAGGTTAACCGAATAGGGAAGCCGTAGAGAAATCGAGTCCGAATAGGGCGACAGTCGCTGGGTGTAGACCCGAAACCAAGTGATCTATCCATGGCCAGGATGAAGGTGCCGTAACAGGTACTGGAGGTCCGAACCGACTAGTGTTGCAAAACTAGCGGATGAGCTGTGGATAGGGGTGAAAGGCTAAACAAACTTGGAAATAGCTGGTTCTCTCCGAAAACTATTTAGGTAGTGCCTCAAGTATTACCGTCGGGGGTAGAGCACTGTTTTGGCTAGGGGGTCATGGCGACTTACCAAACCAAGGCAAACTCCGAATACCGACGAGTACAGCTTGGGAGACAGAGCACCGGGTGCTAACGTCCGGACTCAAGAGGGAAACAACCCAGACCGCCAGCTAAGGTCCCTAAAATTGGCTAAGTGGGAAACGAAGTGGGAAGGCTAAAACAGTCAGGATGTTGGCTTAGAAGCAGCCATCATTTAAAGAAAGCGTAATAGCTCACTGATCGAGTCGTCCTGCGCGGAAGATGTAACGGGGCTAAGCCAGTTACCGAAGCTGCGGATTTGCAATTTATTGCAAGTGGTAGGAGAGCGTTCTGTAAGCCTGTGAAGGTGCGTTGTAAAGCGTGCTGGAGGTATCAGAAGTGCGAATGCTGACATGAGTAGCGTTAAAGGGGGTGAAAAGCCCCCTCGCCGTAAGCGCAAGGTTTTCTACGCAACGTTCATCGGCGTAGAGTGAGTCGGCCCCTAAGGCGAGGCAGAGATGCGTAGCTGATGGGAAACAGGTCAATATTCCTGTACCGATGTGTAGTGCGATGTGGGGACGGATCTTAATAGGTCATCCGGGTGTTGGATATCCCGGTTTAGTGGGAAGTAGGCGATGGGTAGGCAAATCCGCCCGTCATATACCGAGGCCCATGATCGAGCCAGCTTGCTGGTGAAGTGACTGAACGAGGTTCCAGGAAAAGCCACTAAGCTTCAGCTACACACGACCGTACCGCAAACCGACACTGGTGCGCGAGATGAGTATTCTAAGGCGCTTGAGAGAACTCAGGAGAAGGAACTCGGCAAATTGACACCGTAACTTCGGAAGAAGGTGTGCCCTATTAGTGTGAAGTGAACAACGGAGCATGAATGGGTTGCAAAAAATCGGTGGCTGCGACTGTTTATTAAAAACACAGCACTCTGCAAACACGAAAGTGGACGTATAGGGTGTGACGCCTGCCCGGTGCTGGAAGATTAAATGATGGGGTGCAAGCTCTTGATTGAAGTCCCAGTAAACGGCGGCCGTAACTATAACGGTCCTAAGGTAGCGAAATTCCTTGTCGGGTAAGTTCCGACCTGCACGAATGGCGTAACGATGGCCACACTGTCTCCTCCTGAGACTCAGCGAAGTTGAAATGTTTGTGATGATGCAATCTCCCCGCGGAAAGACGGAAAGACCCCATGAACCTTTACTGTAGCTTTGTATTGGACTTTGAACAGATCTGTGTAGGATAGGTGGGAGGCTTTGAAGCAGGGTCGCTAGATCTTGTGGAGCCAACGTTGAAATACCACCCTGGTGTGTTTGAGGTTCTAACCTAGGTCCATTATCTGGATCGGGGACAGTGCATGGTAGGCAGTTTGACTGGGGCGGTCTCCTCCCAAAGCGTAACGGAGGAGTTCGAAGGTACGCTAGTTACGGTCGGACATCGTGACGATAGTGCAATGGCATAAGCGTGCTTAACTGCGAGACTGACAAGTCGAGCAGATGCGAAAGCAGGACATAGTGATCCGGTGGTTCTGTATGGAAGGGCCATCGCTCAACGGATAAAAGGTACTCTGGGGATAACAGGCTGATACCGCCCAAGAGTTCATATCGACGGCGGTGTTTGGCACCTCGATGTCGGCTCATCTCATCCTGGGGCTGTAGCCGGTCCCAAGGGTATGGCTGTTCGCCATTTAAAGAGGTACGTGAGCTGGGTTTAAAACGTCGTGAGACAGTTTGGTCCCTATCTTCCGTGGGCGCTGCAGATTTGAGGAAGCCTGCTCCTAGTACGAGAGGACCGGAGTGGACACACCTCTGGTGTATCGGTTGTCACGCCAGTGGCATTGCCGAGTAGCTAAGTGTGGAAGAGATAACCGCTGAAAGCATCTAAGCGGGAAACTCGTTTCAAGATGAGATCTGCCGGGGCCTTGAGCCCCCTAAAGAGTCGTTCAAGACCAGGACGTTGATAGGTCAGGTGTGGAAGCGCAGTAATGCGTTAAGCTAACTGATACTAATTGCTCGTGCGGCTTGACCCTATAACTTTGATCTACGATCAAGGTGTTATGCCAAGTTGACGCATTCAATAAATTCGATGCCAACGCATCCAAAGCTAATTCCAGACTCTATGAATTCGTTGTGCTGACCCAGTCAGCGCGACAACCCTTTATGCCTGATGACCATAGCGAGGTGGTCCCACTCCTTCCCATCCCGAACAGGACAGTGAAACGCCTCAGCGCCGATGATAGTGCGGATTCCCGTGTGAAAGTAGGTCATCGTCAGGCTCTTACAGCCCAGAAAGCCCAGCCCCTCAAAAGGCTGGGCTTTTTGCTTTTTGGATTTTCAGTAATTGAGAATTCGCGTGCCTTCAATCGACGCCACGCCGATATGGATCAGCTCATCGAGCAATTCATCGCACAGTGCATCCGGCGGGTGCGCTGCGAAGAAGCGGGCACGAACAGTCTCGATATAAGGTGTCTCGCGCAACCAGTTGCGCCAGTCGCACCGCTCGATCGCTTGCACTTCCAGCAGCTTGAACTTCAACAGGACCTTCAGGGCGTGGCGCGCGTGGCTGATCGGGTTCTCGGCGAAACGATCGAGCCTGCTGCGGGCGATGACCAATGCATCGGCAACGGCGCTGAAGACACCTCCATGCCCGGGTATCACCTGCAGCGGTGCCAGGCGTTCGATCAGATCGAGCGTTGCGGCAACTTCCTCGAAGGATGGCTCGCCGGCCAGTTCCGGGAAAACGATGCCGAAACCTTTTTCCCAGAGGGCGTCGGCGGAAATCAGCGTCCGCGATATCGGTTCAAACAGGATGACGGAATGCGGGTCGTGCCCCTTGGCCGCATGGATCTCCCATGACAGGTCGCCGAGTTTGATTTCCCGACCCGGTTCAAGCAGGGCGTCGAAGCGGAAGCGAGGACATTGCTGTCCGGTCGCACGAAAACTCAGCTCAGCTTCATTCCAGCGCTGCACCAGCGCCGCCTCTCCAGGCGGAATGTGCGTCGTGACCGCCGCATAGCGCTGCTGCAAGGCGGCATTTCCGCCGCAATGATCGCTATGCAGGTGCGTGTTCAGCAATTGGTCGAGCGGCCGGCCGACCAGAGCGCTTTCGAGCAACGCGAGAGTCTGCGGCGCGTGCATGACATAGCCGGTGTCGACCAGCGCCGTTTCATTCCTGCCCAAAAACAGTACATTGTTCGACGACAACCAGCCGCGCTCGAACACGCGCACGGCGGCCGGCAGTCCGGCGAATTCGTTCAAGCTTGCGCGCCCGGACGCAACTCCCGGCGCAGGATCTTGCCGACGTTGGTCTTCGGCAGTGCATCGCGGAATTCAATGAACCTGGGCCGCTTGTAGCCGGTGAATTGCTCATGGCAATAGTGCAGCACTTGTTCCTCGGTCAGCGCGGGGTCCTTTCGGACCACAAAGACCTTGATGGCTTCGCCCTGTTTTTCGTCGGCCACCCCGATCGCCGCGCACTCGAGCACGCCGGGACACAGCGAGATCACGTTCTCGATCTCGTTCGGGAAGACGTTGAAGCCACTGACCAGGATCATGTCCTTCTTGCGGTCGACGATCCGGCTGTAGCCATCTTCTTGCATCACGGCAATATCGCCCGTCCGCATGAAGCCATCTGCCGTGAACGCCGCCAAAGTCTCGGCCGGTTGGTTGTAATAGCCGGTCATGACGTTCGGTCCCTTGATGCAGAGTTCGCCGGGCTGGCCAGCGGGCAGGCTCCGGCCCTCATCGTCCTTGATCGCAATCTCGATGCTCGGCAACGGCAGGCCGATGTTGCCGGTGAACGCGGTGTTGGAGACCGGATTGTTGGTGCCGATCGCGCAGGTTTCGCTCATGCCCCAACCCTCGATCATCGGGCAGCCGGTGAGCTCGAACCACTTTCGAGCGGTCCCCTCGGAAGCTGCCATGCCGCCGGCCTGAGAGACGAACAGCGTAGAGAAATCGAGGGTCTTGAACTCGGGATGCATCAACAAGGCGTTGAACAGGGTGTTCACCGCCGGCAGCATGTGGAATGGCCGCTTCTTGAGCACCGCGATGAAGCCATCGAAATCGCGCGGGTTCGGGATCAGGGTCAGGTGCGAACCCTGGCGGATCGCGAGCAGGCACAAGGTCAGCGCGAAGATGTGATAGAGCGGCAGCGCGGCGATGCTGTTGACCTCGGACAGATCCCCTGCGCGGCCCAGCGCGGGCGTGAACCAGGCCTCGGCCTGCAGGGTTGCCGCGATGATGTTGCGATGGGTGAGCACCGCCCCCTTCGAGAGTCCGGTCGTGCCGCCGGTGTATTGCAGGAATGCGATCGAATCGAGCGTGCTCGGGTCGGGCGCCAGGACGCGGCCGCGGCCGGCTTCGATCGCCTTGGGGAACAAGGTGACGGTAAGATCGGAAGAGCGTCGTGTAGGGAAA
>OFPD01000007.1_pt1 | contig 10336 bp, 11 predicted proteins | sample 1542551 | NCBI WGS metagenome assembly OFPD01 (sample SAMN05503967, study PRJEB24370) | sediment metagenome | isolation source: lake sediment | place: USA: Lake Hill lake, St. Paul Island, Alaska | collected 2013 | reverse complement strand
GCATCGGCTGCGAGAGCGAATGCATGGCGGCCCCGGTGACCGTCTGCGATCCCGGCACCTGCACGGGCGGATATCCTGCATCCAGCACCAGGCCGTCAACAGCGGCCCCAAGGTGAGAACTGAGCGCGGGCACCGCGCTGAACGCCATGGCGGCCGCGTGCATGGCCGCGTTGGACCGCATCTGGACAAGGACCTTCATCGTGCACTTCCTCCAGTCTCCGGCTTCACCCACCCTAGGCCGCGATCAACGCCCAGCACACAATGGCACTGCAGACGGAACTCCAACGACCAAAGCCCTTGTAGATCTGTGCTGCGACACGCGCCTGGTCCTGCAGCGTCCCCTCTGCCTTGATTTGCGGGTCGGAGACGTTTCGCACTGCGAGCCATACCGGCACCTTTGCCGGACCGCGACTTCTAGCGAGCCCGAGAATGGCGTCGCCCATCTCCGAGACCGCACCCAGGCCCTTCAATCCGTAGTGGTTGTCCGAGGTGTCGAAACCGAAGAAGTCGGTCGTGAGGACGGCTTTCGAAACCAGTGTGGCGCGGACGATCTTCGGAGCCCGCGTGTTCTCCGGCGGCAGTCTTTCGCTGTTCGCCTTGAAGAGGGTCTTGGCCGTGCTGAAGAGGCGCGTCGGCGGCGCGGCGCTTTTGAAATCCTGCTTGGCGAAAGGTTCGCGAGCCAGCCATTTCAGGCAATCGAAGGCCACAATGGGGCTGACAACCACGTCGCCGACCTCGCAATCCGTTCCGATGCCACCCGCCGTTCCGGTGGTGATGACGATCTCGGGCTGCACTTCTGCGATGATCTGCTGCCAGACATCCTCGTTGGGAAGGGTCTCCCCCGCCTTGGGAGCTGTCTTCGTGTCCTGCGACAGGTGCGAGTCGGACTTGAAGTAGACGACCTGCTTCCCTCCGATCGTGCCAGTCCAGTACGCACCCAGCCGGCCCGCGTTGATCGCCGGACAGTCCTTTCGCATCTTCTTCGAGATCTTGGCGAAGTTGCGTTTGTACGAGACGTAGTCGTTCCTCGAGTCCTTCCCCGGCGTGAGGACGCGGCTGAGGGCGTGTCCCTCGTCCACGGTCCAAGTCACGACTAATGCATGCGCTTTCGGAAGCGCGCCGGCTGGTCCTTTTCTGGCGCTCGCATCGGTCTTGGGGCCGAGCCCTTTCGGCCATGGAATCTCTGTGAATCGGGAAAGGCCGGTGGCCGTGCTGAAGGCGAAAAAGGCCGCGCCTTCTGGCCCCTCGGAATCGAAATCGATGATCTCGCGTTGAATGTCTTCCGGTTGGGCGGACCTGCCCGCCGCAACCGCGGTAGCGAAGGTCGCTGCGGGCGCCGGAGTGGCGACGGGATCGAAGCCCAGGTTGCGCTTGACCCAGGCTCGCGTGGCGATAGTCATTCGAACTCACCTCCGTTTGTTTTGGCTCGGGTCAATGCACACCGGCTTAGAGAAGCGGCAGGACGAGAGCGAATCCGGCCAACAGGAACGCATATCGCGCCGGCTGCGGCGCATGCGCGGCACGTTCATGCATCGCAATCGCCAGGACGACCACCAGTGCAGGAATCGAGTGCGCGGCAAGTGCACAAGCAAACATCATCGGCCAGCAACTGGCCACGCATTGGGGAGCGGCCAGAAGCCCGAAGGCCACGCAATCGCGATCTGCCCGCCAGCCCGAGGCGCTCAGCGCCACGGTTCGGTGGCAACGCTGGAGCGCCGAGCGCTTGATCGGCGTGATCTGCCACAAGGCAGCGAACCCGAATGCGAGCGGCGCGGCGAGTTCGTGGCCCGGAAGCAGCACAGCGAAAAGCACGACCAAGGGAACCAGAGCGAAGCCCACCAACGTCCAGACCGCCCAGAGACCGCACAGGAACTCCATGACCGCGAGCTCGCGGCGGGCGGCAAAGCTGCGCACGGCGACGAACCGAATCAGCGACAGGCTGAGCACCGGCACCATGACCAGCGTCATCAGCAGCCAGTGACCGATCGCTTCGTGCAAGACACCAGTCTGCCAAGCCGCGCGCAGGATCCTCTCTCCGCGCTCCCATTCGCCGCCCGAAGCCGAGATGCACAGTGCGGCCCAGGCGGGCATGGATCGAGCGCCTGCTAGCCGTAATAGACACTGACCCGCCCGATTTCGAGCTGCCCGAATGAACCGACGGGCGGGCCGGCTTTCGGACCACTCGGCACGAAGGTCACCTCCAGATGGGCGCCATCCCAGTTCCGCTCCCGATGCAATTGCTCGATCAGATTCGAGATTTCGATCACGGTTGTAATTCCGGCCCCACCGTGCTGGCCACCCGGACTCGACGCCTTTCGCACGCCGAAGGTGCTCAGATGGCCTGCAAGCAATGGCTTTCGCCCTGCGCCGGTGGCGCTTGCCGTGGGTGGCTGCGGCGCATCCACGTACACCTCGTAGTTTCGAGGCGCGCCTGCTCCCTTGACGTTTTCCAGGTTGAGATAGGCCCTGACAGGGTGACTCGACACGCGGGCGTCGGCCGCAAGCCTCGCCACCTGGTTGAATGCCACCTGGGCTTGAGTCGGTGCATCGCCCAACGGTACGGCAGCGGGAGTCGCCGCCACGAGCTGCGGGGCTTGCGGCGATCCGGCCGTCACTTCGGCCACCGCGGCTGCAGCGACTGCAGCGACTGCAGCGACTGCCGTGTGGAAAGGATCGCTGATGTCGTCGTACTGATATCCATGACGTATCTTGAGCGTGTTTCGCATCTGTCCGGAGTTGAACTTCACGATTTTGCCCTTGACATCATGCAGTTGGAAGGACGTCCCGCTTAGCCAGCTCTTCAGCGTCGGATTGGCGAAGGTGGGATCCCGATGGGTCCAGACCTCCCAAAGTCGATCGATATTTGCGTGGTGCAGCCAGAAGATGGGGTCAAGCGCCGCCGTGTCGGGGTCACTCATCAGTCCGGCCACGTCGACATGCACTGCGTTGTGGGGCAGGTTCTCCAGGTCGCCGTTGGTGCCCCCGAAGTGGCTGAATCCGGTCTTCACGCCGCCGAAACCGGGGTTCCCACCGGTGGACGTTCCCTGGAAGGGCGAATGCAGGAGCGCGTCGAGGATCACGTGCGCGGGCGGCAAGGCAGTCGTCGGTGTGGGCATGCTGCGTCCGGCCACCCAAAGCGGATTGGGATTGCCATGGCTGTCGTGTTGATTGCGGAACGCAGTCGGCAACTCACTCGCATGAGCGCTCGTCGCGCTATAGTTCCAGTAGGGAAGCGCCCACCCCGGTGGGCCGCCCGCTTCTTCAACGGCCGCCGCAACGATTTCCTCGAAGCACGCAAGATATCCTCGGTGCCAGGGAAGGAAGAACCAGCTTTGGTGCTGACACAGGTTCCAGAAGGATGTCTGATCCGCGCTCGACGGCAATTTCTCCCCGGCCTGGGCGAAGGGATCGTTCGCATGCCCGGGATAGCCGTGAACCGCGGCCATGTACCTCCAACTCGTCGGGTCCTGCAAGGGACGCGCACGAAGCTTCGCGACGGCCTGTCCGTACCAGTCGAGGTCATCTCCCGTTTGGCCGAGCGTTAGCACGCTCTTCCTGACTCGCACAGCCTTGGGGGTGGTGACCATGGGTTCCTCCTGATCGCAGGCCAAAGTGGGAAATTCTAGGACTCAGCCGGCTTCGAGGTCATACCTCGGATGGAGGAGGCATCCGCTGAAAATTGGTCCAGTCTGGTAGGCGGTCGATAGTCGCCCAGCGCGCGGCACCTTACCGATTGAGCTTTCAGCCGTCCCCGCGCTTACATAATCGCCCGCGCGGCGTGGACCAACAACGTTCGGGCGGCGATGGCGGACCGTATCGCTCAGCTCAGATCGGGCTTCGAACACCCGGAACGAGCCCATTTCGGCCAGTCGGCCATATGCGTATAGGTCCTTCGCCTGTTTTCCTAATCCCTTTTGATGATGCAACGTGACATCAAGAGGATCAACATAGTTGCTAATCGCCGAGCAGAAGCGATAAGAGATTGGGTGAATTTGGCGCTAAGGCACAGCGCGCAAATAGGTTCGTAGCGCAAGAGCAACGAAGCCCGGCGACATCACGAGGTGCCAATAGAAAAGGCGATTGCCATGGATCTCGCTCGTGATTTTGCATTTGAACCTGTCGATCCTCTTCTGCATGAGGTTCATCTCCCCTTCCCGTTCATTCCCCATCCGCTCGGACCACTGAATGCCTTGCTTGGAAAGTGGGTCGGTACGGGATTCAACGCGATTTGGCGCCCCTTCAACGCCCCAGTTCCGAGGGAGCGCTTTCTCGAATTGGATCCGACCACCGAAGAGCTTGACTTCTCGGTCATCAGCGGGCCTATACCGAACCGGGGGTTAGTACAACCGGACATGAACATGTTCGGAATTACCTACCTGCAACAAATCAAGAACGCGAACAAAAATGCGGGTATCCATATAGAGCCCGGGATTTGGGCGGTCGTTCCCGCTACAACTTCCCCGGTCGAGCCACCGAGCGTCGTTCGCATGGCGTCTATTCCTCACGGCACGACCCTGGTAGCCCAAGGGTTAGCCAATACCGCCCCTGGAGGGCCAAACATCGCCGGCAACAACATAACGCCTTTTTTGGGCGCAGTTGCCCCAGTAGGGAATACGAACTCCGCCCCTCCGTTTCCGGAGAGCAATCTGAGTATTGCGACTGCGCTGCGCACCCCTGATGCCGAGTTGAATGGGCCCGCAGTCAAGATCACGCAAGCCATGGTCGACAACCCGAATTCGCTATTGCTGGCAGCGATCGCTGGTCAGACCATCAAGCAGACGACGACCCTTCATGTCTCGACGCGAAATACAGCGGGAGTCGGAGTTGGCGGTGGGACTGCAAATACCGCGTTCCTGGGGCCAAACGCAGATGCGACCTTCGTAGACGCCATGTTTTGGATTGAGACCGTAGCTGGAACTAACGGGAAGCCCGATTTTCTTCAACTGCAGTACAGCCAGCTAGTCATGTTGGACTTCGCGGGTGTGCATTGGCCTCATGTTTCCGTTGCGACGCTACGCAAGGTTGTCTCTCTGATTATCCCGCCCGTGGCAATCGATCCTCGAACGACAGTTCCCCATATCCCCCCGAAACCGCAGCCCCACCCTGTGCCTCCAGGGCCCGGGCCGGCGGCAAAGACAGGCCCGTAGTCAACAGGGAGAGATCGTGACTCCCCGCCAATGGCGGCCCCCACTACTGATCGACACGTGAAGTCCCCCGCTCCGGCCATCGGGCTGTGACGGCGTTCACCGGCAGACTCACACAAGGGGTTTCAATGAAGACAATTACTCAATTTGTCCAACAGGGTATAAGCAGCCCCTCCGAGCTCCAGGAAGCGCTGCAAACCGCCATGCGGCTCGAATTTTCAACACTACCTCCCTACTTGTGCGCCGAATGGTCCATTGGCGACAGTGATCCAGACAACGTTGGGGAAATGATCCACGAGATCGTCTTACAGGAGATGTTCCATTTTGCTCTGGCCGGCAATATGCTTGCTGCGATCGGGGGGACGTTCAAGATCGCTGATCCACAGTTTTTGGCCAGTTATCCTACAAACATTTTGCCAGGCGACATTCATCAAGACCTGCCCGTCGATCTTCGACCGTTGTCGAAAGCGCAACTTCAAGTGTTCATGCAGATAGAGACTCCCGAATTTCCGCCAGTTCCAGTTGCTGCGGTTCGCGCACCGGGATCGGCGACCATCGGGGAGTTTTACACTGCACTGAGGAAAGCATTCGAGAACCTAAATCCGTCGATCGATCAAAATGCTCATTTTGTCGCACGGGGAGCAGAGGTCTTTCAGATCAAGTCGGTCACAGACGCACAAAATGCGATTGAAAGAATTAAGAGCGAAGGAGAGGGCACATCCGGCGAACCCGATCAGCCAGCGAATCCGAACCAGCTCGCGCACTTTTACGTCTTTAAAGAGATTTTCATTGGTAACATTCTCATCTTTGACCCAAAAAGTGCGAAGCTGATTCCTGTTCCGGGAAAGTCAATCCGTCTTCCCTCGGTCTTTCCATTCGGGCCTTCCACGGCGACACCCAATCCATCTATCGCCTTCAATCGATTGCTCTCGCAGCTGTTGACGGATCTCGAGGCATGTTGGACCCAGGGCGCAAGCCTCCCTGCAGCAATTAGTGATATGACCAAGCTCGGGGAAGAGGGACGTAGACTCATCAATGGGGGAATTCGGCCGGAATTTGGTTGGGTGGTGAGCGCCTGAGATCCAGGCTCGTGTGGCAAGGGGAGCGGTGTATACGTTGTGCCCGAGTCATTGATTTTTCTCATTTACAGGCTCAAACGCTCCAATACGAAGGTGGTTCAGAGGTTATTCGCGGCCAGTTTCGGGAGTTTCAGGGATGAGAACAAATGCCCCTGTCGGACAGTGATGGTGGACAGCCGGTGACAGTCTTGTCGTCGGGCAGATGGACCCGACAACTTTGTAGTTGTCGCAGCAGTTCCAACGCGCGCTCAAGCGAGGCAGTGTGGCCGGCGGCCTTCGGGCGCATGCATCACTCGGTGCACCCGAGTTCGACACCAACGTCCGTAAGCTGTTGATCTGTATAGGCCCGCCTCCTCAACGCGCCACTACAAGAGGTTCATTTGGGTGTCGTGCGTGGGCTTTTTGATGTTGAGTGCGGCCAGAACCTCGGTCTGACGTTGGGTGACAGTGGAGACGCCTTCAATGGGCGCGCTGCGGTCGATGCAAACAGCGTGACGCTGGATTCGACGCAGATCGGCCAGTGCGGCCTCCGGCGACAGATCGCTGCCGGCGAGCCTGAGCCGCTGGCGCATCACGCGATACAGGATCAGCGCCATGAAGCAAATGCTCGCGTGCGCCTTGATCCGCTCGGGCAGGCGGTGGAATACCGGTGCAATCTCGATCTCCGACTTCAGCACCCTGAAGCCACGCTCGATGTCCGCCAACGACTTGTAGCGGCGCAGCACCTCAGCCGGGGTCATGTCCTGGACATTGGTCACCAGCATCAGCTTGCCGTCCATGGCCTGAGCGCGCGCCAGCGCGCGCTCATCGATCTCGTAGCTGAACAGCTCGGACTTCAGATCCACCTTGATGATCCGCGCCAGATGGGCGTCACTCACCTCGTGGAAGAAGCGGGCCTTGGCGCCCGAATCCGACAGCTTCCTGCCGCGGTGCACCTTTCCTTCGTCCTGCGCATCGAGCTTGCCCGCCAGTTGATCGGCACGCTGCTGCAGTGCGTGGATCAGGGCCAGGCGCTGCGCAGTCTGCTCAGCTGCGCGTTGCGGGTGGTGCGCAACCACCAGTCGATGGCCCTGCCACTGCATCTCTTCGACGACCTCCTCACTGGCCTGGGCGGCGCGTGCACTCATGGGCTCCAGGATGTCGGCAAACTCACCATAGCGCCGCCCAGGCACCGCCAGGATGAACTCCAGCGCCCGATCCCCCGCCACATGCAACTTCGACAGCGCTTCGATGTTGTCCAGCGAGAGCAGCCCGCGGTCGGCCACCACCACCAGGCGCTTGATGTGTGGGTAACGCGCCAACACCTTCTTGAGCGTCGGCTCCAGCGTGGGCGCCTCGGCCGTGTTGCCGTCAAAGACCTCGTGGTAGATCGGCATGCCATCGGCGGTTTGCACCACGCCGAGCATGAACTGGCGTGCGATCACGCCTTCCTTGGACATGCCGAAGTGGCGCACATCGCCGTCTTGCTGGCTATGGCCTTCGGCACGGATGGTGGTGAGGTCGTAGAACACCACCGAGAGATCTTCATCGATGAGCGGGCGCAGCAGCCGGGCCACGCAGTCCTCGACCGCCTCCTGGTGGTCCATCAGCGCGTCCATGCTGCGCAGCAGGTGCTGATGGCTCAGCCTGGCCGCATCGATACCGGGCATGCTGACCGTTTGCAGCCACCGCAGCACCCCCAGCTTGGACTCCGGATCGCACAGGCGGTTGAAGACCATCACGCGCAAAGCGTGCTCGACGGCCGCGGAGAAGCGGGCACGCCGGAAGACGCCCGCCAGAGCCTCGAAGCCGAGCTCGTGCCAGAGCGAATCGAGCGCCCATACATCGCCCAGGGCCAGGGCGGATTCGAAGCGCACCTGCGGTGCGCCCCCATCCGTCGCAGGCCTGCCCTTGGCGCGCAGCAAGCCATTGAGCAGCGAGTCGAGTTGGCCGCCGCTCTCGTCAATGCGCCCGAGTGTGGCCACCGTGCGTTGGCGGGGTTTGCCGTGTTCATCCCGATAGGACTCGACGAGCTGCGCGTAGGTGCGTTCGCCGGATCGGGTGAGCTTGATGAACATGGCGGGAGTGTAGCAAGCGCAGCAGGCAATGCCAACACCCAACAAATGACAACGTGCCACTACAACAAAATCAAATCGACATCGCTAAGTTGTTGATTTGATTGAAGTCGGGCTGCGAAATCGACCAAAAGCAGCGGATTGGTGTCGAACTCGGGGGTGCAACGCCAGGTCGATGAAGCTGCTCACGGCGTGGGCGCGGATGCGATCGAGCGGTGGATGGAACATCGGCGCGATCTCGATCTCACCTTTTAGCACGTGGAAGCCGCGCTCGATGGCCACTAGGCTCTTGTAGCGCTGCACGGCCTCCATGAGCGTCAGGTCCACCACACTGGTCACCGGCGGCACATGCCGTCCATCAGGCACCTAGGCCAAGTGCGCCTCGCTGATGCTCCAGGTGAGCTGCTCGTGCTTCAAGTCGACTTCGAGCGTCCGCGCCGCGAGCGGACCCCAAAGTAAGGATCGAGCTTTCAACTCACACGCCTAGGAACGTTCGCTGCCCTCGCGGCGACCGCACATCGCTAGCCCATCGCCTGCGGGACTTGCGCTCCTGCTGTGATCCAATCCGACAACAGTTGGATGTCGGCCTGCGCCATCACTCCCTGCATGGGTCCTGTCCCGATGATCGCAACTAGTAACATACTGCGGTCGGGCTCGCCCGGAATGACCCAGCCACCGCGGATCAGCGCGGCCATCAGGTCGAGCGGCGTGTCGAACAGCGACTTCAGCGAGTCGGGCTTGCCGTTGGCGTCGGGAAGCACAAGGTCGTCATGCGCGCGTTTCGCGCGCGGGGCGAAACGCTTGATCATGTCCGCGACCTGTACGCCGAGAGCGTCGGGGGCTGCGCGTGCTGGGCGGACTGCCATGCCCGTCGTGGCCTGGCCGTTGATGGAAATGCGGTACATGAAATGCCCTGTTCCAGCATCCACTCCGTCATCGGTCTTGAAATTCCAGGAGAAGGTTCGCTCACCAGGTTGCGGCGATTTCTCGTCGGCCAACACCTTCACAAGCGTCTGCCTCGGATCGAAGACCGTAACCGTCAGCTGCTTCGCATTTTGAGGAACTTGGCTGGTGAATTCGAGTGTCTCCCACACCTTCGGAATTGGCGGCTCGACGACCCGCGGTGCGGCCGTCAATGCCACTAACGCGGCGCCTTCGGCTACGGTGCATTGATAAATCGTTCCACCGGACGCGCGTTGATCGATACCTCCGCGGGCAAGGTTTCGAAGTTCCTTTGCATAAGCGTGGCGATCTCGGCCTTGTCCACTCCGTTCAACAGGGTGTCCAGCGGTACGGCAACTGTGCCGTCCGAGAGCGCGGTGACCTCGAAATCGCCCACCCAGACCCGGTAGAAGCCCGGGGCTTGAGTGCCGGCCGGCAGAGCTGCCGCCTTTGCGGCCAGAGGCAAGATCGGTACGATGGCCGCGACCATGGAGGCCGCGCCGGCAATGAGGATGCGTCGACGGAAAAGGTGAAGCTTCATATTGATCCAATAGATGGTTAAGGTGGAACGCGACTGATCGAGGCTGGGCCAGCACGATGTGAGGGAACTCTCACCCGACCCACGCCTGCACTTCAACTTCCACCTTCGCACCCATCTTCAGGCCCGCCTGAACAGTGCTGCGTGCGGGCAAGTCATCGCGGAAGTGACTGGCGTAGACCTCGTTGAAGCCCGCAAAGTCGGCCATGTCGTCAAGCCAGACAGTGACGCGCACCACGTCGCGCAGCGACGCTCCGAGGCCGGTCAGCAGCGCTTTGATCTGCTGAAACACCGCCGACGTTTCTTCCCTGATGTGGCCCCGCACGCGTTGCCCTGCCGCATCGGCTGGCAAGACTCCGGAAAAGGAAGATGAATCCGCCTGCACGCACTGCGCGGGATAACGGTAGGGGCTTGGTACCGGGGTATCGAACGATCGAGCTCATTTATGAAAGAAAGCAATAGATGAAAAGGTCGGGACGCAGGCAAGCAAGGCGGCATCAGCGGAAATGACAGGCCACCCACCGTTCTCCGGTCGCGTCGCCGCGCGCGGACAGCGGCGGAGCCTGCTGCGCGCACACG
>OFPD01000005.1_pt1 | contig 11986 bp, 10 predicted proteins | sample 1542551 | NCBI WGS metagenome assembly OFPD01 (sample SAMN05503967, study PRJEB24370) | sediment metagenome | isolation source: lake sediment | place: USA: Lake Hill lake, St. Paul Island, Alaska | collected 2013 | reverse complement strand
ACGGCGACCACCGAGATCTACACTCTTTCCCTACACGACGCTCTTCCGATCTGGAAGGCCATTGTTAAGAGTTGAAATAGTTCATCATAAAAATCATAATAAATCAGATAATCGAATTGAAAATTTAGAGTTGATGAATCAATCCAAGCATGCTAAAATACACATGAAACAAGATAAGAAAACAGGTCGAATTATAAGTAAAAAAAATTAATAAAATTAATTAAATATAAAATTATGACAAAAGAAAAAATGCAGGAGGAAACAAATAAAAAAGTAGCAGAAATAAAAGTGTTGTGCGATAAGTTGGAAATAACTTTAATGGCAAAGCAGATGGTAACTCAAAATGGTTTTATTGAGACGGTTGTTTATTACATTGATGCGGAAAAGTATCCTGTTGATGCTCCAGTTCCAGCAGAGAAAGCAGCAAATGAAAAAGGAGAATAAAATGATTAAATTTCCTTTTTATGGTAAAAAGAAACTTCGCCTAGCTTTTGAATATGGTGTGACGATAGGAGATGTTGCCAAATGGCAGAATGTTGTCCTAACCCCAAAAATAATAGAAAGAGCAGAAGAAATCATTGTAAGTGAATTTAGTTCAAAGAGCGCGAGTAAAGTAGCAAATGAAATGCAGGTCAATCTACTTGCTATTTTTGAGACTAACTAATACAATTAATATATCCCAGTAGGGGAACTTTATAAACTGGCTGGATATCGAAATGGTGGACACCAAATACGAGGTAATGATCTTCTTATTTGAACCTACACAGACGACTCCCTGGTTTATGATGAAAAACAAAAAAATACCTAGCTTTAATCGTACTAATTTTAATTTTAGCGTTAAGGATACTAGGTATTTTTTTATTTAATAAGCGTTAAATCTATTTGTTTTTACTTTAGGAGCAGATTTTTTATTATAATACGTTTGAGCTGCCGGTAAATTACTTTTACCAAATAATGTTCCTCTTATATAATTCTCTGGTGTTTGAGGAATCCTGTATTGGAAATTTCCTGCCGCAGTTGTTGATTTGCCTTGCATCACAGCACCTAATCCTCCTAAAGTTCTGTTGAGTTGAGCACCACCGGGGACTGTATCAGTAATAACGGCATTTTTTACATCTCTTAATCTAGCCCCAACGCTGGGAGTTCTGCCGTACTGATCCTTAGCTCCAGTTACAGCTTTAAATAGTCTAACTGGTAAATCTAAAACAGGAGGTGTTCCGAATCTTAATGAAGGAATTACATCCCAAGGATTCATTCCAAATGCTTTTCCGATGGTTCCAAATACGATAGTTCCCGCAGCAACATATCGTGCGAGTGATGCGTATTCTCTTCCTTTTACTTTCTCTCCTAAAAATTCCAATTGTTTTAATGTGAATGTTTGGAATTGAGCAAGAGTTTTTGCGATGTCACTTCCTAATCCAACTGGAGTATCAATGCTTCCAAATAAGAATTGTGTTTTAGCTGCGATATCTTTTCCAAATTGGATTGCCTCTTGTTCTGTTTTACCCTGAGCGAGTGCTTTAGCTTTTGCTCCATAATAAGCAACTCCCCGGTTGATAAGTTCTGTTGCTTGGAAATTCCAAAAAGTTACCTTGTCAGCTTTTTCCCAGAATTTTTTGACAGCACTATAAGTTCTGTCTTCAATAAAGTTTTCAAGCAATACTCCATTATCTTTTAGTTCTTGTGCTCCGTGAGTTAATAAATCGACATATCCTCTTGTGGTATATCTTGTTCCAAGTTCGGCAAAGGTATTAATCCCTTGTGTAAGATTTTTAAACGCTGACGTAAAACTTAATCCCAATTTAGCTCGAGAGACAATTTTACGGGCAGTTGCTGTGAGATTTTTTGTTGGACGAACCCCAAAACGATATCCAGCAACTGATTTTATCCCGTTATCAATCAAAGTGTCTAATTCTGTCGGTCTCATATTTATTCGATCAGCATATCGTTTTACAAAATTCATTTGACTTAACTCAAGTCCACTGGCAGCAGATTTTAGGTCAGTAAGTACTGGATCCATGTGAACTTTACGAGTAGCTGTTTTGGTATAAGCATCAAGAGCCTTCCATGTATCATGGAGGAAACCTTCTACTCCTGCTCTTTTTAACAAGAAAGGATCATAAACACTTCCTGGAACTGAATATTGGATAGCTTTTGCTAATTCTTCATTTATTTCTCCTCCTTTTCCCGGTGGAAAAATGTGAGTGATATAATCAGAAATTCTTTGATCCGGCTTTAACCCGAGACGATCAGCCCAGTTAGATAAATAAGTTTTAATTTCACCAGCTACCTTTGTTTCAACTGGGTTTAATTGAACATCTTTATTTCCATCAAGCCAGTCATAAATTTTATTATTAGATTCTGGAGGAACTTCTTTTGACCATTTTGTAATCTGATCGATATTCTTAGGAAGTTCTTGAAGATAACTATCATAAGCGCTTCGAAGATTGACCGCGTGAGTTTGTAATCCCATTTTTTTCAAGACATTTTCCGGAGTTCTCAAATAATCTAATAAGCCTACTTTGTTTTTGACATCAGTTTTATGCTGCTGTATAATATTATCTAATGAATCTAAACCTGAAGAACCTGTTTGTTGAGTTGCTGAGGTTAACTGTTGCTGTGCTTTTTCTAATGGCGTGGCCAATTCTACTGCTGTGGGCGCTGGTTCTGTGGCTCCAGAAAAAATGGGTTTAGGCGGTTCTGCCGGAGTTGGGATATTCTCTCTGAATAAGGCAGGCTGTGTTGTTGGAGTTGGTTCAACCGATGTTGGCGGCTTAACTTCAGTTGGGAATAACCCTTGATTTGCCGGAGATTCAGTTGCCGTTACTACTCCCGGAGCTTGATGATTAACTAATACATCTTTAACTTGATTAACATTCCTTGTCTCAGCCAATTTTGGAGCTAGTGATTGAGCGTTTATGTCATCAAGGCCAACCCGTTTTAACGTATCCTCAATCGCGGTTGCGCTTTTTTCTTTTGCCAAAAATTTTAAAAATTGTTCAGGAATTTCACCTTCTACTAATGGTTTTATTCCTTTTCCACCTCCGAAGGTTGAAAGATCCATAGCAAGTCCTCCTAAAACTAAAGGCAACGCAGAATATTTTGATCCTGTCTTTCCTATGTACGGTTCAAGAGTTTTTTGAAGATCGGCTTGTTGCTGTTGAACTGTTTTAATTGGCTTACCTCCAAACAGTGCTTCAGTAATTGGACTACCAGTAGTTTGAATTTCATTCTGAAAAGGTGCTGGTTGACCAGTAGCTTGAAATGGTAAATTACCAGCAGTTATTCCCACTGTACCCACACTGCGCGCTATTCCTTGTCCAATATCTTTCGCAGTATTGAAAGTTGCTTTCCCGAAAGTCGCTGGATTGAAAGTTTCTTGAAATAATCCCCAAGGGCTATTTGCCCTTTTTGCTTCTGCTTGTGCAGCCTTTGCTTCAGATTGCAATTGTGCTAAGTTTGGCCTTGTTGTAACCGGAACAATAGGTTTTACATTACTCGCAGATGGAGCAGGTGAGGAAATTGTATTAAAACGATTGCTCTTAATCGTTGTTGGTTCTGTTGAATCAAATCTGTTCATAATTTATTAACCTGAGAACATTCCAGTTATTGCTCCCCAAATTTTTGAGAACCAACTTTGTTTTGCTTCAGGGGCTAACGGCATCTGGTCAATGTAATAATGTTTAACAGCTTCTGGCAAGTTACTATCAGCTATCTCCTGAGCAATTTCATCAGGTGTAGATTTTCCACTAGCAACGTCATCAAGGGCAGATTTAAAAATGCTGTATAAAGGAACAGATTTATTAGTATTAGAATCAACCCCTTTAGGTGGATTTATAAAAAAGTTTTTTAAGTCACTATCTAATTTATCAAAACCATCCATCCCCAATCCAGAATTTGAAGCTCCTTTATTTAATTGAGTTTGAGTAAATGTTTTTGCTCCGCCACCTCCTCCTTTGCTACCAGTTGTTGACCTCCATTGTCTTATATTTTCATTTGTAGCAAATATTTGTTTTTCTCTCCAAGTTTTTGCTTCTAAGGTAGCTGCATCTGTTTTTTGTCTTTTATCAATTTTGCTAAATACATCACTCAAAGCTGGATCATAAACTCCCGCATAAGCCTTTTCAATGGCTGATAGTTGATTTGGTGAGTATTGAATTCCAGATTGTGAAGCAACTTTATAAGGATCAGTTGTTCCTGTAGCGATATCATTTCTTGCATTGTTTAATCCATAGGCCTGACTATTTAATTGCTCCATCGTTTGGTTAGGATTTGTTAAAGCATTTCCAGCATATCTTGGAACATCATAAGGACCCGGCCTCATTGGAGAAGCAGGGGCGATACCTCCTAGGTTATCTGCATATTCATTACCAGTATAAAAAGTACCGGTTTTAGGATTAATAAATTGAGGAGGGACAGTAGAAGTTGATCCAGTATTTTTTTTAGAAAAAAGATTAGGACTCTTATGGTAATAATTGTTGAGTTCATACCCTCCCATAAAATTTGGCAACGGGCCACCAGGGTTAGGAGGAACATTACTACCAGCGCCTGGAACGGGGACAGGACTTTGATAAGTACCGGCATCATTAGGAAGCTGTTGATTTCGAGTAGTGAAATTTAACCCAAATCCGCCTACTGGATTCAATCCAAAAGGAGCAGGCATTGAACTGGGGGTGAGATAATCTGCTATTTTTTTTATTGGATTCATATATTAATATTGATTCTTATAGCCAGTTGATAATAATTTATTCCCTCTATTCCAAAGCATTCCTGCTGCTCTTTGCTGTGCCGCCGCTGACTGTTCAGCATTTCGCGTGCCACCAAAATTATATTGTCCTGTATTATAGATGCTTGAAAGACCTCCACTTCCTACTCCACCTCTCGCAACGCCAGGATTATATGTATTTCCTCCTAAATTATAATATTGAGACAATCCACCAGCTGCTTGATTCCCATATTTGTATTGATAATCTCTTGCCGTATTTCCAATATCTCCGGCCATTGTAGCTTTTTTATAAGCCGCTTCAGTATCATATTGATTTTTTAAAGTATCTTGTCTTTGAATTCTTCCACCAGAGAATAATACCCCCTGATCAGCCGCTTGTTGGTCCAAAGCAGTTTTATCTTCTTGGAATTTTGCTCCAGAAGTTGCAAGATAATTCTGATAATCAAGTTGCTTTTGTTTTAAATCAGCCTCAGTATTGCCAGTTTCGTATTGTTTTTGAGCTTTATAATAAGGTTCTAGCGCAGCATTGGCATTATTATATGCCTCTTGTTGTTGGTCTGGGCTGAACGGTGTGCCATATTGATCATTAATCCCACTCCAGTCATTATTTAAATGAGCTGTATGAAGAGCATCGGGAGTGTTCGCATTCAACAAAGGGGCCGTTTTAGGATTATTCGCAAGTGCTGGATTGAGACTGTATTTAGTATATGCACCTTGGGTCTTTGGTCCCCACTTGCCGTCCTCTTTTAACCCTGCACCTTGTGCATTTAGTTGTTTCTGTAAAGCTAATATTTGTTGTGGGCTCATATTCTTATATTAATTATCTATTAAAAAAATCATTCTGGCAAATTATCTTCTTCTGGTTGTCCTCCTGGTGGTGGAAGTTTTATAATTAATGCCATATATTTATTGTGCTAGTTTTAACTCTAAATCATCGACTTTTTTTGTTAATTGTCTAACCGCCTGCATAAGTAATCCAATCATGTGAGTATGTTCTATCTCTTTTTTGCCGTCTATTTCCCATAGAACTTCTTCTGGAAAAGTTAAATCATCAAAATATAATCCATCACCATAATGTCCTCTATCTCCAACCTTTGTTGGCTCTGGTATCTTTTTAATAACTTCTAAGGCATTCAAAACAGTAGGAAGAGGGCAGGCCACAACGCTTCCGTTGAAAGTTGATTTTGTTGAATTAGCAAAAGTATTTGTATTAAAATTAGTAGTATTTACGCTAGATGCGAATATTGTGTTTACATAAAGAGAACCTATTCTTTTTATTAATGTTCCTATGTCATACACATTATCGGTATCAGGAATAAAATGTGCCCCCAGGATCACTTCATTAATACTTAAAATATATATTAAAAGGCCAACCACCGAAGAAGAAGTATGATAGCCCATTCCAACCACACCTCCCCCTTCTGCTGCAATGTAAGCAGAAAATCCCGATGTTAAAGGAGGAGAAATCATCCTTGCATCTCCTATTACTAATCCTCTGCCAACAAAAATTGACTCTCGGCTCATCTCTAGTTCAAAAACTCCATTAGCGAAAGAAGGAGCTTGACCAAATTTTTCATCAACAGCAAAATGGATACTACCTAAATTTCTTTGATCGTCAGGAGAAGCCAGTCCATTTCGTCCGATAAACATCCAATTATAATGTCCTGACGCTGGAGCCGTGGCATACCAAGATAGAACATTGTCATCATCGCTATTAACAGAAGTTCTTTCTTCCATGACAAACATTCCTTCTTGATTAGTTGTGCCTGGGATGATAGGTCTATCTAATCTTCCAAAAACAAGTCGCGCACTATCTCCTCTAAGAACCGCTCCATCTAAATAGGTATTATTGTATAAAAAAATATCATTACCATTTAATTCTACCCTATTTGTAAAATCAGAAGTTCTAAATATAGAAGAAACAATGACTGTTCCTGTGACAATTTGTCTAGCATCTTTTGTATCAAAGCCACGATCTTGAGCTTCACTAACATTCACTGTATTAAAAATTCCTTCAGACATGTATTCAGCGCTATCTGAGACTGGGTCAGTTTTATATCCGAATCTATTCATGCCGAGTTCTTCTAATGTCATTTAATTTTGTTCAAAACCCTTATCTTGAATTGATAATATTTCCATACCGTGATATATGATTTGTGTTCCTGATGTATTCCCAGCTAAACGCAATCGAACATTCGCAAAATCATCAGTCGTTGCATTTGGAAATAACGCATCATATTGATCCGTAACTGTATCAAGATATTTCCAAACATTCGGAGGAGATTTTTCAGTTTGATATTCTAGTCTTAGCCCTGCTCCATTTTCAGTATAAACGTTAAGTCCACTTATTGATTTTGCTTTTGCATACATATCAGTAAATGAACGCCAGCGATCAATTATTTCAATATAAAAAGGTGCTCCAAAATCATTATTTCCAGAATCAATTACTCCGAATTGGCTAACAATCGTTGATACAAAAGATCTAATTTCTGTACCGTCATCAAATCGAATTAAGGCTAAAAGACTACTTGCCGCATAATCATAAATTGTCCAAAGCTGTGTCGAAATTGTATATCTCATAACACAATTCCTAAATGTTGCTCCTTCAACTGTTACTGCTCCTACAATCCATTCTATCGCATCAAAGCCGTCATAGACTCCTCTGATTTCCCGATATCTAGCTTTTTCAATTGCTTTTACAAAATCTATCACCTTTCTTGAAATTTCAGTTGGCTGGCCATCATAATTGAATTTATAAAATCCAGAAGAATGATGAAAATATATTCCATCTTTAGTTTGAACTATAGATTCTTGGGAGAATGTTCCAACATTATATGCTGGATAATTATCAACTGAATAAGCTCCATACACACGATAAATGTGATTCTGTTTAAATACTAAAAGTGCTCGAGGAACTCTAAAAAATCCTGTTATTGATTCACCGTCTTGAGGTGAGAAATTCTTAATAAAATTCTTTGTAATATCAAAAGTAAGAGTATAGCTTGCGGGAGGAGTAAATTGAACTATGTCAGTAAAGTAAACAACGTCAAGCATAGCATCTGCCACCCAAACTCTGCCCTCAAATCCAGCGTGAATAAAATCTCCCCTAGGAAATCCCGGGGGGACTGACAACGTTCCAAAGGTAGTGGTAAAAGTAGTTCCATTAAAAAATTGAACGGGATCTCCTTGGCTGCCATTTACCATCCAAGTGACCCCTAGGAATTGACTAAATCTAGCGGGAACATCTTGAACCAAAGTTCTGACCAATACCCAAGTGTTAGATGTTCTATTCCAAGAATAAATTTGTTTAAAAGCGTTTGCTCCGGTTCCGGCTTGACCTAAAAGTTTGGGGATTAATCCTCCTGGCAATGGATTCCATGTACCAAAATAATGAAGATTGCCAGATAACCCAGTAGAATTCAAATCTTGGATTCCAGTTCTGCTGATTATCGCTCCGACTCTGTCAAAATTCATATTGACTGCAATTTGAACAGAATTTTCTGGAGCAATTGTGTCGTTTAATTGAGCAGTACGGATTATGCCTTCTGTTGGATATGGTATTCGAATGTTTTTAAATGTTTTTGACATATATGTTAACCTGCCTATTCTATCGGTTAACAGATGTTAACCGACAAGTAGAAAGACTAAATTGGTGCCCAAATAGGGCCTATTACATTACCAACATTTTGATAAGTAGTACCACCAGTTGCGTCATCTATGTTTTGTAATAAACATGCTCTTGCAAATATTCCATCTACTACTGGAGGAAGTCCATCGACTGTTCCTTCAGTAACATGTCCTGTTACAGGATCTTGAGTGATAATATTTACTGTTGGGATATTCGGGTTTGATTTTGCCATATATTTTATTGATTAACTTGTAATAATTACGGTATCTTGACCCGTATAAAGATTATTGAATAACGCTTGTACTAAGTCTTCAAATTTCTTTAGGTCTGGATCGTCACTACCTAATGCGATATCCTTTCTATATTTAATGGCATATCGCAGATACCATTTATATATTTCACGATAATGTTCTGGTAATATTTGGTAAAGATTTAGAACTTCATCAATTTTTTTATAATAATCTATGTAAAGATTATTACCTTGCATGGAATCTGGGATTATCCTATCGAAAAATATTCTATTTTCGAAAACTGTGTAATATATCGGTTGAGAAATCGTTGGTCTCGACCATACCCGAGTCCCTACCGGTATTGCTCTGGTAACTCCAGTTACTCCAGTCAATTGATTGTTAACTAAATCGACCCCTGTATATAAAACCTGCATTATTGTTTGTGTAAAGTCTGTCGTTGCAACGAAAGCCGCAGCTCCTGGGGCGTTCGGAAAATCTCCAACACTATCTAGTGTTAAAGTTACCGCCGCGATAGGCGCTGCTACCGTTGTATAACCACCCATGACTGAAAATGCTATCTGATTCCATGACCGTTTATCGATGTATCGTAGATTGTAGGGAGTAAGAATATTTCCAATTAAGAATCTGGCTGCAAGCATTGATCTGTCAGTTTCATTGAAGTCGATATCATCCGGTAAATCTACATAATTAGAACCGGCTAATACTTTTAGAGGAAATTCAAATTGCTGAGTCCAAGCATGCCTAATTCCATAAAGTTTAGATGATGTATATTTCCTGGCATCATTGACTGCCGAAAGACAGAATTCAACATTTATTTTCGGATCATTTTCCGATACTCCCATCGCTTTTAAAACTGGAAAGATTACACTTGCCACTGCATTTGATGGATAAGATAGAACACTAACTGGATCAGAGAAAGAAGATGTTGCTCCAGTCAATGAATTTCTCCATTGTAATTTGTAGAAGTCAGTGGTTAAACCATTAACATCAAATATTACTGTACTTTGCTGGGTTACAAATAATGTTTGAGTTGATAAAACTCCATAAACTCCATTTATCGTAGAGGACTTTGAAACTACAACTTGATTGTAATTTATTTCTTGAACAGTGTCTCCACGGTTGTGCGGCATTGTCGTAGGTAAAGTTGTGAAGAGTATATTCGTATGAGAGGTTGAATTTACAATTTCAGCATTTTCAGCTCCCATTGACGACAACAAGAGAAGAATAGAACCCGCTGTAAAGTCTGTAGCATTGTCAACGGGGATCTGAGGTGTCCCAATAATTGTATTGTCCCTCATATAAGTGAATACCTTAACATCAATTTGATTTGGTATTTCAATCGTATTCCCTATATTATGTTTTATTGTTATTTGTGGAAACATAAATTAAAGTAATGGATAATTAACCACTCTTAACCAATAGACTGTTCTTGAATTTGAACCACCGCCTCCTGCTGCTAACGTATTTTCTATATTCTCAATTACATAAATTGCATAAGAACTAGGCGCAAATTCAGTGTTAGCCAGAGAATAAGCTCCAGCAAAGGGAACTGTACTTCCATAGGTAAATTCATTGTAGGATATACTTGTTCCAAATGTAAATACAGAACCTATTATCGAATATTTGGCAATTTGAGTTGCACCACTTAAATAATAAGAAGTATTGGCTGGATTGTATCTAAGTGCTCCCCCACTAATAGCAGAAGAAACTGTGTAAGTAGTAGTTAATGTTACAACTGGAAAAGCAGAAATATCATACTTTCTGAATTTGTTTTCATAGAATCCAGTTCCTACATTGAATATCGCATAAGTGGTGAATAAATCAGTACCAACTATAGTAGCAGATGCTGTGCTACCTCCTCCAACCCAATCAAGACGGTCAGATTGAAGAGAAAATCCTAAAAGAGTATATAGATTCATTGCCTGAACAAATATACCCGCCATAGTGAATTGAGATATATCAATTTTATAATAGAAAGGACCAGGTGTTTGATATTTTATAATCGCATATAGATTGGTTCCATTTGTCATCCATGAGACATTGGTGAATATTTTACCATCAGCAGCTGGGGTTGTAGTCATCGCATTAGAAAAAATGATTTCTGTTTCTTGACGATAACTTCCAAAATCATTTTTGAAAATACGAAGCCTACTCCCAGTAGAAGTAAGTGCCACATAAAGACGATTTGTATTGGTATCTCTAAAAATATTGTCATACATGTCGTCTCCACTGCCGGAACCACCAACAACTTTACTCTCTCCAATTGGAAGAAATGTAGTTCCTGTTCCTAATATTCCACCGCCTAAACCACTAGAACTAGGGACTACTTTTTCAACAATGATTGCCTCTGTGTTAAAATTTCCATTAGCAAAAGCAAGACCTTCTTGAATAGTTATAACAAGGTTTTGAACTATAGTGCTATCAATGGCAGATGTTCCAGATTGACAAGCAATGCCAGCAGGATTACCACTAGATAATGTAGGGGTAGAAAAAGCAAAAGTCATTGTTCCTTTTTGAGCACCTGTCGCATTATTAGCAGTGATCATTCCTTCTAAAAATCCACCCCCCGCATCAATAATAGGACTTCCAGTCGCATTACTCATTGTTATTGATGCTATGGTTGTTCCACCATATTTTGCTCTTATGGTTGTAGTACCCGCTGTGGCAAAACTCAAAGTACTTAAAAATACTCTGAACTTAATTGCATTGTTTGAACTTAATATTGCAGCAGGAATGGGAACTGTATAAATAGTATGCTCAAGGTTATCATCAGGGCGTGCAAATGGTGTAGTATCAATCGCAATCTTAGTGCCGCCTCCTCCGGAAACAAAGTTATTAACATTTGTCTGAAATAAAGAGTTGCTCGTGAGATTAGTTATAAATGTTGTATCATTTCCCAATTCTACTGTATTTATATTTACATTAGTTGCTACTCCAGGATTGTCTGTGATTGTGAAGAAATTAACAAAGTTTAAAGCTGGTTCGGCTGGTAATGGTACACCGCCATCTTGAATAACATGTCCGCCTCCGCCTCCGCCTGAAACTGTTACTGTAATTATATTACCTACTCTTGTCGCGATAACTCCCGTACCTACAAAGTTTACTGTATTTGCAGTCCCTGCTGTTCCCAGATTCACGCCTTCATCCTGATATTGAATAGCTGTTTGTCCTGCGCCTCCAGGAATTGTTACAGTTACTTTATTTAATACTCTAGTCGCCACAACCCCCGATCCAACGAAATCTAATTCAGTAACAGTACCTGGTGTTCCTAAAGGGACACCTTCGTCCTCAAATTGAATAGAACTTTGTATTATTGCACTTATGCTTTGAAAAGTTGGATCAAGACCTGCGCCATTGCTGGTCAAAACTTGCCCAGCTATT
>OFPD01000004.1_pt1 | contig 20828 bp, 61 predicted proteins | sample 1542551 | NCBI WGS metagenome assembly OFPD01 (sample SAMN05503967, study PRJEB24370) | sediment metagenome | isolation source: lake sediment | place: USA: Lake Hill lake, St. Paul Island, Alaska | collected 2013 | reverse complement strand
GACGTGTGCTCTTCCGATCTTTACTTCTACTTCACACTCGTACCATAGCGCAGGGTTCGGTTTTGTCAACTAGGCACCGTTGGGCCAGAGCGACACCAAGATCCACTTGATGCCAGCCGCCGCCAGTTCCTCGGCGGTCAGGATGCGCCCCTCGGGGAGGCGCGGCCCTTGGTACTGGCCGATCAGGGCCGTTTCCATGACCTCCAACCGCACGTTGGTACGGTTCATGGCCACGGGCTGGCCAAGCTTGGTGGCGTACAGATCCGCCGAAGCTTGGTGACCAACGCAGGACTCCAGCCCCGCGAGAGCCAGCACACGCGCCCCGGCCTCCGTGACCTCCTCGAAGCGCACGATGGCGGGGAGGGTCAGCATCGCGGGGGTGAATGCGTTCAGCAGCTTCATGCCTCACCGTAGCCCCGGCCTTCGTTTTGTCAACTGCACATTATGCAGTCGGGCAAGCTTGGGGAACACGCGGCTTAACAAAACGGACGCGCTCGCTATGGTTAGTCATGAATAAGGAAAACGCGGTCGAAACCCTCCGGGCCGGGATCAAAGCCCTCTCGGACTCCCAGAGCTTTCAGGACTACCTGAAGGCGGCGGCAAAGTTCCACCACTACTCGTTCCGCAATCAACTGCTCATCTCGCTCCAGCGCAAGGACGCCAGCCACGTCGCTGGCTTCAACGCTTGGAAGGATCTCGGGCGGTTCGTCAAGAAGGGCGAGAAGGGGATTGCGATCCTCGCGCCCATGATCGTGAGCAAGACGGACGCGGCAGGAACCAAGAAAGACACGCTGGCGGGGTTCCGCACGGTCTACGTCTTTGACGTGAAGCAGACGGACGGGAAGGCCCTCCCCGAGGTCGTCATGCCCAAAGAGCTGGACGGCACCGAAGGCGGAGACTTGTTCGCCCACATGACCGACTTCGCCCAGCACGGCGGGTTGACGGTCCTCCCCGAGTTCGCGGAGTTCAGCGACGAGCGCAAAGGGGACTACTCGCCCAGCGTGAAGCAGATCCGCATCCGGGCCGGGGTGAGCAACCTCCAGAAGGCCAAGACGATGGCCCACGAATGCGCCCATTGGATTCTGCACACGTCGCCCGAAGGCGCGGCCCTCTCCCGCGAAGTCAAGGAAACGGAAGCGGAATCCGCCGCGTTCCTTGCGCTGGCCTCCTTCGGCATCCCGACCGACGCCTACAGCTTCGCCTACATCGCGCATTGGGCTTCCGGGGATGTCACCTTGATGGAAAAGAGCCTTGGGCGCATCCAGAAGGCCGCCGACGAGATCGGCCACGCGATCCGGTCCCGGATGGAGGAAGCCGCCGGGGTCTAACCAGTACGCTAGCGGCCTCCGGGGTCCGGTCGAAAGACCCTCCCCGGAGGTTTATTTTTACCCGGAGCTGATCCGCAAGCTTGGGGAGCGGCGCCCAGTTTACAAAGCGCAGGGCCGCGCTATGGTACTACCGAGGACGCAGCGGCCGGGAGACGCCTGCGGACCCTGAAGGGGGGACTCCGCCCAAGCTTTTGAGACAGGCCGAGCCTCCCCCCTCCCTTCGTCGTCGGTGGGTCCGGCTTCCCACGCTCTTACCATAGCCAGCAAGCCGCTTTTGTAAATAGAAACAGCTTGACCCGGGAAGGCCGCTCCGCTCCTCATCGCGGGGCCTTTCACCGGGTCGAACCCCGGAGTCGCCTCCGGTGCTTCGGGTCGGGCTCGGGCCCTTCCCCCATGCCTCTCCCCCGCAGACAGGCGGGAGAGAATCGGCAGGTTCCTTGCGGGGGGCCTCGGTCATCTCTCATGCCCTCACCATAGCGTCCGGTCTGAGAATGTTAAGTCGGCGCGCAACCTTTGGGAACGTGCGCCGCCCTCCCGGTTTACAAAGTCATGCCACCAGCTAGGGTAGGGCATGGTTACGAATGGCTTGGAAAAAGGAGATGCGAAGATGGGCAATCAAGTGATGACGCGCGAGTGCTTTGTGGCGTTCCTGTCGAAGCAGAAGGGCGCATTCCCGGTGGGCTTGCTCACGGTGACGGAACCCAAGGCCCGTAAGACGGGCAATCCCTACCCCGGCGCGAAGCGCGAAACGCTCCGCAACGTGTTCCTCGGCGGGAGCTACGAGTCCATCGTCAACAACGCGCAGGAGAAGGCCGGGGATTCCCGCGACTTTGTGGCCCAGCCCCTCCCGTGGGGCGAGTCGATCAACGCCTTCCTCATCGGCAACAAGGGCAAGCTGTACCTCCGGTACTTCCCGGTCAAGAGCGGGTGCAAGGGGCAGGACAAGTGGACGCACAACGGGGCGGAAATCCCCGTCGAATCCGTCCAGCCGTTCCTGTACACCTCCGCGCCGTCGAACGACGCCGGGGTGGAGTGGCGCACGGTGGGCCTCGACAACGTGATGGAAGTCTCCATCAAGGGCGAAACGATCAAGCTGGCAGACTAGCGCGGGTGGGGGAGGGTCGGGGAGAAATCCCCGGCCCTTCCTGTCCCCAAATCCTCCGGGTGTACGGGGGGGGGATTCCCAGCCTTGACGGTTGACAAATCCTCGGGCTAGGCTATAATAAGAGCGTGAGGAGAGGCCACGGGAGGCTCAGGAGGATGGGAGAGGACGCGGGTTCTGCGGGTGTGAAAACCTTGCGGTGCAACCCAAAGACCTCCCATCCCTCTTAGCTTCCCCCTCTCCTCGGGTCCGGGGGTGCTGTCTGGCCCCCGGGCCCAACTTAACGAAGCTTTGAAATCTTGCCCTGTGGTGTATGGCGCACGTCCTGCCGTGAAACCGGGGTTGACCGGACCCTGCCTCGGAAGAACGGAACCGCGTGACGACGTGGATGGGAAGCGCAAGGTTCGAACCCTTGCCAGGGCTCCAAACTTGAGGGATTCCCATGGACTGGTACGTGGTGAAAAAGTATCGCGGGTCCAAGAGCCCTAGGCCAGCACACGTCCTGATCGGCGACGAGGACATCACCATGTGGACCCCGAGCATGGCGGAAGGGACTGCATTCCCGCGTGAAAGGGCGCGCGAGATCGCCAAGCTTAAACGCACTCCGAACGAAATAGTCAAGGCGGTTTCCAAGACGAAGCTTAACCAGATCGCGCTGGAGTGGTTTCTTGAGGAGCAGAGAATCCGCTAACGGATTCCCGGGCTACTGGACGCGGATTTCCCCGGCCCCTGCTTGAAGCTGCAATCCCACGGCCACGGCATCGGCGTCAGCACGCCATGGAAACTGCTGGCTTTGGTCGATGCTCCCCCAAGCCGTCCCGGTCCACCAGAGCCAATGCAAGCTTGGCTTTCCAGAGGGAAAGTGGAATTCGCTGCTTTGAAGCCAGCCGACGATCCAGCCCTTCCTGAGATACTGGGGGTGGGATAGGTAATCCCCGTCCATCACGCCTCCGCAAACTTCGTCATCACCAGCCACGCCTCGTAGTCGGACGTGTCCATGAACGTAGCCGTTCCGTCCGGAGCCCGAAGCTTGTCCGGCATCCGGCGCAGGTCCACATCCGACTGGAACCGGATCGCAGACAAGCGCCACCGCGTCGGATAAACCCATTGCGCCATCTTGATCGGGTCAGGCTCGAACCCTAAGTTGTTCCGCTCGAACTCAGACGCGGGAACCGTGGGCGCAGCGGGTTCGTAGGTACGGTCAACGTACTGCGACATGACGTACTTGACGCCGCCATCCTTGTCCAAGATCACGGCCACCACGTCGATCATTTCTTCCTCTTCTTGGCCATCTCCCCACGAAACGCGTTCAGCTGCTCCTGCTTGACCTGCTCCCAGTCCCACCGAGCCTCGATCAGCTTCTGGTGTTCCGCGTCCGGCATCTCGGCCAGCATCTTCGTGAGGAACTTGCCCAGCTCGTCGGCATCTCCCGGCAGTTCGGGGTAGAAGGTTCCCTTGCACCGTGAGCAGCGGTAGACGACCTCGGCGTCAGACGAGCCGCAGCAACCGCAGCCGTCGGACGTTTGCACCACCACCGACACGTCGATGGTCCCGCCGCACTCCACGGCCTCCGGCGGAGCGTTCATGCCCTGCCGGATGCCGAACCATGTTACGTCCGTCGCGACGATCTTCTCGACCGGCTTCCCGGAGCCGCGAGCCTTGCCTTCCGTGACGACGATCAGATGTGTGCAGCGCATACGCCAGTATTATAGCCGCACGACTGTTTTTGTCAAGGGGTCGCGGCCAGTCGAAGAGCCTCCAGCCGGGAGCGCACGTCAGCCTCGCACTGGATCAGCCACTCGGACTTGGACACCCACGCCTGATGAGCGCACTTCTTCTGCGCCTCAAGCATGGCAATCTCGGCGTCCACGCTGGTGGCGAACCAGCAGACTTGGCTCTCGGCCCGCGTCCACAGCTGCTTGCCGTCGTTGCACGCAAAGGTTACTTCCCCGGGGAATTCCCGGCTCTGCACACCGAAGGCCCAGCGGGTCAGGCTTCCATTACCCCGATGATCCCCGTCTCCGAGAACGCCATGACCTTGACCATTTCCATTTCCGCCAGCTGCGGGTAAAGCTGCCCCAGATGCGCCATGTACCCCAGCGCCGATTCTCTTTCGTCCCATACCCTCACTCGCCTCAATTCCTTTCCATCCACCCACCCGGCGGCGTCCAGTACGTTCGGGTCCGTTGACCGGTACTCGATACCAGGCCGGTTCGTCCGGCAGACCACCCACCTCTTCACGATACTCCCCCTCGCTCAATCCCAATCCCTTTCAGGGTTCGCCAGCATGAAGCCGATGACCTCCTCCTTCGTCGCCACGCGCATCGTTCCCCAAGTCGGGTTGTACGTCCCGGTCGCGTAGTTCCACACCTCGTTGATCCTTGCCTCGTCCATCCACTCGATCCACTCCGGTACCTCGGTCCAAGCTTGGGCGCGGTAATTCCACGCGGACACCGAATCACCGCCCTTCATTTTGGTGGCGGCTTCGGTCGGCTCCAGGATCAAGGTCAGGTTCTTCAAGGTTGCACGCTCTCCACGCCATCGGAGTCTTCCACGGAGACCGGCCAGCTCCGTTTGCCTTTGAAGGTTTCGTACTTCTCTTCCACGGCCTCGAAGTAACCCAGCCGTGGATCACCGGCCAAGATCGCGCCCACCATATACCCCTCTGCTTCCGCCTTCGAGTCGAACAGCTGCAGCTTGTACTCGCCGTCTTCCGTGCTGACCCTGAAGCCGCCCATCACCTTGTCCTGAAGCACCCACTTCACGGGCGGCGATACGGCACCTGCTTTTTGCACGGTCCTTTTCCCTCGCGCCAGCGACACGACTGGCAGCTCCAGACCACGCCGCCTCAGTTCTTCTTGAGGACTTGGACGCCGGTCTTGCAGTTCGGACACGGCCGTTCCGGAAGCTTCATGGGATTCAGAGGATGGGGCATCACCCCTTGCCGATCGTTTTCGCATAAGCGTGTGCAAGGTTCAGGTAGTTCTGGTCCGGCTGCTTGATCTCCGGCGCCCCGGTGGAAGCTGCCGCCAATGCCTGATGATACGACATTCCCTTCCACTTCATGTAGTAGCCCATCACCGCCGCTCCGGTCCTGTCGGAACCCAGCTCGCAATGGACGTACAGGATCGTGTCCGACGTCTTCAGCAGATTGTTCAGGCATTGTACCAGCCCGCTGAAGTCCCAGCCCGGAGAAGTGAGATAGACCGTCGGGTCCGTAAACCTTCCGAATCCCTCGATGGGCCACCACACCAGGCTCCCCGGCACGGTGCCCGCCGGGTAGGTCAGCGTCGAACCCAGGGGAACCGCCGGGTCCCAGTCCGGCTGGAAGGTGTACGGCGGCCAGTTGTTCATCGGGTACGTCGCCGGGTCCTGCGCGTACGACGTCATCTCGATCTGCCAGTCAGGGCGTTCCCCCACGTTGTCGATCAGGCACACGTCCAGGAACGTCTTGCCGTGGAAGTTCACCTGCGGCAGCGTCCGGGTCAGCTCCGCGTACGAGAACTGGTTCTGCGCGTTCAGGGGCTCAGCGCCACGGATCAGCAAGCTTGTGCCCACCGTGTCGACCACGGCAACTCTACCGGGTATGAACATTCCCACCATCCTCCACGTACTCCACCACCCCAACAGCGCCAACCGTGTCCGGGTCCAGCGACCTCGCCAGGGCCAGCTCCACGCCAGCCTGCGCCGCCTCTTCCCGGGTCGGATACGTCACCAATTGTACCGCACGATCCAGCTCAAGCCAGCCCCCTTCGCACAGGTAAAACGGTACTTCGTGAACGAAGAAGTCATCCGGCGGAGGGAACGTCAGGCACAGACCCCAGCTCACAGGCGCACAGCCCGCGCTTTCTCCAAGTAGTCTTGGTCCGTCAAAGCCAGCACGATCAAGGCTTCCTTCGCCTCTGTCTCCGTATTGAACTCCGTCGCCTCCGTGCGGCTGAAGGTCCAGACGACCTTTGGCCACAACAGGTAGACCAGCCCTTTGTCTCCAGGGCCGAGGTCTGCGATTACCCAGCTCATAGCTGTTCCACCGTGACAATATCAAACTGCGGATTGCCTGCCAGCTTTTCGGCGATCAGGACTCGTTCAGCCGCCTCCTCGCTGTCGAAGCTGGTGGCGGCTTCTGTGTCGAAAGACCACGCCGTGTAACCGTGCCCGTCGAGAATGGCAAAGAACGGAGATGGATCGGCGGCACCCTCATGCCTCATGGCCCAGCGCGGCCGACTGACCAGCACCCAGCTCATGCGTCAATCTCCGTGGCCTCGATGTCGAACTCCTCGCGGCCCTTCACCAGCGTAGACGCCACTAACGCCCCCAGCGCCTCCTCCTTGGTGTCGAACAACGTGGCATTGATCTTGCCCATGGTCCACAGCAGACGGTCTTGATCCCAGCTCCCGTACATCCACATCCCCACGACACGGTAGCTGAGAATCCAGCTCATCGCCGTATAAACCTCAGCCAGTTCGGACGGTCATCCTCGTTCGTCAAGGCCCGCCCAACCGCGCATTCCCGGCACCAGAACTTGCCGGAGTTCGTGGTGTCGAGGAACCTGAAGCGCGAGCAGCCCGCGCAAGCCCGCACGCTCTCCAGCACGATGGCGGGAAGGCTGAACAGGCACATCAGCAGCATCCACCTAAGCATCCACCACGCGGCCCGCCCAAGGAAAAGCATGTCGTCCTTGGACGGCAACAGGCTATCCCCGGGGTATATGGCGGGCCTGCTGGTTGGTGCGCCAGCGAACGGCGAGCCCATCCACGCTTGGCCGCAATACAGGGATGCCGCAAGCGCGGTGCAGAACATGATGACGCGGGTCGTGATTAGCAAAGCCTTCATTCAATCGCCCTCCAATGCCCGCACGGCGTTCTCGCCCCACGGGCTCGGCTCGACCTCCTCACCCCTGCTATGGGCACCGCGCCGTAAGACTCTGGGATAGGGCATTCGCATATGCGGCAACCGCGGAATCTTTCCGTCGATCAGCTCGGCAGCGCACTCCGGGCACAGCCGCCGACTCCGATGCCCAACCTTGACCACGGCGGTGCCCTCGTGATCCCCGCACGCGTCACAGATCATGTCGAATTCCAGTCCCCGCGATTCTTCCCGGTCAGGGCCTCGGCGATGGCGCAGCTCCGGCAAACCTTCTCGGACTCCGGGTGCGCCCAGATCATCTTGCGTTTGCACTCCGGGCACCGGTGCAGCCAGATCAGAAGGACGCACGCCGCATAGAATCCCGCGCTAAGAGGAATGTAGTACCCGGACGTGATGATCGCAGCGGGGACGCTCACTAGACACACGTACGCCTTCCACTTCGGCATCAGGTCACTCGATCAACCTTCCTGTGTTCGTCTCCACCTGCACGCACCGATCATCGTACAGCGTGACCATCCCGAAGTCTTTGACGTTCGTGACGGGCAGCTCCCGGCCCAGATGCTCCTTGCACCACGCCACCACGAACGGGATCTGCTCCGGCACGGAAGCGCGGGCCGTGAAGATCCGCACTTCGTGCCCGGCATTCAGCCAGTCCAAGACGCGGTTGAGCATCGCAGGGATGGGTTTCCCGATGCTGTCCGGTCCCTTCCAGCCGCCGTACTCCGCCAGCGTGCCGTCCAAGTCAACGCCAATCCAGCCGCTCATGTTCTCCCCTTACGGTTGGCACTTCCGGCACCGCCACTCCCAGTCAGCATACCGCACAAGCTTGATGTCCCTTTTGAAATGCGCCTTCTTGCCGTCCTCGGTCGTGAAGTCGCCGCTCACGGTCATGCCGACGGTAACCTTCTCGTCAGGATCAGAGTGCCATCGGGCGTTTGGACACGGCGCGTCGTCCACTAAATCACCAGTGCCCGTTTATCAGCCTGCAAGCCCCCGCCACCGCGCCGACGGTCAGGGCGATCCCGGGCCAGAACGCCCACCACCAGAACGATTGGCCGCGATACAGCTTGGTCATCAGGCGTCCACGTCAGCAACTACAGGTGAAGAAATGCGCCTTCTTGTCCACAACCTTGGTGTTCGTGACGGTTTCGTAATGGCCCCAGAACTCCTCCCACCTGTTGACCGGGACGCGCTTGTACTTCTCCGCGTTGTCGAGGGTGTATTCCTGAGCGTCGATCCAATACTTCGCCGCTTCCATCAGCCTGTTGTAGGTCTGATCCAGCTCCGCCGCGAACTCCTCGATCCACTTGTGGGCCGCGCTGTCCTCCATGAAGACCGCGCCGACGAACGCCGGATGCACCCATTCGTGCCGAAGGGACGTGACCGTGTTGGGGTAGAGGAACATGTAGAACCGTTCGCCGGGACGGACCTTCGCCGTCAGGTACGGGTCCACGATCCCGATGGGAGCATCCGTGACTCCGGCCCGCTGGCTGTCGACGATCCCGACGTGCTGGCCCGGGGCCAGCTCCATCGTGGCGGTCATCGGGGCTATGGCGATATGGATCGCATCCTTGCCCGCAGAACCCGCGACGAGCTTGCCGATTCCGATGTCGCTCATGCTGGTATCATAGCCGCCTAACTCTTTTTGTCAATGGCCTTTCGCGGCTCCCCGTCAAGAAGCTTGGCGAACCCCTCCAACAGCCAGCCTGTCCTCAACATGGCGTTCGTAAACTTGCGGCGCAGTTCTTTATTTGCAGACTCACGCTTCAGGCGCCACCACCACAGCAACCTACGCCACCACGTCTTGCGGACGATCTTCAGGGTGAAGCCGCCGTAGTAGAAACCGTCCAGCAGACGTGCCACCTGCCACGCCTTGAACTCGTCCGGGTCCTTGAACCACACCCCTTGTTCCAGATCCCGGGTCAGATGCAACGTGTGCCCGCGCACCATCATTACGAACATGCCTGCTGTATAAGGTTGACGGGCTCGGCGGCCCGAGTCCACCACCAAGGCCCACGGCTTCTCCTTAGAAGCCTTGCGTGCGTTCGAGTTCACGTGAGCATACCGAGCATCCTTTCCCGTCCCAAAACCTTGTCCCATGGTCGAAGCAGTCGATCTCCCGCAGGTCCGTGCCGCCCACCTCGGAAGCCAGCGTCTTCATGATTACCCATGCGTCCAGATCGTCAACCTTGACCGGGTGAGCCCAAGAAACGTCGTAAGTTTTCGCGCAAGCTCTTGCCACTTCAGCATCGGCAAAGCGCCTCGCGTTTTCGAGTTTCACGGTCAGGCCATCCGTGGCAACGAAACGATGCTCTCCGCCGGGACCGTCGTTTGAGAACCATGCGACCAGAACCCAGCTCACATCTCCACCCACTTCTCAACTACCTTCGCGTTGAGCATCGTTTCGTCGGAAGTCCGCAGCATCTTTTGGATCAGATAGCGGTTCGCCTCCTCTTTGTCCGCGAACAGCTTCACGGCGTGCAAAGGGGCCGGAGTCCCGGCAACCCAGCCGCCGCTCTTGGAAAGGCTCCAAGGCGTAGATTCTATGTAGTACCGCAGGACGGACAGCAGCGTTCGGTGTCGCCCCATCTAAAGCAGCCCCGCCAGCCATTGCCGGTATATCGGGCGAATCAAAAGAAGCCTCCCCCGCGCCTCCTCCGGAATCTCCGGGCCTCCGGTGATCGCCGTGATCGCGGAGAACTCCCACCAAGAAGCACCGTCCCTTGCCCCGATAAGAGGAAGCACGGCCCTGCCGTAGGCTACGATCTTCTTGAAAGCCGGATGATCGATGGAATCCTTGATGCGCGAGGAGTGCGAAGCATCGCGCTCCAGCCAGCGGACCAAGGCGGCGAACTCCTCTTCCAAGGTCGCGCCCTCCGGCTCCGTACGTTCGCCGAGGAATCTGCTCACGTTCACCTTTCTTGGGATCTGCGACTCCTCGGCTTGTTGGAGATCGCGGCCATGGCACTATCCCATCCGGAGTCGAACGCCCTTACCTCCATCTTTGGGTTCCTACCACCAGCCTTCGCGCCCTCTTCCCACATGGCCCGCGACGCCGCTTTGTAAGACGCCAGCCGCTCAGCCTCTACTCGCTGCGCGTTATTCATGATCTACGCCTCACCATTCGTTCTTGTGATCTTCCAAGAGCATTCCCGGCAAAATTTACCACGAGTTGGATAGCGTCTTGTTTTCCGACGCTTGAGGCAGCGGTCGCACTTCTTGATCGTCATGGTTAATGAAACTCCTCGCAATCGCACTTGATGCAGCCGACAAACGGCATGTGATAAATCACCGAATGCCCGCAGTCGGCGCAGTCGCCCACCATCCAGATCCAGACCTGTTTCAGCGTTCTCATCTTTTGACTCCTAACCTCTTAAGGATGCGCTTGACGTTCTCCCGGCAGTTGCAGGGGTACTCCTCCAGACCGCCGTTAGGCTTGATCCTCGGGTGCGTGGTTAGGCATTTGTCCGAGACTTCGATCAGTTGCGCGATGTAGTCCATCGGCTTCCGCTTCTTCGTCTTCACGATTCGCGTACCTTCCTCTCGACCACAAGATACCTGGTAGACCGGCCGGGCTTGTTCCGCCTGGAACAGAACTTCTCCGCCCCATCCTTCGTCTCGAAAGCCGCGACGATGGGGGAAGGTTCGTAAGCCTCGTACTCTTCGACGAGAAAAACAGTCGGAAGTTTCTGGCTACGCTTCACGATTTGACCTTCCCTTCCCATCCGGCCTTCAGCTTCCACAGGAAGAAGTGCTTGCCGTCGTAGTACGTCTCCACAATCCCAAGGCGTTTCATGTGGTGCAGCAGCTTCCCGCCGGGACGCGCATACGCCTGCCACTTCCGATAGGACTTGCCCCAGAGAGCCGCCCCGACCTGGGTGCAGGTCATCGGCCCCGCTTTCAGGTGATAGATCGTAGCCTTGACCGCCATTTCGGTTTTTGTCACCGACCCTCCGTTCTCTGATCGCTGGATCTGCGAACGCAGCCAACCAAGTGGGCATCCATCGCCAACTTAGGTGTCTGGCCACAATCTATGCAGACCTTCTGCTTATTGACTTCCTTCCGGGCCTTTTCGACCCGTGCTTCCGCCGCCTCTTCCGCTAGAGCGGCTTGGGCGTATGCTTCTCGGCAATGGCGAAGGTCTATCATCGCCCAGTGAAACTCCTCGTTCTGGCTATTCGCTTTCACCGTCGTCATGATTCATGAACCTCTTTTGCTCACGGTCTTATTATAGCCTCGAAGTTAGTTTTTGTCAATGCTTCGCCAGCGCCCGCATCACCAGCCATTCCTCGACCTTGTCCTCGCGGACGGCCCAGGACCAAGTGACGCCCTTGAGTCCCATGTACTGCTCCGCCTCCGCGAAGCTTTTGAATCTGGTCGCGGCCTCCAGAGTCCCGAATCCGAAGAAGCCGCCCGGCGCTTCTTGCAGGAAGGTCGTGCGGTCCCCTTCCACGGCCACGACCCACTCGGGTTCCTTCATGGGATGTCCCGGCGCCACGCAATAAGAACGGCGGCCGATTGCGACGGCACGCATAGCGCAGCCCCCACAATGGCGGACTGCGCCGCCTCCTCGGTGAGAAAGATCTCGGCCCCGGTCAGCGTGAACGCCCAGTCGCCGCGCGCCCACCACCACCTCTGGGTGTGCGGATCTGGAGCCGTCTGGCCCGCAGGAACGCCCCAGCATTCGATCCACCAAACCTTGCGAAGGTGCTTGTTGCGGATCATCGCGTCAGAAGCTCCTGAATCTTCCGGCGGTCAATCCCCTCGACAATCTCCGCCAGTTCGTCCTCGTCCACGATCCGCATGCCGTCGTGGGAATGCCCGTTGCCCAGCCGAATTTGGACCATCATCGACTCGGCCTCGGCCCTGCTCTCCCATGCACGCGCCCTGCTTATGTGCCCAGTCAACCGGATACCAAAGCTATCCCGGCAACGGTAATGGAGAGAGTCCTGCGAAGGGGGCACGACGATCAGGTAATACTTCATCTCATCAACGCCTTCTGGATCTCCCGGCGGTCCATCTCCTCAAGGATCAGTTTCAGCCCGGCCTCGTCCACGACTTCCATGTTCCCGCGCTTGTCCAGTTGCTCCCGAAGCCTCTCGGCCTTGTACTCCTTGTCCCAGAACCGCGCCTCGCGCTTGAGGACGGTCCAGCCGCCCGGCACCGGCACGCGCCCTGTCTGGTGCGCACGGTAGACGAACGCGCCCTTAGCTCTGGCGATCAGGTAGTATTTTGCCATTGATCTCGCACTCGACATCCTCGAAGCGGACCACATCGGAGTGGCCCGGACACGCACCGGACAGCATCCCGCCGATCAAGACGTTCTCGGCTTCCTGCCGCGTCTCGAACTGGGCTATGGCGTCTTCGCGTTTCGCCATGTTCGTAGGGGTCGAGAACACCCACCGCCAAGCTCCAGTCAGGCCGTTGTACCCAGGGTTGGCGTACAGGTACCTGCTGTCGACTACGGTATCAACATTCGGGCTGGCCTTGAACCAGTAGCCCCAGCGGATCATGTAGCTCATCCTATGATCTCCTGCTGGATCAGGTACCGCATGACGACTTCCTCGCGCTCCGGCACCGCCCGTGTAACGCCCGTCTTACCGCACGCCTGCCACGCCTCCTCCCGGGTTGCGAAGCTTGGGGCGGCGAAGCGCAGGTCAGACGTAAGCCCGTACTTCCGGTGACAGAGCATCAGCTTCTTGCCGCCCTCCATCCACATGACGACGTACCAGCGGCTAGAACTCTCCATCCGAAATGCCCATCAAGGTCTGCTGAACCAAGAGCTGGTCCAAGTCCCCCACGCGCAGACAGCGGACTCCGGGCTCGGCGCGGATCAGGGCCTCAAGCACCATCTTTGCTTCGGTCGGGTGCTTGTACCTCACCGCCTTGGACGAGTCCGTGACCCACGTCATCTGGTGGGACCACACCTGAACCTTGCCCGCATTCTCCCGGACCAGAAACCAGTTGAACTCCGCCATGGTCGGCTTCCTCAATCACACCGAAAAGACTTCCGTCCGAAATACCTTGCAGGGTCAGCGCCACCAGCGCGGACTCGGCATCCTCCTTCGTCGGGTACGATCCGGCCCCGGCGAGGAAGATGGAGAAGGTGCCCATGTTCCTGCCGATCAGCCACGCCATGATTGTATTATAGCCTACGAAAGAGTTTTGTCAATCGGCCATTCCAAGAGCTACTTGGAAGATCAGATCCTCTCGCTGCTCGTCCGTGAGCCCAAGCTTGAGGAACTCCGTCTTGTTGTCGAACACTTCGACAGACCCGGAGCATTGTCAGCCATGCCCGCTCGTATCGCTGGACTCCGTGGCCCGAACCCAGCGCCCATCCTTCAGAACGAGGATCGCCTCGGAGCCCGTGTCGCAGTAGGAGTGACACAAGGTTCCGGCGGACGCCGTGCCGTGCGAACAATGGGCCTCGAAGTAGACGCACGCCGACACGTCTGCCTCGGTGAAAGGCAGCGCAATCTGGTGGCTGTCGCAATGGGCCGCAGCCGTGACGACGCCCCAGCCCACCACAATGTCGATCACACGATCTCCAGTCTGCGGATCGCGCAGAACTTCTCCAGTTGGAACCACGCCTCGGTCCAGATGGCCTGCTCCTCGTCGACCTCGGGCCAGCGTCCGTGCTTGGCGAAGAACGCCTTCTCCAGCGGTTCCACGTACTGCTCCCACATCATGTCGGCGGTCTTGCTCACAGCTTGACGGCCTTCTCTGCCGCCTCCAGTTTGGCGTACAGGTCGTCCAAGCCGACTTCCTTCGTAAAGAACATGGCGGCTCGGAGACGGGTGACGATGTCGATGGGCGCACCCTCGTTCTTCTCCGCCACTTCAAGCGCAGTTTGGGCGACCTTCTTGACCGCGTCAGCATCCCGGGTGGACGTGTTCTTGCTCATGACGGTATCATAGCCGCGTCTTGTGTTTTGTCAACGCGGTGTCGTGGCGTCGTGCAGACGATCCGCGAGCTTCCCCAGCCCGAACCAGTACATGACTTCGTGGATCGGGTGGGCCACAAGATTGTGGATCATCCAGCCGAACGAGATACGCCAGCGTTCGCTCACGGCTTGTCCTTTCTCAGACGGCGCACCGTGATGACGACCATGTTCCCGCCGTACCACATCGACGGCCCGGAACCGTATTCTTGGAAGGCCCGCCAGTCTCGCGGCGAGTGCAAGGTAATCGTGGCATACTCCCACTTGCGCCCCTTGCGCTTGAGCTTGTCGAACTTGGCGGCGACCTTGCTCACTTGCCCTCCTTCGATGCGGCATCCGCCCGCGCCTTGCGGTGCGGCTTGCAGTAGACGGAACCCCGGAACAGTTTGGCGCACTCGAAGCACAGCGGCTTGCGGCACTCCGCGCACTTGCGGATCTCCGTGAAGTTCAGCGCGAAGCCGCAGGAACAGCGCAGGAGCTTCTTCGGGTCTTCCACTTTCTCGTCCAGAACGATCCACATCGCCGCCAACTGCTCCTCGCTGGTACATCCGTCGAAGCACAGGAAGGTCGGCGCCGTCTCGTTGCTCATGCGCTTACCGTAGCCGGACACCCGGATTTGTCAACGGAGCTTGCCCGTGGTCGGTCCTTCCCCGACTGCACACCCGCGCTTGGGAACTCAGCCGCATGGACGCGTCCCAGCACTCGGTCTACATCGTGCGAGGCTGGCTAGGCCCTGCGGGTCATATCGCCCCGCCGCACGAGCGTTGCTCCAAATTTGGACCTCTGGCTGGGCATCGAACCCAGCGTCTGCCGCGCCACCCCGACAGGCGGTTCTCCGCTTCGATCCGACACAGTAGTCGGCTGTGCCGGACCAGCGGAGTGGCCGTGCTTGCCGCTTGCACCACAGAGGAAGTTTTCTATCCCGCCCTCTCCACGCTCATACCATAGCGGGACACCCGGATTTGCAAACTTGCCACGAACGGCGTGGTCTTCGGCCTAGCAACGGCCTCCCACTTTGAGCCCATACTCCACAGGGCACCGTTCGCTCTATCGCAGGAGGCTCGTTCCGCCGGAGGGTGGTCACCTAACCGACGGAGTTGGCCCACGCTGACCACAGCGTTCCTGCGAGGCAAGCTTTGAAAGCAGACTGACAAGGCAAGCCGCCCCATCCAAGGGGTCCTGCCCGCTTTCGGCTTCCTAGGAGCCTAAGCGAGTTTTCCGGCGGCGACGGGATTGGCTACCCGCCGTCATCAGTCCCATTGACTCCCCTGTCAGCCCGCTGTCGAAACTCCGGGCGACGTTGGTTTTACAGAAGTCTCCACGCCGCGCCATCGACTTCCAGCTTCACAAGTCCGGAGTCTCTTGCTCTATTATAGCCGCGTCGGTGTTTTTGTAAGCTACGGCCTGATCCAAGCGCCGTTGGCGAAGACTCCCATCTTCTGCGCCATCGCCTCCACCGCGTCCTTGGCCTCCCGCAGGCCCACGTTGCGCTTCTGGCGGTAGAGCTTGATCGCTTGGATGAGCTGCTTCTCCTTGATGAGCCGCTCCAACTCGTTGTCGTAGCCCGTCACTTCCAGCTCGACCCGCGTCTCCTTGATCGCGTCGGCCAGGAAACGGAACAGTTTCTCCGCCGCCTCCATTTCGTGGAGGGTGATCGTGCCAGCGTCCAAGCCCTTGATGATCTTGTCGATCATGCCCCTATCATAGCGCCGTGATCAGTTTTGTCAAACACGGTCAGGCACGCCAGTAGCTCTCGTAATCCCCCGCCAGCTCATGGGCCGTCAGGCGGGCCAAGACCCGCGCATGATTCCAGATCTCGGCCCCACCCGCCGATTCGAACTTCTGGATCGACAGCCGCGCATCGCGCCGTGTCTCGAATCCTTTGGCTTCAGGGTGCAGAAACAACAGCGCGTCTTGCCCTATGAAATCTCCCGGGAACAGTACGCCATCCATAGCGGCGTTCGTCCTGACTAGCCAGTAGGCCATGCGTCAATCCTTGGACGACAGCTCCATGCCGACGCGGAGTACATCGATCTCCGCCTGATCCACCACCCGATAGACCCGGCCGGGGACCCGCGCCCCGCGCTGCCTCTCCCGATTCGCCCGGTTGGCGGCGCGTGCCTTGGTGTGAAACCTTACGGCGCGTTCGTACCAGTCTCGGCGGCTGCCGGTGTCAGTCCACAGAAAGGTTTCGTGGTAGATGGCCACCAGCCCGTCCGGGTCGCAGGCCAGCAAGTACCACACCGGAACCTTCTTATCGTCGATCCGCCGCCGACCACCCCCGACGTAAGTATCGCGGCATACGGTCAGAGCGCGTTCGGCGTCCCCTCGGGTCAGGAAATACTTGGCCTTCGACTCATGCCACTCGTCCCCCGACCAATACATCTTGTGGTGGCTGTCAGCGAATTTGTAGATCCACCAGACGTACCGCATCGCGCTCATCAATCACCCGCGATGGCCTTCCCGACCTGCCGGACGACCTCCGGCTGGATGCCGAACAACTTGTCCAGCCCGAACCTCTCCACCGCCTCGTCCGCGATCTGTAGCCCGTACTTGTCCCCGATCTGCCGCAGAGCTATGGAGATAAGGTTGTGGGTGTACTGGCCGTTCTGCTCGATGTACTTGAGGATGTCGGCGCGGATCTTGTTCCACTCCCGCGTGGTGGGTCGGCGGATCAGGAGCGGCCCAATGTTCTTACTCACCGTCCGCTTCTTTCGTCGCGGCGTTCATCTCCACCAGAGCGGCCTTGAGGAGGTTCGCCGTCCGCGTAAGCCCCTTCCGCTTGAGGGACTTGACCGCGCCACGCGCCTCTGCCATCAGGCTCTCCAGCGCGTTCATCTCTCTTTCGCTCATAGGTTCACCCCACCAGCATGGACGTCATCGTCGTCATCTACGAACGGCGCGGCCTTCGGCTTCGCGGCCTTGTGCGGGCGCAGCCGCAGATTGGCTTCGGTCAGGCACTCCCGCACCCGCGCCATGCAATGATGCGGCTTCTTGACATCGTTGGCGTCGATCCCTTGGATGGCGTTGTCGAGGTAGTGCTGCGCCTCGCGCAGGAACCTCTTGGCCTCTTGTGTGTTTCTCACGCTCTTATCATAGCGCGGAGATAGGATTTGTCAACTGCACATTATGCAGTCGGGCTACTGGGTCATGGCGTGGCCGATCAGGGCTTCGTTCGGGCACGCAACCTCAACACATTCGCCCCGCGTGAACTTGAACGCGAACCCAAGGTTGAGGAGCGAGTTGATGTGGTTGTTACAGATCCGGTGGAACGACGCGCACCCAAGGCACCTGATCCCTGTCGCATCCGGGGTACACAGCGGGAGCGCGGCCTTGCCGCAGCCGATGACTTCGCAGGGCGGCGGGTTCAACTCCCACAGCTGGTTCGGTGTCCAGACCGAGCCGTCGGGCCGCGTGCGGTGGAACTCGTCCTCCATCACCGCGTCAGCTCCTCGGCCACGGCGCAGGGCTGGCACAGGCCGGAGCTGTCGGACCAGCCGTAGTCGTTGTGGTTGGGGTGCATCTTCCTGAACGACGCCCGGCGCTTGCAATGGTCACACGGCGGTCGGGCGTGCGTGTAGACGAACCAGCCGATGTAGGTCAGCAGGAGAGCGAGAACAACGTAGCTCACCTCTTGGCCTTCCGGCGTTTGGGTTTCTCCTGCTGAATCATGTCAACGTGCCCACGCTCAACGCCGCGCTGGAACGCCTCGATGCTGACGAAGCTGATGACCGACGAAAGCGCGTCACGGTACTTCCCCGCGTAGATCCCAGCGAAGATGATCCTGCTGGCCCACTCCGTCTTCTGGCGAAGGTCCATGTCTGCGAGGTTCTCTGGCATCGGCATGGCTACTCCCCGATCTCCTTGCGGAGATTCACCTTGGCCCCGGCGCGGGTTTCCTTGCGCTTGTCCGCGTGCCACTTGATTCCGGGGGCCATCCGAGAACGGCCCGTCCGAATCATCGGGCGGTTGGCGATGTCGTGCAGGACTTCCGCGAAGGACTTGGGCTGCTGCGTCGTATACATGATTGTATTATAGCGTCTGCTTCGCTTTTGTCAAGTTCGGCAGTCTGCGTCCCCAGCCTATGAACCGCTTGCCGAGGGAGCGCATCCAGTTGTCGGCCTCGGAGGCGTTGCAGAACGCGACGTCCTTGGCTTCCTCGCGGTGATTGCGGAGGACCTTCACGACCCGGACCTGCATCTCCGAGTGGAACGCCGTCTGGCACCAGGAACAGCCGCCGATGACCATGACCGTATTATAGCTTCGGCTTGGATTTTGTCAACGGCTCCGCCCAGATGTCCAGCACGTTGTCCGCCGTGTCGGCCAGCATCAGGCCCAGCGCACAAGCTTTGGCGTCAGGCTCGGTGTCGAAAAGGAGGGCCTTGCCCGGATTCCCGGTCCAAACCTTGGGTTTCCCGGCCTTGGGTTCCCCGGGCCAGTAGGTCTGGAACACCGACCCGTCGCTCACCCGGACGGTCGCCCGCACGGTCCAGGACACGTCAGGAGCCTCTGGACGACGCCGGGGTGTGATTTGGGTGGTTGGAGGGCTCTCCGCAGCCCCTACAGGGCTCTGCGCCGTCCTGCGACCCGCTGTAGGCGTGCTGGTTATCCACGGTACGGCTCCCAGTTCGTAAGGGCGCTGTCCTCGACAACGACCGGATCTACCTCGTATTCAGCGTGTTCCGGCGGAACCGGAGGGCGTTCCAGCAGGAACTCGATCAGCCACTTGTCGGCGTCCTCTTGACGGTCGAACTTCATCAGATCGGCGCTGCTCCAGTTCGGGTGGTCCGGGGAGATCCAGCGGGTTGGTAAGCCGCTCCTGAGCCCGGACGCCAAGAGCGCGGGCCGGAGCTTGAAGCTTGGAGGCTCGCCCGTGCGAGGAATCCCCGGCATGCAGATGACGTACTTCACGTTGTACTTGTTATAGCGCCGAACGTAGTTTTGTCAACGCCCCTGAGATTCTCTAGCTTGCTTCCGAACCTTCCGGCAAGGGGCGCACCTCTTCGGCGGCACGAACTGCTTCTCTTCGTAGAAGGCTTGGTCTTTAGCACTCCAGACGAACTCACCCTTGCAATCGCAGCACTGGAGTTTCTTGTCTCCCGTTTCTCCCTCGGCTCCCATGCGGACATCCTCCCACGATCCTTTTGGCTTCGTTACAATTCCAACACAGCACCTGAAAACGCTTGGGGTATCCGTGTTTCTTGGCCCAACGGTATACCGAATAGCCGCCACCAACCCGACGCCTGTGGGCCGCGCCGTCAGACTCAAGATGGTCGAGCGTCAAGAACACCAGTTCCGCCTCACCGCAACAGGCGCAGTGGGCACCGCCATACGCCATGAATACCTCTAGTCGAAGCTTATTCAACGTGTCCTTGTTGCGAGCCCGCATTTCAGGACAATTTCTCCACTTGGTCCTGATACGCGTGGCGGATTTTGCGGCGCACTTAACGCAAATCTTCTTGCCGCCTTCCAGCCTACCGTCGCTGCAATAAGGACAACCGCCCGATGCGATCCTGCGGGCCTTGTACTTGGCCTGGGAAGCCTTCTGTTTGACCACGCACGCAAGACACTTCTTGCCGCCAACACGCGGCATTGAGGCGCACACCTCGCACAGTCCCGAAGCCTCCAACCGCCTAGCACGGGCCTTATTATACCCGGGTCTGCGCGCCCGCCATCCGACCAAGTAACTCGCGCGACAATCCCTACAGACTGCGCCGCTGGTATGGGCCGGAAATTTGTCAACTGGTTTCTTGACTAAGCAACGGTTACAGGTTTTCATGATCCTTGGCCGTGAACGTGAAGGGCTGCTTGCAGTCCACGCACTCCAACTGCTTGTCCTGATGCTCGGTCACTTAGGGCCCCCATTCTCTCCGTGCCAGATTGATGGAAGCCGCTACAACGCGGCCCCGCTCACCCGTCGCCACCATGTACATCGTCAGCCAACCTTCGGCCTCGTCCCTTGTGGCGAACGTGAGAATTTTAACAGGTGCATCGAAGATGCGCCAGCTCCAACCGTCACGAACCGTCGGATCGTGGTGGAACCTCCACGCCCCGCGTTTGCGATCCTTGATGCCCCAGCGGAGTCCGGCCGCCAGAGGACGACGCGCCCGCTTGACCCTGATCCAGTCAAAGGCCGTGGTTATAAAGGTGAGCCGGATAGCCTCCGACTCCGCCGCTTCTTTGGTGTCGAACTTGGCGCAATGGACCCACGCGTCCGGAACCATCGTGGCCCATCGCTCGTGGCCGGGTTTGGCGTCCTTGTACAGCATCATCCCCATGGGACCGTAGGCCGCGATCACCCACTTGTGCGGCCAGTCATCTAGCTGCTCAGTCGCCGGAATCGGTACTTCCCATCCTCGACCTGCCCCGTCACCACCAGCCCCACCACAAACAGCTCCGCCTCCGCCTTCGATGGGAACGTCATCACCGGAGCGTTGACCTTCTGCCAGCCCTCGTACAGGGCCCAAGGGTTGACCCGGCGCCGGAGGTACACTTGATTCTCGGCTTCCACCCGGCGGACAATCAGCCATTTCTCCGGCTCCTTGGCAGCCGTGTCGAAGCCGATCTGCCGGTGCTTACCATCCGCGTACAG
>OFPD01000002.1_pt1 | contig 36236 bp, 61 predicted proteins | sample 1542551 | NCBI WGS metagenome assembly OFPD01 (sample SAMN05503967, study PRJEB24370) | sediment metagenome | isolation source: lake sediment | place: USA: Lake Hill lake, St. Paul Island, Alaska | collected 2013 | reverse complement strand
CGTGTGCTCTTCCGATCTCTGCCATTGGACGACGCCGGGATGGTTCTAAGGTGGTGGCCGCGAGCAGCTTCTCGACCCCCAAATGGATCGCGCTTCTCCTAGGCTCCCACCCACTAGAAGTTTTTGGAGCTGGCGACCCGGGTTGAACGGGCAACCGCCTGCTAGAATGCGGCGAAATCCGAAGCAGGCAACACCCCTTTAACCTGCCCATTTTTTGATGGACTCAATCGCAGTGAGATGAAGGCCCTCCCCGCCCCAAGCAGTCGGCTAGGCGCGTAGTAGACCTTGTCGGTGGTCTTGTCGTAGGTGGCGATCCAATCAACATCAGCCTGCGTGTACTTGATGATGCTCCAGTTATTGCAGGATCGGCACGGCACAAGAATCTTTTCCCCGTCCGATTCTACGTACTTGCACTGCACGCGCTCTAGCTTCGAGGCCCTCAAAACGATCAAGTCATACCGCCAATCTTCGCCAACAGGCACAGCCACCTTATGACCGCGTCTGAGCACATCGGCCATGACCATCGACACTCCGAGGTCGCCCTTTTCTTTTGTTCTTGCCATACCTTTAAGTATAGCGCAGACCATGTGTTTTAGTAGCACATAGTTGGAGCCGCCAACCCGATTCGAACGGGTATCACCTCGCTACAAGGGAGGTAGACTGCCGTTGTCCTATGGCGGCAAAACAGGTGCTCTACCAGTTGAGCTACGCCAGCAGATGGAGCCCCAGGCCGGTTACGCTCCGGCGCTTCCTCATTACCAATGAGGTGGACTGCTATTATCCTACAGGGGCGTTGGTGCCCACGAGAGGAATCGAACCTCTGTCTCCTCGATGTCACCGAGGCGGTCTGCCATTAACCTACGCGGGCGTGGTCGGGACGACTGGATTCGAACCAGCGATTTCCTGCACCCCAAGCAGGCGGATTAACCACTTTCCTACGTCCCGGAAATTTTGGGGTGACCGACGGGACTCGCACCCGCTATACCCCGGGTCACAGCCGGGGGGCTCGTCTCTTTGCCTTCGGCCACCGCGTAAAAGTTTGGTCCACCTAGAAGGAATCGAACCTTCGTTTTTCGCTTATCAAGCGAACGGTCTGCCATTGACCTACAGGTGGATGGAGCGGCCGATGGGATTCGCACCCACGTGGTCCTCGTTGGCAACGAGGTGCCTGACTTCTAGGCTACGGCCGCATGAAGTTTGGTTGCCACGGCAGGAGTCGAACCTGCAGCTCGCTGTTTCAAAGGCAGCTCTCCGTACCGATACAGAGTGCGTGGCAGTGGTGCAAGGATGCGGAATCGAACCGCCTATCCATAAGGCACGAGTTTTACAGACTCGCTCCGTTCCCACACGGACGTCCCTGCAAAAAGATTGGTGGACCCGAGGAGAATCGAACTCCTATTCCCTGCTTGCAAGGCAGGTACTCTACCGTTGAGTTACGGGCCCGTGGTAGCAGGGAGGTGAGTCGAACACCCAATCCCCAGGTTATGAGCCTGGTGAGGTCACCGCGCCTCTCCCCTGCGTCGAATTTTTGGTGGACGGACCCGGTTACGCTCCGGGCTCTCCGGCTTTTCAGACCAGCGCTTTCACTAGATTAGCTTTCCGTCCAAGTTGGTTCCCAGACTAGGATTCGAACCTAGGTCTGCACATTCAGAGTGTGCCGTCCTACCGGTTAGACGATCTGGGAGTATGGCGATCCCTACGGGGGTTGAACCCGTTCTTCCACCGTGACAGGGTGGCGTGCGCACCGGCACACTCAGGGACCAAATTTTGGCAGGCCGGTGGAGGATCGAACTCCAGACTGCTGTTTTGGAGACAGCCGTGATGCCACTTCACTACCGACCTATGGTACGGGCAGCGGGAGTCGCACCCGCGCGTCCAGTTTGGAAAACTGGCATGCTGCTGTAACATCTTGCCCGTGCGCTGACGGAGTACCCCTTCCCGAGGTACTCCGCCTCGTTTTCTACTGTCCAGCCTGATTGTCAAAACGACCCATCCGGGTCACTCTTTCACCCGCCCCCGGCCGAAGCCGATGGGACGAGCAAAGCCAAAAAAAAACCCGCACCCGGTTTCCCGGATGCGGGGGCGGTTTTCAGGTTTCGTCTACATGATCCGCGCTCCCACACCCAGGCTCGGCCTATCCTGCGGCTCCTGCGAGGGATACCACGTGGTATTCCCCTGCAAGCAGGGCAGGGTAAAGCCGATCACGAGCGAAGATTTCGCTCGCGTCGCTCTTGTCCCGGTGTGGGCTTGCATGATCATTGAAGTCTCGTATCTCCTTGCCTAAGTACTATAGCCTCGACAGCTTAAATGTCAACCGCAAATCGAAAAGAAAAAAGGAGCCACCCGGTTTCCCGAGTGGCTCCCCGTGTTCTCCTTTGCGCACCTGCTCAGTAGGAGGTGGTAGGACTGAGCAGGCGCTCTGCTCTACCTACCCGCCAACTACGGCAGGTTCGTGACCTGAACCGTCCCGTAGAACTCGGGGCGGACCAGTTTCTTGCCGTACCGCGTGCGGAGACCCTTCCGAAGGGTGAAGTCCGCCGGATCCAGGAACGTCGGCGTGACCTGGAGCGGGATGTACGGCGCCCAGACGTAGCCGGTGTCCAGGAACGAGGGGCCCTGGTAGCCGACCAGCATCCGGTCCTTGGTGAAGTACGGATCCTTGTACACGGTCCACTTGCTCTGGAGCGTGCCGATCTTGACGATCGTCCCCGTGTACGTGTACTGCGAGGGGTCGACCGCCTGGAAGAAGGGCAGGCTGTCCAGCACGCTGGCGACTTCCGGCGAGCAAACGATCCAGTTGCCCGGCGCGCGGAGCGTGTTCTTGTGGATCTTGTTGGCGACGTTCGAGATCGGGATGATGATGCCACGGATGTGCTCGAAGTCGGAGACGCCAGCGGGCGCGGCCCGGTTGAACGTGTCCGTCGACGGGCTGAAGAGGCCCGGCACGCCGCCGAGGGCTCCACCCAGAAGGTCATCGAGGATCTCGCGGTCGATCTCGGTGGCCAGCTCGCTGGCGATACCGGCGACCAGTTCGGTCTCGATGTCCATTCCGTGCAGGGCGCGGAGGTCGTCCGCCGCCTCGCTGGACCACAGCGCCTTGAGCTTCCGGGTCTGGACGCGGACTTCGATCAGCTCGATGTCCAGGTTGACCTGGGGCACGCTGGGGTTCAGCTCGCTGTTGTACTGGTAGTTGGTCACGATGGCGAGCGGGGCAGCCGGAGCCACCGCGAAGGTCACCGTGATCGCGCCGGTGGCTGCGTTGACCGAGCCGGACGTGATGCCCGTGCCGGTGATCGCACCCGCCGCGTCGGCCGTGCCGACAACGGAACCGGCCGTGATCGTCAGACCGGGCAGGCGCACCGGCGTGAAGTCCAGGACCGTGGTGAAGACGGCCGTCGCGCCGTCGCCGACGCCGACCGCCTCACCGAACACCGACTCGCTTCCGTAGAAGCGGTCGAAGTTGGGCTGGGGGATCATCTCGGTTCCGGCCGTGGTCGCACCCTTGTTGGTGCCGTAACGGTACCGGAAGAAGAAGATCGCCCCGACCGGGCTCGTCATCGGCTGCACCGAGACGATGTTGTTCGCGATCAGGTTCGGGTAAACCCGCCGGATCAGCGGGAAGATGAACTTCGTGAACGGACCCGTCTGGGCCGCACGAGTCTCTTCCGTCAGGTTCTGGAGGAAGGACATCTCGTTCTCCAGGAGGATCGCCGTGCTACGACGCACGTGATCGCCCTGAACGCCTTCGAGCAGGTCTTTCCACTTCGTTGCGAGCGCGCCCGTGTAAGCCTTGTCGGCGACAGACCGACGGCTTTCGGGCAGAGAAACTACATCAGTACGCATAGCCACCTCCCTCCAAAGGAGAATCTTTTTTCTACTTGGTCAACCCACTCAAGCGGCGCATTTCCGCCACCGAGACACCCATCATTTCAGCCTTGCTTTCCACGACGGTCGTTGCGGCTTCAGCCGTGCGGCCCGTGCCCTTGGCAAGGCCTTCACGGATCTTGCGGAAGTCCTCGCTGGTGCGGCGCTCCTCCGTGAGGGTGGCGACCAGCTTGTCGACTTCGTCCTTCGTGGAGAAGGACTTCGACTCCAGCAACTTGCGCAGCTCGGGACGACGCGGATGATCCGAGATCTTCTTCTCGGCATACGCCTTGATGCCCAGGTTCTTGGCTGCGCCGACGGCCTTTTCCATGCCCTCGGTCAGCTTGGTGACGTCGCCCTTGAGGCCCGCGTTCTCGGACTCCAGCTTGGCGACTTCCTTCTCGATGTCCTCGAAGGTCTTGGTGACGGCCGCCTTCTTGGCGCCCGCCTCGGCCAGGACCTGCTTGGCGCGGGTCTTGGCGCCCTCGACCTTGACCTTGAGGTCTTCGGCCGTGGGGATGGCCTTGAGGTCGCCGACGAAGTTCATCGCCAGCGCCTTCTCTTCGGGGCTCATGCCCTGCATGGAGCGCTCCAGGAAGAGCTTGTAGCCCATGTCGCGAGCGGCGCCTTCGACGGTGGCGGTCTGCTCGGTGAGCTTCTTCATCTCGTCGCGGAGGCGGCCGGACTCGGCGATGGCCTCTTCGCGGGCCTTCTGGCCCTCGGCGATCTGAGCCTTGAGCTTCGTGATCTCCTCGTCCTTGGCCTTCACCTCGGCCGAGATGTCCTCGTCCGTGATGAGGGGCCGCAGGACCGTCTTCATGGTCTCCATGACCTTCTGGGCACGGGCGACCTTGGGATCGGACATCACTTCGCTGCGGACCTGCTTCTCGATCTCCGCGCGCTGTTCGCCCAGCGTGGAGAGGATTTCCTTCTTGAACGCCTCACGCAGTTCATCCTTGGCGAGGTTGCGCTCCTCGACGCGGATGTCCGCCAGACGCTTGGCGAACGTCTCCTCGGCGGTCTTCTTGGTATCGGCCTGAATGGCCTCGACCAGCGGCGCGTTGTTCGCCTTCAGGTCTTCCAGGGTCAAGGGCTTCTTGTCTTCGGCCATCTCCGCCTCCCTCTGATTTTTGTTTTCCATCATGAACGTCGGGTACGCCGACGCCGACGCCGGTTCCGCCACGAAGTCGTAGGTGACGAGGTGGAAGTCCTCCTGGACGACCTCCTGGCCGCTCTCGTTGATCATCACGGAGCCTTTGCCCCGCGAAGACACACCGTTGGCCACGCCCGCCTTAACGATTTCCTTGAGCGTCCTGCCGTACTCGGTATCCAGAATCTTGGCTTCGCCGTACACGTCCCCGTTGGGCTGAAGCTCAAGCTTTGTGACCACGTGGGACACGCGCTTGAGGCTCGTATTGCCGTCTGACGGGTGGTCCAGCTCTCCGATGATGCCGCCCTTCTCCATGATCTGCTTCTGAAGGGCTGCGATTTCGCGTTCCAAGAGCTTCTTGGGGTAGATGCGGTTGTTGCCGGTGGGCTCGTCGGCCTTGCCGAAAATGCCCTTGGCGTAGACGACACCGGTAGCCTTGCCTTCGGCGTCCTTGCCCTCCATGAGAGTCAGTCGCTGGGCGGTAACGCCCCCGAACATCTCATGGACGAGCCGGGATCCGGGCTTCGGACCGGCCAAAATCGTCGTCACTGTTCCCCTCAGCTCCTACTTCAGTTAGACCTTCTCGGGCTGGGGCTTGTCGCCGACGGGCGACTTGGACCCCACCTGCTTGGGCAGCTCTTCGGTGCCGCCGGGCTCGCCGCCCTTGCCGGACCGATCATCGGGCTTCGCCTTGTCCCCACCCTGAAGGGGGAACTTGGTCACGTTCTCGAACTCCTCCAGGAGCCATTCGAGGGACTCGACCAGCTCGGCCACGACCTTCTTGACTTCGCGCTCGGTGTCGCCTTCCTGCATCTCGGTCAGACGGCCGTTGAGCGTGGTCGCAGCCCCGGTGAGGGCCTCGAAGACCTCTTTGACCTCGGCATGCTGGCCGTACTTCTTCATGATGGCCTGGGCGATCTCCAGCACGTCACCCATGATGCGCGACGCCTTGGATCCCGAAGCTTCGGTCTGTTCGCCGGTCAGGCTCTCCAGCTCCTCGAACAGGCTCTGGATCCGGGTCTTGTTCGCTGCCGCAGGCGACGCGGCTTCCGCGAGCGCAACGGGCTTCTTGGCGGTGAAGCCGGTCGAAAGGCTCTCGATCCGCGTGCGGATCTTGCGGGCTTCCTGCTTGCGGGCGAGGAGCTTCTTCTCGTCCACCGCCGGAGCGGCGGGCGTCTCAATGACGGCGGGGGCGGACCCCTGAAGAAGGCCGAGGCACTGCAGCTCTTCGCTCAACGAACGGATGGTAACCATTTCGTACCCCCTCTACTTGTTCTGGGCCTTGGACTTGAGGTCCTCAAGGACCTTCTCAATCAGACGGCCTGCCATCTTGAACGATTCGAACTTCTCGGCGGCCGTGTCGTACACCAATGCCATTGCCGTGACGTCCCCGTCGGTCAGGGCTTCCTGGACCGCAGTGCGGAGACCCTGAAGGTCCTCGACGTAGTCCGCCGCGAACCCCTTGAACTTGCCCATCTGGACATCGCTGTCCAGGTCGTGGAACTTCGTGTCGTCGAGAACCTTGTCGCTGACCTTGACCGACTCGTGGATCCGGGACACCAGCTCTTGGGCCTTGGATCCCAGGTCCTTCAGCTCCGCGATCAGCTTCTCGGCCATGCCCACCTTGATCGTCGGCTTCTCGGTCGTGTAAAGGGCCGAGTATCGCGGCTTGTGGGTCGTCTCGCGCAGCTTGCTCAGCTCCCCGTGGAGGAGCTTGCGGACGAGGTCGTTGTTCTCGGCCATGTACTTCTTCCACTGGTGGTCGCCGGTCATCTGGCGGGCCATCACGCGGTACTTGGCGCGGAGCAGGTCGGCGTTGTTCCCAAACTTGGCGATCACCTCGGAGACGCGGCCCTTGGCCTTGGCACTACGGCCTTCCAGAAGGTCCTCGACCATCTGGTCCAAGCCCTGGATCTCCTCTTCGAGGTACTCCTTGATCGGGCGCATGTCCAGCTTCTCGACCAGGCCAATGACGGCCTTGCCGTCGACCTTGGAGAAGGCCGCGCGGAACACCTCGCGGTTCGTGTTGAAGACGATGGCGTGGTTGTCGTACGTGGCAATCGTGGCCACCCCGACCTCAGCCGTTCCGCCGAACTTGGCCCGCTCCTCGTTGATCATGGTGCGGATGCCCTGAAGGCTGCACTCGATCGAGTTCTTGCAGATCGAATGAAGCTCCTCGGACAGGGCCGGGAGATTCGGAACCTTGGTCTTCTTGGCTGTGGCGCCCTTGCCTACGAAGTCCAGCGCCATCGGGGCGCCGTGGGCCTTGGCGATCATCGCCAGTTCGAGCATCTCGTCCGGGTTGTACTTGGCCGTCGTGATTCCCGCGCCGATCCCGATCTCAGCAAGCCAGATGGCTTCCTGATAGGGAGGAACGGAGATGACGGAGAAGTTCGAGGTTTTGTCCGACTTGACGGCGGGCTCCGTTGAGGGAAGTCCGCTCACTTTGACTTCGGTTTCTGTTGCGCTGTTCCCCACGCCGCCTCCCTCCGTTACCTACGCTTGATCCTCAAGAACATACTACTTGGCGTCATCTTTGTCAAGCATCATTCACGTGTTCGCTAATGTTTGCCGTTCCTCGGCATGTTCATGCGGATGTCCTGGCACAGTCCGCTGAGGAAAGCCAACCGTTTATCCAGACCCTTGTTGTGCTTGAGCATCTCGTCGAGGTGCTTCTTCGCCATCGCCTCGGCCTTCTTGCTACCGGCGTCCAGATCGTCCACGATGACGCGGCGCCCGCCGTCCACCCGCTTGAAGCGCTCGCCGGGCTGAAGCTCCTCGTTTGTCGGCGGAGGACCAAAAGGCCGAGGAGCCGGGCCGCGATTGGGCGGCGCTTCAGACTCCGCCTCCTGCAGCCGCTCCTTCATCATGATGTCGACCTGATCGTCGGAGAACCCGAGGATCTCCCGCATGATCCAGCGCTTGGAAACCCACTCGCCGTCCTGAAGCAGCTCCGCAAACTCCACGCGGGCCTTGCGGATCTCCATCTGCGCCAGCTCGTAGATCCCGCTGGGCGTGGTCATGAAGACTTCGTAGTCCACGCTCTCAGGGTCGATGTTGCGGCTGGCGAGGTGGACGTTGCAGGTCTTCTTGAGGCCGTTGCGCAGCTCGCGCTGAACGCGCATGACCGCGCGGGCGAACCGCACATCCTCGTGCGCAAGGACGTTCTTCGCCGAGGTGTTCTCCTCGCGGCCAAGGAACGCAGGCGGAACCTTCAGCGCCGTCAGCAGCTTCTGGTAGAAATAGAGCGTGTCCTCTGTGCTGCCGGGGAAGTCGGGGCCCTGAAGCACGTCGATGCGTGTGCTCTCCCGGCCGCCACGGACGGGGATGTAGAAATCCTCGTCCTGGGCGAGCGGACTGAACCGAAGGTCAAGCTTGCCGGTCTGGGGGTTGACGAACTTCTTCTTCCGGAAGTTCTGCCGCATCGTCTGCATGTAGCGCATCGCCTGACGGGGCGGCATCTCGCCGACGTCGACGTAGAAGGCAAAGCGGCTCGGGGCTCTCGTGAGCCGGTAGATCATCATCGCGTCTTCGAGCAGGAGAAGACGTTTCCAGATCCAGCGGGCAGGCTCCAGAACAGCGGTGCCGTACGGGCTCTGCCGGTACTGGTTCTGCAGGCGATCGTGAACAATCTGCCACGGCTCGAAGATCGCCACGCCTCCGGGAACCGGCTTCTTCTTCTGGATGATCTCCACGAACTCGGCGGGTTTGACTTGGAACTGCCCGGTCGGATCCTGAACAAAGCCGAGCAGCTCGCCCTTCATCCCCTCGACCCGGCGCATGGTCTCCGGAGGCAGCGCGTGCAGGCCGACGACTCCCTCCTCCTTCGCAACGAGGATCTCGGAGTAGTCGTTGCCGTACATCACCAGGGTTTTGGCGATTCCCCAGATCTCGTTCTCGATGTCCACGCGCTTCTTGAGCATGGCGCTGAGATCGGTCCGAACCTCATCGTCGTCCGATTCAATCCAGACCGTGTCGCCGGTCATGGTGTTGGGCTGCGTCGCATCTTCCGCATAGACGTCAACGGCCGCCGCGATCTCCGGGTAGGAGATCATCTCGTTGTAGTCGAGGTACCGCGCTACGAGGTCCTGATCGACGCGAAGGTAGTCACCAATCGCGTCCATGCCGTAGTAGCTGTATAGGTCCATCCCCAGCGGTTCGCCGGTCGTCCCGGCTGCCGGGTTGATGGCCTTGTCGATCCGGGACTGCCGTCGAGCCCATACAGACCGGATCCAGTCAATAGGTCCACCCATCGCGTCCCACCTAAAGAAAAACGGAGGAGCAAGATTATAGCTTGCTCCCCCGTCCTCTGTACACTCGTTACTGCCGCTGGGATTAGACCGGGTCACCCCACGCGAACACGCGGATCCGCTGAGCCGTGCCCTGAGCCGTCAGCTCGATGTCGAGCAGACCGGCGGGGCCCGGCGTGTTGTCGGTGATCTCCAAGAAGGACTGCTTCTGCGCCTTCACGGAAGCGCCGAGGCCGTCGAAGTTGATCAGGTAACCGTCGCCTTCCGCGACGATGTAGCATCCGCGCGGATTGACGATCGACGCCAGATACGGCGCCAGATTGATCATCCCGGCCGCAAAGACGTCGTCCAGCAGAACCTTGGCGTTGACCGACAGGTTCGTGATGGACTTGTTGACCAGGACCCCGTCCGTGGACTGGGCCTGGCAGCTGGTGTTCATGCTGAAAGCCATATTCTCTCTCCTACCTGTCTACGAACGACTCGAACTAGAACGAGCCGTCCACGCGACGGTCGAGGCTGGCGCCCAGCGCAATCGCGGTGGCACCGGCGGCCGTGACCGTGATCCGGATGCCGCTGCTGTTCAGGAGGCCGAGGTTCGCGGCGCCCCTCAAGGAGATCTTCTGGTTGAGGAACTCCTGGACCGTGGCGTACAAGCCACCCTTGAACGTCTGGCTGAAGTTGCCGGTCGCCAGAGTCGTCTGGCCGATCTGCGTGGCGGAGCCGTCGACGTTGACGGCGTACACCTTGGCCACCGTGGACGCGCCGACCGTGCCGTCGATCGCTTCCAGGGAGAGCTGCCCGCCCTCGCCGTTCGGCACGAAGATGATGACATCTTCCGCACCCGTGGCGGCGATGGCGTTGAATGCGCGCGTCCCCGTGGGGAGAATCGTTGTGTTCTGGGCCATAATCGCTTCCTCCTCTTCCTATGTTCTAAGTCTTACCGTTCGAAAGGACCATCCAGACGACGGTCGCAGTTTGCGCCGATGCTCAGGGTGCCGCCGCCCACGTACTGGACGGTGATGCGGAGGCCGCCGTTGCCGAGCACACCCATGCTCACAGCCGCCTTGAAGGGCAGCGTCTGGGGGATGACTTCGTCCGGCGCGGTGACCATGCCGACGAACGACGTGTTGAAGCCGCCGACCGGAAGGTTGGTCTGTCCGATCTGCGCAGGCGTCGCTCCGCCGCGCGCCACGGAGTAAATCCGCAGCACCGCAGTGGCCGACGAGGTTCCATCGATCGATTCCAGCGAGAGCTGCTGGCCGTCGCCGCCCTTGACGAACAGGATCTCGGTCTCACCCGCGCCCACCACCACGAGGGTGTTGAACGCACGGATTCCGGTGGGCATCGTTGTGCTTGTCTGCGCCATAATCTCCCCCTCAGTGTCTGACCTACATCGTCCAAAACTCTACCACCTAACGGGTGGAGAGTCAACGGCGAAGCGTTACTTCAATCCCTCGATGATCTGGGCCTTCAAAGACCGGACCAGACGCTCCACCTGCATCATCGGAGGCAGGGCGGACTTCTTCTCCACGCCGATGGGCGGGGCGCAAGAAGGCTCCGGGAGGTTGCCTGCGGCACCCACCGGGATCTCTTCCGTCTTGTCCTTCTTGGCAGCGGCTTTCTTGGCTTCCATCATGGCTTTGTCCCTCTTCTTGAGCGCCTCGTAATCGGGGTCGCCGTCATCACGTTCGTCGTGATGGGCAAGATCAAGCTCCTGCCCGGACGAATTGTAGTCGGCACCGCACTTCGAACACGAGGTGTCGTTGCCGCCCAGATCCGTCAGATCGACGCTGCTGCCGCAACGGCAACGGACGGAAACCAGCCTGCCCTCGGCATCGCGTACTCTGCGGTCTTCCAGCATGCCGTCGTCGTAGTCGCCGAACTCCTCCCACTCGGGCGGGATGGTGAAGAGTTCCTCCCCCACCGTGGCGCCACCTGCGGCATCGGGCGCGGTCTTGGAGTGCCCAACGCTCGTCAGGAGCTGGTTGACCCGTTTGGTCATGCTGTTGCGGATCGCGTAGTACGGCGACACGGCGTCGCGGAACTCCAAGAAGAGCGGGACCATTGCCTTGACGCCTTCGGCACCATCGCTCTTTTCAGCGTCGATGTCGTTCAGGATGGTCGAGACCTGCTCCACAAGCTTGGAGCCCAGATCCTTGACGGTGGCCAGCGTCGTCTTGAACTTAGGAACCATATCGGCGATTCCCTTGACGACGTCGGCGTCGGGAATTCCGCTGTAATCTGCGGGGGGTTTCCGGGGTCCGCGCGGCTTGCCCGCCGGGACCTCGCCCTGCACCTGCTCAATGGCGTCGACTCCGGCCAGCTTCGCGGTCTTGAACAACTCGTAAACCTTGTCGAAAGACGCGCCCACAGCAGGGAACAGGCGAATGATCTGGCCGACGTCGCCCTTGGTCACCTGGGCGCCGGACTTGACCTGATTGGCGATCTCTGACGTGGCCGCGATGATTGCGTCCATCGGAGCGGCGGGTTCGTCGGCTGCTGCGAGGAACTGCTTGAGGCCTCCCTCCATGGCGGAGAGGGAACCGTACAGCTCCGACTTTTCGGCTTCGGTTAGAGCCCTCACTCCCCCTCCGGCGGAGCGGGCTCAGCGGCCTGCTCCTTGATCTCGATCTCCACCATGCCCAGAGCCATCTCCACGGCCTTGGTGACTTCGAGGTCCGCTTCGTCCGGCTCGCCCTTCCCGAGAAGAGCTTCGACGGCTTCGTGCGGGTCCTTGCGATCCAGGAGCGCCTGCATCGCCGCTTCCACCATGGCCTCGAAGGGAGGCTTGGCGCCCTGCGGGCCGGTCGGCGCGCCGTCGACGGGCTCCTTGCCCTCGATGGGCTCAGTCGGGTGGCTGGGGTCGACCGCCTTCTTGACGACTTCGACGTGCTCCCGGCCAAGCGCGCTGGGATTGCCCATCACGGCTTCGTGAAGCGCCCGGACCACCTTCGCCAGATTTTCCAACGCCATGAATCCCCCCTCTATCGATGCCTACTTCTTGGCCTTCTTGTTTTCGCCCCGGACAGGCTCCATTTCCGGTTCAAGCTCCGGTTCCATCGCGCCAGTGGCTCCACACGCCTCGCAATCGTCGCCGCGAAGTTGACCGCTGCCTTTGCAAGCCTTGCAGTCCGTCGTGCCGCCAGCCTTGGGTTTTCCACGAAACTCCGCCAGCGTGGTGGCTAGAGGATCGGCCAGGCCCATCACCGTCTGCCCGCACTCGGCGAGCTTCTGGTTGACCTTCCCGGCCCACTTCTCGTCGCCCATCGCTTCCAGGGCGGCCTTGTTCTGATCCAGAACCTTGGCGATGGCCAGAAGCGCCTTCGATGCCTGGTCCTCAACCTTGGTGAGTTCCTTGCCGAAGAGCGCCTCTTCCTGGTCCTGGTGGGCCTTGAAGTTCATGACGGCCTTCTTGATGCCGTCGACGACTGAGGCAAGGTCCTTGCCTTCGGCCAGGATTTTTCTAAAGATTCCCACGTCTGCCTCCCTCCAAGCCCCGGGTTTTCAGAAACGCCTGAAAGCCCTCTATGAAGTTCGATACAAGCCTACCATTTATGCCTTCGGAATTCACTACCGGCTCGGAAAATTCCACAAGCGTCGCCGGAACGCCTCTTTCGATGGCGGACAGCACGACGTCGTTTTCCTTCTCGGCGCTGACAACCGCGCAGTTGATTCCGCGCGTCATCAGGTGGTCGGCCAGGTCGTATACCACCTCGTCGTTGTTCCCACCGTACTTCAGCTTCAGCAGATAGCAGTCCACAGACCAAGGACCGTCCAGCTCCGGGAAGGAGTGGACGTCCAGCAGGTACTGGGTTGTCCCCAAAGCTTCGTCGACTTGGGTCCTGAAGGACTGGCCCCGGGCCACCGGGCGATTCATGTCCACCTCCATCCGGCTGATCGTGGGCATCAGCAGGTTGGGATGGAATTCGGAGTCTTGAAGCTTGTCGGCGATGGCCCGGCCGACCGGAGCCGCCACGACATCACAATAGTGGTTGTCGATGTCCGCCTGGTTGCGGCACACGGCGTGAGGAACGGTGATCGTGACGATGGGGCGGCCGAACTGCTCCCGCAGTTTCCCCGTGAGTCTCTCCAGCTTGACGAGCGACACTAACCTACCTCGTCCCTGTATGCGATCTCGATTTCCGTCTCCACGGCCTCACCGCGCTTCACCTTGAACGACGGCTGGTTGATCCACGCGATGGCCCCGTGTGTTTCCCAGTCAGGAGTGTACTCGGAGCCGTCCGAAAGTTCCACCTTCGGTTCCCGGGCCACGCGGTCTTGAAGCATCTCGACGATCTGGTACTCCAGGGAGCGCAGGATGCCTTTGGAGGCTTCCTCGATGTCAGACCAGTTCAGAGCGCCTTTCACGACGTCGCTGCCGGTCACGACCACGTTGATCAAGGCCCGTCCGACAACCGAAGCCTCTTGCGCGTCGTATTCCGGGTCGTACTCCTCGACGCCGATCACCTCGGCGATATCACGGGTCTGAACAGCTTCCTTGAGCTGCTTGACCAGTTTCCCCAGTCTCTCCACGGTGTCTCCTACTTCTTCTGCTGTTGCATGTTCGGCGCCGCAACCTTCGGAAACCGCTTCTCGTACATGTCCTTGATCATGTCAGGATCGATAGCGGTTGCCGAACCGGCAGGTGAACCGGCAGGCACTCCCTGCACAAACTTGGCCCAATCGACCTTTGATTGTGGCAGCTGCGGAACTTCCCCGGTCTTGGAGTCCGGATTCTTTGCCCGGTGCTCGCGAATCAGAATGTTCAGCTGGCGCTGCGACTCGCGTACGGCTCGCAGCTGCTCATCAAGCTCGCCGATCTTGGAGATGTAGTCCTGCTGGGCCAGCCCGGCGCCACGGCCCCACTCCCGATCAAAAAGCTTCTGGATCACCAGCATCTGCTGCTCGACGGCCGCGTGCTTGGTGGTGAGGTCGCGCACTGCACCCCAGACGGCCTGCTCCGAAGCCGCGTTGGCCTCCAGCTCCCGCAGACGCTTGTCGTACGACCAGAACGACTCCATCCGCTCGGTGGCCCAATTCCAGAAGGCAGTACCGATGAGAGGCAGAACGCCGGTCGCAACCAGGAGCACCATGTTGCGCACACGCCAGAATTTGTTCTTGGACGGATCCTTGACGGGCGTCAGTACATCTGCCATTACCAGATCCTCTTGTGAATTTGGCCGCCGTGGGGGCCAATCCTCGTCTGCTCAAGCTTTACAAGCCCGTGGAAAGAAACGGGCGTCGGAGTCATGGGCGGCAGAGCGGCGTTTTCACCTGTGATAGGGCTCGACTCTGTAAGGCTGATCGCGCACCAGTTGCACCAGAAAAGCGTCTGCCTGAAGGTCCCGTCGTTATATGAGACCTCGCGCATTGTGCTGCAGCACTCCGTACACGCTTTCACTTCTGTTCCCCCTACTGCCCAGCCAACTGCACAATGTGCAGTTTTGCTACCGAACGAAGTTTACTACGGGATCCGGCGGATTGGAAGGGCCGGTGTAATGCTCGCCCGGGATCTTGATCAGGCCCTTGCCGTCCTGCTGCACGATCTTCGCCAGCCACTCGTAGCAGGACATCGCCGCCCGTTCACCTTGGCGCGTCTTGGGATTGTGATTCCCCTTCTTGCATAGCTCGCTGCGGTTGTTGGCGTACATGGTGCAGGCCTCGCTTAGCTGCCGCTCCACCCAGAGCTTCGGGCAGCTAGAGTGGGTGCCGTCCGCCTCCCGTCTATACTCATCCCAAAGCCCTACATACGCGTGCAACCACTCGTGGATGGCCGTGGCCGCCCGCTGGGAGAGGTCCTCGTCCCCCTCATGCAGGCTGAAGTGCCAGACACCCGGCAGCTTCGGAGATCCGAGGGACGCATGCCCCTTGATCTCCTCCTCAGCGTCGTGCAGCTCTCCCTGCCCAAGGTTGCCAGGCCCGCGCTGGGGTGTGTCGTAGACCGTGAACTTGGCTACTCTGACCTGCCCGTCGGTGGCGTCGTAGATCCGGCGGTTGAGGGCCTTCAGCAGGACCACCACCCGATCCGGCCGATCGTCGTCGGGATCCAGCTTGCGCCAGAACCTCACCGGGACGTCCTCGACCACCCAGACTTCCGGGAAGCGCTCGTCGACTCCGAACAGGCTGCAGCCGGTCGCGAACAACGGGATGGCCAGCCAAAGCAGGCTACGCATTCTCCGCCTCCACGTTCAGGGCCTTGGCCAGGTCATCAACGTACCGGCCGCGCGCATCCGCAAGCTTGTGGAGCGTTTTCAGCTCCCCAGACTTCTCAACGTACTTGTACACGAGATTCTCCGGCGAACGCTGTGGGTCACCGCCCGCCTTGAAGGCGTCGTCCCTTGTGCGCCACAGAAGCTTGGAGATCCTGGTCAAGCAGAGCATCGTCTCGTTGATCTGCTGCAGTTTCCTCAGCTGCAGGTCGTCGGCAAACTCGCTGTCCATGGCCTTCAGTTCCTGCATGTCCGCGACATCCCGGCGGAGTTCCGCGAACAACTTGTCGATCTCGTCGGCGATTTCTCGCCCAACCTTGAACGACTCGGCGAACTCCGTCTCCGGATCGAAGTTTTCCGGTGGCGTCGAAGGCTCTTTGGTCCACGAGTCGTCCACCAAGCTATAGACGCCCTCCAGTGTTTCAAGCGGGGGCGGCTGCTTGGTGAGGAAGAAGTTGACGGGATGGGTGGTTCCCTGCATCGGCATGCCGTTCACGCCGGAGATGAAGTAGTCGACGGCGCCTCGGATGACCTCGTCCGGCACGATCTCGTCGACCCTGATCTCGACATCGATGTCCGAATCCGACCGCCATTGGCGCCCGACGATGGATCCGATGATGGAGACCCCCTTGATCCAAGCAGGGTCGAACGAAATGGCCGCCAGGCCCTTGTCCAGGCGCCCCAGAAGCTCATCCTTCACCTGCGGCCGAAGCTTGCCGGTCTCCAGGTCCCAGAGGGCCGGGTCCTGCGTCGCTTTGACGTAGTCCAGAACGCCTTCTCGGAGCCACGTGGTGCGCGCGGCGGCCTGTATGTCGCCGATCTTCCCGGCGTTGGCCATGTTCTGCTTCAGCTGAGCGGCATAGTCCGGGACCTCTTGGCCGGGCATCTCCGGACGCGGCGGCCACAAGAACCCGCCGGTCTTCTTTTGGATGACCTCGGGAGGCACGAGGGCCTCCAGCTCGGACACCAGTTTCGAAAGCTTGCCTTTCATCCTACCCAGAACGGCGGCATCTGGCCGTCGTCTCCCCCATCGAAGTCCTTGTCCTTTTCCTCTGCCTCGGCGGCCTTTTCCCACATCTGCTCTTCGTACTCATCGGGCCACAAGATCTGCCCGCGCTTGCCACTCTTGGAATCGATCGGAACGTACGTCTCTTCCTTCTGGTGCTCCGAGATGCCCTGCATGGGCGCGGCGCCGTACGGGGTTCCGCCGCCCTTCTTGGTGTACTTCTGAGTGAGGGAGTAGACCAGCCCGCACAGGGCATCGGCGACGTCCTTCGATCCAGAAGCTTGGTGATCAACCTTCTTCCGGACCCAGTCCAGCTGCAGGTTCTTCAACTCCGTGATCAGGATCGGAAAGTCGTAGAAGGACACGCGCCCCTCGTACATGCTCCCCTTGAGCATCTGGTACGGATCCAGATGGGCGTCCACCGAGATGATCTCGGTCTGGTAGCCCTTCAACTTGAGCTGCTGAAGCGATTCCACCGACTGGTAGCTATCCATTGAAACCTTGGAGATCGGGAACCCGCGCTCCGAAAGCTGGTAGATCAGGCTGCGCACGTCTCCGAGGAAGATCTCGCCGCCCTGCGGCGGAACGATCCGCATCACGAGGTCGACCCAGATCGTCGGGGCATCCTCCTCGAACTTCTTCCCGTCGGAGTCTTCCCGCGATACCCGGCGGAATCCGGACACGCAACCCATTGCCAGACCAGTGGCGTCGCCGCTGATCGAAGGGTCGATGTGGATGTACCGGATCGCGTCGGGGAAGTGGAGAGGCGCCATCTCGCCGTCAGGACCCTTCTTGACCAGCTTGTCCCAGAGGAACTTGCCGGGCGTGGTCGGATCCCAGTCCTCGGCGGAGAACGGGTGCTGGCGCGTCTTGTCGATCGCCTTGAAGATCGTCTCCCGGTTCTGGATGAAGTTCGTGACCGTCACCACGGATACCCCGGCCAGATCTCGCAAGGAGCTGGTCAGGTCTTCCTCAAAGCGCTTCTTGAAGTCCACCGGGACTTCCACGATCCGCTCGTCTTCACGGATCTCGATCTGCTCCCCGGGCTCCATGATCTTGGGCTTCTGGCCGCCGGAGCCGACGAAGACCTTGAACCGGTCCTTGGAGTAGTTGTCGGGCTTCACGTCCCAGAGCGCGTAGTCCATGACGTAGATCTTGGTGTCATCGATCGACTGGCGGATACGGGTCTCCGTGAAGTCGTCCGGCACCTGCCTCGACGAGAGCAGCATCAGCAGGCCCGGCAGCTGCCCGGCCTTCATGAATCGAGACTGCATGCGGCTTTTGATCGAGCTGTAGAGCATCTCGGCGCGTCCGAAGTGCTGCCACTTGGCCATGTTCTTCCTGGCCGCCGACGTCCGCAGAAAGTTGGTTTCGTCAACGATTGCCGCGATTACGGACAAGCCCAGGACCGAGCTGTCGGTCGATTCGCCGCCGACCACCACGATCCCCTTGGGGAACTTGAGGGAATCCTTCCGGCGCTCGAATCCGATCTCCTTGAAATACGGAGACAGGATCAGCTTGTCCGCCAAGCCTTCGAAGATGACCCGCTGGGCGGTGTCCTTCCGGGCCGACAGGTTGACGCAGTGCAGCTGAGACCCGGCCGCCAGACCGTACGACTCCGCCGGATTGCGCAGGCAGCTCAGCTGGTAGAGCACATACGACAGGCACATGGTGCCGAAGAAGCTCTTGCCGTAGCCGATGCTGCCCGTGGCGATCAGCTCTTCGTATGTCCCCGAGAAGATCTTGACGAAGTCTTCCCGAAGCTTGGGGAACATGTTCTTGGCGACTTCGCCGAGGTAGTACGGGTCATCGAGGAACTGCTGAGGGCCGACGGGCATGCGGTCGAATTCAAGCTCGGCAACGGCGTCCACCATGCTGCCGGTGGCCGTGGGCACCTGCAGCTCGGCCTCGGCCAGCATCAGCTGGAGAGCTGCCTTCTCCTCGGGAGACAGTCTCTCCAAGTCCGCCTGAAAAGCGGCCAGCTCCTCGGCGTGAGTACGAGTCGAGACCCACTTTCCGTCGCGTTGAGTAAGCACGGGCTACACAGACGCGGCAGACACCTCAATGCAGGCCGCATCCACTCCAGTCGTGATGTAGATCGAGCTGTTGGACAGCTTCCCGCCGATGACCGTCGTGCTGAGCATCGAGAACGACGGGCCAACGATGCCGTTGATCTTGACCTGCACCTCGATGTTCGTGGACAGGTAGACCTTGCGGATGTCGTTGGGGCTCAAGCCGGTCAACGGGATCTCAAAGTCCATCGTGTTCGCCGGGATGTTCACCTTGAGCGCAAGGTACTCCGAGATCTGCGTCGACTCGTTGAAGACGCGACGGTATTCCGTCGTGTTGTTGTCCGCGTTGTCGATCCTGTACTCACCGATGAATTTGACGAATCTGCCCATGGCCGCCTCCCTCCAGAAAACCTACTTGGTCAGTTTGTATATCTTACAAGCTGCGCCCTTGGTATCAACCTCAACTATGTTTCCGCCCACGTCCATGGTGACCGCGCCGTCCTCCTCGATGGAGGTGACCCGGCCTTCCACGAGGGAAACCTTCTTGCCGTCCTTGGACATCTGGGCCACGCAGGCACGGTCGTCCCGGACCAGCTCCCCGGCCGCCGTGGCCTGACGCCACCCGGCACCGCGCATCGTGCCCTCGCGGTCCGGCCACGTGGCGATGTCGATCAGCTGGTTCATGCTCTTGTCGCTCATCCGATCCTGAACGTCCATCTGGATGTTTTTGTTCGGCTTCGCGTCCACCAGCTTCTTGAAGTCCTCCATCGACGGAAGGTATTCACCTGTCGCATCCAAGGCGCTGCCGCCGCCGAGGGCAGGCGCGGGAACCAGAGCGCCAGCAACCTTCGGCAGCTCCAGACCTTCCGAGGCGATCTCGGCGGTGCATTGCGCCACGATCTGCTGGTTCAGCTTCACCAGCTGCAGTCCGATTACCTGCAGCTCCTGGTTGGAGTCCATCTGCATCTGCGTCAGACGGGCGAGGTTGTCCGCGATCTTACGCTGGGCCTCCTGCAGCTGCGTCCGGTCCCCCTTGAGCTTCTCCCGCTCCTGGATCAGGTCCGCCAGTTCCGGCTTGTCCGCCATTTGTGACACCCTCCTCGCGTTTACCCGCTTCCATCACTTCCTTCTTGCCTATCGTAAGGAACTTCTGGAAGGCCGAAAGAATCTTGCGCCGTGACTCCGGGCTCTTGAGCACGTCGCCGAGCCCGGCTTTTTCGAACTTGCCTTCGACCCGCTTGGTCTTCTCCGAGCTGATCTCGGCATCGATCACCTGCTCCAAGCCGTTGCTGGGCAGAAGTCCGGTCGCCATCATGAACTTCAGCTTCGTGGCCTCGGCTTCCGTGATCGTCTTGAGGAAGGCGACCTTCGGACCCTTGCCGTCGGAGCTGTGGAACTGAACGATGGCCTCGCGCACCACCATGTTGAAGATCTCGACCGAGTCGGCGATGGCCTGAACAGGATCGATCTCCTTCACCGCCTGCCGCATGGCCCGACGAACTTCCTTCGAGTCGTTCAGGACGGTGTTCCGGTGGACGCCCAAGGCCTTGGCGATGGCGGCGGTCGGCATGCCGCGCACCAGCATCTCCTTGACCAAGGCGCGACGCTGCTCGATGGCCTCGCGGTCATTCCGCAACGGAGCCCCAGGACTTGGGTTAAGAGAGGCTGTCAACCCCACCACCGTACTGTCCGGAGAAACTGGCCATCTTGCGGATGTTGTCGGCTTCGTGGCTGACGTACTTCTTGGGAATCGTCAGCCCGGCCTTTTCGAACGCCTTCTTGGCCCGGGGATATTCGTTGACCGGGATCGTGATCTTCTTGCCCTTCCGTTTGATCTTGACGCCCTCGCAAACCAAAATCTCTTCCATGTTCTTGGCCACCAGCTCGGACGGGTAGACCAACTCGTCGCTCTCGGCTTCCGAAAGGATGGAAATCACGAAGTCCGACAAGACGTCGGAGGGATTACCGTCGAACGGATCCAGCGCCTCGGTATCTGCAGAACCCGGCTTGCGCCCAGCACGACGGAAGGCAGGGCCCGGCTTGTCCTCGGAATCACGATCAGCAGACTGGGCGGCGATGGCGTCCTTGCAGGCCCAGAACTCGTCGGCATCCCGCATCTGCTCAAGGGCTTTTTTCAGCCAGTTGTTGATTTGCGTGTGCGAAACGCCGAACAAAGGAGCGATGTCGCGGTCGGTCAGCTCCAAATCCTTCCACTGCCACGCGCCGGACTTCACTTTTTCGATCTTGCGCAGCAACGAATCAGGAAACTTGAGCCCCTGCTCGATGCCGGTCTCGATTGCCCCCACCAGCATCTCAGGCGTGTAGTCGATACCGAGCAGCAGCTGGACAACCTTGCGCAGCTCCGGGGCAAGCCGTGACACAGCTGCATCGACAGCGTGCTTACACTCGGGAGGCATCCCGGAAGAGTTGAGCTGGGCAAAGGCCTGCGCCACCTTCAGAAGGGACGTCTTCCCTTCATCGTCGGATGCGTCGCCGGACTGCGTCCTATCCCTCTGAAGTTTCTCGATCTGCTTCTGCGTCTCTTGCCCTGCAAGCATGTGAACCCACGAGTTGAACTTTCTCCCGCCGCCAATCTTGTACTTAGGAAGCGCCTTTTCAAAAACGTACATCTGGACGGCGTCGAAAACCTCGTCCTTTTCCGCCTTCGAGAGGCCACCGTACAAATTGGCTCCCTTGTGGACGTTCGCCCAGATGGTGTCCTGCACCATGAGAAGCAGCGTTTCCGTGGCTTCTTTGTCGCCAGCCTGCGCCTTGCGAACCAGCTCCTCCACCTCCGGGGTGTCCTTGCCGCTGCCCTTGGGCACCTCTCCGGCCGACGGTTCGGCTTCAGTGAGCCCAGCCATCTTCCGGAAGTAGTTGTTGTACTCGGCCTGGTTCTCGAAGACGGCGTCCTTGGGCTCCTCCTCGGCCGGTTCTTCCTCGGCGGGCTCTTCGTCGGCCGGTTCCTCGTCAGCGGGCTCTTCGTCAGCGGGCTTCTCTTCGGGATTCGGCGCGTCGGTCCGGTACTTGGGATTCATGCCCATACGCAGGCCAGCGGTGCCTCCGTTGTACCCCGTCCCCTCCAGAACAACCTCGACGTGCGTGCGCACCGCAGGCGGCAGGTTGTCCCAGTCGAACTTCTTGTAGGCGGCCAGCTCGTCGCCGTCGTATCCGGCCTTGGTCAGGTGCTCGGCCCGCTCGTCCTCGGACTGCCGGGCCCACGATTCGGCGTAGACCGCCTGCTTCTCGTGCAGCTCAGCCTCTCCGACCACGGTCGACTGGTTGCCTTCGTCGTCGACGGTGATGTCGTAGAGCGCTTCCGCCATCGCGGCAGCGTCCTTGAAGCGCATGAGCTGGGTCAGGAACCCGGCCTGTCCGACCGGCTCCACGCCCAGCTGTTCGAAGGCGGCCTTCACCCAGCCCCTGGCCGTCCTGGTGTCTGGGTTCTCCGCCTTGATCTTCTCGGCCAAGGACTTCACGCCCTTGGTGACTTCCTCGTAGAACGGAGCGCCGTATTCTTTCTTGCCCTGATCCTTGGTGATGATCCGGAACGGGCGGGGTACACCCGCGATGTTCACGGACATGGTCGCTTCGTTGATGTTCATCTGCCTCCGCCTCCCTGTACTGGGAACCCGGCGTACCTGGTCTTCATTCCGCTGATGCCGCCACCGGCGCCAGCAGTCATCAGGTACGATCCCAGCATCTCCTTTACGTCTCCCAAAGCATCCGCACACTCGTCCAGTCCGGGATGATCCAGCCCCCGGACCAAGCGGGCCCACATCTCGTTGAAAATGACCCCGCCACCGCCGGTTCCAGACCGCTGCGTCTGGTTCCGATCGATGCCGATGTACGAATAATACTCTTCAAGCCGGTCCAATGCCACCCCGAGCTGCCGAAGGGCGGCTTCAGGCTCCAGATCCTCCTGAAGGAGCATCTCCGGGTTCTCCACCCGAAGCTTCCTGCGCACGCTGGCCGCGAGTTCCTTGACCTTGTCCCAGAGCCCTGTTGAGATCTTCACCCCACGCTCAGCTGCGTTCACGGCCATGGCGAGGGCAGCCGCGTAGTCGCCCTTCTGAAGCTTGGCCTGCACGGCCTGCTCCACCGCCTTCGAGTCGCCCAGAGCCTCGCCCTGCTTCAGCTCGGATCCCCAGAACCCGCCGTACGCCGATCGATTGGTGGTTCCCCAGATCGATGCAGGAGGCTTCCCGGCCCCGGGAGGGCTGAACTTCATCCTGGCGGCGCCGAGTCCGAAGGACATCTAGTATTTCACATCTTCCGGCCCCTGCGCAGGACCGGCGACCGCAGGAGCGGCCAGCGTCCCCACCAAAGCCTTGGTGATGACGTCGTTGATGTTCTGCCCCGACGCTTTCACGTGGGCCACCAAGAGTCCCATCGTCTCCTCCATGTCTTTATCCATCTGCACCATGAGGTGCATCTTGGACTTGTGCATGAAAAAGAGAAAGCCGTTGGGGACCGTGTCGCCGAACTTGGTGAAGATCTCGTTGAGCAGGAAGGAGGTGTTGTCCACCATGGTGGTGGCCTGCTTGGCCTGATCCGACATATCCTTGGCCTGCTTGATCTTCTCGGTCACCAGATTCGACGTGAAGTCCTTCTCGTTCAAGAAGCCCATGCGGTCCGGGACGTCGATCCTCTGCATCCCGTGGTTGTTGATCACGTCGTTGACCAGGTCGGTGAACTTGGCCCGGTCCAGGTCGCCGTGCAGCAGATTGCGGCGCACGGTCATCGTCTTCTGGTCGGCTTCTGTGAGGCCGTGCTTGACGACCACCGGAACATGCGTCCACTCAAGGACTTGGACAGCCTTCAGGCGGTGCTCCCCGTTGATCACCCGGTACATGTCCGGCTTATCGGGGTGTGGGACTACGATGATGGGCTCGTCGAATCCGGTGTCCTTGATCTCGGCCAGAAGCTTGTGGAACATGTCCTCGGACATGGCGTTCGGATTCCACGGGTTCTCCTCGATCTGGCTGACGAGAACTTCAATGGCGCCGGACCACTTGCTGGCTGTATCCCCCATACGCCCTCCTGAGCAGCTTCATAAACGATACACTGGAAGCGCCTTCAGGTCAACGACGGTCACTTCTTCCGCTCGACCGTGACAATCGTGTCGTTGTGGGCGCCCCCGTGAGCCACCAGCATGATCTCCAGCAGTTCGAACCCGCGCTTCTCCCCCATGCCGCCCGAGTTCCAGCCGCAGCAGATGACGATGCCACCCTCCACGATGCGCGACATGGCCGCGTTCTTGACTCTGGCGTACAGGGTGGCGTTCTGGGTTTCCTTCATGCCGACCTTCAACCCCATGCCCTTATAGCACTCCGAGATCTGCCTCGGGCTGTACGGAGGATCGAAGAGCATGCCGTCGATGCAGTCGAACTTCTCAATGAACGTCTGGGCATCCGTGTGGCTTGTCGTCGGCGCATCCGGGTTCAGGTCGTTCGTCTGGATGGCCGGGCTGTTCCAGCCGGAGAAAGGATCCACCCAGCCGATCCCTTTCGAGTACTTCTTGATGATCGCTGCGACAGGCTTGATCGTGAACGTGTGCCGGGAGGGCATCGCCCACGTCCGGGTCATCTTGACGGCGATCACTTGGCGACACCTACTTCAGCGGCCTTCTTGATCTCTTCCTCGATCTTGTCCTGCTCCTGCAGCTCGGCCAGCGAGGCGCCGCCGACCTTGGAGACCAGGTGCGACATCCCGGCCTTCAGCTTGGCCAGCTCGTTGCTCAGCGCGTGATTATTAATAAGCTGACTGGACAGCCCAGCCGCCTGCTCCTTGAATCTGGCATCCAAGGTCGCAAACGCCTCCTTGTACTTGGCCGCTTCCGTCTCTGCGGGCACAATCTTGGCTTTGGCCGCAGCGAGCAGCTGCTGGACGGTGTGCAGGGCCTCCTCCAGAGTGTAGATCTGCTCCGACCAATCCTTGTGGGCAGCCTCCGTTGGAAGTCCGAGAACCGTCACCAGCACAGCCTCGGCGACTTCCTCGGTGTACGAATGCGACGACGGATAGCTGTTCCCCTGCGTCGTGTAGGGGAAGTTCTTGTTCAGCAGGGTTTTGCCGTCGCAGCGCACCACGCCGAGCAAATGCCAGCCTTTCTGCGTCAGGACCTTGATCTCTTGGCTGTTCCCCAAGGGGATCTGCCTGACCTCAGAGTAGCCCTTCAGATCGAGCATGCGTCCCTCAGTTCCTTCAACTTGGTCTTATGGCCGCCCTTCGCGTGCAGACTCACAAGCTTCGCGATCCCGTTCACGACCTTGATGCCGTACCACTTCGTATCGCCTTGGAACACGATCAGGTCTTCGTCGGCCACCAACGCCTCCAGCTCGACGCGGTAGCGTACGAGATCGGACAGCAAGTCATCCGCCAGCTTGTTCGGGCGCGGCACAAGATCGAGGTAGTACCGGATGATGTCGACCTTGGCGAATTCGCACGTCCCGATGTCCGTGCCCGGCTCCCAACCTTTGTGGACAATCTCCGTGTTGCCGAGTTTCACCGTGGGTGCGGAGTCGGCTTTTGCTTTGAGGACGAGGCTGTCCTGCATGGCCTGCTTGTAATCGACGGCCGCCTTAGCAATGAACTTCTGGAATTCCTCCAGCATCAGCAGCGTGACTTCACTCATCGTCTCCGCGCGGACGAGAACCTCGACCGGCATCTTGAACTCGCCACCCGACGGCCCGTTATCCAGCGCCTCGTACTCTTCCAGCAGCCCCTTCTTCGCCGCATAGAACGGGTTGAGCTGCATTGGATTTTCCAGTTTCAACCGGACATCGTTGCCCAGCAGCACGTGGGCGATCTTGACCGCGCACCGCTGGATCGAACTCGCCTGCCTATGCACCTGCAGGCACTTGGGGCACTTGAACTTCCAGACCCCGGTCAACTTCCCCGCGACCGCCGCCGATTCGTCTAGCATCTCACCCAACCACCTTCTTCATCGCGCAACCTTCGCACCGAAGCCCGGTTCCCAGCCAATCAGGCCGCTCCGTCGAGAACTTCAGGAAGAACCCGCAACGGCACCGGATCCTCCAGATGATCACCGGCTCCGGCTTGGGATACTTTCTGTCCCGACCGTAGACTTCGCGCTCATCCACCGTGGGCGCACGCCGCTCGCACATCAGCAGCTTCGCTTCGCCCTTCGAGTTCCTACGCCGATTTCCACAGCTGGAACAAGAACACCGCTTGGGAGTGTCCGCGAACATGGCCCGCACCTTCGGGTCCACGCGGCACGCACACTCCAGATCCGTGTAGTGCTGATTCCAGTCAAGCTTCAGTCGGCGCATCATCTTGACGAACCGACGAAAGCGACGCCAATCGCGAGTACGCATCAGACCCCCTTTGGGGGCGGCCCCCGTGCCACACGACCATCGCGGGTGGGGGCTACGCCTTGCTTACTCGCATGGGAGGCCTCCTTTTCTTCTTGGGTTCGGTGGGATCCACAGCTCCGGATTCGGGCACTTTGTCGTAGTCGAGGACCGGCGATCTGCGGGCGTCGCTCAGCATGCGCACGAGATCACCGATGACCTCGCACTTGGAATCACCGCGTGCAGCAATCGGATCCTGCGTGATGGACCAGACCTTGTCATTGTCGTCGTAGTACGCCTCGTGGATGGCGTAGAAGAACGAGCCGTCTGACTGCTTCCTCTTCACGACGCGGTAATTCCACACGGCAGTATTATAGCTTCACGTTAGGATTTGTCAACTCTGCCGATTCCGAAATCACCCCTCCCACCTCCTGCTGGTAGGACTCGCGCACCCAGCGCCTGCACCGAAGAAGCGCCCGGATCTCGTTATCCAGGTCCTCCTTCATTTTGCAGAGCTGCTCGGACGACATGTTGCCCTTGTCATCTTGATACCCAGCTTCCAACCGCTTGCCCCAGGCGCCGGTGACGTGGCAGTACTTGTTCGGGCAGTAGTAGATGCCGCCCGCCTCAACTTCCTTGCCACGCTTCCAACCGCAGCTGCAGCACCGATACACGTCTCGTTCCATTCGCTATCCTTTCACAACGCCGCCCCGACGAGGAGTTCGTACGCTTCATCCTTGGCCACCGACCGGAGTCCCTGCCAGCTCGGCTTGGGGTTGTGCATGGCCATGACGACACGGAAACCTTCGTGCGCATCCTCCAGCGACGCGAACTCCATCGCCAAACCCGGGTCGGTCGTGAACTCCGCCGCGTGCTTCTTCTTGCCGAAGTACCACTGCCGCGTGAGCAGGCCGACCTTGTTGGCTTGGAAGGAATCCGTGAGCAGCACGTAGTGCGGAGTGTGCATCGACTGGGCCCTCACAATACAGGGGTTGTGCATGTCCAACAGCACTTTTCCCTTGGGTACATTCTTTGTCTACTGGATGGCGTGCATCACGCGGTACGCACGCAGCTCCTCGGAATCCAGCACCATCAGCTTGCACAGGTGCTTGGTCTGCCACGTCTTCACCTGCTCGGTCACCGCCGCCAGCGCCTCGGCCCGGGTGTTGAACCGCTTGGCCATGTCCTCGAACTTCGTCCACTTGGTGGGCTGCCCGACGAACATCAGGCTGCCCGCCCGGAAGGACGCTGCGACGAACTCCCCGCGCTCTGTCTTGGTGAACCTATCCAACAGGGTCAGCACCTTGCCTATCCTGAGCGTCGGAGATCCTACGCCCAGCAAGGCGACCCTGATGTCCACCAGCAGAGCGCGGGTCGCTTCGTCCAGTTCCATACGTGTATTATAGCCTACCAGAGGTTTTTGTCAAGTCTTTTCGGGAACAGGTCCTGAACGATGTCCGGCCACGTGTCGGCCGCAAGGCAGCGCTCCACCAGGAACGCCTTTACCGCCTCCTCGGTCTCGAAGCGCACCAGCTGAGCCTTGTGCTCCAAAACTTCCTCATCAAGGAAGATCTGCGCCTTGCCCACGGATTCCCCGGTCCCGAAGCCCAGCCACGCACCGGTGGAGACGCCCGGGTACCCGCGCATTATGCGGATGCCCCATTCCCCGACTCGGAAGCGATCTGTTCCAGCTTGCCCTCGATCTTCCATCTATCCAGCCCTTCCTTGGTGACCACCTTGCAATAAAACTCGCTGGTTCGCTGAGGATTCTTCAGCACCCTCTTCAGCACGTCATCACGCATCCGAGCAGCCGAGGCTTTGTTCTTGAACAGGTGTGGATTCTCCAGCTGGGCGTCCATGTGCAGCCCTATGCTGTTGGAGTCACCGGTGGACGCCAAATGACCCAGAATCCTGTCCGACAAGACCAGGACCGATCCCCAGACGTGCCACCGCCACGCCACGATCCACGGGCCGACGTCAGATTCCCCGCCTTCGTCCTGGCTCTTGGTCTTCTGCATGACCGTCCACGGATAGCCCGCCTCACCCGCCATTCGCCAATTCTCTCTCAATTCGCAGCTTATCGAATTCCGCCTGGCTGTAGACGTCCAGCACCACGCCGACCGCCGGGGCGTTGGACGTGGTGTTCAGGACCAGACGCTCCGTCACGCCGTACTCCACGTACTCGTCGATGACCGCCTCGGCATCCGTCATCGATGGATACGGGCAGGCACCGGCGAGGTCTGGCACGAAATCAGGTGCGTCAAGCAGGTCGTCAGCCAGCTTGTCATGAACCTTTAGCCCCGGCTTGCTTCTTACGGACACGACCTTTCCGTCCTTCACCGCCACCACGTACCAGCCCATCAGTCACCTCAACCACGTCCACCACTTCGTCTGGCGGGATGCCGACCAGCACCTCGATCACCGCCCTGGCCTGCGCAGCGGACTGAGATCGGAATCTGGTTACTCCCTTGAACCCGTGATTTTCAGTCTTGAACAGCCACGCCTTGATCCCGTTGGGAGTCTTCCCTAGATAGAGCGTATAACCGCTGCGCGTCGTGGCGCGTACCGCCCACATGCTTCTCATATGCGCTCCACGGACCAGCTGCCGCGATGGCGCGACTCGCCGTCCAAAACGTACCGGATCCTGATCAGGTCCCATTCTTCCAGCGACTTGATCTTGATCCGATAGCCCGCGAGACCGTGGGAGAGCTGCTTGGCCGCGCGGGCCGCCGCCCAAGATTCGTACACTGAGCCCTGCAGTCTGGGCCCGACCCACTGGTCCAGTTTCCCGTCCCAGACCTTCCACTCGTACTGCCACATGGGGACCTTGCCGAGCAGGCGGGCGAGGAGGACGTACTTGCCGGGCTTAGGGCTCATACTGCACCTCGGTCGTCTCCACCTTGATCAGATCCGGATCCAGGCCAGCCCCTCGGAATATGAGCAGCAGCGTGACGAGCGCCCGGTCCACGTGCTCTTTGGCCAGCTGCTTTTCCTCGTACTGGTGCGCCCACGGATGAATCCTCTCATCGTGCAGATGCAGAATGGCCAACAGTTCGTCCGGCGGTTTCCACGACACGAGGTACTCGGTCCGCGTCAAGACAGGTCAACTCCAAATTCTTCCGCCGTGGATGTGCGCATGACCTTCAGCTCTTCCACGAATTCCGGGTCGTGCGACTCGGTGATCGTCATCTCCACAAGATACTGCGTGGCCGCGTCCGACGTCTCGAACTTCATCGGGCGTGTGTCGGCGCCCTGCAGCGGACGAGGCCGACGCACAGCCTGCTCGCCACGCCCGCTACTACCGACCCACACGATCAGCCAAGGGTCAAGCTTTGTCACGGAAGGTAGCATACCCCACTAAGCCATTTTGTCAAGCCTTGCGGTGTTGCTTTCTCGCAACTCCCATGGTACCGTTCCACTGTTGAAAGAGGGGGACCAGATGAGCAAAGCCCGCGAACTTCTGAAGCAGCTCCACGAACAGCTCCACATCAGCGAGAACGACGCCGGGTTCGACGCCTGGATGTCCAAGGTCAAGGCTGAGGTGCAGAAGCTCTCCGGCGTGAGCGCCGACGATCTTCCCGACGTCGCATACCACGATTGGTACGACGACGGCGTGACGCCCAGCCGGGCCGCCCGCCGCGCCATCAAGAGCGCGGAGATGGGCGAGGACGTCGGCAAGCCCGAAGGCGGGAACCCGGCGGCTGCCCTCGGCGAAGAGCTGTCCCGCAAGTACTACGTGGCCATCGCCCAGATCCTCAAGGACAACAAGGAGTGGGACGCCATCCTCGCCGCGCTCATCAGCCTCTTCAAGTCGGACAACCCCAGGTTCAGCGCGGATCGGTTCGCGCAGGCGGCCGGAGCCAGCCCTGAGCTGGAGCTTGGCGAGGTCGACGGCAAACCCCGTCCTTCCAACTTCGCCCCCAAGACGGACCCCCAGGTCAACAAGGACAGGGCCGCAGCAGACCGCGACTTCGAGCACGAGAAGAAGTTCGGGAAGGCCCGCTAGATCAGATCGTCCCGGTGGCGCGGCATGTACTTGTAAGGGCCGCCCATCGGGCGGGTCATCGACAGCACAATCGCCAGGTTCTCCGCCCCGGCTCTCGTGAGCCACAGCACATCTGGCCAGGACGGCGGAAACAGCGTGTACCCGGACGGATTCGAGGAGTCCGCCGAAAGGCAGCCAATACGACCGCCCAGCACTTCGACGGCGACCACCCAATCAGAAAGTTCTGTGGGGTTCACCGGTCATCTCCTGCTGGACGCACCTCTCGATGACCTCGTCCTCGGTCACCGGGTAGACCACCATGTAGTAGTGCTGGACTCGCTGCGCCTCTTCCGCTGAGTTGAACCACCAGATGTTCTGGAAGACGGTTGTCCAGCCGTTCACCTGCTGATTGCCAGCACTGTTGCGGGCGTAGTACAGCCAAAGGTTGTCCGTCGGATGCCGGGACGAAGCGGCCCACATCATGCTTCGTCTCCCAAGGCGTGCATCACCATGAGCGCGTCGTACTCCTCGACCGTGATGACCTTCCGCGTGCCGGGAAGCCACCGCCCTCGCTTCGCAGTCTGCTCGGACCCGAAGATCGCTGGCGAATCCCCGCGAGCACCGAAGGCCCTCCACGCCGACGAATCCCACTTGGTACGGGCTACTCCCCACACCAAGTAGCCGTTGCGGGTGACGATGAGACGAATCCAGCCGGTCTTCATTTCTCTTCCGCCGCGAACGTGCGGCCTGCGTCCTCGAAGGAGAACCCCTCCAGCGTCAGTGCGACCATGTAGGCCTCGGCATCCTGCTTGGTCTCGAACCTCTGAACGGAGTCGCCCAAAAGATGGGTCCACGGCGCCCATTCATAACCATAGGCCGGGAATCCGTACGGGTCCGTCGGCAGGTACAGCGTTCCACCGCAACCTCTGGAAACGACGATCCAGCTAGGCATTCGGCCCGTCACCGATCTTCCCCAGCAGCATCCCCAGCGGAGACAGCTTGCCGCTGACGTTCATCACGCCGATGTCGTACGCACCGTCCAACGCCGAAACCTTCAAGACGACTTTGATGGCCTCCTGCACGGCCTCGTCCTTGGTCTTGAAGATCGCGGGGATCACCGCGCCCTGTGACAGGGCACCTTCGGGGTATCGGCCGTCCACGATCCACCACGCCCGCTCGTGCTTGGACACGGTGGGAGATCCGTCCCAATCAGCGTAGATCGCCCACTTGCCCACGCTGGTATTATAGCGCGTAGTACGGATTTGTCAAGGGTACCAGCGCGCCATCATGGCCGTCCACGCCAGCATGCCCAGCACGATCAACACGATGGCGGCCACGGTGATGCGCCAGTCCTGCCGGTCTCCGGCCTCCATCTTCGGGATCCGCTCCGACGAGTCGTCCTTCACGAGCCCCCTCCTCCAACTGCACAATGTGCAGTTTACTTCGTCTTGCGCCCCAGTTGAAGCTCAAGAACCTCCTTGGACAGGGCCGCCAGCCGGGCCTCCACCCGCTCCACGGCCTGGACCATGCCAGGGATCGCGTCTTCCGGGTGCAGGGTGTACCACATCCGCAGGGCGAAGCGCCGGGACGCCAGGTCCATGTCGTCCTTGGCCCGCTCGACTTCCGGAAGCTTGCAGTACGGGATCAGGTCCGGATGCTCCTTCTTGGCCTCGTCCTTCACGGGACCGTGCTTCCAGCCGTCCGCCAGCCTGCACTTCATCCAGTTCTCGTGGTTCTGCTCGGACGTGGCGTTCGGGGTCTTGAGGAAGAACCGGACGCCGTCCAACTGACTCTTCAACTGCGCCTCAGTCGGCTCCACGTTGTACTTCTGCCCGGCGCCCATCTGATAGGACACCCAGCACTGGTGGGCGACCCGGGCCATGAATTCTTCTCGGTTCATGCTTCCTCCGTTCTCTGATCGCTGGTTCCGCGAACGGGCTTACGCTTGAGACAACGTTTGCAGGTGACGCCACGCCAGCGACGGCTCCCGTTCAGCCACCACGCCCCGCCGCAGATCATGTACAGCATCGATCCAACCTGAACCGAAAAGTGCTTCACCGTCGTCATGCACTATGCCTTTCTTCCCACGTCAGGACGAGCGGCCCAAACTGTGTAATCCTGATACCCTTCGTGGCCCCGATCTTCACCATTAGCCGGGTAGCGAAGCGCGGGATGATGCGGAAGGCAACTCCAAGGTGACCCACGAAGAACCAGATCCCGCGCCGGGACTCCAGTTGGAGCATGTTCCACTTCCAAAAAAAGCGGTTGATCTCCCGGTCGATATTCATGAACCTTGGGATTCGTGACAATGCGGAACGGCACTCCCGCAACGTGTGCAGGCAAAAGCGGCCTCTACGTCTGCTACCTCCAGTACCCGCAAGAGGCACTCTCCGGGGGGCATATGGTCTACGATCAGAGCGGCGGCCTCTCGGTTGCGGTATCTGGCGGCGTCCACGATATCGCCGCTCCATCCCCCACCCGTGTAATACCCATCCCGGCCGGAGGGCACTTGCGTCACCTGAATCACGAATGTCATGATTCACGAATCCTTCTCTCGATTTCGGTGGCGATCTCCTCGCAGCAGGACGCCCCAACCTGCTGGCGATATACGGCGATGTCGGCGGCTATCTTGGCGCACCGCTCGCGCTCGGCCGCTATCAGCGCAAGGACGTGGCTGCAATTGCCCACGATCCCACGGCTGATGATCGCGCAGCGCCGACAGACGATAGGTTCAAAACTCATCATTGGGGTAACTCCACCTTGAACGTCAACCCGCAAACGGGACAGCGATACCTCGCGCAGCAGTCGCACACGTCCTCGACGGAAACGGCCTCGGGATGCTCCCAGCGGTCACCGGGCTTGTTGTCGGCCGGACCCTCTTTGGTGCAGGTCCGCCTACCGTTCACAATATTCATCTTCCGCGCCTCTTCTCGTTTGGCCAGTAGACGGGCACCCTGAACTTGCGCTCCGGCTTGTATTCCGTGACCATCAGGGTATCGACGTGCCGCCCTTTGTGCCCCCTCGTAAGGTGGCAGCGTAGGCTTTCTGTGACTGTCGCCCAGATCCCGCTGCTCGACGCCTCATTCGTGTAGGTGACGGACGCAAGGCAGAACGGCCACTTTCCGACGACTTTCTTCTTTTTCACGATTTGCGAACCTCCTTGGCGCGGTACTCGACCTCCACGACACGCTGAATCACAAACTCATTACCGCAAGCCTCACACCCCACAGATCTCTCCTCATCGTCTCCGAGGTCATTTAGGAATAGCTCCCACGCATCGGAGAAGCCCTTCCCGCAGAACGGACACGCCACGGTGCTTGCCATTCTTCAATCCTCCGATTTACGAATGCAGAGAACCAAATGCGCATCCATCGCCAGCGTGGTTGTCCGTCCGCATTGGTCGCACAGCTTCACGCCAAGGCGGGGTCCGGATAGGTCGCTCAACTCCTGATGCTCTGAGCATGCGCGGCAATACCTCTCCCAGGCCGTCCTCCATGGATTCCAGAGCCACGTATGCCAGTCGTGTGCGCACATGGCTAGGACTGCGCTTTCTCGGAGGTGTCGAACAGCATCAGGAATACCTCCGCGTCCGCGAGAACCTTCTTGAGCGCAATACTCTTGTCGATCATGCACACGCGGTCAACGAACTCCCTCAGCAGGCGCTTCGCCTCGCGTAGCTGGATCTCCAGGGCGACGTCCTTCGGGATCGTTTGGTCCATGTCCTTATCCTCGAAAAGTCTAGTAGTCCTCAGAGTTGTAAGCGGCCCGGCACTCCTTCGGGGCCGTTCCGCAATGTTCCCTGTCGCAGATGCAGCACCGGAAACACTTTGGGCAGGGGCATCCTTCCTTGGCGTGGCCCTTGATGCAGCGTTCGCAGAGGATCGCTTCGCAGTCCGAGCAGGGGGCCATCTCCCCCTCGTCCTCCTGACACTGGGAGCATTCCGGCGGAGGCTTCACAACCTCCGCGTCGTTCTCGTCCGTCCATTCGGTCATACAACCCCTCAAACGCCTTTTCGGATCTTGTCGCCCCACTCGTCCGGATCTAGATTACTTGGGTTGCCCTTCCACTCTACAGCCAAGACATCAACGAGCGTGGCGCACCTCTTACGCTCCATAGCTATGCCAGCCATCAGAGCCTCGTCTGTAGCTTTGCAGGGAGCGCAACCGGCCATGTTCCTATCGTGGTCTTCGTGGTACGGGCAGTAGTTCACAAATCACCTCATCCGCGCCCGCAAGCGCCTTCGTGTCCAAGTTGCATCCCACAGTAGCCGTAGGAATCCTCTAGGCTGTACTGCCTGTCGCACTTCTGCTTTTCGACGAGAGCCTCCAGAGCAATCTCCTTGGCTCGACTCAACATCGGGTAGTCCGTTTCGATGTAGTCGCGGATCTTCTTCAGCGCCGTGCGGTAGGCTTCGACCTGAAGTTCTGCGGCTTTGAACGCCGTAAATAGGATAGCGGCTTGCCCGGCGTGGAGAGGGCAGCCGGTGGCGACGGCAACTTCAATATCCATAAATCCGGGCGGTTTATTCATATCTTCTCCAAATGTTCATTCTATGCCTTCGAGCAGTCGAGACACGTCCGAGAGTCCGTGGCAGACCCCAGATGCGGGCAGAACTCAAGCTTGCAGATCTTGCAGGCGAACACCAGCATCCGCCAGCCCACGATGGTCGGCACCGTGCCCTCCAGCTGGGCGCAGCATGCGTCGCAGAGCGTGGGCGGCTCCCCATCCTCCTTGATCATGTCGTCCAGACTCACGCGGAACCTCCACGCTCAATGAACCCGGCGGCGTTCTGGTGGCCTCCGCCGCCCCGCTTCTTGCAGATCTCCGAGACGTCCACGCGGCCCGGGGACCGCAGGCTCCAGCAGCGCATTCCTTTCTTGTCGAACCAGCAGGCCGCAAACGGTGCAGTCGGGTAAAGCTGGCAGAGGCGGTCGCCAACCTCGCTCTGGAATACTGCCGAATTTACGGTTGGAATTGAGTGCCACTCTATCATCGAAGAACCAAACTCTCCGGCCAGTTTCATGACCACATTCGCGCAGAGCCGGTCCACGAGCTGGCCCTGGTAGCGCAGGATCACGCCGCCGTCGAGGGCCAGCTTCTCCATCCCCATGGTGGACAGCTGCTCCCAGAGGTCGAAGCGCTGCTCGTACGAGGTAAGCGCCGCCCCGATCTCCCGGGTCCTGGGCATCTTGAAGCGCCAGAGGTCGCGGTCCTCGATGTGCCGGATGAAGTCTGGGACCGGCTCCCCGTGGAAGTGCGCCCACGAAAGATAGGCCCCGGAATGGTCCATGTCGAAATGAGTCCCCGGAAGATCATCGATCCCCTGCTGTCCGGTGACGTGGTGATCCAGAACCTTGACGCTCTTGACCGTCTCCCGGAAGGCGAGGAACACGTCCCGGGGGAAGGACATGTCCAGCATCACGACTTCTGCATCCGCCGGAAGGGCCGGGGCCGGATCCGACGGGTGAAGCCCGATGTATTGCGCGGAGTCCCCCAGTTTCTTCCACGCGGCAAAAGCCGCCCCGAAGCCGTCCGGGCATCCGCCGCCATGGTAGAGGACATGCGTGTAGCTGTTCACGAGCTGCGCTTCTCCAACTCGGCGTTCCAGACCCCTTCGTACCAGACGCCTTCCACGATCTTCAGGACGACATAAGCTTCGGCATCGGCCTTGGTGGCGAACTGCAGGAGACGGAAATCAAACGTGATTTTGCTGCCCGGCTCCAACGCAAGGTTCTCCAGTTCGCTGGCCTCGTTGCCGTAGTTGTCCCGCAGGATCCACACGACCCTACTATAGCACGTAGCCTGTTTTTGTCAACTCGTTTCCAAACTACTCAGCTCAATCCCGGCAACTTCAGATCAAGGCGCGGAAATCGCGGTCTGGATTCGAAGCCGGTCCCAGTCCCGGAGAGGCACGACCGCGAACCTTAGCTGGGAAGAGGACGAGTAACGGACGTTCAGCTCGCGCAGGTGCTTGGCTGCTTCCGGCCGGGAACGGAACACGGAAGGCTCCTCGTCGTAAGACCAACCTGACTCAGGCCAGGCCCGGAGCGCACCAGGAGCGCGGCCCGGAAAAGTCCCCGTGATCACGTAGCCAGCTCTAGGCTTGGATTTGGGCTTCACGACATCGAATCCCTTTTTGTCAACTCGTTTCAAAAAGTCCGGTGGATAAGTTTTGCCTAGCCCCGCATTCCCGGGGGCCAAATACCCCATAGCACCGCAAAATCCCCGTTTATCCGATCCGGCCGGATTCGTTGTTCCGGCTTACACAGTACTATAGCACGCCGCGTTGTTTTGTCAACACGCAATTCGAGACGCACTCCAGCTCGCGGCTCAAGCATTCTCCATGCCCTCACCTTAGCCGGGTGCCGGGTTTTGTAAACAGACCCCGGCTCGCGGGGGCGGGGTCGGGCGCGCGTGTCTCATGCCCGTACAGATCGGAAGAGCAC
>OFPD01000001.1_pt1 | contig 107906 bp, 167 predicted proteins | sample 1542551 | NCBI WGS metagenome assembly OFPD01 (sample SAMN05503967, study PRJEB24370) | sediment metagenome | isolation source: lake sediment | place: USA: Lake Hill lake, St. Paul Island, Alaska | collected 2013 | reverse complement strand
TCTTTCCCTACACGACGCTCTTCCGATCTAGACGGTGGTTCGATTCCACTCGCCGGGACCACGGAGAGGTTGGGCATGCGGCAAGCCCACCCCGTTCGAAGCGGGACGGTCGTCGAAAGGCGGCCTGCGAGTTCGACTCTCGCCCTCTCCGCCACGGAGACGAAGGCAGTGCAGCGTGCCGCAGCGGCTTGAACCCGCTTGCCCGGTTCGTCCGGGTCGTGTGTGCAACTCACACCGTCTCCGCCAAAATTGATCTTGGAGGTGTTGGGCACTGGCAGGCCCACTTCCTTGGAAAGGAAGCGTCGTAACTGGCGTGCAGGTTCGACTCCTGTCACCTCCGCCACGGAGAGGTACGATAATGGTAATCGACCACTTTGCTAAAGTGGCGCCCTAACACGGCTTGTGGGTTCGAGTCCCACCCTCTCCGCCATTGACAAAAAGGGTCCAGTCAGGATAGCGTGCTCAGCACGACGACAGGACCGAGCATGCACCGTTGGCGAAGTAAGAACGCGGCCAGCTGCAACCTGGTCATGAGCAGGTGTGACTCCTGCACGGTGCTCCAAATATTTGCCGGGGTAGCTCATTTAGTAGAGCGCCTGCTTCGTAAGCAGGAGGTGGCGGGGGCAGAGCCCGCCCTCGGCTCCATTCCAGCGTGAGGAAACGGTATCCTGCCTGGTTGTTACCCAGGTCTTGGTGGTTCAAATCCACCCGCTGGAGCCAATCTTGTCCCGCGAGCTGGATGCTCAGTCAGGCCTTCTAAGCCAGACGTGCGAGGTTCGATTCCTCGGCGGGGTACCACGGCCTCGTCGTCTATCGGTAGGACGTCGCCTTCTCAAGGCGAAAAGGTGGGTTCAATTCCCATCGAGGCTACCAATCTTGGCCCGCTCGTCTAAGAGTAGGATCTCCCTTGCTGAAGACCCTGCATCTTGTTAGGATGGGTGGGCTTTCAATGACAACAGAAAAAGAACGTGAGTATCGCCGTGTTTACGATCTTCGTCGCTACCGAAGACTTCGCAAGCGGATTCTTTCTTTCCTTGGAAATACTTGCGCGGTATGCGGAGGCATCCGCGATCTTCAAGTGGACCACCGCAATCCCGGCCTGAAGAGATTCAATGTATCTTCGGCGTGGGGAAGACCTTGGACGGAGATGGAGAAAGAACTCCGAAAGTGCCAATTACTTTGCCGTTCCTGCCACAAGAAGAAGACGGCCAAAGAGCAAACAGGAAAACACGGAACGTGGGGCCGGTACAAGAACGGCAAATGCCGATGCGACAGGTGCCGGAAATTCGTGGTGTCGTGGATCGCGGAATGGAGAAAGCGATACCGCCCAACGGAGATGAAGCACGGCACCCTTCATAGTTACCGATTTTGTTCGCCTCGATGCGACGCGTGCAAGCGGGTGATGCGCGATTACCAGAAGAGGCGATACAGCGCCAGAAAATGCGGGGTGGTGGTGTAATTAGCAACATCTCGGTCTTTCAAGCCGAAGATTACGGGTGCGAATCCCGTCCACCCTACCAAACTTCACCGAGAGGGTCGGAGTGCAATTCTCCGGCGGGCTTCCAACTTGCCTCCGTAGGTCAACAGCAGACGACCCGGTTTTTACCCGGGGGATGGAGGTGCGAATCCTCCCGGGGGCACCAACAAATATTTGCCTCGGTAGTTCAACAGCAGAAGACCCGGTTCTTACCCGGGGGATGCGAGTGCAACTCTCGCCCGAGGCACCAATCTTTTCTAGCCCCTGTGATGGAACTGGGAGACATGGTCGGTTCAAAACCGGCTGCCGAAAGGCGTGGAGGTTCGAATCCTCTTGGGGGCACCAAGGGCCTGTGGCGAAATTGGCAGCCGCGCCAGATTTAGGATCTGGAGCCGAAAGGCGTGGAGGTTCGACTCCTCTCAGGCCCACCAACGATTTCATGCGGTCGTGGCGGAACTGGAATACGCGCCGGTCTCAGAAGCCGGTGGGCTAAACACCCGTGGAGGTTCGACTCCTCTCGACCGCACCAAGCCCGCTTCGTCCAATGGCAGGACGCCTGGCCTACACCCAGGAGACGAGGGTCCGATTCCTTCAGCGGGCACCAAATATTCGCGGGCGTGGCGGAGTTGGCAGACGCGCTAGTTTGAGGTACTAGTGGGAGTAATCCCGTGCAGGTTCGACCCCTGTCGCCCGCACCAAAATCTTCGGGTCGGTGATTGCCGGGAGCGGCGTAGCTCATGATGCCCCGCGCAAGCAGGGGGCTTGGAGTAGAAGCGCCCGGTCGACCGTGAGCAGCCGACTCGTTATCCGGGGCGTAGGGTAGTGGTAGCCCGCCATGTTCGGGACATGGAGGTCGCCGGTTCGAACCCGGCCGCCCCGACCAATCTTCGGGCCGCTAGCTCAACGGTAGAGCGGGCCCCTCATAAGGGCACGACGCAAGATCGACACTTGCGCGGCCCACCAAACTTCAGGCGCAAGGTCAGATAGCGGGCCGCCTGCCTTGGAAGCAGGAGAAGCGTGGTGCGAGTCCACGGCGCCTGACCATATCCCCGTGGTGTAGCAGACGCACGGCCGTTTCCTAAACGGCAAGGCCCGGCGCGACCCCGGGCGGGGATACCAAACATCCATGCCCCGGTAGTGAAATGGATATCACGGCTCCCTCCGAAGGAGTCATTGCGAGTTCGAGTCTCGCCTGGGGCACCAATTTGAAAGGGTTGCGCCGTGTTGGACGACTTCAAAGATCGCGACAAAGACCTGCAAATCGCCGCCGCTCCGGTCGTGCCGGTCAAGCGAGGCAGAAGGAGAGTCGATATCCTCTTCCCGGGGCAGCCCTGCTACTACTGCGGGGATGCTGCGGAGAGCGTCGACCACAAGATCCCGTACTCGCGCGGCGGAAGGGATGGGCCGAATCTGGTTCCCGCCTGCCACAGGTGCAACCAGATGAAGGGCGACCTGACGGTGGAGGAGTTCATCGACCGCCTGAAGGTGATACTTTGGGCGCTTGAATCCAAGAAGGTGATCCAAGCTGGCAAGGACGTACTGCGGTATCCCGTCGCGGCCTGACCAACAACTCCCCGTCCCGTAACTGGATAACGGTCCCGGCTACGAACCGGGCACATGCTGGTTCGAGTCCAGCCGGGGAGACCAATCTTGGTAAAACTGTCCAGCCTGACTATGATAGGTGGAATATGAACGCCCAACGAATGCTGTCCCGGCCGACCCTGGTTCTGAACAAGAACTGGGCGCCCATCCAGACGACCCCGGTCCAAGAGGCCATCAGCCTCGTGGCCAAGGGCTCGGCCATGATCATCGACCCGAAGACGTTCCAGTCCCACAACCTGCTGTCGTGGAACGACGTCTCCAAGGCCGGGGACCGCTTCGGGGACGCCGTCATCCGGTCTGCCACTCTGTCGCTGATGGCCCCGGAGGTCATCATCCTGACCAGCTACGCGGGCATGGCTGCCCGGTCCGTGGTCTTCTCCCGCAAGAGCCTGTTCAAGCGGGACAAGTACACCTGCCAGTACTGCGGCAAGCAGCCAGGTCCGTCCGAGCTGACCATCGAGCACGTCATGCCCAAGAGCCGTGGCGGGATCTCGTCCTGGACCAACTGCGTGCTGGCCTGCGTGGAGTGCAACAAGTCCAAGGCCAACCGGACGCCGGACGAGGCCAAGATGAAGCTCCGTCGGGTGCCCAAGAAGCCTTCTTGGAAGGCCCTGTCTCAGATTCCGCACGCTACCCGGCGGGAGTCGTGGGATTCCTTCATTTCCCGCGCTTACTGGGAAATCGAATTGGAATCTTAGAGGCTGCGCCTCCGGCTTGATTTAGCCGCCGTACCTGCTATTATTGGGGGATACGGAGGGAGGCGGTCTGGGAGATTCCCGATCACACCGTACAGCCGCGTCCCAGTCGAACTCTGCCTTCTAGGGGGAACAGACGTGAAAGAGCTGGACGACCTGATGCGGATCCTGAGCCCGGTGGAAGCTCCGCGCAAGCAGGCGCAGGTGGAACCGGAGCTGCTGACCGAGGGCAACTCCAACGACGTGGAGATTCTCCGGCTGCTGGACAACACGCAGGCCCAGAAACTGGCGTGGGTCGGCGACTTCGACGGGGCATCCAAGTCCCTTCGCGAGTCCATGGAGCGCGCTCTGGACAAGGCCAACGTCCAAGACGAGGCGGACCGGATCGGCCTGAAGAAGAAGGTCTGGCCCCGTGCCGCGTCCGGAACCATTGCGGACCTGCGGGACAGGTTCCAGCAGCTGACGGAAGAATTCACCAAGGTTGTCCAAAAGTAGGGGTTCGAGTAGATGGCCAACGAGTTCTACGCCACGCCGAACACCGGACCGGTCATCGAGAAATCGGGCGGGGGAACCTTCGCCAACGACGATGACCTGTCCAAGTACCTGCTTCGCCGGATGGGCAAGGGCGTGGTCCAGGTCGAGATCACCAACGAGCAGCTGACCGACGCCATCCAGGACACCAAGCGCTGGTTCGTGGCGAACTGGGGAATCCACCGCGCCCGGACCTTCCAGATGATTCAAGGGGTCACGGAATACACCTTGTCCACCGACGTGGCGGAGGTGCTGGACGTGCAGGTGGAGGCGGTCCGGCTGCCGCCCCTCGTGTTCGACCGCGAGTTCCCGTTCTACTTCCCCTTCCCGATGCGTGCCGAGGGCGGCGTGGTGTTCAGCTACCCGGCTGGGCTCTACAGCGCCCTTGTCCAGCAGCTCCAGTGGATCGACCAGCTCAAGAGGATCTTCGGCGCGGACCTGGAGTTCGACTACAACGACAGCACGCGGGTCCTGCGGATCATGACCCCGGGGAACCAGTCGGGGCTGTGCTTGGTCGAGTACATCTCCAACTGCGTGGACGTGAAGGACCTGTTCGGCATCGCCGAAGAGCTGTTCGTGGACTGGGCCAGAGCCGAGCTGATGGAGAGGGTCGGCCGGGTGCGGTCGAAGTACGGCGGCATTCCAACGGCCGGTGGCGAACGGACCCTGGACGGGGAACGGCTCCTGGAGGAGTCGAAGGCCCTCAAGGAAGAGCTTCGGACCCGGGCCATCGAGCGCGGGTACCCGATCCATTTCATCAGAGGGTAGAACTGCACATTGTGCAGTTGGAGAGAGTATGGGCAGACGCGGCAGCGCTACAACGTGGGAGATCGAAACTCCTGAAGGCGAACTCGTCGAATACGAGATCGAGTACGACTTCACGCCCGGTCAAGAGGCCACCGGGCTGCACGGGCCGCCGGAGAATGCCGAGCCTGGATATGACGCGGAAGTCGAGATCACGTCCATCAGCGGGCCGTACCAGAAGGGCAAGATCTCTCCGGAGATCCCCGAAGCCGACTGGGAAAAGATCGGCTTCACGGACGCCATCATCGATCGGGTCAAGCAGCAGATCTTCAACGAACAGCCGACCAAAGCGGACATCGATGCCGAACGGGCCGACTACGAGATTGACCAGGCCAAGGACGACAGGCTTACGGGCGACCGGGACGAGGCGCACAAAGGCCTGACCGAGGCCCCGGAATCCATGCCGTACCGGATCAACAACCCCGGGCATCCGGCCCACGACCTGGAATACGTGATCTGGTACGACATGGAGCCTGCCGCGACGGGGGACCAGCCCATCGACAGCTCCGGCAGCAAGCCGGTCATCCAGTACATCACCCGCGCCGGATCTCCTGAGAAGCGCCTTCCCGACGACCATTGGGAGCGCTTCGGGTTCACGGCAGATGAGCTGGACGCGGTTCTGGACGCCATCAGCAACGCGGAGCATCAGGACTTCGTCCGGCACGGCGGCCGAGAGGAGTCTCAAGGCGCGGAGCGGTGGGCCCGGCTCAAGGGGGGAATGGGGAACTGGCCTGCGGGGTCCGAGGTGACGATCACCCGCGAGATCAGAAACTCGGACGGTAGCCGGGAGGTCCTGATCAAGGGCCCCGATGGCAAGAGCGATCAACTGCATTTGGATCAGGGTGAGGACCTTAGCCGGTTCGTTGAAATGCTGGAAATGAGGAAAATCGGTATGAGCATGAACGAGATGCGCGGACTCGCTGGCCTCCCGGTCAAGCCGGAAGGCAGCAACATCACGGTGACAGACGCTGATCGGGCGGTCCTGAAGGACTGGCGCCGGATGGCCACCAACCCCAGCAAGAACCTGATGGAGACCAGCGAGACGAGCGGCGGGGCCATCGTCCCGGCAGGCTTCGTCTTCCCGGACATGGGATCGCTGCTGGGCTACACCCAGAAGAAGCTCCCGGTCAGCCTCCTGCGGAGCGTCGACCGGATGACCACCGAGGGGCAGAACACGATGGCGCTGATGCTCAACGAGCTTCAGAAGCTGAAGCCCGCCACGGATCAGCTGGTCGAGATCTTCGCCGGGATCTGCGAAGGCATCGACAAGTTCGACGCGGGCAGCATCGAAGGCCGCGAGGTCGCGCGCGTGTTCCGTTTCCTGGCTGACGCCAGCCGGTTCGTCCAGGGCGGAGCGGAGCTGACGGAACAGCTGTGATCAAGATCAAGAAGACCCTGTCCGAGCTGCGCGGAGTCCTAGGAGGCTACGGCTTCGCCACGCCACAGACCGAAGACGACACAAGCTTGGCGGACACGGCCGATCTCCACAAGGAGATGTCGGACTACCTCGTCGACAAGTTCAAGGGGATGGTCGACGACGAGAAGTCGGCGGAGTTCGACCGGGAGGCGGCGATCTACTGGTTCGCCAACGACTACCACGACGGCCAGTCGTCCCCGCTCTACTCCGTTCTGTCCCAGTCGGAGTTCAACCCAGGCCCTTCCCATTCCGAGGTTGACGACGAGGGCGAGATGGCCACCATGATGTACCACGCGCTGGGCGAGAAATTCGGGCCGCCGGAGTTGAGGCGCTGGACGCCACAGTCGAAGAAAGGTGAGGCCCGCTCGCCCGACGCGTACGGATCCATGTCCTCCGGCCGGTACATCGGGCAGGTGCTCGGCAACGTCATCAGCGACATCGAGAAGGGCCAGACCGAGGCGGCTGTTGGCCTGCTGCGGAAGCTCAAGGCCGACCTTGAGAAGGCCGGAACTGAAGTCATCGAGCTGTGGGGTGGGAAAGACTAATGACGCCCAACCAGCAGAAGGACATCGAGCAGGTGGTCCGGGAGATCAAGAAGACCGTTCTGGAGGCGCACGGCCGTGAGACGTACGTCGGGCTTCAGCGGTTCCACGAGGCCATCACCATCCTGGACACCACGGCCGACCACTTCGAGGCGGACGGCCTGAAGGCTGACGCCGCCGACATCCGGGCGCTTCGCCAGCAGCTGATCGATATTAAGAAGCGCATGGAGGCCAAGGGGTAGATGTCGCAGGAGCCGATCCAGCACAAGTTCGTACCGAACAACCCGGTCCCCGGGGTGCCTAATGCCCCCGAGAACCTGGGTCAGCTGGAGTCCGTCACGGCCACGCCGCCCACGGTCTTCCCCAACCCCTGCAACCAGTTCCAGATGTTCCCGACCACTGAGATGGACTTCATCGACGGGATCAACGCTGAAATGGCCGGGATTGCTGGGGTGGACGCCGAATACTTTGTCATGAACCGCACCCTGACCAAGATGGATCCCTTCTACAACGAGCCGGAGGCGGACTGGTCCTGGACCAAAAGCTTCCGGATCAGGGTGTTCTACCTGCCCGACCAGGGCGACCCGGCCCAGCGGGAGGCCACTGAGAGGGGCATGGCGGAGGTCTTCCCGGGGCAGGTGACCATCGGCAGGCGCATCGCGGAGGAGGTTGGTCTCGGCGCCCCCAAGGAGGGCGACGTGATCAGGCTCTTCCACCACGAGGGGCGCGGGTACGCCGACTACGACGTGATCAAGGTGAACCCGGATCCGGGCAGCTACTGGGGCGATCAGGGCGTCTTCCTGCAGTTCTTGTGCGACGTGGTGCGCCGGGTCAAGTTCCTGCCGGAGCGCCGGTTCACGGCTGGCAACGAAACGGAGAGAGTGACGGAGTCGGATTCCGACCCGCGCTCGCTGCTCCAGTGAGCCTGCAGAAAGCCTTGGCAGAGCTGAAGATCTACCTGACGAAGCCGGGCGTTATACCGGCCGATCGGGTGTACGCTGCAGGGCTCGTGAGCACGTTCACGACCGGCCCGCAGGTCCCGGAACCTTTGGGGGTTCCCGAGAACGACCGGTTGACGTATGATCCACACGGGATACAGTCGATTTTGGGGCGCCTCAAAGGGTATACTGGGGTACCTTGGTCGAGTCCTAAAGCGGTCGCGGCGACCAGGATGGAGAGACGGGCGTGAGCAATTTTTCACAAAACATCAGGAACGAGGTCGCCAAGCTTCGCGAGCTGGTAAAGCTCGAAACGGATCTGGTCGCACCTCCTGCCGAAGTCATCGCCAATCTTCGCAAGACCGCCGACCGCCTTTCCTACATGGGGAAGGCGTCCTCCGAAAACATCATGTCGACGGTGGAGGCGGTTCTGAGGGAGCTGGATTTCATCGTCCAGCAGGTGGGCGGCGTTGACACTGAGTGGGGCCGCCAGATCATGGACATCGTGCGCAAGCTCGACGGCTTCGAGGTCGCCACCAAGCTGCAGCTGCGGTCGGTCGTCGACGGCTTCACGCAGCCCACGTCGCTCCAGTTCGTGTCCAGCCTCCCCGACTTCCCGGAGAAGCAGGTCGAGAAGGTGATGACAGGCCTTTACGATCTCGCCGACGAGATGGAAGGCAAGCCGGATGCTTGATGGCATCCTTGCCGTCTTGGGAGAGCTGCGCCACGCCACCGGAGTTGGCGAGGCTCGGGTTCCGTTCGACGACGAGGCCTACAAGCGGATGGTCCAGACGACCAAGAAGCTGATCGACGACAATTTCGCCGATGCCGTCGCCAAGGGAAATCCCGAGCTTGCCGGGTCATGGACCGAGATCTTGGACGCCTTGGCAGCCGTCGAGCCCCAGGCGATGCGCGACGCCAAGACCCCTTCCGCTGAAACCATGAAAGTTCGGAAGGCTCTGGGCTCAGAAGGTTACTTGTTCTACAAGGCTCCAGGCCAGAAGTTCGAGTTCGTCTACGCGCCCGGTCAGACGCCTGACCACGCCAAGATCGCCGAACTGAAGGACATGCGGAAGAAGGTCACCGCCAACGTCAAGGCGTCGGCGACCCCGGACGAGAAGGACACCAACAAGAAAGCCCTCAAGGACGTGGATCAGCAGATCAAGGTCATTGAGAAGTCTCCTTTGATGCTGGCCTCGGAAGCAGCGACCTCGAAAGCTGCGCCGATGTCCGACGAGCCGGAATCGCTCAAGCCCACGAAGGAAATGAAGGACCTGCAGAAGCAGATCAAGGCTGCTGAGCAGGAGGTTGCCGCCGCGACAAATGCCTCCCAGCGAACGGCTGCGGAGAAGAAGCTGGCCGATCTGGAATCGCAGCTGGACGGCGAAACCGCGACGGCCCGGAAGGCTCAAGGTTCCGGTGTTGCACCTGCGAAGAAGGGTGCGATCAAGGACATCGACGACCCGAATTTCAACCCGGACGATCCCAACGTGCCGCCTGAGACGCGCGCACTCTACTGGAAGCGCAAGCGGGTTGGTGCCTACAAGCAGACCAGCGACGCCATGGCCGGTCTGGACAAGTACGAAGCTGGGCTGCGCGACACGCTGAATGTGTTGGGCAAGGATCCCAAGCAGAAGGCCTCCAATTCCAATCGGCAGACGCGGTTGACCAATCTCATGAAAACGCTGCGGGACACGGTCGTCTCCGCTGAGCGCGAGCTTGAGAAGGTCGGTGTTCCTGCGAAAGCAGCGGCTGAAGGGCTCGGCCGGACGGCCGATTCTTTGTCTGCCTTGGTAGAAGAACTTAGGACTGGCGGCTGGATTCAGCTCGCCGAGAAATTGTAGGGGTGAAAAATGCCTGAGCAGGGAATGTGGGGCTTCGGTCAAGGCTTCTCCGGGGAGAAGTGGAACCAGGACGCCTTCTTCGGCGAGATCAAGCGGCTGTCCGGGATTCCCGTCAAGGAATCGGCGGATGGCATGGATTGGGCCAAGCTCGACGAGCTGGCCAACCTGTTCGCCTCGCTGAGCGGCTCGCTCCGGCTGGTGATCCAGAAGAAGGACATGTCGGAGGCCGGTGGTCTGGCGGCGATGGCCGTCAAGTTCTCCAACGACTTCAGGGAGGCGGTCGGGGACCAGTATCCCGCCGAGAATCCTCCTTCGCTTGATGATGTGCCGATTCCGGCCGGACCCGGGGTCGAGGGGGAGGCTTAAATGCTGGATAGCTGGATCATGGACGGCCAAGACGAAAAGATCAAGCCTTGGTCACAAGAGGAGTTCTTCGGCGAGGTTCGCAAGCTTTCGGGCATGCCGAACCGGCCCAAGGACTCCATCAAGATGCGCGGGCTCTTGGTGTCCCGGGATGAGTCCATCCAGGCGGAACACGCCATGGGCGCTCTGGGCATCGAGTACACGATCGAGGATGTCGATCGGCAGACCCTTCGGATCGTCAGCCAGAATCTGAATCAGGCGGCTGGCGCCCTGCGGCATGCCAAGGTGACGTTCGCCGAGGACATGCCTGCGGTCGTTCCGCCGGTGGAGGAGCCGTCCGCTGAAGAGCGGAACAAGATGGAGCTTCCCCACCTGCTGGGCACGGCGCTGGACCTGTCCAAGGCGATGGGGATCACCCCGGAGCTGCAGATGGCCATTCAGGACGTGATCACAAGGGTTCAGGTGGAACTCGGTGTCAACGGATAGGGATTTCCGCCCCGGCGGCCGGGATTCCAACCCGGGGCTGGTGCGGCGGTTCGTACCGTATATAAACGGCTGGATCAACGAAACGAAGAAAACGCTGGCTCTGGAGGGGGGCATGGACAGAATAGCAAAGCTGATGGCCGATCTGAAGAAGATGGCCTGCGGGAACCTGACCGAAGCCGCCGGACCCGTACCGGCAGTGGCACAGATGATGGATGTCACTCTGGCCAAGGCCCCCGAGCAGAACTACGCCTTCAAGGGCAAGAAGCAGTACCAGCCGCCCGGCAAGCCCACCAAGGACTCCAAGACCGTCGAAGGTCCCGGCGCCTTCGAGGACCTTTCGAAGGAACTGGAGAAGGGCGGGGATTACCCCAAGTGCCCGAAGTGCGGCCACCACAACGCCATGATGCCGCCCCAGAAGGACGGGACGCGCAAGTGCCGGGATTGCGGGAACGTGGCGAAGAGCAAGACGGAAGCCCTCAAGGGATCCATGAACAAGCTCTCCAAGGTTCTGGAGCGCTTGAGCAAGCGCGGCTCGGCGGTCACCGAGGCGGATGCTCCTGAAGCCCCGGCGCCGGATGCGCCTGTTTCAGACGAGCCCGCTCCTGAACCTGCGGCGGAGCCGGAAGCCGAGCTGGAGCCGGAGATCAGTCTGGCCGCCGCCATCCAAGACCAGCTGGCTCACGGGGTTGCTCAGGGCGTGATCGGGTCTCTGGCGACCGTGTACGGGAACGTCATCGATTTCAACAAGCCCGAGGTCGCCCAGGCCCTGGACGAGATCGAGCGCCAGTACACGCAGAAGGGCAACCAGTTCTTCACCCAGTTCCGGTCCAAGATGCTTGAGTCTGGGCCTCTGGAGGCCGACGAGCTGATCCGGAAAGCCGTCCGGGTGTTTCGTGAACTTGCGTGAACTGCTGACGGAACGCAATAAGCAGAAGCGCGTGTCCATGGCGTACACGTGCAGTGTGGACGCGTTCCGGCGCAACGCGAAGAAGCTGGAGAAAGAAGGCTACCCTCCGGGTTTGGCCTATGCTCAGGCGTACAGTGCCTTGGCTTATTCGTGCGGCCGTGTGCGCCGCGACGCCGAAACCATCCTCACCGCCCCCAACATCGCGGAAGAGCTGACCTCCGACGACCTGATCCTTGTCGCCAAAGGTTTGATGGAGTCGTTGCTGTCGTGATAATCACGAAGAGCAAGAACTTCGATGAGGTCGTCGAGGCTCTTGGAGAACTCGGGGAGCGTGCGCGCACGTATGCCCGCCGGGTCTTCTCCGCGCTTGGCTCTGATGTGCTGACGGCCGTCAAGGCGAAGCTGAAGCCCAAGTTCTGGTGGCAGCCGCGATTCAAAAAGAGCTTGAAGGTCGGGTACATCGCGGGCAAGGACTCGGACATGCTGGCCGTCTACGGTGACGAACCCAACCTTGTCCGACACCTGAACGCGTCCCGAATGCTGATCTGGTTCGGGAACACGAACAACCGCCAGCTGGCCACACGCGCGGACCTGTTCAAGAAGTACGAGCCGTGGACCGTGGACACCTTGCCGCGCGTGGCCGGGGACATCTACGGAGCCAAGGCCAAGATCCGGAACATGTCGCCCGGCGTGGTCACCAAGCGGCGCCGGGAACTCCGCAAGCAGATGCCGATGATCCTGAAGGAGATGAAGGCCAACAAGATCCCCATCAAGAAGGGGATGCCCAAGCTTCAGAATCGGGCGGTCTTCGACCTGGAGCATGCACTGTTGGCCCAGGAGTTCTTCCGTGGCGGACGGCCCATCTGGCGCCCGGTCCTCCGTCAGATCCAGCAGCTCGTGTACGCCAGCTCCTCCAAGGTGAACCCGACCATGCTGCTGGATCCTGATCAGGGTACTACCATCAAAGACGGGTTCAAGGAAACAAAGGTTATGAATCCGGCTTTGCTCGACTCCATCCGCAGATTTCAGGGTAAACTCATCGGAAAGAAGGTGAGGGAGTAATGTCCGACCCCTGCAAGCCCACCGACTGCGAGGAGAAGTCCTGCCGGTTCAAGGACGGGACCAAGTTCCCGATCACGTACGGGTACTCGACCGGCCTCGTCGACATCGGCGCTTATGATCGCGGGATCATGAGGACGCTGGGGGTTGAGCTTCAGGACCCGGTCATCGGGGACCGCCCGCGCCTGTACACCCGGGTACCCGGAGTTCAGGGCACGCAGGAGGACAAGGTCACGGTCGTCTACGCCAACCCTGAGCAGGTGTTCTCGACCTACAAGATCCCGATGATCCTGATCCGCCGGGATTCCGTGGTGCCTGCGCTGCAGCATGCGTTCGCGTGGCAGAACGAATACAGCGTGCCTGCGTCGAACGCCAAACTGATCACCAAGGTTGATCCGCTGACGGGCATCTGTCTGGGGCAGGGCTATTCCCACATGGAAACCAAGCCCCGGGCCTTCCCGTACGACATCGGCTACACGATCGAGATCTGGGCCCGCAAAAGGCTTGACGCCAACAAGATCCTCCAGAAGGTCTTGAGTGTGTTCCCTCCATACGGTAATATGCTGGTCGTAGACAGTGTGGGAGCCGCGCGGTCGTACCTGGCCTTGCAGGAGGGTTTTTCCGAGATCACGGAAATCACGGACATCATGAACCGCCAGCCGTCGTACGCGGTGACGATCACCACGCAAGGTGAGCTGGATTCGTCGGTTCCTGAGATCCGGAAGACGGCGCAGGCGTTCAACATCACGCTGTACCAGAAGGAGCGGGCGCTATCCTGCAATTGCTGGGAGTGCTCGGGGACCTCGACTGAAGGAAGACGTTGTCCGTAAAGGAGAGAGGCATGGCAAACGCATTCGGAATCTACAAGAACACGACCATCTATCCGCTTTGCGTGAAGCTTCCGGCCAAGGATGTGGCCAGCCTCCCGCCCGGCAAAACGGCCACATTTGCGGATAGCTGGCCCGGCGTGCAAGATCAGGTTCAGAAGGGGAAACTGATTCGAGTTGGCGACGCCCCGACCCAGACGCAGGTCACGGTGGTTGCCAACCCGTAGTCGGCTAAGCTTGGAGGGAGGTTCGGATGGCGATTCCTAAGAGTCCCGGCGTTTTCGTTCAGGAGGTAGCGCCCACCCGCGTGCCGCAGGGGGTGTCTCCTTCGAACATGGGCATCGTCGGCTACACGGCCCAGGGCCCGGTCAACGTGGCGACCCTGGTCGAGAGCTACGACGAGTTCACCCGCAAGTTCGGCGGCGATACGGACCTGTCGTTGGTCCCGCTGTCGACGCAGGCGTTCTTCGAGAACGGCGGGCGCCGGGCCTTCGTGGTCCGCGTTGTTCCCGCCGGATCGATCGCGGCTGCGGTCGAGGTCGACCCGGTTCCCGGCCCGACCAAGTGGACGATCGACGCCATCTCTCCCGGCATCTGGGGGAATGAGCTGAAGTTCCGCTTCATCGGCGACCCGGACTTCCTGAACACGACCGGACCTCTGCCCGTCTGGGAGAAGTTCGACGTTCAGGTCCTGCAGTACGACTCCAATGTCGGGGCCTTCCTGGCGCAGGAAGTCTTCCAGCAGATCAGCCTGACGGATCCCGCTTCCCCGGCGTACATGCCGGTCGTGGTCAACGATGACCAGCGCGGGAGCCAGCTCGTTCAGGTCGTCGAAGGAATTGCGGGCATTCCGGATGATCTGCTCGCCACCAACGTCACCGGCGAGATCATTGCCGTGGGCGACGGGGTCACCACGCAGTTCACGGGCTTCTTGGCGGTGCCCGAGTGCTACCCGAACAGCTTGGCCATCTCGACCGCGATCACGCTCCTGAACGTGGCCGACAACGGGTTCGGCGCCCTGACCGGGGACGTGTCCCTTTCCGGGCTGAACGTCATCAACTACGAGACGGGCGAATTCAACTTCATGTTCACGATCCCGCCCGCTCCCGGCGAGCCGGTCACGGCCGACTACATCCACCTGAACAACGAGACGACGGTGGACCTGATCGGCGGCACCAACGGCACGGGCGTCATCACCCGGAGCCAGGTGTCCAACCCGCTGCTGGAAACCAACAAGGAAGGCATCTTCGCCTTCAACCGCGTCGAGGACATCGTCAACATCATCCTCCCGGACTTCGCCGGGGACGAGCAGGTGATGCAGGACGAGGCGGAGTTCTGCGACTCCAAGCTGGATCGCTTCGCCATCCTGACGACTCCCCCGGCCCTGACTCCGGCGGAAGCCATCGTCTTCATCCGCAACGAGTACGCCCGGAACAGCCGGAAGACGGCGGTGTACTACCCGTGGGTCAAGGTTCTGGATCAGTCCACCAATGGCATCCGCACGGTCCCGCCGCTCGGCCATATCGCCGGAATCTACGCCAACACGGACCTCAAGCGGACCGTGGCCAAGGCTCCGGCCGGAATCGACGACGGCAGATTCGCGGGAATCTTCGCCATCGAGCGCCAGCTGGAACGGCTGGATCTGGACAACCTGTACCAGAGCCGGATCAACGCCAACTTCTCGTCCCAGACCACCGGCGACATCGTGTTCGGTGTGCGGACCGGAAGCTTGGACGTGGCGTGGCGCTACATCAACGTGGTCCGGACCTTCATCTACGTGGAGAAGGTGCTGTTCCGCGAGACCCAGTTCGCCCTGTTCGAGAACAACGGGCCGGACCTCTGGTCCAGGATCTCGATGACCCTCAACGGCGTCCTGACGTCGATGTACAACGTCAAGATGTTCGCCGGAAGCACCCCGGAAGAGGCGTTCTTCGTGACCTGCGATCAGACCAACAACACGCCCCAGGACATCGAAAACGGCGTTGTGAACATTGATATCGGAATCGCGCCCCAGAAGCCTGCTGAATTCATCATGATCCGCATCCAGCAGAAGCAGGTTCAGGCGACGACGACTTAGGAGACGGTAAGATGGAACTGACACTGAAAAGCATCCTGATGCACTTGGCCAGCTGGTTCGTGGCCGGGGTCGGCCTGGGCCTCGGCTGGTGGATCGGCAACAAGGTCAAGGACGTCATCTGCAAGCTGAAGCCCGGCAAGAAGGCAGCGGCACCCCAGGTTTTGACGGACGAGAAGAAGGCGTAGAGGGGGTTCTTATGGCACGTGCGATTGCGACCGACTTCCTGCACCTGTAGGTACGACCGTGACTGTTGCTACCGGTGTCCGGCCTAGGAGAACCGTTAATGAGCGGTTCTTCGACAGTTGGACTCCGGAATCGGCGTGGGTTCTTGGTTTGATCTTCAGCGACGGCTGCGTTCAGGAGAATCGCCAGACCGGTCAGCGGACTGTGGTGATCTCCGGTGAACTGGAAACGGTCGAAAAGGTGAAGTTGGCGATGGCGACTGATTACCAGCCGTGCCCTACCAGCACGTCTCCCGACTACTGGACTTTGAATCTGACCAACCGCGTATTGGCCACGTCGATCAACGACCGGTTCGGCTTGATCGGAGCGTCCTCTCACACCATCCAGTTTCCGGAAGTACCGGAGGACATGCTTCCGCACTTTGTTCGCGGCTTGTGGGACGGCGACGGAACGTGGGGCTGGAATACCAAGAGCTGGGACGGTCGGACGTATAGCTATCTTCGGGCCAGGTATTCTTGTGTTGCTACGGGTTTCGTAAAAGCGTTGGCTGCGGTATTGCAAGGCGTAATCGGAATCGAAGGCTCGTTGACGCAACAAACAAAAAATAATCCGCTCATGGGTGGGCGCCTGTCCAGCATTTGGTGCTTGGCTTATGGAAGTGCTGCGTCCGGCGCCCTGGCTCGGTGGATGTACAATGGCGTAGGATCTGAGATCCGGTGTGACGACAAGTTCCGGATCGCCAGCTCGTACCTAGAGGGAGGCAACAATGGCTAGGGCAATTGCCACGGATTTTTTGCATTTGTTCAAGTTCAGGGTGACGGAGCCGTCCAACTTCCTGAATCCGGCGGCCGGTTTCTCGACCGTGTCCATCCCGGACTTCACCCAGGCTGAGGTGACGTACCGCGAAGGGCTGTACGTCTACACGCGGAAGTACCCGGGGATTCCCGAGTTCTCGAACATCACGCTTTCGCGCGGTGTGGCGAGGTCGGCCACGGACTTCTTCAACTGGATGCTCCAGCCGATCAACGGGCAGGAGTACCGGACCACCATCGAGATCCAGCACTTCCACCGGGCGGACCAGAAGCAGCCGTCCGCGCGGTACATCCTCAAGGAGGCCTTCGCGGTCCGGATGAAGCCCACGGGCGATCTGGACGCGAACAGCCCCGAGGTGGCCATCGAGGAGCTGGAGATCGCCTTCGAGGAGATGCAGGTCATGCGGACCGGCGGCGGCCTCGGGCAGACGATCAGCTCGAACGTGGTTCAGGGCACCGGGACGAAGATCACGACCTAACTGCACATTATGCAGTTGGAGGCGTAATGGCGCGGACAGTTCGAACGGATCACGCCCAGAACTACCGCTTTCGTGCTACGGTCATCGACGAGGGCGGTCAGGCTGGCGTAGGAATACTGGCGGCCACGGCCACCTCCCTGTTCGGAGGTGCGTTTGGCAGCTTCTCAAGGATTTCGATCCCGAGCATGCAGATCGAGACGCAGGACTTCAAGGAAGGCGTCTGGCCGTTCACGCGCAAGGCAATTACGGGCGCATCCATGGATACCGTGCTGATGGAGCGCGGGGTCACGTTTCTGGACTCCTCGTTCTGGCGGTGGGCGGTCGGGGCGATTACCGGCGACATCTCCCGGAAAATGGTTATAATCGAGCTGCTGCACAGGGCACAGGCGCCGGTGCTGTACCCGGGTCCGCAGCAGGACAGGCTCAAGGCGTCTACGCTGACTGGAACGGCGACCTTTAGGGGTGGTGACGTGATCACGGCGACCATAAAGCCTGCGATCCCTACCGTGGCCAAGCGGTGGGTGCTGCACGATTGCATCCCGATCAGGGTGAAGCCCGCCAGCGATCTGGACGCTTCAAGCGCCGAGGTGTCCTTGGCAGAGCTGGAAATTCACGGGAACTACATGGAGCAGCTGCCGACGACGGTAGTCTAATTTTTTAGGGAAAGCTGAGTACATAATGCTCGATGATGACGCGATCATGGGGGCGGCGGACTGGCAGCGGGCTGTCCTGAAGCGGGACAGCAATGCCTGCGCGGTCTGCAAGAGCGAGGAGTCCATCCAGGTCTACTACCTGACTCCGAAGTCGCTGGGCGGCCGTACGTCGCTGGAGAACGGCATTACGCTGTGCCAGACATGCCGCCTGAACAACGCCTCCCGGGCCGGGCAGGCAGCGGCGGAGTTCCTCAAGGTTAGGTGGAACGTCCCGCTGTCCCAGGAGTTCATCAAGGATCTCAACCTGATCTCCATCGCGGTTGGCCGGTCGGTGTCGGACATCGTGCGCGAGGTGATGTCGGAGGCGGTCTTCACCCGCAAGTGGGACGCCCTCAACGTGCTTCCCACGAACGGGTCGCCTCCTGAGCGAACCAACGTGTGGGTGGCGAAGCCGGTGTTCGAGAAGTTCGGTGCGTGGTGCAAGAAACGGGACATGACGGCGTCCACGGCGATCCGTAGTTTGCTGTGGGAGTGGGCCAAGGATATTCAGAAAGGGGTCTAGGATGGCGGGAGAGTTGGTGTTCGATCTGCCGACGGGCTGGCTTGGCCCTGAAGGTGCGATCCACAAGCGCGTGGAGATGCGCGAGATGACAGGGTACGAGGAGGACGTGATCGGCGACGATCGTCTTCCGTACACCGTCCGGATGAACCGGATCCTGGCTGGCTGCACGCTCAAGCTTGGGCCGGTCACGGACAAGCCGCAGCTGGAAAAGATCATGGACGAGCTGACGTCCGTGGATCGGATGAAGATGCTGCTCATGATCCGGGTGGCCAGCGTGCCGGAGCCGTACGAGTTCGACGCAATCTGTCCCAGCTGCAGCAAGAAGGGGACGCATCAGCTGGACCTGCTGACCTTGCAGTTCGAGGGGCTGAAGGAGCCCAAGCTTCGGGAGTACGAAGTGAGCCTGCCTTCCGGAGCGAAGGCGGTGTGCCGGGTGCTGACGGGAGAGCTGGAGAACCGGATCGCGGAGCTGGAGAAGGCGGACATCATGTCCGGGATGATCCTGCTGCGCGTGGCCAAGCTTGGCGAGAACACTGCGCCAACCTTGGACGACATCAAGAAGCTGGCCATCAAGGATCGATCGATGCTGCGCAAGCGCTTCGACGAGGTGGAGGGCGGCTTCGAACGGGACATCCAGGTCCAGTGCAAGAACTGCAAGAAGGAGTTCGAGACCCAGTTGGACCTCGGGATCATGAACCTGCTGTACAAGGAACTGACCAAGTAGCATGGGACGGCCGGAATTCCAGTCTTGGACACCGGAGACGTTTGAGCAGACAGGGTCTACTCCGCAGGACGCCATCCATGAAGTCGAGATGGACGCCTTGGTTGAGAAGTATTCGAAGGACTGGTTGATCCGTCTGTTCTGTCCGATTGGGATTCCGGAAGTTTTGGAAGGGGACATTCGGTTGTTGATGCAGTACCGGCATCAATCGTACGATGCCGTTATGAGCATGCCGTGTTCGCGCCGTCGCCGGTTTGTGGAAAAAGTCGTGGAATCGCAGAAGAGCCGATAAATGGCGAAGAGCACAGTAGCGTTCGGCGTCGCCTTCATGCTGAAGGACTTGGCCACAAAGGCCTTGTCTAAGATCGCCTCCGGCTTTGACGTGCTCGCATCGAAGCAGGACGACGCCACCAAGGCCGCGCTCGCTTTCGGCGACAGCCTCGCCAAGCCCAAGGTATCCAAAATCGTCACCGGGGCCAAGCAGGCGGGCAGCGCATTTCTGTCCATGGGCAAGCAGATGCTCACGGCGACCGGTTCCACCGAATCATTTGTGGGCGCCCTCGGAGACGTGATCGGCGCGATCCCGGTTGTCGGCCCGGTAATACAGAAGACGGCGAGCGCCGTGTTCACCCTGCTGGACTCGGTTGGAAAGCTTGCAGACGAGCAGTCCCGGTGGACCGCCAACATGTCCGGCGGGCTGCCCGCGATGCGGGATATGATCGCTGGCATCAGCACCATGGCCACGGACGTCGGCACAACGTCGACGGAACTCATGGGCATTGCCCGGTCCATGGGCACCGTTAGCATGGAAGGTGCCGGGCTCGCGCAGCAGGTGGAGCGAATGACCAGGGCGTTCAGCCTCTCCGAAGTAGAGGCTGCGTCATATACCAAAGGCATGAACGCTGCAGGTTACTCCATCAAGGAAACTTCGGCGCTCGGCGACGAAATCGTCGACATGGCGAAGAAGCTTGGGCTGCCTGATCTGATGCAGGACGTGCCCGAGATCATGGAGATGGCCCGGAAATCCGCCCTGCAGATGGGAACGGACCTGAAGGGCAAGGTTGGTCCGGCGGCCTTGGGCGTCGCCAAATCCGCGTCCGTTCTGACCAAGACGCTGGGCTTGCTGCCCAAGCATGCCTTGGAGGTTGCGAAGAAGACGCTCGGCGCGTTCCAGTCCCTGTCCGTGAACATCGAGAACGTGTTCACCGGAATCGACGACGACTTCGACGCTGGCACCAAACGGCTCATGGAGATGTCGGTTCGAGCAGGTGGCGGGCTCAAGAAGTCCCTGTCCGCGATCCAAAAGGCCGCCACCGGGGACATGACGGAGATCGCCGCTCAGTTCGAAAAGGTCATGTCGAAGGGCGGCATGGGCGCCAAGCGCATGCGCCTCGGACTCCAGAAAGAGTTCGGCCCCGAGTTCACCAAGATCATCGCGGCGATGGGCCCCAAGGGCAAGGAGATGTACGCGAAGGTCTACGGCCCATTGGAGGCTGGCGGCGACAAGCTGGACACGGTCGGCGGGTACGACAAGTTCGTCAACGAGATGGTGAACGGCGCCGGGAACATCAAGAAGCAGCTCTCCTCGATCACAGAGGAGTTCGTCAAGTCGATCGGCGGTGGGCTGCCGGAGACCCGTGAAAAACTGATGAACTTCTTCACCTTCATGAAGGGCGAGGCCAACAAGCTGAAGGAGGACATGAACACGTGGATTACCGGGAAAGACGCCGGGACCGCGAAGTTCATGGAATCGGTCACCGCGACGGTGCAGCCGCTGTTCAAGGGCCTGGCCGCCGCCGTCAAAGCTGCATTCGTAGAGTGGGGGATCGCCAAAAAGTTCGACGAGCTGGCTTCTGCTATGTCTAAAGCAGGCGCTATTTTCGAGGCGGTCGGCGCGACGTTTACTACGGTTAGCTACTGGATCCGCAAGGGGCTTGCGAAGGTTGGAATCGGCATGGATCCAGATGAGCAGGCGGCGCTGGATGCTGAGTCTGCGCAAAAAAACGCTATCGCGAACCGGATACTTAAAGAGAAGGATCCAAAGATCATCGCGGCGCTTAGGCAGCCGGAGATGGACAGAATGCGGGCTAAGGAAGCGTACGACGCGGAGGTGGCCCAGGCACGGCAAGTCAGCGGCCTTGGCATGGGACCGGCTATCGCGGCTATGCAGGATCGAGCGCAGAAGAAGCTTAGCATCCAGCTGGAGCTTATCAACAGCCGAGTGGACGCCAACGGAATGTATAAGCAGATGGATGGAAGAGAGAACTCCAACAGCAAGGCGGCTGTGGCAAGGTAGGTGACGAATGGCTACATCGATCAATAGGTTCAGCTGGTTGTTGCGGGACCTCCTTCGTCAGAAGGACGGGATCCAGTTCTGGGACTACTTCGAGCCGACTATTGGGCCGGACGCGCTGCTGCTTCCGCGCGAGGACGACATCGAGCACACGGTCCGGGACTTCGACCGGATCGACAACATGTCCCAGCAGTTCTACGGGACGCCGCAGCTCTGGTGGGTGATCGCGCTGGTCAATGACCTGCGCCTGTGCCCGAACGAGATGAAGAACGGTATGGTCTTGAGGGTGCCCAGCCCGACTTTTGTGAAAGAGCGCATGCTGCTGCCGAGGACCTCGTAGATGGGTTTCGACTTCTTTGGGTCCGACGTTGACCTGAGAATCTATCTGCAGGACGGCGAAGAGCTGCAGCCTGCCCGGTACTCTGTCGATTCCGACGGGAAGCGGCTTCCGAACCCTCCGGACCCAGACGTCGTCAGCGTCGGCAAAACGTCCTACCTTGGGACGTACAACAGCAGTGGGTCCATAGAGCTGGAAAGTGGCACGGGATCCAGTGACGGCGGCCTTCCGCTGCCGTTTTTCCGCTCTATGATGACCCGGTTCCAGATGACGTTCGGTCTGGATCAGATGCCGACGCTGGAGATTGACATCGAACCCCCGAGCAACGACGTGGCCTTGGCGCTCTTGAACTCCAACGTGTTCGCCTTCGGCAACGCGTTGGCTGTGAAGTTCGGGTATACAAATTCACCGTTCGAGTTCTTCCCGGGTCGCGGCCGAGACTACGAGCTGTTCTTCCTCTTGAAACCGGACGTGAAGTTTGGTGACACGATCACCTTCACGTTGGTTGCTCAGGGGACCGGCCTGTGCATGTCTCAACGGGTTCAGCGTAGCAAGCTGTACTCCAGCTCTTCGCCTCGCGACATAATCGACGAGATCGTCACGCGGGCCGGGCTCTCGATGGAGGAGCCGCAGTTTGCTGACGGAGATCCTGGGCAGGGCGAGTGGCATATGTCTGCGGACTACGAGCAAAACCTTGTTTCAGACTGGCAGTTCATGCTGGAGGTTCTGGAGTCGGTTCCAGGCGATCTGACCTTCACCATTGTGGGAGACCAGTTCATCGTCCATTCGATGACCGCGCTTCTGTCGGAGGAGCCTCGGGCGATTTTCCGGTGGGGCCACGGCATAAATATGAACACAAGCCAGGGGCGCTTGGTGCCGCAGGACGAGCTTCCGATTTACGCGTTCAACTCTCCGGCTGACCTGGCGTTCTATCCTATGTCCGCGTCCGGGCTCTCCACCAACGGAGGCGTTGGGAGGGACGAGTACAGGCCGCCGGTCGCGTCGGTAGACCCCAACTTTGCCGGTAGGAGCATCAATTCGGTGACCAAGACGCAGACGCAGGCACTTCTGGCGGCCACCACTATCGCCTCCGTGGCCATGGGCAACTTCCCTCAGATTATCGTGGGCTCACAGCGGATGAAGTCTTTCGGAGCGCTGAAGGGTGCTGATGCGGGCATGCAGGTGGTGCAGGCCCCGACCAAGTCTCCGAACAGCGAAACGATCGCGGCCAACTACCAGCAGGCCTCCCAGTACATCGGCAACTGGGAAGCGTCGATTGATACGCTGGGCGTCCCGACTTTGCGTCCCGGGGAGCTTGTTTTGCTTCGTGGGTTTGAGACCCTCGGGACAGACGTCGAGAAGCTGAACGGCAAATTCCTCATCAAGTCCATGGTCCATACCATGGGCAGCGACGGATTCTCCACGCGGTTGAATCTTCTCCGCAACGCAACGCCCGGCGAGGGGCAGTCTATTGGCGGCCCTGTTAATACCAAGGGGGAAAGCACAACCACCCAATCCTCCCAGTCTACGATCTCCATGTCGCCGCAGGAGGTTACGGATCACGCATGAGCACATTCTCCTCGTTCTGGGACACGTTTGTCCGATTCGGCCTTGAGGCTTTCGGACGGTACTACTCCGTCTATCGGGCCAAGGTTGACACCAACGTCGATCCGCAGAATCAGGGTCGAATCAAGGTGATCGTGGAATCGTTGGGGCGCACGGATCCGCTGGCCGAGTTCGCCTATCCGATCACTCCGTACGCCTCGAAGGACGCCGGTATGTTCTTCCCGCCGGAGTCGGGCGATCAGGTCTACGTCATGTTCGAGAACGGGAATCCTCGCCTGCCGATGTACCTCGGCGGATGGTGGATGAAGGGGGATCTTCCGTCCTCATTCAAGAAGCCGCTTGTAGATGTTCGAGGAATCGAGACCAAGACCGGGCACAAGATCCTGTTCGACGAGAGCATCACGACTCCCGGGATCACGGTGGAGACGGCGCTTGGGCACAAGATCACGCTGAACGATGGGCCTGTTATTCAGGGGATTACGCTGAAGACGGTTGTCGGAGCATCGATCAAGATCGACGACCTGCTGGGGACGATCACGATATCCAAGACAGAGGGGGCGCCTCCCCTGATCCAGATTAGTGCCGACGGGAAGATCAAGCTGTTCTCTCAGGACGCGGATCAGGCGTTTGTTCTGGGGACGCAGTTCATTCAGGACTATATGCAGCACACGCACTTTTTCCCGGACAACGTCAACCCCTTGACCGGAATCCCTATTCAGCAGGGCATGTACGTCTCCACTAATATTTTCGGGAAATAGGCGATGTCGATTCCTCCGATCAACCCAAGTACGACGTACACGGCGAGCAGGGTCAAGTACACCCTGACTCCGACGCAGTTCAACCTCGTCAAGACCGAGGTCACTCCGGAAGAGGTGGGAAACGCCGCCCAAGCACCCAACACCATCGCAAAAGTCACGGCCATGCTGGCTCAGCAGCAGGCGGAATCGTCGGCCGTAGAGGCGCTCTTCTTTGGGATCGGCCAGTACCTCAGTGGCCTGGAGCAGGAGGCTGAGGGGCTGAACGGTAGGGTGGTGGTCCCGATCACGCCTGCGGATGTGACGGCGGGCAAGACGTCGACCGGGGTGCTGTTCACGCCGCCTCCAGCCCTTCCGACTGATCCGGTGGAGCGCTTGGGTCCTCTGAGGAAGACCAACCTATTCGGCGGTACGCTGGCTGGGGCGGCCAACGAGACCAACGGCTTGGGCGACGAGCTGCCGTACTTGTCGATCGTCGCTCCGGTTCCGGCGGACAACACGGCGTGGCAGCTGACCCTGACGGAGGAGGCGACCGGGCTGTCCAAGCAGCTGGCTGGGCTGGCAATCATCGCGGCGGTCCCGTGGAGCGTGAACACGACCGCCGAAGTAGCCTTGGACACGGCTGCCCAAGCGGCCGTTGTGGCCCACCAGGCCATGAACCTGACGACCATGACGCTGCCCCAGAAGGCGGCTAGAATCGCGGCGATCGGGGTCCGGCTGGCCGAAGTGGCGGCCCGGGTGACCGCCAATGGCACGGCCCGGACCGCCGAGTACGAGATGCGGTTCCAGATCTTGGACTCGCTGCTGAACCTGTCCCACGGCTTTGGGCGCCGGGACGCTACGACGGCCCAGACGCTCACGTTCGTCACGGAACAGGCTGGTTTCTTCGTGAACTTTGGTAAGATATACTCAGCAATTGTGAGCTAGGAGAGAGTCGGGGTGGCGAAATACAAAGGCTACCAGTTCCCGTTCCAGAAGTCGGGATCTGCCGTTCCTTTGAGCGCCATTCCTCCCCAGCTTCTTGCCGCCTCCATCAAGCAGATCCTGCTGACCGAGCAGGGGGAGCGTGTCATGCGGCCTTCCTTCGGGACGACTTTGCGCCGGAGGCTGTTCGAGAATGTCACTCCGTCGCTCGTGAAGGAGATCCAGCAGGAGATCGTCGGGGCGCTCGCCAAGTGGGAACCTCGTGTGGAGGTAACCCTTGTCGAGGTCTTTCAAGACGAGAACAACCCCAGCTTGGTCACGGCGAACGTGCAGTACATCTCTCTTGGGAAGCAGTCTGAAACCGGGCCTGTTCTGATTGGGGCGGGTTAAACGATGGCTGTTATCATCCCTCCTGCGGCAAAGAACCTGACCAGGTCCAAGTTCCTCGGCAAGGACTTCGACACCTACGTCACGGAAATCACCCAGTACATGCAGCTGCAGTTCGACCCGACCACCTTCAACAACTTCTTCGCGTCCGAGCTGGGGGTGATGCTGGTCGAGACCGTTGCTTACGCCCTGTCGCAGGCCAGCTGGTACATCGATCGGCAGGTTGGCGAGAACTTCCTCGAAACGGCCGTGCTGCGCAACAGCGTGGCCCGGCTGTGCAGGCAGATCGGCTTCCGGATGCCGGGCGCCGTGGCCCCGTCGGTGGATCTGACGGTGAGCTTCACGGCTCCGCAACTGTTCAACGTGGTGATCCCGAAGCGTTTTGAGTACCTGTCCACGAGCGGGCTGATCTACCAGCAGACGTCGGATCTGATCTTCACGGCCGGTGACGTCGGGCCGAAGATCGTGACCGTCATTCAGGGCGAGACGCGGGAGGAGTTCTTCGTTTCTGACGGAACGCCAAACCAGATCTTCCAGCTGAGGAACATCCTCTCCGGGGAATTCATTGCCGAAGGCACCTCGATCGTCTCCGTGGACAACGTGATCTGGGTGTCGCAGGACTTCTTGGTTTTCGAGCAGATCAACGAGTACGAGATCGAGCTGAACCGGGAACCGCCCCAGATCAGGTTCGGGGACGGCTTTGCCGGAAACATCCCCATCAACGGCGCTGACATCCGGGTGTCCTACGTGACCTCGAAGGGGCCGACTGGAAAGGTACTCGCTGACGAGATCACCCAGTCGCGGGTTCCCTTGGTGGTTGGGGTGGATACCGTTCCTCTGATCGTAAACAACCCGCTGGCTTCCACGGCTGGCGCTGACGCCATGGCGTTGTCGGAGGCTCGGGTGCTGGCTCCGCAGGTGTTCTCAACGGCCAAGCGGCTGGTCACGAAAGAGGACTACGACGCGGTGGTCAACGCCTTCGTGGATCCGATCTTCGGGGCTGTGGCAATCGGCGGAGCCAACATCGTGCGCGGGTTCCTGGATGACAACTACTTCGTACAGGACATTGAGAACCTGAACACATTGTGCGGGTACATCCAGGCCCAGCTGGTGATCCATTCTACGTCCGCAAACGGAAACGTGACGTACGTCGCCAAGCCGCTCGGAACCTTGGGGAACACCGTCCAAGCAGCCCAGCTGAACAACGGCCCCACGCTGCCGCTGACCGTATCGGTTGTCGGACAGGACATCACGGTCCAGCTGGCAACGGACGGCCTCGGAGTTGTGACGTCCACGGCCAACGACGTGGTGACCGCGATTCAGGGGGACGTTGCAGCCAATGCTTTGGTGACAGTGACGGCGGAAGGTGCCGGAATCGGTTTGGCCGGGGTGCTGCCTCTTACGGCCCTCAGCGGTGGCGGTGACAACGTCGCCGTACAAAACATCGTGAAATTCGACAGTTTGACTCTTCCGGCCACGTGGGGGAGCCTGCCGCAGCAGTTCGACGAGATCTACTCGGCGGCCTGCAAGGCGAACCTTGTTGAGGTGCAAATCCTCACCGAAGACGCCACCGGAAGGTACATCGCTCCGACGGTCGGGCTGGCTCAGGCTTTGAAGGCCGAGCTGGACAGCATGAAGGAGTCCACGGTCCAGATCCTGGTCTTCGACGGCTCCCGGAACCTGTTCGCGGTCAACTGCAGTGTGGCCATCAAGGTCCTCGACGGGTACGATACCGTGGTCGTATCCAACACCGTGAAGTTGGGCGTTGAGGATCACCTGCTGAACCGGCAGTACGGGGACTCCGTCCGGATCAGCGACGTGTATGCCATCGTGGAGGCCGTCGAGGGTGTAAAGTACAGCCATGTGAATTTCACGGTGCCGACGTCCCCGACAAAGGTCAATCCGACCACCGGGGATGTGGACATTGATCCCGATGAGGTTGTAACCTTGGGCACCGTGACGGTGACTTTGATCTAGGAGAGGAGGGCGAAATGGTTTCGATTCCGCAGCTCAGCTGGACATACCCGATTGCATCATCCGGTGTCGCCACAACGGCGCCGATCAGCGTGCAGACCGAACTGACCAGCGCGGTCGAGGACGGCACGCTGCTTTTGGACGCCGGTATCAAGGTGACCGTTCAGGCAGGCGGTCTGGCGACCGGTCTGATCACCACGTCATTCACGTCCCCCACGTACGGGACGGTGGCGCTGACGCAGCCGCAGAACGTGGTGACGGTTCGGTCCAAGGCCGGGGCTCAGGTGGTCCTGACCGGAGCCTTCACGATCTATCCCACGCGCCTGCTGGTGAAGCGGGACGGGACGATCCGCATCGACTGGGAGTTGAACCTCCAGTCCGGTATCATCGCATGAACGGAATCAAGAGCCTGCTTGAGACCTTGAAAGGGGTTCTTGCCGAAAAGCGGCACGACCCCACTATCAGGGAATTCCTGCAGGCTCATGTTCACGAGGCCTTCACGGTGGCGGCAGACAAGCTGGCCCAGCTGGGGTACCTGAAGACGGATGAACGGATCTCTCTGTCATCCGCCGTCGGCGACATGCTGGAGACCTTCAACAAGGCCGCTGCCGAGAAGTGCCCGGTCTCCCAGAAGCAGACGCTTCCGCTTGACGTAGTCCAGAAACTGATGGAGCGCTAGTGGCCACAATACTGACGCCGCGTCTGAAATACCCGACGCCCACGTTCTTGACGGACCCCTGGTTCGACGACATTACAGCATTCTTCCTCGGGGTTGACGGGACCAACTGGGCGGTGGCCGAGGACCGGAACCTGTTCACCCACGGCGGCGGTACGCTGACGCTGGATGGCGTGCTGAACACCCTGACGTGGACGATGCCGATCTATCTCCAGACGTTCTCGGTGGGGATCAGCTGGCGCCTTGAGGCCAACACGATCACGATCTTCCCCGGCCAGATCCTCTGGGTGCAGGTGGACCGGCGGACCTTGCAAGCGAACCCGGCGACGACCCGAGCGGTCACGCCTGAAATATCGAACGTCTTGGTGACCTCGGACCCCCAGAAGCTTCAGGACAAGATCGTTCTGGGCTTCCGCAAGGGGAACAAGTTCTACTGGCGGACCGGGTGCGTGCTGGCCGACGGAGTCCCGTCCACCTGCCTCGAAGACGGGTGCTGCGACACCAGCGGTCTGGCCGACCTGATGGTTTACAACGAGACCCCGACCCAAGTTCCGGACGGGATCATCACGAACTTCACCACGGTTCAGGCGTACGAGACCGGAACCCTGCGGGTCTACCAAGACGGCATGCGGCTGCAGAAGGGCACCGACTGGATCGAGATCAACCCGACCACGTACCAGTTCACCACGCCGCCCGCCGTCGGGATGATCATCGTCGTCGACTACATCAAGGACACGGCAGGAGCCACGTTCGCCAACCTTTTCGTCTACAACGAGACGCCGGTTGGTCTGATCGACGGGGTCAACGCGAACTACACGACGGCTTTCGACTACATCGCCAACAAGATCGAGATCTATCTGGACGGCATGCGGATGCAGCGCGGGGTGGACTGGGTGGAAACGGGGTCCGACACCTTCCAGTTCACGACGCCTCCTGCCATCGGCCAGATCCTTCTGGTAGACTACCTGAAGTTGACGCCATAGGAGAGGTGGGGACAGATGCCTAGAAACACGTTCATTCTGGGCCAGCACGACATCAAGGACGCCACGTTCATTGATTCGAAGCTGGACCCGGCTTCACAGCTGTTCGCCCTGCTCAACAAGCGGGTCGAGGACACGTTCGGGATTTTCGCCAAGTCAGTCAACGGCGGCAGCGTCCGTCTGGACACCGAGCTGGCGGCCGAGACGCCGTCGTCGCTTCTTGGCAACACCGGAATCGCCATTGGCCCGGACGTCCCTGAGAGGCACAACATCTTCGAGGCTGGCACCGACAAGGCTTTCGACGGCGGTTCCGCGACCCACGTCTGCGGGGTGCTGACCTACACGGTCTCCCAGCCGGGGTACGCCCTGTCCTGCACGACTGGGCTTCCGACCATCCCGTACGTCGGTTCTTCGGCGGCCATCGCGGCCGGGGACACCCTCCAGATTTATGCCGGGCCCGCCTTGGTTCAGACGGTGACGGTACTGGTCAACGCGATCATCAACGTGTCCAGCGGCACACTCACGGTGGACGTCCCGTTCGTCCCCGCCACAGGCATCTACTCGGGAATCCGTTCGCCCCGCTGGCTCATGGACTTCCAGGTCGCCGAGACCGGCGGAGCCTACTCCTTCGGCGGCGCAACCTTGGTGGACATCAGCCTGCGGAAGCGCCTGCAGCTCCACCAGCACAGCGGAAAATTCCTCGTCCACACTCCTCCCCTCGCAGGAACTCAGGGTGAGGTGGGTGGAGGCAGCGGCACGGACATTCTGGCCCGCACCGAAATCGACCGGATCCGGGCGTGGATCATCGATGCGGGCGGCCTTCCGTCCGGGATTGACAACTGGTGCGTGTGCGTCCACAAGCACCTCGAAGAGATCTTCGTCACGACTGTTCCCGGGATTACGCACCTCAAGCTGACCAGCGTACACCTTCAGGAGACGGAGTACCTGGCTGATCCGGGCTCGGTCGAAGGGACCACGGAGTACGCCGAGATCAACGTGTTCCGCAACGGCATGGAGCAGAAGATCGTCGAGGACTACACTTGGACCTTCCAGAAGGACCTCGTGACGTTCAACCCGCCCTCTCTCATCGGTGAGATCTTCGTGGTCAAGGCCATGGTCAAGTGCCCGGATCTGCTGCCGTTCATCCCGAACTACTTCGGCTTGGGCCCCCTTCCGACCCGGACGCCGAACGTACCGCCGCTTACCCCGGTGTTCGTCGGGCAGTTCGTGGCTGGGGTGCCGCTCCTCTTCGGTTCGCCGGTTGTTGTCGGAACGGTTGTGGATGTCATGGGAATCGTCTCCGACCCGGATTACGTTCCGGGCGGCTGCCTCAGCAGCATCCAGCTGCAGGCCGAGGTGGTCATCTCGCCGCCGGTCTTCACGGGAATCCCGCAGTGGCAGGGCGATCACGTGATCCCGGGCGAGACGGCCACCGTGTCCATCGACACGACCGGCTTTCCGCTGGGGACGTACAACTACCAGATCAGGGCCCGGGACACGAACAACGCCACCAGCGCGTTCGACGTCCCGGTGCTCGGCGCCTTCATCGTGGTGTAGGAGGATAAGTGCCCGCGATCGGCTTCGGAACTTTCCCGTTCTCCCTTGGCCAGTTCGGCATCGCCGACTGGGCGGAGGAGGAGCTTTGGAAGACGATTCCGCTCATCTACCGTGAGCTGGACAAGTCTGACCAGAACGACTTCCTCCGGAAGACGGTCAACGGTTACAAGCCGCCGTTCAACGAGCTGCGCCGGTACGTCGACAAGATCCCCAAGCAGTCCGACCCCCGGGAATGCGACCTCAACATGTTGGACTTTCTGGGGGCCAACTTCTTCGTCAAGCCGGACGATTTCAAGCCGGACCTGTTCCGCAGGTCGGCGATCATCCACATCGTCCAGCAGCTGCTCCTGAAGGGCCAAGATCAGGGCTACAAGGTCTTGGCGGCCACCGAAGGCTACAACATCGACATCGAGCGGTTCAACGAGACGGAGTGCGAATCCGGCATCCTGACGCTGGACCCGCCGGTCTTCATCCCGGACTTCGACGAGACGCCCCCGGACTTCTATGGGTATGAGGTCAACGAGCTGCTGACGGTCGGCGATGGGTTTGCCGGGCCGTTCGCTGGGAACTTCCGGAAGCAGGGCGTGCTGGCCTCGTCGATCACGATCACGACGGTCACCTCCGGGATGACGGTGACGGACGACGGATCCGGAACCTTGGTGGGCAACGTGAACGTGGGCTTCCCCCGGACCGTGGACTACGACTCCGGGGCGTTCCTCTTCACGTTCTCCGGCCCGACGGTGCTCGGGGAGAGGATCCAGGTCACATACACGTGGACCATCCAGACTGATATCGACTGGGAAGATGAGTTCGGGCTGTGGGACCGCCGGGAGACGTTCTTTCCTCCTGCGGCGACCACGGTCCTGACCTTGGTCAACGACAACATCCGGTACGTCCACGTGTTCAAGAACGGGCTACCCCTGCTGCAAGGAGCCTCGCCTGCCGGGCAGTTCGAGTTCGACGGGGTGGACACGGTCACTCTCGCGGTGCCTTCTTTGGCCGGGGATGAGTACCAGGTGCAAATCATCGACGGGTTCAAGCTGCACAACGCCTTGGATCCGAATCCGAGGTGTCGCAGCCACAGCCTGAAGGGTACAATCACCCTCGGGCCGCCCATGGGGTGGATCACCCCGCTGCACATATTCGTGGACCGGCTGCAGAACAAGGTAAAGCCGATCCATGTGACCTTCGAAGAGCTGGTCTACGTCGTCGAGCTGCCGACGATCTATACGCCGACCAGCGTAACCCTGCAGAACGTGAAGACGGCCCTGATGACGGTCGAAGAGGAGCACCTGTTCGACGTCAGCGCGGCCGATATTGAGCCGACGGACACCGGTCTGACCGTGGACCTGGAATAGGGGACGAGATGCCTACGAATGAAGTGCGGGCGGTACTGACCCAGCGCGGGGCCAATGCGCTGGCCCAGATCCAGATGGGGATGATCACGACCACAGGTCTGGCATTCTTCCGGATCGGGGAGGGCGGTTACACGCTGTCCGGATCCACGTACTTCCCCAAGGAGCCGACGAACGTCCAGACGGTGCTGGATTCCGACGATCCGGCCCTGATCCCCGGCATCACGCTTCAGATCGGGCACACGCCCTACGTCTTCCAGAAGTCGTTCACGCCGGACGATTTCGCGGTGGAAACCGTGGTCATCGCCCGGACCGACGCCTTGGTGGACTTCTTGGAGGCCAACAACAACGGCATCGGCGGGGCTCCGCAGTTCTTCGAGATCGGGTTCTACTTGGGCAACAACATCACGACAGTCGAGGTGGCGCAGGGGAACGGCATCCTGACGTCGTTCAGCTTCACGGCTCCGTCCCTGCCGGTGAATCCCGGAACCTTTCTGGTCACGGCCAATCTTCCCGGAGTCCAGCAGGCGGTGGACGACGGCGCCGGGCTTCTCGTCCCCGGAACGCCCGGGTCGTCTGGTACGATCAACTACCAGACCGGGGCCGTGACGGTGAACTTTCTGGCGGCCCCGACCGTCGGGGATCCCATCTTGGTGAGCTACTCGTCCAATCCGCTGTTCATGTACGGGACGTTCCCGGTGGAGATCAAGACGGCCCTCATCCAGATCCTGAAGATTTCGAGGATATCGTACTAAGTGGCCAACTACCTGAACCCGTCCAGAAAGCTTGGGGTGGCCAGGATCCTGTCCACCACCCCTACGACGCCCGTCAGCGGGCCCGTGCTGGGCAGTACGGGTTCTGACGTGTCGCCCAGCGTTTTTGAATTTCAGTTCTGGCCGGAAAGCTTGTCGGACACGAAAGCCGTGGAGTACGCCAAGAAGACGGTTCTGGGCAGCTCGCACCCGCTTTACCAGTTCATCCACGGTGGCGAGCGGTCGCTTCAGTTCACCGCCGTGTTCAGCCGAGACGTGGCTCCGGCTGCTCAGGTGATCAACGATGGCCGTGGGCAGACGTCCACGCCGACGGTACAGATCGACAAGAACAACGTGGACATCAACGCGGCCGTTTGGGCTCTTCGCAGGTTCCTGTATCCCAGCTACGGCACCAGCGACCTGAAAGCTTTTCCGCCCGAGGTGCTCAAGCTCCAGATGGACAACACGGCGATTGGCGGGTACACGCCCAATGGCGCGATCGACATCATGAACTGTATAATGCAGACCTGTAATGTGACCTACCATGCGTGGTTTCCTAGCGGGGTGCCGCGCTACGCGACGGTGGATCTGGAGTTTCTTGAGACGATCCAGTCTGCGGAGCCTGCGGATCTCAGGTACGTCGATAGGCTGTCGTTCTCCGAGGCTTGGAGCAAGTACACTCAGAGGCAAGGCGCCCTCGCCAAGACGCCCATCCCGCAGAAGAACGGATAACGGAGGAGAGAGTGGCAACTCGTGCAACGGCTGTCCTGCCCGCATCTGACGCGAAGATGCAGTTCCAGACCCCGTTCGTGACGACGGAGCTGAACCGCAAGAGCATCGGCATCGTCCCGGCGGGCATCTATCGCGGCTTCAACGTGACGGCGTTCGGATTCAACGTCACGGTGGCCGCCGACCCCGGGACCGGGGACTCCGTGGCCGCCTGCCGGACGATCAATGCCTCGCTGGTGGAGAACCAGTACAACGTCACGGTCCGCCACGAGGGGAGCATTGTCATCGACTACTCCGGGGTGACCGTCTCCCCGACCGTCCTCGTGCTGGAGGCGCGGTACGACCTGACCTCCCCGACGCCGGTGGAGGGGCTCACGGAAGTCCGGATCAAGGCGGTGGATCCCGGGGACGTGATGCCGTACCACGTGGTGCTGGCCGAGGTAACCGGATCTCCCGGACCTCCCATCGTGAATCTGTCTCCGGCGGACGTGACCGGCGGCCCGCTGGTGGTTCCAAACCAGCTCAGCCCGCTCGGCTCGTCCGGTTCGATTGCCACGCTACAGAAGACCGACGGCAACGCTTCTACTGGTTCGGCCGTGTTCGTGCCCATTCCCGGAACAGTGATCGCCTTCACCCAGATCGCCACTGGGCCTGCTCTCTTTTGGGTAAGCTGTACTCTCCTACCTATTGCTATCGTCAACACGCTCCTCGGCATCAGAATTGACGGTGCCACGGATCTGCCCCTTCACGGCACTAACATACACACGTTCGCTGGCGGCGTGGCCGTGTTTGAGTACGGAACTGCCGGTATGACCTTCCAAGCCGCGCTCCCCGCCGGGCCTCATACAGCCGAGGTAGTTTTCGCCAGAAATGACGCGTTCGGAGCTGGCGTTCAAGCCAACCCTAGTCGGCCTTTTAACTTCTCGATTCTCCACACGTAGGGGCGATATGAAGCAAGTTCAGGTCGATGGTAAGCTGATCTACGATCCGGTCAGCTTGCAGGCGGTTCTGGTGAACGCCTCGTTTGCGGTTACTGGGGTGACGGCGCAGATGGGAGCTACTCCGTTCGTGATCGTCTACATGGATGACTCCGAGACTAAGGATCCTAGGCCCATCGTGCTCAGCTACACCGATCCCCCCATTCTGACGGCCGTGGCTGGTCCCGTGGTACCCCCGGACGGGGTGCCCAAGGTTTCGGTGATGATCCAGAAGAAGAACCACGCCGGGCAACCGGTGCCGGGAAACGAGCAGCTGCAGGTCATCCCGTCGCAGATGATCGGGATCTCGCCGATGCCGGTTGTCCTGAGCAACGGGGCAGCCACGATTCAGGTTGGACCGTCGACGATGCCGGGGTCGGTCACGCTTCGGATCCAAGACGTCGGCAAGGTCATGAGCCCGGCAATGGTCACGGTCAGCTTCGGATAGGAGTAGCGGGGGACAAGAATGGCGACTTTCATCACGAATCCGCTCCCGGCATCGGATGCCAAGATCCGGTTCATGGAGCCTTACGTGTCCAACGGCCTGAACCGCCGGACGGTCGGCATCGTCCCGGAAGGGATCTACCGGGGCTTCGACGTCTCGGCCGTCGGCACGATTGTCACGGTTGCGGCGGACATCACGACCATGGACTCCGTGGCGGTCTGCGAGACCCTCGACGAGGCGCTGGTGCCGAACCAGTTCCAGTTGACGGTGCGCCACGAAGGCGACTTCGTTCTGGACTTCACCCCGCTGGGCCCGGCCGACTATCCCAACGCCATCGTTCTGGAGACGGTCTACGACCTGACCGGCACCTCCCCGCTGACCGGGGTGACCACCGTGACCGTCAAGGTTCTGGATCTGGTCGACGTCCTGCCGGAGCACGTGGTCCTGTGCCAGACGACCAAGGTCGGGCCCAACGTGATCATCAGTAACCTGACCCGCGAGGATCTGGGGGGCCCGTTGGTGACCCCGAACCAGCTCTCGCTGGGAGGAACCCAGTACACTGAGGTGGAAGACACGGCGTCTGGCACGTTCGTACTTACTTTCGGTCCTGCGTTTCCGGCTTTCGCAATAATCCCCTCTCCCGTTGGAGCTTTCGTGCAGGGCGGGACAGTTCCGTCAGACGTGCTGGTCAATGTTTCCGGCACCTCTATTTTCGGCGCCGCATTCCATGACGGGTCAGTCTTGGGGGTAAGCTTGGATGCCGGGCCGATTCGAGTGGCTAGTTCGACTACAAATACCGGGCTGGGCGACGGCCGTGGCGTTGTGCTCAGCGGTGTTCTCAAGTTTGCAGCGGTTCCTCCTGGTCCGCACACGATCAACGTACACCTGAGCATTGGCTACGGCTTGATATCGGCGCGTGTTCTTCGACAGTTGGAAGCTCCGTTGCGGATCACGATCTCCCACAAGTAGAGGGTGCTATGCGCAAGACTATGGTCAGCGGGCGCCTTATTGAGGATCTTATTGGCCTGCGGACAGCTTTGCTGGCGCAGGGATTCCAAGTCGGGTACATCATCTCGGACAACAACGGCGGTCAGCCGTACGTTTGCGTCTGCATGGCCGACGAGGATCTGAAGGATCCTACGGCTGCGGTGCAGGCGTTCACGGACAGCCAGCCGCAGGGCAGCGCGGCAACCCTCACGGCCCCGGACGGATCCAAGTGGATGGTCCGGGTTGGCAACGACGGAAGCCTTACGACCTCCAAACTGACCTGAGACTAACGTGCAGCAGCACAGGATCCTATTGCCGCCCGGCATCGGCGACATCCATTGGGTGCTGCTCAAGCTTAGGGATTGGCTGCGCAAGCGCGGAGCAGACACGGCCAAGGCGTATGTTCTGGAGTTTGACCGACGTCCCAGATCGATCGAATTCCTTCAGCGGATCCCGTTTCTGAAGGTTGGCGGGTATGAAGTTGCCAATCCGAAGACTCTCGGGCCGGAATTTGACGCCTCGTACCACCACGGAACCGTCGACGTTTCGCCAAGGTACCGGGGCTACGACGCATATTTCTGCTTCAACGGCTCTCTTCTGAACGGGAAGAGCATGGCGGAGATTCTCCCGGACTGTGCAGGGGAGTGGGATTATCCGATCTTGGAGCTTGACGGCGACAGGCGCTTCGGGGAAGACTTTGCCAAACAGCACGGCAAGTACATCCTGCTATTCTTCAGTTTGTTCGGGGCTTTCGGACACTGGGCAAAGCACATGCCGATGGAGCGACTCCGTAGGCTGCTGAAGCTTCTGGCCGAGGAATTTCCGGGGCACCGGCTTGTTTTGACGGGCTCTCCATGGGATCTACAGATCAGTCGTGATTTGGACGGCATGGTCGTGAACATGATCGGTCGGACGTTGCTTGGGCAGTTCTTGTCCTTGATTCGCGGGGCGTCGGCTTTCGTCGGGTATCCCGGCGGGAACACGATCATCTCGTCTCACCTCAGAACGCCGACGCTTATGATTTGGGGCGACTTCTACAAGCACCCAAAATTCCGGACTAACTGGGTGCGTCCGTCTGATGTCGACAAAGCTTACGGGACACTTGAAGTCGAGACGATGACGGATGGCGATGTCGTCAAGAGTCTGGCAGCGCGGATGAGGTGGGACAAACGTGGATAGCAAAAGGCTGGTCTGGAATCCTGCTCTTGGGATCGGTTTTTATCCGGTCCACATAAACGGCCAGTACGACCAAGCTTACTGGGACAAGTATGTCACGTATAGCAAGACTCCGCTCGGGGCAGCTTTGAACCAGGCCAGGCTGGATTTGGCGAGACGCTTCTGCCCGACGGAACAGGTGGTGGACCTGGGGATCGGTTGCGGGCATTTCGTCGAGGCTCGCGGGGAAAACACATTCGGCTACGACGTGAACGAAGCCGGGATCAGATGGCTGTTGGACCGGAAGCGGTGGTGGGATCCGTGGTCCAAAGATCCTGAGAATCTTACTTGCTGGGACAGCTTGGAGCATCTCGCCAGACCGGCGGAGCTGGTGTCTCGGATCAAGCGCAGGCTGCTCGTGTCCCTCCCGATCTTCAGGGATGAGGCCCATGTCCTGTCCTCCAAGCACTTCCGCCCTGACGAGCACTACTGGTATTGGACCAGGGACGGCTTTGTCCGATGGATGGGCGTCTTGGGCTTCAAGCTCCAGCTGGAAAATACGATGGAGACCGACCTGGGTCGCGAGGATATTGGCACCTTCGTTTTCTCTAGGGAGGGTGCGTGAAGCTCGCGATTGTGACGGCGGTGTTCGGTGACGGTCACAGGAAATTGGCGGAGCTGACGCTTCCCACGATTCGACGCTACGCCGAGTTTCTAGGCGCGGAGCTTGTAGTTCTGGATGAGGCGCTGAAGTGGGGGCATCCACACTGGGAGAAATTTCAGATTGCGGACATCATCACGCGCGTTGATCGCGTTGCGTGGATCGACATCGACGCCATAATCAACCCAAAGGCGGAGTCGATCTTCGATTTCGTACCGGCAGGCCATTTCGGTGCGCTGTACGACATTCCGTTTTATCGAATGGACTACCACGGACACATCGCGCTGACGGCCGAGCTTCTTGGTTACGATCTGACCAAGTGGGACTGGAACTATTCGAACATGGGCATTTTCGTGTGCGATGCGTCGCACAGCGCCCTGTTCGACAGGCCGAGGACGCTGGTAAAAGGTGGCCTTCCGGAGCAGACCTACTTGAGCATGCGCCGGTCGGAGTTGGGGATTCCTTTTTTCGATATCGGCCCAAGATTCAACCAAATACGGGTGCATCTGTGCCCGCCTACTGCCGCGCAGCTTAGGGCGGACATCGTCCATTATGCCGGGTGGCTCGGAAGACGGGATACTCCTGATTCAGTTGTTACGACGTTCGCACAAATCAAAGACGACTTGGCGGCGTGGGATGTGCAATGATAATCTGGCTGACCGGGCTGCCGTCTGCCGGGAAAACGACGCTGGCACAGGCGCTCTGTCTTCAACTGGCAACCAGGCATCTTCGGGCCTCCTTGCTTGATGCGGACACGTGCCGGAGGACCATGTGGCCAGAACTTGGGTTCTCCGAGCATGATCGAGAGGAGAACGTCCGTCGCATGGGCGATCTCGCCCTGATGACGCAGAAAGCGAAAACAATAGCTGTGGTGGCTTGCATCGCACCTCGGAGAGCGTGGCGCGACAGGATTCGAAGGAAGACGCGGACGTTCATTGAGGTGTTCGTGGACTGTCCGCTGGAGGTGTGCAAGCGCCGGGATGTGAAAGGCCTTTACGCGCGGGCTGGGTTGGGCAAGCTGTCTGGGCTTACTGGGGTCGACTCTCCATACGAACCGCCGACTAACCCGGAGGTGGTGGTGAAGACCGACATCTCGTCAATCTCCGAATGTTTGGGTAAGATCATGTCGTACGTTCAGGCTCGCCGAAATGACCGTAACCTTTGAAACCCACCAGAAGAAGGACCGGCTGCGGAGACGCGGCGGGGCCGTGGTGGACCGGTTCGTTTGGGCCCATGGGGATTTCAACTACGGGAACTCCATGTCCCACGTGAGCCGGGAGACGGTTCGTTGGCTGTCCAAGATCGGAGCGCCAGTTGGCGCGTGGTCGTGGGATGGCCCGATGGAGCCGTCCAAGGACCTGCCGGTAGCCTTGCAGGAGGACCTGAAGAAGTCGGCCGTTGTGGTGATGGACCGGGTCAAGGTCCCGCTGGCTGTCTGGGACATGCTGAAGGTGGAAGCTCCTTTCATCGCGGCCTACTACATGTGCGAGGGGACGCGGGTCAAGGACGGCGATCTGGCAAGGTTGGAGCGGTACGACGCCGTCTTCACGCCGACCCAGTTCTGCTATAGGGCCTTGATCGAATCCGGCCTGAAGACTCCGGTATTTGTCTGGGGGCACGGCTTCGACCACGAAGTATTCCCGTACGTGGAACCCAAGCCGGACCGGCCTTTCACGTTCCTGTGGTATGGAGACGAGAACCGCCGGAAAGGTTACGACCTGTTCCTGAAGGCGTTCGTGGAGCTGAACCTTCCGAATACCCGGGCGTGGGTGCGCAGCCCTGGATCCGGCTTCCTGTCCAAACTGACGGGCTACTACCGAAGCAACAAGAACATCGTCTTCGACACGCGGGTTACTCCGCCGGAGCAGCTCAAGGAGATGATGGCCGAGGCCGACGTTTTTGTGGGCCCTCATAGAGGTGAGGGGTTCGGACTTGGGGGCTTGGAGGCCATGGCCTGCGGCCGCCCGGCGATCATGACCCGGTGGTCCGGGCCGCTGGACTACGGCGGCGGGGACGACATGACCTACTGGGTGGGCACGGACGGCTATGAACCGGCCCAGTTCGACGTGGGGGTCCAAGCCAAGCCGGATTACCACAAGCTTCTGAAGCAGATGGCCTCCGCCGCGTTGAACGCGGAAGAGGTTCGCAGGCGCGGCATACTGGCGAGCAGGCACGTCCATTCGCATTGGAGGTGGGAACAGAAGGTGGCTGAGATCTTGCCGATCCTCCGCCAGCTGATTCCGCAGTGCAAGCTGTGATCGTAAGCCACAGTCGCAGGTTTGTTTTCATCCATATCGGGAAAGCCGGTGGGGATTCGATCGTCTACGGTCTCCGACGCTACTTGAATCCATCGAAGGACGTTGTTGTTCAGAACATCGGCCTGAATCCGAACTTCCACAAGCACACCAGGTCGTTGGAAGCCGTCGTCGGATTTCAAGAGCTTGGCTGGAACTGGAACAAGTACCTGTCTTTCATGGTGATTCGCAACCCGTTCGAACTGCTGCATAGCGACTACTGGTACCATCGCTATATCGGAGAAGGCTTGAAAGAGCCTCCGAAACTTGGGTGCGAGAACTACGACTGGTTTTTGAAGTGCTGGGATACCGCCAAGTCTGTTTCGTTCGAGGAGTACTGCCAGCTCTGGTACGGCCATTGGGACCGCAGTTTCGTGGAGCAGTACGGCTACGATCGTCTGGGAAAGCGCCTCATCAGCAGGATTTGCCGAATGGAACGCTTGGACGAGGATTTCAAACAAGTCTGCTCGCAGGTAGGGCTTCCGGAGATTAAGCTGGAGAGGGTGAACGCGACACAGCACGTCAACGCGAAGGGGCGGCCGCCGCTTCAGGCGGACTACACCCCCAAGCTTATTGCGCTGGTGGAACGGATCTTCACGAAAGACTTGGACACGTTCGGGTACACGCTGGAGAACGCCAGATGACGATCATCAACGGCACCCAGATGGGGGATCCCTGCGAGGCTCCCTTCATCTCCTTGCAGGCGATCCTGGTCCAGCTGGACTTCCTGATCAACCGTGGCGCCCAAGGTTTGGTGGACGCCCCGGACGTCCTGACCGCGCAGGCATGGAAAGGCATCGTCCAGGTCCTGATCCAGGAAGGCCCAGACTACCCGCAGTTCAAGAAGGAGCCGTTCATCAGCCGGGTCACCGACGTCTTCAAGTCGATCAACACCCCGGGACTCCAGAGAATCGCCGGGCAGCTGCAGGTCTACCTGTACAGGCACGGGCTGGTCTACGGAAAGAAGCCGGGAGCCCAGTCGTCGATGTAGGCCTTGAACCTTGGCAATCACGGGGCTATACTTGTCGGAGCTGGCAGTCGGAGGGAGGCGGACGAGTGGGAACCAGAATCAGGGCTTTCCAGATCGACCCTTCTGTCTTCTCCCTCGTCACGGTCACCTACCAGCAGGAGGCCGGGTCAAATCTGGCCATCGGCCGGGTTGTGAGGATGACCGGCGACGGAATCGTTGACCTGGCCAGCAACACCAGCGAAACTAACGCGGGAGTCATGGGGATCACGGCGGCGGCCATCCCGGTGGCGACGCAGGGCTCGATTCAGTTCGCAGGCCTCTTGGACGTGGAGATGGAGTTGGGGCTGACGCTGTTGTTCGGAGACATCGTGTACGTCGGAACGTCCGGCATGGGCACCGATGTGCAGACGTTGACCTCCACGCAGGCCAACTGCCGGATCGGCCGGATCTCGGACAGTGCTGCGTACAACCCCGGCGGCCCGTCGCCCCAGTACGCCAAGATTGCGGTCAACATCGACTACCCGATCGTGAACCCTTAACTGTATACTGTGCATTTGCAAGCTTAGGAAAATAAGGCGAAGAGGAGGAAGCAGGCATGGCAACGAGAACAGCGCTTTTCCTGGACACCACTACCGGGTCGCTGAAGGGCATCAGCTCGACGGCTGACCAGGCCTTGGTGGCCGGGATTCGGTCCGGAGCCGCCACCAACCTGACGCTGGATCGCGCGGGCGCGGCTGGAACCACGGTGACCATCGGCGCGGCCGACGTCACGTACGGTTCTTCGCTGGCGGCCCTGAACGTCGGCTCCACGACCTTCGCCTTGGCCAACACCACGGCCACGACCGTCAACCTCGGCGGTGCTGCGACCACGATCAACGCCGGAGCTGCCGCTTCGACCTTTGCGACCGGCTTCAACGCGGTCACCAGCTCCCAGGCCTCGGTGGCCCTGTTCAACACGACCGCCACCACGGTGAACTTCGCTGGCGCAGCCGCCACGGCCCTGAACATGGGCAACTCGGGCGGCACGACGACGATCAACGGCAGCACGGTGGTCAGTGGAACCTTGGCCGCCAACGGGGCGACCATCACGACGGACGACGCCACGTTCGCCCTGCTGAACACGACGGCGACCACGATCAACTTCGGCGGAGCCGCGACGTCGATCAACATGGGCGTCGGCGGCGGTCTCACGACGGTCACTGGCAACGCCAGGGTGACCGGGAACCTGACGGTGGTAGGGACGACGTTCACGACGGAGTCTGAAACCGTCCTGATCAACGACAACCACCTGTACCTGAACAACGCGTACACCACGGCCGCAGCCCAGACGGGCGGCCTCGTGGTGAACTACCTGCCCACGGCCACGGCCACCACGGTGGCGGCGGGCGGCTTCGCGACCACGTCGACGATCGCCACGACGGGCGCAGCAACCTTCGCGGCTGGCGACATCTTCCAGGTCAGCGGTGCGACGAATCCCGAGAACAACGGCATCTACGAGGTCCTGACGCACGCGGCGAACGTCCTGACGATCGACACGTCGCCGACCGAGGATTTCCTCCAGAACGTCTTCGTGGTCAGCGTAGGCGCGGTCGGCGCTCTGACCAAGGTCAACGTCTCCGTCATGCGCTCCGGCACGGACGGTCTCTGGGAGGTTGCGGCTGGTGCTACCACGCCGTTCACGTTCTCGGATCTCGCCACCGGAGCGGCCTCTGGCTGGACCGACGACGGAGCCACGGTTCGTCTGACGACCTCCACGGACGAGGTGGCCATCGGAACAGCCACCGCACTCGGTAAGTTCACAGTTCAGGGCGACACCGCCGCCCAGATCAGCCAAGTCATCAGGATGGCCGCCGCTCAAACGGCTGATGCCTTCTTGATGGAGAACAGTTCCGGGACGGACCTGCTCAGGATTGATGCGAGCGGAAACTTCCTCCCCGGGCAGGACGACAACGTAACTGTCGGTTCGGCGAGTCTGCGATTTTCGTCGGTGTTTGCGCAGGCCCATAGTGCGCTTGCCGCAGTCAGCGATGCGAATCCGATTGTAAGCCTGCGACGCGATACGGGCGGTAACGGTCAGGTCGCCTTCGGGCCTGGCGGCGGGACCGCCGTCGATACTGGCCTGGTTCGAAAGGGCGTAGGTCTGCTGGCCCCCAGCAACGGCCCCAACAACGGCGCCGGACACTTTGTCCCGCACAGCGACAACAGCTCGAACCTCGGAACGACGGCCCTCCGCTTCGGAGAGGTCATCGGCAATCAGCACGATGTTTACGGCACCGCATCCGACGCAAATCCGGTTATCTCTGTAAGAGGGTCCGGAACGACCGGGAGGGTTTCCTTCGGGCCTGGCGGCGCCACCGCCCTTGACACGTCGATGCGCAGGACCGGCGTCCGGGTTCTTTCCTTCGGTGACGCTGGCGACACCACGGGCGCAACGCTGCTTCCCACCGGGGATACGAACGGGGCCGTCGGAACAAGCGGGACGCGTTGGGGTGACGGGCAGTTCGTCACGTTCACCATCGGCACGCTTACCATCGGAACATCGGTTTCTGGCCCGCTGGATATTTTGACGGAACGTGCGTCGGATCCGGGCGCGACGGCCAACACCGGCAAGCTGTACACCAAGGACGTCTCGACCATCACCGAGCTGTTCTACCAAGATTCCGCCGGGACCGTCACACAGCTCACGGCAGGCGGGGTGGTCAGCGGTGCATGGACCGATGACGGTGCCGTGGTCCGTCTGACGACGGCCACCGACAATGTCGGCATCGGCACGGTGACCCCCGGCGCGAACAAAGTCAACATCACCAACGACACGGTCGGTGACCGGAACCTGCTCTTGGTCGAGGTCGCTGCCCAGACGGCAGCCCCCTTCCGGATCGAGACCTCGGGAGCCACGCTGGAGTTCCAGGTCGCGGTCGGTGGCGACACCACCACGGCCGGAGATCTGGCCGTCAACGGCGGCGACATCACTACGTCGGCTGCGACGGCGACCCTGTTCAACGCCACCGCGACGACCTTGAGCGTCGGCGGAGCTGCGACCGCCCTCAGCATGGGTGCGGCGACGGGCACGTTGACGATCGGGAATCCGACGATCACGGGCACGAATGCTACGACGCTCAATCTGAACGGTGCGAGCCCCTCGATCGCCACCACGTCGGCGGCGACGGCCAGCGTGTTCAACACGAACGCCACGACCCTCAACATCGGCGGTGCGGCGACGACCGTCAATATGGGCGCCGCTGCTTCGACCCTTGCAACCGCCTTCAACACCATCACCAGTTCGGCGGCCACGGTCGCGCTCTTCAACACGGGCACGACTGCCATCAACATCGGCGGTGCCGCCACGACGACCTTCGGTGGCGCGGTGGTGATGAATGGCAACATTACGCTGGGCAATGCGGACACGGACGACATCACGGTCGGGGGCGAGTTTGTATCTGGCCTGGTCCCGAACGTCACCAACACCGTCAGCCTCGGCAGCTCCACCAAGCGGTGGGCCAACCTGTTCGTCACCAACCTCGACTCGCTGTCCGTCGGAACGACATACGTCGCGGCATCCACCATCACGGCCGCCCGGGTCGTGTACAAGAACGCCACGGCGAGCGAAGTCGCTCACGCGGATGCTACGAGCATCACTTCCGGGTCCAACAAGATCGTCGGCGTGGCCCGTGCGGGCGCCGCTGCGACGGCCGACGTCACGGTGGACTACGCTGGCGTGGTGACCATGGATGCCGCGACTGGCATCACCATCACGGCCGGTGACTTGGTGTACTTGTCCACCGCAGCTGGTACGGGCGAAGTCACCAACGTGGCCCCGTCCGCTTCTGGAGAGGTGATCGTGGTAGTCGGCGTCGCGAAGACGACCTCCGCCTCGGGCGGCACGTTCCTCGCCCAGCTGGCTCCGCGCACCCCGTTCGAGATCCCGTAAACTGAACTGACCGGAGGGTGGTCTCGGATGGGCCGGGGCCACCCTCCGGCGGAATAAAACGAGAGGGTGTCATATGAGCGACAACAAAACCGGCGGAGTCATGGAGAAGCAGTCGATGCTGACCAGCATCCCCGGCGGGAAGTCGGACGACGACGTCAAGGCCCCCCGGATCCTGAGCGAAGCCGAGTCGTACCGGGTCGAGATCACGAACCTTGTCCAGCAGGTCATGAACCTGAAGCAGGAGCTGCTGAACGGCCAGAAGAAGATCCTGGCGGTCCAAGAAGAGAATCTGAAGTTGCAGAAGGAAGCCCAGGCCAAGGACACCGAAAAACTGCTCACGGACCTCGGCCTGTCCGGCTCCGTCAACCTCACCAAGAACGACGACGGCCGTTACGTCGTCAACACCGGCAAGTAGGAGCAGACTGGAGCTGAGCGGTGGCCAATAGGACAGTCGTCTTTCTTGACACGACCGGTGCGGATAAAGGCGTCAGCTCAACGGCTGATGCTATCCTCTGCGCCGGACTGGTTAGGGGAGCTGCCGGTACGATTACCATCAACGCCGGTGGTGCAGGTACCGTTGCACTGACGGGCGCCTTTTCGATCGGCGGCACCACTCTTTTCGACTCTTCCAGGAATGCGGTAGTCGCCTTGAACCCGACCCCGTCTGGAACTCTCGGTCTGGGAACCAGCGGGCAGAGGTGGGGGACTGTCGTTGCGAATCGGTATGAGACGAATGACGGCGCCGACACCAGAATTCGTCTGACCAGCGCCTCGGAGATCATCTTCGGCGCCGGTGGCGCGCTGGACGTCACTTTGTCCAGGGGAACGGCAGACCTTCTGGAACTCGCTTCCGGAGACAGCTTCAATATCGTCTCCGGAAACCTGCAGGCTGGGGGCCTCTCGATTGTGACGCCTACTGGCAGGGTGGTCACATTCTCGTCGTCGACCTTGCCGGGTCTGAAAGTTGGGTCCTTTGCAGGTGATCCGTCCACGCTTGTTGACGGGGATGTTTGGTACAACTCTTCGACCACTAAGTTCAGAGCCCGCGAGAACGGGGCTTCCGTCGACATGATCTCGGCTGGCACCGCGTCTGGCTGGACGGACGATGGGGCTGTTGTCCGGCTCACGACATCAACCGACAACGTCACGATTGGGTCGGCCACGGCGGGCGGCAAGCTGTTCATCGACGGTGACACCGACGAGATTCAGCTTCAGGTTCAGGGGAATGCGACGCAGACCAACGACCTGTTCGTCGTGGAGAACTCCGCCGGGACCGACATCTTCTCGGTCAGCCTGACCGGCGCGACGGTCACCGGCAAGCTGACGGTCACCGGCAGTATCGACCCGACGGACATCGTTCTGTCCGGCGGCGGCACGGCGCACTTCATGGCCTTCGGCGACGGTACTACGGCCGCCGTCTCGGCTGCGGGCACTGGGCGTATCACGTACAACGACTCGGTCAAGGGCTTCCAGTTCAGCTCAGACGCGGGTGTGTATCAAATGATGCCCAGATCTTTGGGTCTTGTTGTGGCGACGGCAATGGGTTTCAATCTTCCGTAAGGAGAATCTTCGATGGCCGGGAATGCGAATCCGATCTACAGTGCCCAGGGCGAGGTCGCCAACAACGGCACCACGGGCATGAACCAGCTCGTCACCGCCGCAGCGAACGACTTTACCGGCGCTGGCGCCAACAACTCCTTGATCTTCACGGCCGACGCGACCAACGGAAGCTACGTCGAGCGCATCCGCCTGAAGGCGGGCGGCACGAACGTCGCCTCCGTGATGCGTCTTTTCCTCAACAACGGTGCGACGAACGCGACCGCCACGAACAACACGTTCCATGGCGAAATCAGCTTGCCCGCGACCACGGCGATTGCCACGACCGCCACGGTCGAGATCGACTACCCGCTGGGCTTCGCGCTGCCGCCCGGCTTCCGCATCTACATGGGTCTGGGCACTGCGGTTGCCGCTGGTTGGGTGGCCACTCCGATCGCGGGTAACTATTAAGCCATGACGTACATACTGGTCCGGTTCGACACGAACGTGCTCGCCTACCAAGAAATAGACGGCGGGCAGGTCCAGAGGTACCTGGACGAGAACGGGGCGCTCCTGTTCGTGGAGCCTCCCGTCGGTGTTGGCTGCGAGGTAGAGGACGCTGATCCGGAAAGTCTTGGCTGGATGGTCTGATGCTCGACTTGCTCGGTGTGCCTTCGTCGCTCAACGGTAATGTGCAGATCTTCAGCACCCCCACGCTCTTCCAGACCAGCGCCCAGTGGAATACATGGCAGAAACCGCGCGGCATTTCGATGGTCTTCATTATCTGCATGGGCGGCGGCGGGGGCGGAGGCAGCGGCTTTACCGGAATTGCTGGTAGTGCTCGCGGCGGTGGTGGTGGTGGCGCGTCAAGCGGAGCCCAACGTATCCTTATGCCAGCCGTTCTTTTGCCTAGCACGCTGTTTATCCAAATCGGCGTTGGCGGCATCGGCGGCGTGGGCGCATCTTTGGCCGTTTCCGGGTTGACTTCGCGTATTGCAGTTGCGCCGAATATAGTGGCTATGAACCAGCTGGTCGTGTCTGCCGGTACTGCGGCTATAGCTGGCGGCAACGGCTCCGGCACGCTGGGCGGCACCGGCGGCACCGCAGCTACGGTACCTGTGATAGGTTCTATGCCGCTTGCCGGGCTTGGCCTGTTCGTTCTGCAGGCCGGTCAGATCGGGGTAGTTGGAGGCGCGGCGGCGGGGGCTGCCGGAACCTCGGTCGCCTCTCCTGCTAGCGGCGTGCTTGCCTCGTCTGGTGCCGGTGGTGCTGGAACCACTGCGGCAGATTTTGCTGGCGGCAACGTGAATTTTGGAGGGGGCGGCCTCCTTGCCAGGCAGATGCCTGCTGCACCTGCGGCCGGGTCGAATAACGGTTCAGGAGGCCTTCAAATCTGGAAACCGTTCTTCTCGATTGGGGGTTGCGGAGGATCGTCGTCAAACGCCGGTGTCGGCGGCAATGGAGGTAATGGGGCTTTCGGTGCCGGTGGTGGCGGGGGTGGTGGTGGAACGACCGGCGGTAACGGCGGCCGTGGTGGCGACGGCATCGTGATTATGATTTCGTGGTAGCGGCATGCTAGATACGCTGGGCCTACCGTCAAAGTACAAGGCGAACGTACAGATTTTCAAGACCGTGCGGAATGGCGCCGGTGTAAACGATCAATGGGATACCTGGCGTAGACCGCGCGGCGTTTCGATGATTAGCATTTTGGCTATCGCCGGAGGCGGTGGTGGCGGTGGCGGATTCACCGGCATTGCCGGATCGAATCGCGGTGGCGGCGGAGGGGGCGGTACGGGCGGATCGGTACGATTCTTGGGCCCTGCCGCTCTTTTGCCTGATCTTTTGTTCCTCCAAGTCGGTGCTGGCGCCGCTGGCGGCGCGGCTGGTACTGCAGGCAGCGGCAGCGTGTTCAGTACGGTAGTTTGCCTGAGCCCCACGGTGTCAGACCAGAACACCATAATTTTTACTAATACGGGCGGCTCAGGCGGTGCAGGTACGGTTGCAGTAGGCGGCGCGGCCGGAACCGGAGCGACTGTTTCAAATGCCACTAATATGCACATTTCGGTCCTTGGATTTATGACGGCTCTGGCCGGACAGGCTGGCATAATCGGCGGCGCTCCCGGTGTCGCCGGTGGCCTGGTCGCAATCCCCCAAACAGGAATCCTCTGCCAAGGCGGTGCTGGCGGGGCTGGCGTAGCAGCTGCCGACCTTGCCGGAGGAGGTGTGACCCTCATTACGGATTCGTTGATTTCACAGCAGCGTCCGGCTACGCCTACGGCAGGAACCGCCGGGCATGGTTCTGGAGGCACGCAGCTTTGGAAACCGTTCTTCTCTTTCGGTGGCTCAGGCGGCTCCAGTTCCAACGCAGCGACCGGTGCTAACGGCGGCAATGGCGGTTTCGGTTCCGGGGGTGGCGGGGGTGGCGGCGGAACGACCGGGGGTCGTGGTGGCAACGGCGGCGACGGAATTCTCATCATATCGTCATGGTGATGCCGCATGCTTGATATACCGAAAATATCCTCGACTAAGTCAAACGTCTGGATGAGCAGCTCCTTCGCTACGGTCGCGAACTCCGGGCAGTGGGAGACGTGGCGCAAGCCCAGCGGCACCTCCATGATATTCATTATGTGCATTGGGGGTGGTTCTGGTGGTGGTGGCGGATTCACCGGCATTGCCGCATCGAATCGCGGTGGCGGGGCGGGTGGGTACGGATCTTGTAACTCACGGCTTATGTGCCCCTCCTACCTGCTCCCGGACGTGCTTTACATTCGGACAGGGGCTGGAGGTGCTGGCGGAGCTGCCGGTGTCGCCGGGGCCACCGGCATAAACTCGTTCGTTTCCGTGATGCCGTTTCCGCTCACACCCGTCGCTATGAACGTCATTTTGGCCGCGAACGCCACCGAGCCGGGTGGTGGAGGTGCTGGAACTGTAGCGGCGGGTGGCGCGCTTGGGGGTGTCGCTACGGCATCTTCTACATCCAACTCAGTTCTCATGTCGCTCGGAACTTTTGATGTTGGCGTGTCGGGCACGGGCTCGTCGGCCACCGCTGGCGGAGCGCCTGGTGTCGCCGGTGGCGCCACGATAATTGCGGCTAGCAGCGTGGTTACTATGGGCGGTTCCGGCGGTGCCGGTGTAACCGCAGCTGATTTGGCGGGCGGAGGTGTGACCGCTATCGCAAGTGCGTGGTTGAATGAACAGCGCCCGGCTACGCCTGCCGCCGGAACCGCAGGCCATGGTTCTGGAGGTCCGCAGGTCTGGAAACCGTTCTTCTCTTTCGGCGGTCTCGGTGGCTCCAGCTCAAACGCGGCCGCCGGTGCCAACGGCGGTAACGGTGCCAGAGGTTCTGGGGGAGGTGGGGGCGGCGGTGGGACCACCGGCGGCCGTGGTGGAGACGGCGGCAACGGAATCGTCATCATCATCTCGTCGTAACTGCGGAATAGGAAGCTGCGTATGGCTGATCTCAAGAAGGTCCTGATGGCTGTTCCGACGCGCGGGATGGTGCCGATGGAGTGGGCGATGGCTCTGCGCCACCTGCTCATTCCGCAGGGCGTTTCCGTCGAGATCAAAGGGCTGGCTGGGTACCCGATCGACGATATGCGCAACGAGTTCGTCAGCATGTTCCTCAAAGGCAACTACGACTACCTGTTCATGAACGACGACGACACGCTGCTTCCGCCGCTGGCTCTGGACCGGCTGCTTGCCCGGGATCTGGACGTGGTCTCCGGCCTGTACTTCCGGCGTATGCTCCCGATTGAACCCGTGGCGTTCGTAGACGACCCGACGGCCGGGGATACAGGGATCGGGTGCATCAAGACGTACGGCATAGGCCTCATGCCGGTCGACTACGTGGGCGCCGGGTGCCTGATGATCTCCCGGAAGGTGCTGGAGACCGTGGAGTACCCGTGGTTCTTCTGGGCGCGGAACGATCCCAGGGTTCCGAAGAAGGACCAGATCAGCGAGGACCTGTACTTCTGCAAGAAGGTTCGGGAGGCGGGATTCCAGATACATCTGGACGCCTCGATCCGATGCCTGCACGTGGGCATGGGGAAGGGTCAGGTGGGAGGTACTTTCGTCCCGTCGGACAGCAAATCGGACCCCAATGCGTTTGGTGTGGGAAAGCTTGAGGATCTACCGGTGGAGAAGGTGGGGTCCTAAAGGGGGCCTTGGCGGGGGTTGCACCCGGCTGGCTGACCGGGTACAATCCCAACTGCACAATGTGCAGTCTGGAGAGAGGCATGGCGTTTAGAGACGACTTCGGGGGAACAGCTCTGCGGGCTGACTGGTTGCAGGCCATCAAGCCGTCGGACAACGCAGGTGCGCTGACGGTCGGGTCCAGCAACCTTTCGTTGCAGAGCGGCACGACCGCCGGGCAGACCCGGTACGTGTCGCTGGGGATCGGGGCGCAGCGCCGCTCCATTGCCCTCAACTTCACGTTCCTGCTGTCCGCTCGCCAAGCCAATCAGGCGTGGTTCGTGGGCCTCTTCAACAACCAAGACCCCAGAGTGGCCACGGACTGGGCCCGCTGGCGCTGGGACGGCGCAACGGCGGTCACCACGGCCTACGCCGAGACGGCCATGACCGGCGCGACCACGGGTGTCGGGGCGGCTCAGGTGGTCACCACGTCGGCGGCAGTGTCCGCCTACCGCATCTTCCTGGACACGCTTCTTGCGAACTTCCGGCAGGGCGGCACGGCGTTCCCCCCCACCACGGACATCGTGACCAACACGCTGCACATCCCGCCGGTTCAGCAGAACCTGTGGATCGTCCTGGGCTGCACGAACGCCAACCCTGGTCCGGCGGCTTCCCAGACCATGACGGTGGATGTGATCGACGTCGTTGATTCGGTGCTTGCCTAATGGCCCAGAGAACCGTCTTCGCCCAGAAAGCCTCCCCGGCAGGTGTCGAGGAGATCATGAACGACGGCCCGGCCGTGGGGGCCAGCGTCGGGCAGTTCACGGTCAACGTGGGCGACGTCCTCAACTTGACCAGCGTGTTCGTGGTGACGGAACGCGCGAACCCCGGCGTCACGCGGTTCAGGATCCGCAACGCCAGCAACTCGCCTCTCGGCGCACAGACCGTCTACTTCATGGTGTCGATCACGGGTCCGACGTCCACGGAATACGGGCTGAGCGAGCCCCGGGCCCTTCCCGCAGGAACGTACAACATCACGGTGGAAGAGCCGGGCGCCTCGCCCAAGGCCCTGGCCAGTCTTCAAGTGGTGGGGGCTGGAAACGCGAGGCAGTAGGTTATGTCGACCACGTATCCGCTTCCTACGTGGCTGTCCGGGTCCGCAGGCCCGGTTACGGCGGCGGAGGCGGTCGTCCTGTTCGGCGGGTCGCATACCACGAACTCGGCGGCGTTTATCGTGGTAGGGCAGGCGGTGTTGGATCTGGACAAGTTCAGCGCACCGCTGGCCATGTACTGGAACCAGTCGTCTGTCCCGGCGGGAACGGCTGAGATCGAGCTGTTGGATGTGACGGGTTCTTCAACGCTGGCCTCCTTGATCGTGACCACGACGGGGATCAAGTCGGTGGCGGTGACTAATCCTGGCGGTATCAGGTTGCTTCAGGTTCGGCAGAGGAGAGTGGCGGCGCCCGGATCGACGTCGATCCAAGGCGTGACGCTCATCGGAGGATAAGGGAATGCCCCAAGTATTCGTAGACGGTATCACCACCAGCAACCTGAGCGTCGATGGGATCGACGTCACGGACCACTCCGCGCGGCACGAGTTCGGCGGGGCTGACGTCGTCAACATCAACAACCTGTCCGGCACGCTGGCAGACGCTCAGAAGATCGCTGTTCAGTCCGGCGGTACCTTGATCGGTACGCGGGCCACCCTGAACTTCGTCTCCGGCGCCACGGTCGTCGACAACGGTGGCTCCAACCGGGTCGACATTACGATCTCCGGCGGCGGCGGAACCATGGACATTCAGGAGAACGGCTCCACGGTGGTGACCGGGGCCACGATCCTGAACTTCCAGAACGGCGTGATCGCAGCTTCTGGCGGCGGCACGACCGGCACGGTCAATCTCGACTACGGCCCGACCGGCAGCGTCATCACGATCCAGCCGGATGCGACGGCCGACGGCGGCACTTCCGTGCAGGTGGCCCGAGTGGACCACCGGCATGCCATCGTTGCGGACACCGCGATCACGATTACGAGCGCCACGAACGGCGAGGGAACCTCGACGTCGTTCGCCCGCGCCGACCACGTTCACGCCCACGGGGATCTGGCGGGCGGGACGCTACACGCAGCTGCCACGACCTCGGTCAACGGCTTCATGTCCGCCGCCGACAAGACCAAGTTGGACGCGACATTCACGTCCGAGGCGGTCCCCATCTTCACCGGCCTGCATTCCGCCAACGGCGCGGCTTTCATCACGGTGGCCCGGCAGGTCGTCAACTTCGACAAGCTTGGGACGACGATCACCTTCCGCTGGAATCAGGTGGCGGTCCCTGCCCTTACTGCCGAAGTACGGATCCAGAACATCACAGATGCCACGACGCTGGGATCGCTGACGGCGATTGCGACCACGGGCTTGAAGTCGTTCGCGGTGACCAATCCGACCGGCACCAAGCTGATCTATCTGCAACACCGCGAGGTCACGGCCGGAGCCGGTACCTCCGACATCGAGGGTGGGATTCTGGAAACTGCCTAATGCCGCAAGTTTTTGATGCCGTCACGACCACAAGCTTGAGCGTCGATGGGGTCGACATCACCGCGCACAAACTCCGCCACGAGCTGGGCGGCGCGGATGTTGTCAGCCTCGTCGGTCTTTCTGGACTCCTGGCTGACCCGCAGAAGGTTTCGGTTCAGGACGAGGGCACGCTGATCAACAGCCGTCCGACGATCAACTTCGTCGGGGCTGGGGTCACGGTCACGGACGACGGCGGGAACAGCCGGATCAACGTCACGATCCTTGGCGCTACCGCGCGGGACACGTTCCGGTGGGCAGGAATCGGCAAGGTGATCGTCCTCACGGATCTGGACGGCGCTTGGGTGGCTCCTCGCGCGGGGAATATCCGCAGAATCACCCTCCATCGGCGGCTGGCGGGCTCAAGCGGTACGACCACCGTGGACGTGAACAAGAACCAGGTCACAGTCTTCACGACCCAGGCGAACCGTCCGGCAATCGCGTTCGGGGCTGGGAACAACCAGATCTCCGCGCACACGGACATGAACATCACCGCGTTCGCCCAGAACGACCAGCTGCAAGTGGACGTCGACACGGCTGAGGGCGGCAACCCGCAGGATGTCAGCATCACCATGGAAGTGGAGTTCACCTAGTGGCTAATTTTCCTGCCACGACGTCGGTGAACGGCATCTTGACGTCCATCGATCAGGGCATCATCAACACCAGCAAGAAGGACTTCTTGGAGTCGATCATCCAGACGACTCCCAACGACGTGGTGCGTTTGCACGGTGACGGCGGTACCACGGCGAGGGGTCTCGACTTCAGCACTGCCCGTAACATGCTTCGTCTCCGCACCTCCTTCAGGGTGGATGCCGGGAATAACTACGACATCCGTGTTCGGCTGATGAAGTACGACGACGGCGACGCCGTCGTCTACGAGCTGGCGCGGATTACGATGTCAAACGCCGTAGACGGGAATCCCGGTACGAACACTTACCATGTCAGGCAGCAGCTGGTGTCGGCCGGTGCGAACCCTACCCAGTCCAACATTGCTGCGTCTGTCGACTTCCTGTTTCTGGTCATCGACAAGGCTGCGGGCACGGTGGCGACCGGCGTTTCGCAGATCACGATTGCGGCGGAGCACGAGGCTGTATGAAGGCCAGCATGTCCGATTTCATGGCGGTGTCCGGGGAAGCCCTCGGTGACCGCAAGGTGGTCCGTTTCGGTACCGCCGCGAGCGAGGTCCGGCTGGCCGTTGCTGACGGTGACAGGAGACGGCCTGTGGGATTCACCTGCTATGCCGTCGGCGCTGGGGCTGACATCGCGGTGCAGAGGACGGATATCCTCGACGGGTTCTCCGGACTGGTCGCGGGAACCACGTACTACCTGTCCCAAACGACTCCGGGAGAGATCACGATCACACGCCCGACTTCAGGCGAGGTTCAGGTTGTCGGGGTGGCGATGACCAGCACGGACATGAATGTCGGATTCTTCGGCGAAGAGGGCACGTTCAACGAGATCATCATGCGCGATCAGGTAACCGGTGGTCTTGTCAAATTGAGTGTTGCGGACGGGGTCTTGGTCATCACCCCGGTATAATTATGCCGCCTAGAAAAATAGCGTTCAGCACAGAGGTCGAGAAGGCCAGGTTCGAGGCGAAAGCGACGGCGAAGAAGATCATCACCGCCGGTCCTTTCGTTGAGGACACGTTTGAGGTTTCGACCGGGGTGGATGCCGGTTTGTCTTCAAACTGGGCGTTTGATGGGACGGAGAAGGTTGTCCGTCAAAGCGGCGGCTCAATGGGCGTCGTAGTGTCGATCCCGGTAACCTTTGCGACGAACGTGACCACGAAGATTACCGGCTTGTGGGAGCACGAAGGCACTATCCGAGTCTTCTTCTCAAGAAACAGCGGGGCAACTTGGACGCAGCTGACCGAGAATGTGCAGATCACGCTCGGCGGGGCGTCAGGCAAAATCGTGCGTCTGAAGGCGGAGCTGGACCCCGGGGCTGTTCTCAAGGCTTGGTCAGCCCATTGGTAGGAGCTGTACATGGAAGCGAATGAATCCCCGATCCGGAAGGTCGGGATCAGCCAGAAGGACAAGTCGTCCGGCTACCGGACTCGTCGTGGCTACGCGTTCACCGTTGCCGGAGGCCCCGGCGTGAAGACCGTCTACGACATCGTCTGGCCGTACGACATAGACATGGCCCTCGGGGATTACAAGATCCCTGCCACGACCAGCGCGCAGAACAGGTTGTGGATCGAGATCGCCCCGAACTTCGACCTGGCTATCCTGGCCGCTCCGGCAGCCCTCCAGAGCGCTGTGGCCGCCGGGGATTCCGAGGTTGTCCTGAATCCGTACGCGAAGGCCGCGCTTGACGGGTTCTTGACCACCAACGGCACCAAGCAGACCAGGGAGGTCTACTTCAGGCTGACGAGTGTCCCCGGAGACCCGACGGACTTCACCAACCTCAAGATGGCCAATTGGGATTCCGGCAACTCGAAGCTTGTGTCCCCCACAGGAGCTGCCTTCGGTCTTACGGCCACCGCCGGTGACAAGGTCTTCGTCACGCTGCGCTGGGAGGACGGCAGCTACGTCTTCCCCGGGGAATATATCAGAATCGGCGACGAGTCTCTGGGGTCGAGCGAGATTCCGGCAGGTGTGACCATCCGGGTGGTGATCCTGAACGAAGACGTGACCCCGCTCGACATGGCCTTCAACCTCGTCTACTACCATGACTAGGATGGAGGTTGCGATGACCGGCACTATCGGTTTTTGCACTAAACGCAGAAGCTTCGTTTCGAAGATGATCCGCTGGTTCACGCGGAGCAAGTGGTCCCATACGTACGTCATCCGGCAGAACGAGCCGGACATCTTGGTCTTGGAAGCGGGCATGTTCCAAGTCCAGATCGTGCCGATCACCAAGTACGAGAGCAGGAAGTACTCGAACGTCTTCTTCCGGCCGGACGGCTTCAGCCAGTCGGACATCACCTGTGGCCTGATGAAGGCCGGGGACAAGATCGAGACCCGCTACGGCTGGCTGCAGATCCTCGGGTTCATCCCGGTCATCATGGCCAAGCGCCTGCTGGGGATGAAGATCTCGAATCCGTCGAAAGGCGGCATCGTCTGCTCCGAGCTGATCCTGCAGTACCTGCGCGGACTGGATCCGTCAGGCCCGTGGGGCTCGTTGGACAGGAACACGGTGTCCCCGGAGGACCTGTACGAGGTCCTGAGCAGCCACGCTAAATTCAAGAAAGTGGAGTCGTTGTAGATTGGGTTTGATTCCTGTGGCCTGATTGGTATACTCCAATCAGGTTTTGAGAGTTTTGGAGGGAGGCTAACATGGCAAACGCACTTCTGCGGCCCATCACGGTTCAGGACTTCCAGGGCAACAACCGCGTCGTGGACATGACCGATTTCGTCCAGGACCAGCAGGACGTCATCGGCATCCTGCAGGCCCAGGTCTGCCAGGAAGTCAAGCCCGGTGGCGCGGTTGCGGCCACCACGACGCTCCGGCACGCGGTGTCGGCCACGCCCGAGAGCCCCTCTGGCGTCGCGTCGATCCTGGCGACGGTGGCGGCCACCGGAGCGGTTGCTGCGAAGCACCTGCTCGCGCTGACCGTCGACTACACGGTGAGCGGCAGCACGATCACGTGGGTGACGGACCAGTCGCTCAACACGGTCGTGATCAGCTACCACCCGAACCTGAACGCCATGATCAGCGACTACAAGGCGGTCTTCCCCGCCCGCTAGTCGACCCGAGAACTTGATCGGGGTGCTCTCGCTGGGAATACCGGCGGGGGCACCCCTTCAACGGGACCATGAAGCGTTCGCTGATTCCGGTCCTGGCACTGCCGATTCTCGCGGCTTGTTCCATCATGGACAAGTCCGACACCTTCGGAGCGTCGGTGGATATTGGAGTCGGCGGCATCATCGGGTACATCGCCGATCTGCACTTCAAAGCCAACGTAGGTTTCTCAAAGACGTGTCCTGAACCTGAACAGAAAGAGGGTGTCCATGGTGCTTCGCAAGGCGATGGTTTTGAGCGTGATTCTATCGGTCACTTTCTTTAGCTACGGTTGCACGATCAGTCAACGCGCGGCGCTGATGGACGAGGCCAAGGCGTATGCCTTGGAGGAGATCCAGAAGGCCGTCCCCAAGATTCAGGCCGCAATCGAGGCGAAGCTGGCCGAGGCCAAGGGCAAGAAGATGCTTGAGCTGGACGCCCAGCTTGCGCAGCTCAAGGTTGTGGATCCGGAGACCGGCGAGGCCGACCCGGCATCCGTCAAGACATGGAAGAGCTTCGACGCCAACAACGACGGCGACCTGAACGAGATCGAACTCGCCCGGGCCGGAGCATGGGTGACCAAGGAGCTGGCTGGGCGCGTCGCCACGGGCAAGATGGGCAAGGAACAGGCTGGGAACATCGGGAAGGGCGTGGCGGCCACGCTAGCCACCCTCCTGTTGATCGGGCTGGGCAAGCGCGGCGCCACAGGGCTGGCCGCGAAATTCAGCTCTCCGGCCCCGGGGAATCCGCCTACCGTGCCGCCTGCCGCCCCCGCTGCTCCGCAACCTTTGGCGTCAGCTCCTCCGCCGGGGGCTCCCGGAGGCTAAACCATGGACGACATGCTGACCATGTTCATGTCCGCGATGCCGCTGGATGATCTTGGGCTGTCGCTGGGCATCGACGCGGGCACGGTCGGCGCCATCCATGAAGCCACCAATCGGGTGAAGGAGTACCTGGAGACCGTCTCTTGGGACGACAAGTTCTCCCGGCTCTACCCCTTCGTTCCGTTCGCGGTGGCGATTCCGTTCGCTTGGTTGAACGCGGGAATGCCGATGACCTTGGCCGCCATGGGCTCCGTGTTGCTCAAGGCCGGGATATACTGGGTTATGGCCACGCAGGGCTGGAACATTTACAAAAAGACCTTCAAGGGGGAATAGCTGGACGGTTGTCCGGCACCGACCTTTTGACCGGGGGTTGGGCATGGGAAACAGGTGGGATAGGTGGGTTCAGGAGAGACGCGATGCCGCCCAACAACAACTTGGTTCAGCAGCTTGGAGAACTCAACGGTCAGCTGAGTCACGTCGTACCTGCTCTGGAGCGTATGGAGGAGCGGTTGGTCGAGATCGGGCGTGAGCTGACAGAGGCGAAGACGAACCTTGGGAATACCGCGCGCGAGCTGCGGGAACACAAGGAATCGACGGGCGAACAGTTCACGATCTTGAACTCGGAGCTTCGGACGGCAACGCAGACAAATGCGGATCAGGCGCGGGAAATCCAGACCCTGAAGGGGTTGGTCGAGGAGAAGAAGAAGCGCGGCTGGGAGATTGGCCTGATGGTTGCTTCTGGTATCCTGTGTGCGGCCCTGACCTGGGTGGTTGCCAAGCTAACTGGAAAAGGACCTTAACATGACCAACAAGACTGTTCTGGTTGTGGAAGATGAGCACGCCATCCGTGACATCATGATGTGGGCGTTGCAGAACCGCGACTACGACGTGCTTGTTGCTGAGACTGCGGAAGAAGCCCTGCCTCTTGCGGAAAGGGCCGACCTCGTTTTGCTCAACCTGAAACTGCCGGGAATGTCCGGCGAGGCTTTCATCGACAAAGTCCGCGCCGCCGGGAATTTCACGCCGATGATCGTGGTGACGGCCCAAGAGATTGACGCCAAGGTTCAGGAGCGTCTGACCAAGTTGAAGATCGTGGACTGGGTTGCGAAGCCGTTTTCAACCAAAGATCTGCTGGCCAGAGTCCAGAAGGCCCTGGAAATTTCCGGGGTCATGGCGGGGATTCCCGTCTACGTGGAACGTCTCAAAAGCTTCGTTCACAGGCAGGAAGCGACCCGGCACCGGGCCGCTGGGATGATCTAGTTCTTACATTGGGTCCGGGGCTCTTTAAATTTTACACCCTCTCTCGTCAGCCCCGGATCCATCCCAGCTGTAGTTGACAAAAACAATCGACCAGCTATGATAGGGGCATGATAGCTGGAAGCGAAAAGATGCTCGGCGCGATGCTGTCGAACGCCGGGTTCAAGTGCTGTGTCTGCACGAACAGCCATCGGCACCTGAACGGCGGGCAGCCTTCGGAAGAGTGCTTCTACAGCTTGGTGCGCGAGGCTGGCGGGGAGGCTCCTTACAGCGGGCGTGGTCGCCGCCGTCGTAGCTACAACACGAATGCGACACCCGCGAAGTCGTGGTCCCCGCAATCGTTGTCCCGTGTCTTGTGGCCCGTGCAGTTCCCTGAGAACCGCAAGTTGGATCTTGCCGAGTTCAAACACGCTCTGGCGGCGGACAATAAGGACGCGGGGCTGGAATTCCTCAAGAGCGTCATAGAAGAATGGACGCAGAGGAATTGGCGGGAAGAGCAGGAGGCTTGGCTGACTTCGGCGGCTCCTGTAGGCGTCACGATGGAATCCACGCACTACGGCCTCAATCTGACCAGCACCGCGAGGGTGGCCGTTGCCGGACTGAATGAGGTAAAGACGGCCACGCTGTTGATGAAGGATGCGTCCGTGGGCCGTCTGCTGTCCACGATTGCTGGTAGCAGCACTTGCGTGTCCTTCGAGTGGCTGGACGTCACGAAGCCCGCAAAGCTCCTGCTGAACATCAAGGGAGGCGCGGACAGGGAAGATGCCACCGGGGTGTACCTGTTCACGCAACAGAACCGCCTCCAATTCATCCCCAAGATGGTCAAGAGCATCGCGGAGGCCGAGGAAGCCCTGAAGCAAGACCTGTTGACAAAATTGAGCAGCAAGCTATAATACAGGCAAGTTAGGAGATAGCGAAGATGGGCAAGCTGGTGCGAATCGAAGACTTGGAGAACAAGGAGTTCACGACGGGCTTCCTGTTCTACGACGTCCCCCAGAAGAACAGCCGGATGGCGAACATGCTCCGGCGCAAGCTCCGCCCGTTCGCCATGTGGCCGAACGAGTCGGTCGTCACCTTCCCGTGGGAGAACGCGGCTCTGGTCGAGGGCGCGGTGCTGGAAGTCCGCGAGGACACCGGACAGTCGGCCAAGGCGTACATGCTCCCCCTCACCGAAACGAGCCGCCCCTACCTCGTCCCGATGATCGAGGACGCGGCTCAGGCCGAGTTCGACAAGCTGGTGAAGAGTCTCGCCACGCGGATCGCGGCCATCCCCGAGAACATCAAGAAGGCCATCGCCGCCGAGAAGCTGGACGTCAACGAGGCCGCGAAGGACACCCTCCGCCGCCGGAAGATGATCTTCAAGGAAACCAAGGCGAAGGTCGAGGAACTGGTCGGCCACGGCGTTGCCCTCCGCCTTCAGGACAAGTTCGCGGGGTGGGCACAGGTCGCCCGTGGGGTGCTGGAAACCGAGGCCAAGATGATCGGCCTCCTGACCAAACAGGCGGACGGCACGGCGACACAGCAGGACATCAGCACGGTGCTGGCCTCCCTGACGGCCACCGTGGAAGCCTCTCACAAGGTGGCGGTGTAGCATGATCCTCTACGGGATGTTCGGCTACCTGACGGTCGCCTCCTTCTTCCTCCCCACGTTCGCCAACACCAAGCGGCAGATGAAAGAAGCTCGGAGGGATTTCAGCGGCTGGGAGACGGCTGACAGCGTAACCGTCTCCATCGCCGCGCTGGTATGGCCGCTGGTGATCGCGCACTTCGTCTACGCGACGGTGGCCCGATTCTTCAAGGGTGGAAAATGACGACGATCCTGAACGTGGGTGGCCTTCCGATCCCGCAAGACGTCCCGGTGCCGAAGCAGGTGTTGAAGGACATCGGCGGGGCGGAACTGGAAGCGGCTGGAACCAGCGCGGACGCCGCGAACTTCCTCGCCCGTCTGATGGGCCAGCACAAGGACGTCAAGCGGTCGAACATCATCGCCGACCCAGACACCATCCGGGTGACGAGGCTCCACGGACGCCTGACATTCCGGCATCTGCACCCGCAAGACCCGCCCACCATCATGATCCCCGACCCCGAGGCGCGTGGCGGCTACTTGTGTGCGTTCTGCGGGGATGAGGCGGACAGCGCGACGGCGACGATTCTGGCGCAGGACGTCAAGATCGAGGAATCGGCCACGGCCTACTACGATGCCGAGGAGAAGGAGTATCAGGAGACTCCGGTGCTGGCCATCGGCTCCAAGGTCACGGAGTTCAAGTTGACCCTCAAGTTTGGGTGCCAGACCCCGGAAGCCATCAAGGAGTGTCTGGGCAAGCTGGCCGGGGCTGGTCACAAGATCGTGGGCTACGCCGTGACCGAGAAGGATTTGGAGCTGGAAGGCGCCGTGATCGGTGGCGTCGCCCCCAAGATCCAAGAAGTCGCCGTATACTTCGAGGACATGAACGCGGCCTACCGCTTCCGACAGGACAAGAAGGTGGGGAAGATCCACAAGCGGTTCGCGGAGTCCGAGGCGTTCAAGAAGGCCGTTGCCAGAGAAGAAACTGAATAGTGTGCAGTTGAAGGAGATGGTATGAACAAGAGCAAAGCGTTGTTTGGGTTCGCGGTCCTGATGCTGACGGCATCCCTGATCCCGGCGTGTGGTGGCGGCGGAAGCGGTTCGGCTGGAGCGGCTCCCGTGGTGCAGACGCCGACGTCGGAGATGACGGTGTACGATCTGCCTGTGACCGGGCCGCACTCCTGTCCCGGCAGCGCGGCTGGCGTGGCGACGATGGTCCGCAACATCTCCTTCGCCCCGCCGATCAGCGCGGAGATCCTCAGAATCGACGTGGAGTGTTCGCAGCTGTTTTTCGGGGCTGTGCGGCCGCAGTTCATTGTCCAGCTCATGAGCAACGGCATCATCATCACCAGCCGCGCAATGACTCCTACGCCCGCCTCGGTGTACAGGGGCGTTCGTATGCAGATGGCCATGGACTACGCGGAGTTTGGGACGGCGGTCCCGGCCCCGTATCCCAACAGCAATTACGCCATTCGCGTGATCTTTGTGAATTTTTCGACGCTGACCGGGTCGGTGGACGGGCTCAAAGTCCGAGTCCTTACGGTTGAGAACCCCACAGTTCTGACGAACAGCCCGTTGATTGTTGGATAGGAGGACGCTTGTCAAAACGCCTTGAGGTTATCTGGAGTACGTTCCCCATGAACTATCCGGGGGGCGTGCGTGAGCTGGAGACGATCTTGGTCCTAGACGAGGTCTTGGAGCGAGAGTTCGTCTGTTTCCTTTGCCAGCGGTCGATGAGGGCGCAGAAGACGCTCCTCAAGCTTGACCGCGTGGCGGGCAAGGAGCGGAGGTCAGGAGCCTACTGCGTGAAGTGCGCCTACCGATCGATGGGCGACAAGGTTAAGGATCTGCCCGGAGGCCCTGAAATGGCGGAGGCCATCAAGAGCCTTGCGACCGCCGCCGAGTTGATCGACGGAGAGGTATACGTGATCCCGGACATGGACCCCTGATGTTGTCGGGAACCTTTGGGCAGAGGGGCGACGACGGGCGGTACTTCATCGAGGCAGCCAGACCGCAATGGTCCTGCCGGAAGTGCGACGACGGGGACAGGATCTTCTTCGTCCTGTACCGCTCCGGGCCGAGATCGAAGGAAATACCCATTTGCATCCCCTGTGTGTTAAAGTCTAAGAAGCAGTTTCCAGCTGAGCTGATCTCAAAGCTTGATGACTTCGTGGTCATGGAGCGGTTGAGGGACGCCAGCAAGAAAGAAGAGGGTGTATGAGCGCATCGGGAGCTTGCGGCGATCCGTCCTACGTTATCGGCATGCCAACCTTCACGGCCACAAGCACGAACACGTCGGTGCCTTCGGTCTGGGTAGGCGGCGCGTCTGGGGGTTCTTCCATTAGCGGCGTCGCCACCGTCACCTCCGCCTCTACGTGGGCGCCTACCGACGTCGCGGCGACCTGCCGGTTCTGCGACAAGAAGATCGAGATCGGGCTCATCATCCAGTCCAAGGACGGCAAGAAGAACAACATCTGCATCAAGTGCGCCAAGGAGTATCTGGGCGGCGAGAAGATCAAGGAGATCCTCGACCTGGTGGAGCCCCTGGCGACGATGGCCGAGGTGGCGAAAGTTTGACCAAACCCCACCCCGGACGGGGCGGAGCTGTGGTAGCTCATGCCCAACTCCGCCCCGTCCCAGTCCAACATGCCTTTTGAACGGAAGCACGCCTTGAAGAAGGGCCAGCGCGTGGTGATGCGCGAGGTTCCCTGCACGTCCTGCCCGCCGTGGACCCGAAGGTTTGTCGGCAAGGGCTACAAGGGGAAGATCTCCGAGTGGTCCGAGGTGACCAAGTCCTACTGGGTGGAGTTCGACAGGGTTCCCGGCGAATCCACCGGGCTCTGCACCCGGCACTTGGCTCCCGAGGAACCGGAAAAGAAATAAATCGAAGTCGCTTCTTCTGTCACCGTGCCTAGAAGCTCCTCGTACGAGGGGCATGAAGAACAAACAGGCGACCAGCGACAAGATCATCCGGTTCACGAAGTGGTCCGGGGCGCGGAAGGTCAAGTGCATGTGCAGCCGCCCCATCAAGGTGGGCGAGGAGTACGACATCATGTACCTGCCCAAGGACGTTGTCGGCCCCCTGCACACCTACTGCATGGACCAGCACCTCTGGATGCGGAACCTTGAGAAGAACGGCATCCCGGAGGACGAGGCTCTGGCGCAGGAACCGGACCGCATTCCGCCTTCCTTTGAAGACGCAGAGTAGTTGACAAATGAGAACTCAGGGCTATAATACAGTCATGCAAATCACAGACTGGGACAAGGACATTCGTAACGTGCTAGACATCGAGCTGGCGCGGTGCAAGGGCGGCTACACGGACGAGCTGCCCGCCAAGGTGTTCATGGGCGGCTGGACCCTCCAGCTCAAGCTGGACGGCATCCGAATCTCCATGCAACTGGGCAAGACGCGGAACTGGCTGGTCAGCCGCAACCGCGAGGACAAGCTGAAAGGCGTGGCCGTGGCCGGGGCCTACTGCGTGAAGGACGGCATCGAGCCGTTCGCCTCCCTGATCCACAAGGATCTGGAAGGAACCATGCTGGACGGCGAACTGGTGTGGCCGGGGCATGGGGCGCCGGAAGTGCTGTCCCTCGCGGCCCGTTCTGACCCGAAGAACCTCAAGTACGTCGTGTTCGATGTCCTCTTCTACAAGGGTCAGGACATCAGGGAGAAGCCCTACGCCGAGCGGCTGGTGTTCCTCAAGCGTGCGGTGCAGGATCTCGACCACCCGCAGATCGAGGGCATCAAGTGCCTGTCGGCCACCCAGAAGAGTCTGGATGGCCTCTGGGCCTCCGGGGAAGAGGGCGGCGTGTTCGCGGAGCTGAAGGCCGCGTACAAGGCGTCCTGTAGCCGATATAAGGCCAAGGCCGAACAGACTTGCGATGCTTTTGTCATTGGGATGTCGGAAGGACGTTCTGGGGGCTCGCCTAAGAACGGCGTCAAGCCGAAACCGAACGGGGAAGTGGCGACCTTGACGGTGGCTATGATGAAGAGCGGCGCGGTGTTTGAGGTTGGGAAGATGAGCTTCCCCACGGAGGAGGAACTTGGGCAGAAGGAACTCGAATTGCCGGACCTGACGGAGCTGTGGCAGAATAAGGCCGCGTATCTGAACCGAGTCGTGGAAATGTCCGGAAGCGGTTGGGACGGCAAAAGATGGCGCTGGCTGAGGTTTCGCCGATTCCGGAACGATAAAGGCCCTCAAGATTGCGTTTTTTCGGAGCAGGTGGGGGAAGGGTAGAATGAGGCGTGGAGAAAACTATACCGTTGTCGTGTCTTGTTCTTGCGGCTGCGGCGCAGCTATTAGGTTAGGGGACCGTCGAGCCAGTAGGCGCGGTGGGCCTCGGTATATCCACGGCCACAATGCTTGGCGTTCAAGACCTGAGTTGTGTAAGCCTGTGTTTTGCAAGTGCGGTTGCGGCGGGAAGATCGCTGACAAGCGCAGGGACGCCCATCACAAGTGGTTGCTTGGTCACGACGACGCCGCCAAAAAACAAACCTCGCTAAAGCTCTCCGCTGCTTTGCGCGGGAAAACGAAACCGCCGCGTACTACGTCGCATCGGGCCATGCTGTCGTTGAGTGGATCCAAAGGTGCCCACAAAGGCGAGCCGAAACCTTGGCTGCGCGGCGAAAAGAATCCGAATTGGACTGGGGGCCATTGGACGAAGCGCTGTGGCGCGGAGTGGCGTGCTGCACGACTCGCTTGCCTGAAGCGAGATTGGCTTTCGTGCCAGCGTTGTACAGTCGCCGATCCGATTTGGTTGGACGTACACCACCTTGTTCCTTACGAGATCTCCAAGACGCACGAGGATTGGAACCTGATCACGCTCTGCAAGTCCTGCCACAAGACCGTGGATCTTGCGTTCCGAAGGGCGAACTGGCGTGAGGCTTGCAGTTGGGGCGACTGGGAGGCCGTAGCGAAGTGGCAACGGTGGGTCGTCGCCGGAGAGCAGATCAAGGTCTTGGACGCTGAGAGGGCGGCGGTGTGATCTGCGAATGCTGTGGTGCGAATGCGGGGCTGACTGTCTCCCGGTGGAGCTGTCGCACCTGCCCGGATCAGCACGCTGTCTGTTTGATCTGCTTGGGGAAAGTATCCGAGATGCAGGGAATCAGCGCCGTGTCCGAATTCACAGCCTGTCCCAAAAGCTTGGTGACGGCGTTCGAGCTGGCCCCGGCGGAGTCGCGTAGACTTAAATCGGCTAAGCAGTGGACGAAGTGGTGGGGCGAGAACGCGTGACCGGCTACTACCTCGTCCTGAACGAGAACCTTCACGACGGGAGGACGTGGCAGTACTTCACCAAGGACGACTACGTGGTCGGGGTGATGTACAAGAAGTGGAACCTGTGGAAGAAGATGTTCAGCTTCTACCATCCGTTCGCGCACGTCTTCACGACGGAGGCCGAAGCCAAGGACGTGCAGCGGTGCATCGGGAACTTCGCCGCGTACCTGCGCCACAAGATGCAGGTGTTGTCCAAGGAGTCTGTGGATCAGGTGCTGATCCAGAAGGTTCTAGGTCTGAATGCGTGACGTCGACGAATGCTGGCTCCAAACCTTGGAGGTCTTGGAGGAGGAGATCCAGCTTCGGAAGGTTCTGATCCAGTCGATGGTTGGGTCGCTGTACCCGTACATCGTTGTCGACGAGATCGCAAAGCTTGCGGAGATCCTGAACGAGCGCAAGATAGAGTTAACAAATCAGGACGGCCAGCTAGGATAGACCATGAGCGAAAAACCCAGCGGCTCGGCCCGGACGGACCTCTTGCTGATGGTCCTGCAAATGGGCCAATTCGAGAAGAACAGCGAGGTCCATAACAGTTGGGAAGGGTGCGTCCTCTGCGACAAGAAGTTCCGTTCGGACGCGGAAGTGATCTTCTGCTTCCCCCGGAAGGTGTCCCTGAGCGGGACCGACCTCCCCTTCGACATCACGACGGAAACCGGGAAGCTTTGCCTTCCCTGTCTCATCAAGCTTGGGGATGCCCTGCCGGGGAAAGCCCTACAGGAAGTCATGGCCTACGCCAAGAACAGGTATGCCAAGGATACCCCGAAGGTCTATGTCCCCGAAGCTCTGGCGGCACCGGACGCGCCGGACGCCGGGGCAACCAAGGCGTAGGGTTTACAAAAACAACAGGCTGGCTACGGTAGTGCATCGGAACCCCAATGTCGGGGTGGCCGAGAGTGGATCTGGAAGCAACGAGGTGACGCGATGGCTAAGGTGGGCGAACTGCGCGAGTTGATTAAAACCTGTCGGAGAGCCGACGTTCCCATGTTCATGTGGGGGCCTCCCGGTGTCGGCAAGTCGGACTCGGTGCGGCAGACGGCGGCGGAGTTGAACCTCCCGGTGGTGGACCTCCGCATGAGCCTCCTGAACCCCATCGACCTCCGGGGCATCCCGTACATCGACAAGGAGAGCGGTCAGACGAAGTGGATGACCCCCTCCTTCCTTCCCCGCGACGGCGAAGGCATCCTCTTCTTGGACGAGTTGAACGTCGCTCCCCCTGCGGTTCAGGCGGCGGCGTACCAGCTTGTGCTGGATCGCAAGGTGGGCGAGTACACGCTTCCGAAGGGCTGGTACATCGTCGCGGCTGGAAACCGGGGCACGGATCGGGCCATCGTGTTCGATATGCCTTCCGCCCTGCGGAACCGCATGACGCACTACAATGTGGAAGTCTCGCTGGACGATTGGATGGATTGGGCGTGGAGCAACAACATCGACTCCCGCGTGATCTCGTTCATCAATTTCAAGAACAACCTCCTGTTCCAGTTCGACCCCAAGGCGTCGAAGCAGGGGTTCCCGACGCCGCGTAGCTGGTCGTTCGTGTCGCGCCTCATCAATGCCAGCCCCAAGGTCGATTTCGAGTTGGTCGCCGGGGCGGTGGGCGAGGCGGCGGGGCATGAGTTCACGGCCTTCGTCAAGGTAATGGACAAGCTCCCCAGCGCGGAGGACATCATCAACGGGAAGCCCGTCACGCTCCCGAAGGAGCCGTCCAGCCTGTACGCTCTCTGCGGGTCGCTGGTCAGCAAGGTGCAGGGCATCGCCGGGAAGAAGCATCTGGAAGCCATCTGCAACGTGGTGAAGTTCGCGGAGCAGAAGCTGACCCCGGAGTTCGCGGTCCTCGCGGTCAAGGACTACGCCCGTACTCCCCGGTTCAGGGAGTTCAGCCAGCAGTTGTTCATCACGGCGGATTGGAAAAACTTCTGCAAGAAGTACGGCGACATGATCCTGCGGTAACGGCCAGATCCACGGTGGGGAGGGTCGCCTGTGCGGGTGGCCCTCCCCTTCCCGTGGCGAGTTGACAAATTCGGACTCCGCGCTATGATACGGGCGTGGATATGAAAGGGATGAACATGAGCGACGAGCCGGAAGTCTTTGCGAAGTCCAAGGTCAAGATGATCTTGAAGCACCCGTTCTTCGCGGTGCTGGCCCTGCACTTGCAGGAGAAGTCGGCGGGGAAGGAACTGCCCACCACGGCGACGGACGGCAAGAGCCTGTTCGTCAACCACGAATGGGCAAAGAAGCTGGACGATGACGAGAAGGTGTTCGTCCTCGGCCACGAAGTCCTCCATTGTGCCCTCGGGCACCTGTGGCGGCGCGGCACCCGCGACCCGGAGCGGTGGAACATGGCGGCAGACTACGCCATCAATCTGATCCTCCAAAAGTCCGGCCTCAAGGCCCCGAAGGACTGTCTGCTCGATGCCAAGTACGACGGCATGAGCGCGGAGGAAATCTACGACAAGATGCCCAAGGACATGAAGGGCAAGAAGCCCCTCTGTGTGTTCCTCAAGGGCAACGGCGGCGGCGAGGCTTCCCCGGATGGGAAGGGCTGTGCCCAAGGCGACGGCCACGCGCACGGCGAAGGCGACATGGAAATCGAAATGCCCTCTCAAGCCGAAATGGAAACGGAGTGGAAGGGTCTGCTGGCGGAAGCGGCGACGGCGGCGAAGATGCAGGGCAAAATGCCCGCTGGCATGGATCGGCTCATCGGGGACATCCTTGAGCCGAAGATGCGCTGGGACCAGCTTCTCGACCAGCTTATCTCGGAAGTCACGCGGGACGATTACGATTGTCAGTACCCGGATCGGCGTCTGCTGTCGGAGCATGGCATTTACTTCCCCGACCTCAAGAGCGAAAAGCGGTACGTCGCAATCGCCTTCGATACCTCGGGGTCCATCGGACAGGACGATCTGACGGCCTTCATGGGCGAGGCGGTGTCGATCATCCGTTCCCGTGGAGTGAGCCGCGTTCGGCTCATGTCGTGCGATGCGGCGGTCCATCTGGACACCACCATCGAGCCGCAGGACGATCTTCCTACGGAGTTCCCCGGAGGCGGCGGGACCAGCTTCAAGCCTGTGTTCACGCGGCTGGACGAGGACCAAGAAAAACCCGCCCTGCTGGTGTACTTCACGGATGCCTACGGGGACTTCCCCGAAGTGCCCCCGGAGTACGCGGTCATGTGGGTTGTGAAGGGCGGCGATGCCAAGTCGGTTCCGTTCGGAATCTCCTGCTGTTATGAAACCTCGGAGATTGTGAAACAGTAATCTCGGCCAGCACGGTTGGGTTCGCCTGACCGTGCTGGCTTCCATCCTTCAACGACGGAGGCGACATGAAATGTTCCTACGAGAATTGCATCTTGGAAGTCGAAGCTGACAGGGGCAAGGTCCGGCTGTTCTGGCACGTTGAGAACGGTATCGCGGCCCCAAGGCGAAACTCCGTGAAGCTTGTGACGAGCCGCAAGGACCACCCCCTCGGGTTGACCAAGCCGGATCAAGATGTCGGCGGCGTCTATTTCGAGTGGCTGGCCCCGGATTTCGACAAGGTTCGGCTTCACTTGGTGCGCGAGCATTCCACCAAGGATGGGGAGCTGTCGGAGTCGGTGGACAACTGGCTGAAGCGAAAGCTTGACGAGCTGTGGATCATGAGCGAGGAACCCATCCGTGGATGAAGAACACGTAACCTCGGCGGTCTACTTGCGCGTCATGGGGCTCTCCGTCACGTTGCGGAGAACCCGGTGCATGGGCTGTCGGCGTTCGATCTTGGGCGGCGAGTACCGCATGGCCTTCCCGTCGATGCGGTCGATGGGGAAGGCGTCAAGGTTCCAGAAGAACATCATGCGGTACGTCTGCCTGTCCTGTGCCAAAGTGGATCTGGAAGAGGCGATCAAGACGGCCAGAACCTTCCGCAAGAAGGTGATCCGCAAGCTTCAGACGGACAAGGCGTACTATGCCACCCGCGCCTTGGGCGAAGAGTTCCAAGTACAGGCGGCGTCGATGGTCAAGTGGCGAGTTGACAAAGTGATGGTCCGACGCTATAATACTCGCAAGCGAATGGTGAAGAGAGCCAAAGAGATCGAAGTCGCGGTTGCGGGGCACAGGGTTGCCGCGCAAACGGCTTTGGACGCGGCAGCATCTGAGGAGGACAAAACGTGCAGCTAATCGGAGTGAACGAGGCCGAGACGGGGTTCGCCCTGTTTGATGGCCTGTCCTACAAGTGCTACCGGGTGTTCTCGTTCGAGCAGGGCATGGAGGGCATCGCCCTCCAAATGGAAGGCCCGGACGATCCGGTGACTAACTGGGTGACGGACACCATGACGGGTGGCCCGGACAACTGGAAGCATCTGGACGAACCCGAGGAGATCACCGACATCCGGTGGATCGGGAAGCGCGACGGACAGGAAGCCAACGGCGTCCTGATCCAGACCACGAAGCGGCGGCTGGCGTTCGGCTCCGTGGAAAAGACGCGGGAGATGACCGCGCAGGAACAGGCCGATCACGCGACGGCTCTGGCGGGGCTGGCGAAGCAACTGGCCGCGCAGGGAGCCAAGGTCACGAAGGTCAACAAGAAGTCCACGCTGGCCGAAGCCCAGTTCTTCTGGGAGCTGGACGGCACGGCCATGAACGAGTACGAGGAGAAGCTGGTCGTGCCTATGGGGTGCGGCGGCGAGTTCCCCGAGGAGTGGCCCTTCCGCATGGTGGACGCGGCCACGTTCGTACACCACGCCCGCAACAGAGCGGGGCTGGGTGTCTGATGGGCGACGCCATCTGGTACTACATCGCGTCCTTCAAGGGCGAGGTCATCGACGGCCTTTGGGGTCGGAACTCGAAGACGGGCCGCAAGTGGGTCGGCGTCGGCGACTACAAAAACGCCTCCGCTTGGGTGGATCGCAACACCGCCAAGGACGCTGCGTTCTTCGTCCGGCGCAGGTCCGGCAAGAGGTCGATCCGGGTGGTGTCCAGCAAGGATCTCGAACCTTGGATGATCGGCGCGGTCCTTGCGGAAGAGCCCAAGGTTGTGGTCAACTTTGGCAAGTTCACCATGCCGATAATTCGCAAGGTGTACCCGCTGCTGCTTGCCAAGAATATCGTGTCGGTTCAACCGATGACGTCTCCGGCGCCCCACGTTTTTTTACTGCAACCGAAAAAGAGGAAACCATGAGCTGCGAAAAGATGAAGTGCGGCCATCCCAAGTGCTGCGAAGAGGACGACCAATGCGGGAGGCCGGAGCATCGCTACTGCGGCTATTGCCAGTCCGTGGGCGACGTCAACAGCTGGGAGGAGTCCTACGACGAGCTGGAGAAGATCCGAGACGCCCAGCGTTTGCTGCTCGGCAAGGTTATGGATCGGATCAAGGGGCCGGAAGCCGGTCTGTCCGAGGACTTGAACCAGATCCTTCGGGACGAGATCCAGAAGGCTTTCGAGGCCAAGACGACAAGTTAACAAATCCGGGGACGCGGCTATTATACAGGTGTGATTACGGAAGCAGACGCCAAAGCCAAGATCGCCGCCTTCCAAGGGCTACCCGCCAACGAGATGTTTGAGGCGGCAGGAAGCATGGCCCGGGCCGTTCGAGACGGACAGGGCGGGGCGCTTGGCCTTAGGTGGCTGTTCCAGCTACCGGAATGGATCGCGTTTACCTCGAAGCGGCAAGCTGAAATCCTGGCCGAGTCCGACAAACGCACCGGGTCCAGCCACAGGCGTCCAGTTAACAAATCCGAGTGACCGGCTATCATGTAGTTGAACGAAGAAGGCGAAGAAGAAAGGAGGCGAAGGTGGCGAATCAGGGTTACGACCATGAGTTCGACCGAATCAAGCAGTTCGAGCGCGAAGCCGGGGGCAACCGCGACACGTTCGAGAAGAAGATTCTCCTGCGGTCCATGCGGTCCTCCGACGAGAAGCGGGAGCGGTTCGCCCACGCGCTCAAGATTCTCGGGGAGAAGGAACTGGCCCAGCGCGTCCTCATGGCCGGGGCGATGAAGCAGATGTCGGAGTAGGCCGACAAGATCCGGCGCGAAGTTTACAAAGTGGTGGACTGGACTACGATACTTACGAGGTGAGAACGAAGATGGAAACCAGACTGAACATCGCAGACGTCAAGGCGAAGCTCAAGGCGATGATGACCGCCCCCATCGAACAGGCGGCGGAGGAAGCCCGCGTTCTGATCGACGATGTGATGCGGTGCGGCATCGAGGGCGAAATCGAGATCACGGACTACACCTGTGCGAAGTGTGACCACAAGGCCGTCCGAAAGGTCGATCTCTCCAAGAACACGGTGGAAGCGATCAAGGCGCTCTACACAGTCACCGAGTGGCGCGAACTGTGCGACAAGCGTGGCAAGGATCTCCTAAAGGCAGGGGAAGCCTCGCGGAAGGTGCGACAGGCGGCAAAGGCGTAACCAACGGCCCACCCGTCCAGAATACGCTGGGCGGGTGGGTCTGCCTTCTTTGGAGAAGCGGCGTGAGAAAAGCTACTAAGTGGGTCGTCTCGACGACGTTGGATGCGGGCCAAGCTTCCGGCTTTGAACTGATCTTCACCCAGTTCTGGGATGGGGCGAAGTGGGTCATCGCGGGTTCCGAGGCCAAGCGGTTCGACAGCAGGAAAGCCGCCCAACAGGAGGCGGTCGGTGCCGCGCTGGTCAACGTCCTCGGCTGGACCGTGAGCGTCACCACCGAGAAGAAGATCGCCGACGTTGACGCTTCAATAGAGGTCAGGGAAGGATAAGCGTGTATCTCATCCCGCCGCCTGACCCCGCGCATTTCCGCTGGCGCGGTAAGTCGTACTTCTACTCCGTCAGCCGGATCGCGTGCTGCGGTAGGCACTCCAACTCCAACGTCAGCGTAACCACGCAGGAAAGACCGGGCTTTCCGCCTCCGTGCTGCCTCATAGATGCGCGGCGGCGGTACAGCCGGACGAGGGAGTGGGTGCTGTTCGGTCGGACCTTGGCCGATGTCATCTACGCGGCGGACGTGCAGTACCGGGTTCAGGCGGAGCTTCAAGATGTTGGGGAGACGGCGTGAGAGGCCCCATCGGTCCCGCTCCCGGTGTGCTCCGGTTGATTCTGAGCCTCTTCGTCCTGATTTTTCCGATGATCGTGACGATGGTTCTCTGGCTGGAAACCGGGGTGTGGTGGCGGTTTGCTGTCGTGACCGTCCTGACGATGGGCCTGATTTACTGGCAGATGTTCCGCATCTTCCAAGCGCAGGACCGCGCCGCCATCCAGAGGATCATAAGCCAATGAGCTACTACGGACAGGTCGCGCCGATCAAGCACGCGGAGCTGACCAAGGACGGCTACGAGCTGTCCGTGGACGTTCAGAAGGTCCATACCTTCTTGGCGTGCCGGGGCTGCAACACCAAGATGATCGAAGGGGAGCCGATGCTCTCCATTCACATCAAGGGCGACTACAAGCTGAACTGGCGGCGGAACTACTGCGGCGGGTGCGCGGCCAAGCAGGTGGCCGGGATGATCACCAACCTTCAGGAGATGGCCCTGGCCATGCAGGGCGAGGTCGACAAGCTTGGCGGCGACGGGTACTACGTTGCCCGGAGGATGGCCGGGGACACCCTCAAGGACCGCAAGGCCATGAAGGTGGTCCTTGACGAGTTGACAAAGACTAAGCCCACGCTATAATACACGCATGGAAACGAACTCGCAGCTCAAGGGGTTGTTCACCGACACCATCGGCCAGAATGAGTCGGCCCTACTGCTGGCCTTGGAAAACGGGCTGGTGAAGGTGGCTGATCTCAGCGAGGCCAATCCCAAGCATCGCACGGCCCTCATCGCACTTGGATGCAAGAGGTTCAAGGCCCCGGAGCGGTTCATCAAGACGGCCACCCCTGCCGAACTCACGACCCTGCTGGGCAGCTCGCTGAATCAGGTCGCGGCCCAAGCGGAGGTGGATACTCGGGTGGCCCGCAAAGATGTCGGCATCCTCAACCACATCATTGACGACGGGATGTACCGCAAGACGGAAGGCTGGCCCGACAACATCCAGAAGCTCGTCGCCCCCATCCTGTCCGATCCGGCCCAGACGACCGATGACAGGTGGGAGCGCGTTCGCCGGAACATGACGGCGGAGCATCAAGAGGAAGTGTCGAAGGTGCGTTCGGTGACGAAGCGCAGGGCCACCGTCGCGGCGATTGCGGCAGGAACCAAGGAGCGCGTCAAGCATTCCGATCCCCTGCTGGAAGCCATTGCCAACGATGATGTCAAGCGCATGAGGGGCCTGTCCTTGGACACGCTGAAACCGGATCGCTGGGAGAAGGCCAAGACCGACTGGCTGCTGTCCACCGACGTCGGAGTCCGGGCGCATCTGACCAAGCTGCCTGTTGACTACCTGACGCCGGAGATCATGGCGACAGGGCTGGAGGCGGCGGCGAAGGCGAAGCTGTCCAATTGGGAACTCCCCCTTCCGAAGTGGCCCATCCCCAAGGCGGTCCTCAAGACGCTGACACCCGCTGCCGTGGCGCATTGGCTCAAGGTAGCTGCCTCCGACAGAGTTTCGTTTGATGCTCCTCTCACAGGCGCGGAGCTGACGGAAGAACTGTCTCCCATGCTGGTCATGGAGGCGTTGCAAGATCCCGAAGTCGGCAGGGTGATGGAGTGGCTTGCCGGACTTCGCAGGGCGCGGAAGGTCATGAAGTACAGAGGCGCGAAGTCCAGCCCGACAGCCGAAGAAGGCAAAATGCTGGAAACCGTCCAAGTCGGTATTCACAGGGTCTACGGCAACGAAGGCCCTGTGGAGGCTTTCACAAGCTCGGATACCCCGGTGCTGACGATCATACGCTGGCTGCTCGGCATGGATGATGCAGAACTGGCAAGACTCGGCGGGGCGATTCTCTCGATGTCAGAAGTGGCCGATAGCATTCCTCTTATCTTCGGCAAGGATCTTTCCACGAACTTCGCGGAGGACATCTAATGCAGGATTCCCTTCTAGGCAAGCTGATCCTTCGGCGGATTGGCATGGACAGCGGTGCCTGTGAACAAGCTCTCTACGACGGCGCAATCACGGTCGCCGACCTGGACCCCAAGAACGAGACTCATGTAGACGGGGTTCAGAGCTGGGTCAAATCCTTCCCGAAAGAGAAGCTGGCTCCGCTTCCGCCGGGGTGGCTCCAGCACCTTTCGGCGGACTGCGCCGTGTCGCTGGCGCCGATCATGCCGGAAGCGAAGGTCCGCATGGTCAAGTTGATCCGAGAAGGTTTCGACATCGAGCATCTCGTCTGGCCCGAGTCGACCTTCCCGGCGGCGTGGTCGAAGGCCATCGAGAAGATTCTGCTCGCCAAGCCGGACTGGGACAAGTTCCACGCGGTGCAGGACAAACTCCCCGTGGACATGACGGCGCGGCTTCGCAAGGAGCTGGCGGCTAAGATCGCAGCACAGGAGAAGAAGGACAAGGAGCAGAAGCGGGCCGCTCGCGGCACGACGCCAGCCAAGGTTGACGCGCTGGCAGACTCGATCCGCAAGGGGCAAGAGTCCCGGCTGGGCAAGCTCCCTCTGAACAAGCTGACCCAGGTACGGTGGGAGAAGTACAAGGACGAGTGGATGAAGGCCGCGCCCGACATCGTGGCCCTCGCGGCCAAGGTTCCGGTGGCGTTCACCCGCCCCTACGAGGCAAAGATCCTTGCGGCGGTGGCCCAGAACAACTGGGAGCCGATGCCGGACTGGCCCATCACCAAGAGCTGCTTGCAGGAGCTGGAGGTCAAGCATCAGGCGCGGTTCTTGGAGAAGATGTTCTCCGCCTTGAGCAACGACAGTACCTTCAACGACATCGAGCCGTCCTTCACTTGGCAGGAGATCCGAAACCTTATGGTCGCGGCGACGTTGCAGGGCTCCGGCAGCCTCCGTCTGAGCCGCTGGCTTGACGGGCTGGACACGTTCAAGTACCTCCGATCGCTCAAAGGTTCCATGAGCAGGCTGTCCGAGACGGAAGTCGCCCAGTTCAAGATGGCGGCTCCCAGCGGCGACGGCTACATCTCCACCGGCGACTGGTTCTCCGGCGAATCCAGCGGCGACCCTGATGACAGCGACTGTGAAATCGAACTGGTGCTGGACCTGCTGAACTGGGTCAAGGAACAGCCCGAGGATAAGCACCCGGCCTACGGGTCCATCCTGCGGCGCAATGGGGAGGTAGAGCAGGTGTTCGGGCGTGCCTTGAAAGCCGACATCAAGTAGTTGGCAAAACCGCGTGTGCGGCTATGGTAATAGCGTGACGATCATCGAAGCCCAGGTTATGATGGCGAAGCTGGCGGCCGATCCCAGCGTAGACGATGCGGCCCTCGCGGAAGTGACGAAGGCTCTGTTTGCGCTGCCTGTAGCCGACAGGCGAGTTCTCGCAAAAACTGCTGAGTTCAAAGCGTTCGCTAAGCAGCATGGGCGCGCGATCTTGGTGTTCATGCCTCCTCCCAACCTCGATTCCATGATGCTAGTGCCTGAACAGGCAAGAGACTCGGGCCATGTGTTTCAGATGCTCAAGCATCTGATCGCAAAGCTGAAATCTGCTGGCTGCGATAACCAAGTCTCGGATCAGGTCGTGATCGACAAGCTTCATGCGTGGGAGGCCCAGTCCGGCGGTCTGGTACACGCCTCAGTAGCGATGGAGGAGCTGGCCGTGGTACGCCCGTTCGCAGTCGGGTTCTTCATCGACGACTTGACAAAAATACGTAGTTAGCTATAATACAGCAACGAAGGAGAACGAAGATGGCGCAGATGACCGAATCGAAGCGAATCAGTTTGTTCTGCAAAGAAGGTGGGTCGGACAAGGAGTACACCTTGTGGCTGGAAGGCGACGGCAATGCGTTCGTCGTGAACTTCCAGTACGGTCGCCGGGGCGGCACCCAGACCCCGGGCACCAAGACCAAGGCCCCCGTCACGCTGGCTGAGGCCGAGAAGGTCTACGACAAGATCGTCAAAGAGAAGCGGGCCAAGGGCTACGTTGAGGGCCAGAACTCCGCCGCCTACACCCAGACCACGGGCGCGGTGGACAGCGGTCTGAGGCCCATGCTCCTGACCCCGGACGCCGAGGAGAGCTTGGAATACTACCTGACGGACCCCGCGTGGGTCGCGCAGGAGAAGATGAACGGCATCCGGCTCATCATCAAGGCGTCCGACGGCAAGGTCATCGGGGTGAACCGCAAGGGGCTGGAACGCGCCATCCCGCAGGAACTGTCCGAGGCTCTGGCGGGCGGCGAGGTCGAACTGGACGGCGAACTGATCGGCTCCAAGTTCTACGCCTTCGACGCGCTGTCCTACGGCACACTCGAACTCCGTGCCGACCCCCTGTTCTCCCGGCTCGACACGCTGAAGAAGGTCGTCTTGCGGATCGATTCCCCGACGGTCCTGCTGGTCCCGACGTTCACAGGCGAGTCTGCCAAGCGCGGGCTGCTCAGGCATCTCCGCGACGGTAGCAAGGAAGGCATCGTGTTCAAGAAGCTGGGCGGCGAGTACGAGGCCGGACGCCGGGAGAACCTGAAGAAGGCTCTGGCCGTGAAGGTGAAGTTCTACCGCGAGTGCGATGCGACGATCACGGGCTGGAACAAGGACAAGGCTTCCGTGGCCATCGAGGCGGCTGACGGGACGCCCATCGGCAACGTGACGATCCATGACAAGTACGCCGACCAGATCAGGACGGGCCGCGTTCTGCGGGTGCGCTACCTGTTCGCCACGGACGGAAACCAGCTGTACCAGCCGAAGGTCGATCCCACGGACGACGGCCAGATCACCCGGACGGACGGGCGCGTGGTCAAGGTGGACGAACTGGTTCACGAAGGGGAAGATGCGCGATGAGAAAAAAGCGGATTCCGCCCGAGGTTCGCTTTTGGCGGTTTGTTAAAAAAACCCGAAAATGCTGGCTTTGGCAAGGGGGAACGACCGTGTGGGGATACGGTACGTTCTACCCGGGCGGGAAGCGCCGCATCAGTTTGGCGCACAGGGTTGCTTACAAGCTGTTTCACGGAAGAATCCCGAAAGGTAAATGCGTTCTTCATACCTGCGATAACCCGCCATGCGTACGGAAAAGCCACTTGTTTGCAGGAACTCACGCGGACAACTCCGAAGATAAAATGCGGAAGGGGCGCGGGAGAAACGGAGCTGCGAAGTTACACGGAGAGGCTAACCCGCGAAGCCTAGTCACGGCCGATCAGGTGCGTGAAATTCGGCGCCGATACGCTTTGGGCGGGGTATCCCAAAGTTCGCTTGGCCGAGAGTACGGATTGGCCCAGCCGACAGTATCCCACCTGATCTTAAAAGATACATGGGGGGACGAGTGACCCGCGTAAAGGCTTTCTGGACCGGATCGTGGGCCGGAATGATCGTCACGACGCTGGGCCATCTGATCCACCAAGATTTCATGGGCCGGGAGTGGTACGTCGCCCACGTCCGCGACAACTGGGTCAATCTTCCGTGGCAGTTGTGGGTGGGCGTGTTCGTGCTGTTCGCGCTTCTGACGTCTAGGACCCAGAGCAAGTTGAGGGCGAAGGACAACGAAGCTGTTGACAAAACGTAGTGTTAGGCTATAATACTAATAAGCAGTTGATTGGGTTCGGCTGGGTCCGGCTGGGTCTGGTCGGGTCGGGTAGAGCTAGGCGCGGCGAGGCGTGGCATGGTCCGGTTTGGTTCGGTATGGTTAGGGCAGTACCTTGATGGACGCGATCAAGTACGGCGAGGACTGGCCTGAGAAGCGCGAAGCGCGTTTGAAGCTGGACGCTGGCTGTTGCCAGACGTGCCCGAACGAGGATGGGTTGCCGGTCGAGGTACATCACCGGCAGTACGTGACGAGGACGGACGCGAAGGCGGGTTTTAGGAACGACGTTGACGAAGATTTGCGGACGTTGTGTGTGCGATGCCACGACGCGATCACGTCGAGCCGAAGAGAGCGACGATATTTGAAGGCGGTGTTGCCTTTGAGAGATGCGGTTAGAGTTACGCCTGTGGGCGGAAGGAACCAAGATAATGGCACAGTTTCAGACCCTGCGCGTCAAGATCACCGGCGAGTGTCCCCTGCTGGTCCACAACGGACAGCTGTGCAACCCCCTCAATGAGTGGTCCAAGAAGATCAAGCAGGTCACCAGCAAGCGCAAGAAGACCGACGCCGATCACGCCGAGATCGCTCGCTTGGAGTGGTTCGGCGGGTTGTACCTTCACGACGGCAAGCCCTGCATTCCCGGCGAAGTCATCGAGGGCGTGATAGTCAACGGGGCCAAGAAGAACAAGATGGGTCCGCGTGCCAAGGGCGGGATCTTCTGCGAGGGCAACTGGCTGCTCTCCAACGGAGGCGCGAACCTCTCCGATCTGGACGCGCTCTGTGCCGATGCGAACTACAGGCTCATCGTTCCGGCGAAGGTGGGGGCGTCTGGCAAAGTCATGCGCTGCCGCCCCCAGTTCAAGGTGTGGTCGCTGGACAGCGTCGAGATCAAGTACGACCCGTCGGTGGTCAACGAGGTCGATGTCATGGACTGCCTCAACAATGCCGATGGCGTCGGCGATTGGCGGCCCAAGTTCGGCCGGTTCAGCGCGGTGAAGATTTAAGCTTTGGCGTGGCTCGGTAATGTTGGGCTCGGCGTGGCAGAGTCTGGCATGGTAAGGCGAGGTACGGTTTGGGTAGTTGACAAAACGTAGTGTTGTACTATAATAGTCTGTAGAGTTGAACGAAGGAGAATGAAGATGGGTTGGAAGTTGGGCAAGTCCAGAGGCAAGAAGTGCAAGGTGTGCGGGAAGTATTTCCAGCCTCGCGGGTTCGGGCCGCACATGGCCGTCCACGCGGACAAGGTTCCGATGGCGGCTCCGGACCTTCTCTCGAAACTGCTGGAGAAGTCGGCGCAGTTGAACGTGGCGTTGGCGCAGTTGAACGGGGAGGCCGCGCAGGTCGAGGACGCCATCGCAACGCTGCGGAGACTCCAGAAGGCTTACGGGAAGTGACCCTGCCGTGGACTACCTGAAAGACTTCCTCGGCCAGAACGGGCGGCGCATCCCGGGGAAGATCCTCTATGCCAAGGTCTGGGGTAGCCACTCCCACGGAACCCAGCTCCCCACGAGCGACGTGGACTTCCTCGGGGTCTACGCCGCGCCCACCTCCGTCATGCTGGGGCTGGACCCGGCGCCGGAAACGGTGGACGGCAAGGGGCCGGACTTTCAGTTCCACGAGGTCGGGAAGTTCTGCGGGCTTCTCCTGAAGGGCAACCCCGGCATCGTGGAGATGCTGTTCACGGATCGGATGGAAGAGTCGAGCCCGGAGTGGGCCGAACTGCGCCAGATCCGGCGGGCGTTCCTCACTCAGCGGACGGTGAAGCAGTACCTCGGCTATGCCGAAGGCCAGCTCAAGAAGCTTGCCCACGGCCAGTCCGTCCACTCCAAGGGTGGCGTCCCCGGCGAGAAGTGGGCGTACCACATGATCCGGCTCCTGCTCGACGCGGATCGGATCTCCAAGGGTGATGAGCCGAAGATCTGGAAGGACGGGTCCGAACTGGATCTGCTCATGGAGATCAGGCGAGGAGCCAAGAGCCAGACGCAGATCGAGCAGCTTGCCAAGGACATGACCCGCGACATCGACTCCCGCAAGCCGTGGGATCTCCCCGAGGAGGTTGACCGGGAGCTGCTCAATGCGTGGCTCCTCAAGGTTCGTGGACTGTGATCCTCGTCGGCATTCCGTCCGGTGATGCGGAGTGCTGGTGCTTCTTGGTGGACAAGAAGACGTTCACCAAGGTTACGGGGAAGCCCCCGGCCATGTACGACGTCGGGCGGTTCGCCGCGAAGGGCAGCCCGCATCGGTATATGCTGTACCCGGACCGCCTGATCCCCGAAGTCAAGAAGGGACAGGTGATCGCGCTGTCGGTAGACTGGAAGGTGCTGTGATGTACAAGGTTCTGATCACGTCCAAGAAGCACGGGACCATTGTGAAGAAGAAGCTTTACGAGTCCAAGGCCATGTTCGACAAGTGGTTCAAGGCGCACAAGTCCTTTCACGGGTACTGGCGCGTGTACGACGTGACCGGGTTCAAGCTGGTTCGCGGAAAGTGGAGGCGGGTGTGAGCGAGATCCCCGGCGAAACGCCCAAGGAGCGCGGAGTCCGCAAAGTCCTGACCGAGGAGACGTCGGACTTCGGCGAGGGCGTCATCATTCCTCTCGTCTACTTCACCAAGCATTTGGACAACGATCAGGCCCGCCGGATTCAAAGCGTGTCCTATTGGTTCAAGCTTGGGAAGCCGCCCGTCGCGTCTCTTGCTGGGACGTACGACCGTTCGGTGATCGAGGCGGTCCAGTATTTCAGCACGGTACACAGCAACTCTGGCGGTACCGATGCCGAGAAGCTGTCCCGCATGATCGAGCTGTGCATGAACGGCGCGTCGGACCACCTGTACGGGCTCCAGATCCCCGCGTCGTTCCCCAAGGATCTAAAAGACAAGATGGCGGATCTGCGCGGCGCGGCCCTCAAGATGGGTCACGGGCACACGCAGCAGGTCTGGACCATCGAAGAGTTCGACCGCCTGTGGGATCTGGTCAAGGAGATCGCGCTCCAGATCGACCGTCAGGTTCTTGGCATCGAGGACGCCGACGAGGGTCAGTATGACTGACCAGCCGAAGTTCGAGATCCGGCACAATGAGTTCTCCAACCTTGGTGCGACGATCTGGATGGACGAGCTTGGGCATCTGCACGTCAGGATGTCCGTGGACAACGTGACGGACGTGATCTTCGAGGACGCCAGAGCCTTGCGGCCCCGGCATATCCTGTGCCGGGATGGTAAGAGGGTCGTATGAATTTCCACACCACGTACACCCCGGACGGCCAGTACTGCATGGAGGCGTGGCTGGGCGACAAGAAGCTGACGGTCTACGCCACCAAGGAAGGCAAGACCGAATGCCTGATGGTCGAGGGCGACGGCAAGATCGGGGAGACGGACAGCCTCTTCGCGGGCATGGAGTGGTTGTGCGGTGCCCCTGAACAGGGAGGTGACGCATGAGTTGGAAGACGCGCAGATCGTTCGGGTTCGAGGAGACGCAGTTCGTCGTATCCTTCGTGTTCGATACTTGGAAAAGCCCGAACGGGAGGATACGGCTTGTTCACCACAGCAGCGTCAGCTTCGACCGTCTAGGGCCTGCCAAGATCTTCCGCAAGCTTATGAAGAAGAGGCGCGGGTTCGAGGACGTGGTGATTCGGAAGCACGTCGAGTTCAGGACGAAGGATCTGAAGACCGAGAGGGTGCGTGGATGAGTACCGTGAAGCCGGATCCGAATCAGGGCGAGTTGTTCGACATCACGAAGAACTACCACGGCGGGGCCGACACGTCGAAGGCCGCGCACAAGAGTGTGGCGCCCAATGTTCGGGCGCAACAGCGCCAGCGGGTGCTGTCCGCGATCAAGCCGGGTGGCTCGACGTGCGACGAAGTCGAGGTCGCGCTGGGGACGTCTCATCAAGCCACGAGTGCCCGCATCACGGAGCTGACGGCCAAGGGCCAGATCTTCGACACGGGCAAGCGACGCAAGACCCGCTCCGGTCGCGGGGCGAGGGTGTACAAGGCCACATGAGCCGCAGTTGACAAAACCAAAGACCGCGCTATGATACTTGCATGAACGAATACTACGCAGCCTACGCAGCCAACCCCACGGACCCCGAGGCGGCACGGAAGTTCTTTGCCGAGGAGCTGAAGGAGCAGGGCGCGAAGCTGTTCCGTGTCACGCTGAAGGGGCTCCCCGGAATGACCTACGATGCCATCGTGGTCGGGGAGTCCGAGGAGGACGTCATCGAATGTGCCGTGGAGGAGATGTCGTCGATCTCCGGCGGCGACCTCGACAAGGAAGCGGTGGAGGTCAAGTGAAGGCCGCGACCGTTGACAAATCCGACTCCTTTGCTATAATACTGCTGTGGCAAGACTGAGGATCAGCAAGGAGAAGCGGCGGCGGTCGTGCGACCATTGCCACGCACGCCTGACCTGCCAGCACGTCAAGAGCGGGACGTGGAGCGGCTGGTACTGTGGTGCCGGTGTCGGAAATCTGCTGGCGCAGGAGAAGGAACAACGATGAACATTTACACGCTGGGCATCGACGACCTGAACACGAACGCCAACACGACCAAGGAGGCCCTGCTCTACGCGCTGGAGCGCGACGGACTCCTCACCAAGAAGGCGGAGGAGATCGCCGCGAACTACACGGTGGTCGTCCACAAGAAGGGCTGGCTCGGGCGGCTGTTCGACAAGCTGGCCAAAGAGCCTTCGGCTACGTCCGATCTGGTCGTCACGGTACTGAAGCGGGTCTGACGTGAACTACTACAAGTGGTCGAGGAAGCCCGGATTCATGGCTGGCACCTTTGGACGGGGTGGTGGCAGGATCACGGCACTCCTTATGTTCAAGGGTTGCCCCAGCGTCGAAATGGCGGCGTGCTGTCCTGAGTGCGGCTACTGGGTGTACGAATGGACGGACTACAGAACGATGCGCGGGCGGGATGACCTGTCCGCCCGATGCTCCGCGTGCGGAACTCACACGACGAGCGATGCGCTGGAACTGGCCGAGATCACGGACAAACTCAGAATTGAGACGGAGATCATCCATGCGACATGACACCGCCGGGGAGTTCCGAGGGCTGACCGGGTTTTACTTCGCCGGGCGCAGGGCGCGGCGTGACCGGGCGTGCCAGAACTGCAAGGTCGAGCTGATCAGCGGGGAGCCTGTCTTCGGCATCGCCGCCTCGTTTCTTGCCGTCAACAACAGCAAATACTCCAATGGGGCCTTCTGTACCCCGTGCGCCGTGGCGCAGATGGAGGAGATGAAGGCGAAGCTGGCGGAGGCGTCGGAGTGGCTGACGGCCCAGCACAAGGCCCTCGAATCGTACTTCGTCGCCAAGACCATCGGCGGCGAGAAGGATCGCGGGAAGCTGACGGCAATGCTCCGCAAGCAGGTTCCTAAGAACCTGTGTACGCGATGCTTCCACGAAAAGACGGAGCATCATCACTTCCAGACGACACACGGCCAGTACAACAAGGACCACACGAAATGGGAGCAGGTGCCCGTCGTGATCTGGAAGTGCGGCCACAGCGATGCGGTTGATGTCGAACCCAACAGCACCGTACAATGTTGCGGGTGCAGTAACGGCCCCAAGATCAAACAGCCTGACGATATGAAAGCTATTGTGGAGACGCCATGAGCGACAAGAAGGAACCCGTCAAGACGGACGTGAAGCCCGGCACCATCCCGATGTTCAAGGTACTCATGCACAACGATGACACGACCACGATGGACTTCGTGATCGCGGTCCTGTCCCAGATCTTCCGCAAGGATCAGCAGTCGGCGATGGCGATCATGATGGAGGTCCACGAAAAGGGCGTGGGTCTGGTCGTGATCGAGCCCTACGAACGGGCGGAGTTCCACCACGATCAGGTGGTGAGCCTCGCCCGTGGGCAGGGCTTCCCGCTGTCCGTGAGCGTGGAGCCCGCTTGACCCACTTCGTATCGAAGTCCTGCGGCGGCGAACTGTGCAACGTCTGCTACCACGAAGGCAAGGCGGTTCCCGCGACCCACAAGGTTGGGGAGGAGATCCCCGACGATGATCCGAGCCCGATGGCGCGGCACAACCTGACGGCCTACGTCTGCTGCGAGTGCTTCGTCAAGATCATGGGCTCCTCGATGACCGGGGCGTGCCGGGAGGTCTGATGGACGTGGAGCTGATCTTCGAGCTTCGGGCAGCGTTGAAGTCCGGGGTGGAGCCTTCGTTGACCCAAGCTTTCCATGACTGGGCGGAATACTACTGCGGGCATCCCTCCGGGTTCTACGGCGGCTTGTGCGCCCTGTTCCATAAGGCGGACCCGGAGAACAAGAGGAGGCTGACGCACGCCTACCCAATGCACGCCTTTGTGCGCAGGCTTGTGGATCAGACCGGCGACGGCAGCCTCTGGTCGGTGCTGGGGGTGGAGCCTATGAAGGGGCTTCAAAGCATCCGTGACAGCGAGCTGACGCTGGACCAGATCATGGTGTCCATCGAGATGTCCGCGCAAGCTGCGGGCGTTTGACAAAACCAGCGTCGCGGCTATAATAGCAGTATGAAGAAGCTGACGGCGATCCTGCTCCTGATCCCGAACTGCTTGTTGTTCGTGGGCCAATGACCAAGATCAACCGGCTGAGGATTGCCGGGCAGCTCCACAAGCTGCTTGAGGCTGCCAAGAGCGTCCTGTCTCCGTGCGACGACTCCGAGAAGAGGCGCGGGTACTGCTGCGGTCACGGCGGACTCAGACGGCTTCCGTGCGAGTTCGCGGAGCTGCGGGCCGTCGTCGAGAGGATCGAGAAGAAGAAGTGAATCCCAAGAAAGTCCGGCGGTGTCCCAGATGCAAGTGGATCGGTGTCGCAACGATCTACTGCCGCGACAGCCGCGACGCCTGCGCGGGGCATTGCCCGGTGTGCAAGGACTCGGATACTTTACTGAGTACCGTCTCCGAATTGGAGGAGGCGGTCTGGCGCGGGCAGCAGGAGGATCGTAAACTAGGGTAGTGGCGGAGAGATCAGGGGGGAGTATGGGCGACAGGTACTGCGACGTCTGCACCATCAACGCGGCGATGACCCATGAGGTCCGCGACTTCAGGAACCTCAAGAACGCCCCGGAAGAGCGGGAGTTCCTTGTGTGCCACAAGTGCAGCCGACTCAACAACTTCTGGTTCGACCGAATCCTCCGGGCCAAGAACAAGCAGGAAGCCCTCGAAGAACTGCTTGAGGGGACTTGGGACCGGTGGACCTCGCACGACACCCCGAAGAACGGCGGCACTCCTTGACAAATTAGTTCGCGCTCGTATACTACCGGCATTAATGTGTTCCTTTCCCTCTCTCAGCGGCCCGGGTGCGCCCGCACGGGACACCCGGCGCCGCCCTTAAATCTTTCTGCGCTTTTCTGTTGACAAACAAGCTTCTACGGCGTATATCTGATCAGTAGCTCCTACCCGGGTGTTGGACCATTCGGGCTGGAGAGGTAACGGCAAGGAATCAAGGGACCGCATGTTTGAATCGCGGCGTACTGTCTCGCTGTCTCAACCCCTTGTAGAGGGTGTTGGGCGTCTGTGGGATGGTCGGTTTCCAGAAGTCCCGCTGGGCTTTGGCTTGGTGGGCTCCTTGATTCCTTCCGACCTGCCACGTCCAACGTCCAACGCCCCCTACAAGGGGTTTTTCGTTTTTAACCAACTGCACAATATGCAGTCGGGGTCTGTCCGGTGATTCAGGATTAGGGAGAGAGGGAACGTGGCGAAGATCAGGCCCAACGGCAGGAATTTGACAGCGAAGCTTGAGTGGTTCCGGGCGTCAGGCGGCATCCTCCAGTTCATCATGCAGCTGCTCCGGATGAAGTATCCGGGCATGACCAACAACTTCAAGCTGGTCCTTCTGGCAATCCTCGACAGGATCAGGCCGAAGGGACAGGGCGGGGCCTTCCCGACCTTTGAGCGCATCGCCGAGGATGCCGGGGTCTGCCGGGACACGGTTTGGCGTGCGCTGAAGTACTGGCAGGATCGCGGTGTGCTGGCGTGGTCCGCCAAGCACGGGCTCTACTCCAACGAGTACACCCTGCTCAAGTCCCCGCTGGATTTGAGGGTCAGCGTCACCATTCAGGTGGATGGTCAAAGTCTGAAAATCAGACCCACCAAAGTCGGAAATTCAGACTTTGGGCAGTCTGAAAATCAGACCCTAAGCAATACAAAGGGAAGTCAGACAACGGTAAGCAATAGCGGGACAAGCCCGCCCAACAGGGGTGAACCCTTTACGCGGGGTACGGACCTGGGTCGTAGTGAAGGTGTTTCGCGGATTGACAAAAACGGATTCGTTGATCCCACAGCAATCGACAGGACGCCGTCTGACGCGTCAGGCGACCTTGGGACGGCTCCTACCACCTTCCCGGCGGAAACAACGCGGCAGGCCCGGCAACGCGACGGGCTGGCGATCTCTCTTGGAAGTGGCGCTGAAGCTTCAGGATCCAATCAGGAGGACGACATGAGCTGGCGGACTGGCGGGTACAACATGAGCGGCAAGGCCGCGACCGACCCCCGGACGGGGGAGGACGCCATGGCCAAGGCCGAGCAGGCGACCAAACGGCCGACCGACGCCTTTAGGATCTGGGGACACATGCAGGCCCGGGCCAAGACCAAGATGGGCATGGACCTTCCCGGCATGATGGGCTGGGAGGCCAAGATGCTCCAGAAGCTTGTCGACACGGACGGCTACGGGGCGGAAGCGGTGATGGCGATGGTGGACACGCTGACGGACAACTGGACGGCCGTCCGGGAGAATCTGCGGATCAAGGAGGAGGCGCCTACCGTGAAGACGCTGGTCTTCAAGGCGGCAGAGCTGAAGGGGGCAAAGGGGAGGATGCTGGGCAAGGGCATGAACTGGGCGAGCCCGGATATCGAAGAGGAAACCAAGAAGGCCGTGGCGATTCAGCGGGCCGAGCTGCTGGCGAACAAGGCAGCGAAGCTGGCCGGAGGAATGGCATGACGTTCCCTCTGTTTCTGCTGGACGAGAAGCGCGAGCTGTCGGAGCGCACCCGGCAGCTCTGCGACGTGTGGCCGGAGCATTGGGCCTTCGACCTGAGCAGCTTCCACGAAGAAACCACTCTGGGCATGCACCTGCGGGCATTCGCTGGGGAGATTCGGGAGAACCTGAAGGCGGGCCGTGGACTGATCCTCTCGGGTCCGTACCACACGGGCAAGACCGTGGCGGCAACGGTGTTGCTCAAGGAGGCGATGTCGTGGGGAGCGCACGGGATGATGCTCCACATGAACCAGTTGGGAGAGGCGATCATCGAACACAAGAGAACCGCGATGGGCGAGGAGATCTGGAAGCGGGTCTACGAAGCGCACGTTCTGGTGATCGACGACCTGAAGGCCATCGCGCCGGGCTTCGCGGACAAGGTTGCAGATCTGATCCGGTTCCGGGCGGCCAGCAGGCTGTCCACGTTCGTGACGACGAACCTGAAGCCCGGAGATCTGGGCGCGGCTTTGGGAATGGGAACGTACATGAAGCTCGCGGACAAGTCCAAGTCGATTGGCGTGATGGGTTGGAACGAGTGATCGACTGGCGTGAGGAACGAGAGCGCCTCACGAACGAGGAGCCGGTTGAACCGCTTCCGAAAGGGCGGCATTACAAGCGTCCGCCAGACAAGGCGCGAATTGAGGTTGCTGTGGGCGATACGTACGCTCCGTGTGTGAGCTGCGGAAAGGTCTACAACGTGACCATGAGGTTTGAATGCCCTGAGTGCAGGTGCAAACGATGAGTGGCGCGAAGGACTGGGTTGGGGAGTTTCGGCGGGCGTATCGGCGCACGCTGACTAGCAAAGAGGATCTGGCCATCGTCATGCTTGTGGCGGCCAAGCAGGACGCGCTGATCTCCGGGCACACGATCAGGGAGCTTCAGGCCGTCGAGTACGAAGAGCGATTGGCTCAGCAGAAAATCGAGGGGACGACGAATGAACTTGGACGGAATCTTGGTCAAGAAGTTGGCGAAGCAGGGCGGAGTCGGGGTGGCGATCAACCTTGGGTTGACGCCGCAGATGCTGTTCAACGAGGGGAAGGACGGGCTCTTCTTCCTGAACGAACACTTCAGGAAGTACGGTGTGATACCGGACTGGGCGACGCTGGTGGAAGCGGTGCCGCAGATGGCCAACGTGGACGACGTGGGGTTGAACGAGTCGCTGGAGTTCCTTGTGGACAAGGCGATGTGGCGGTTTCGCGGCAACCTGATCCAGAGCGGGCTCAAGACCGCGACGCAGCTCTTGTCCAACTCGAAGCCGGACGACGCGATGAAGGTGCTGTCCGAGGCGATTGCGCGGGCCGAGGAAGCCAACCGCGAGAAGTTCGCCTCGACGGTCGAGATGACCAGCAAGAAGGACGTGGACGAAGCTTGGGCGGACTACCAGCACCGCAAGTTGCTGGCGGGCCAGCCTGACGGACTTCCGACGCCGTGGCCGTCCATCACGAACGCGACGATGGGCATTCACAACGGCGAGCTGTGGTTCATCGTCGCCAGGTTGAAGACTGGAAAAACGTGGGCGCTGACGCTGTTCGCCAAGGAAGTCTGGGAGGTGGCGAAGAAGCCGGTGCTATTCGTGACGATGGAGATGCAGCCCAAGCGGATTCGCCGGAGGATGCACGCGCTGGCCGGGAAGTTCCCGTGGGGCGATTTCATCAAAGCGACGCTGAACCCCGAGGTCGAGAAGAAGTACCGAACCTTCTTGGACGGGCTGGATCAGATGCCGAAGCTGACCATCGTGGGCTCCGACCGTGTGTCCAAGCCGAAGGACGTGGAGCTGTTGATCGAGGAGACGAAGCCGGGCTTGGTCATCATCGACGGCGTGTACTTCATGTCCGGGCAGGGCGAAGCCGGGTGGGAGAAGCTCAACGACGCGGTGACGGCTCTTCAAAGGTTGACGATCAAGAAGAACGTGCCGATCCTGGCGTCCACGCAGTTCGCCAAGAAAGTCGGCAGGGATCAGGACGAAGCCGAAGCCGGGGACATCGGCTACGCCTACGGCATCGCCCAAGCCGCCGACGTGCTGATGGGCATTTACCGGACGCCGGACCTCGAAGAAAAGAACCAGATGAAGGTCGAGCTGATGGAGACGCGGGACACGCCCAAGGTGGCGATCATGTCCAACTGGAACCTGATGACGCAGGACTTCCACGAACTGCACGTCCTGTCCGGCGACAACCTTCCGATGGGCGGGCCGATGGGCGGACCTCCGGCGATTGACGCGATGGCCGCGTCGGTCGGAGCTGACCCGTCCGGTCCCGGAGTGGAGTACTAAGCATGGGATACGAGAACCTGTCGAACAACGCCGACGAACTGGCGTTGATGGCGAAGATGCTGGCGCGAAGGGCGAACGAGAAGGAGCGCGAGATGAACGTCCTGCTGGAGCAGCTGGACAAGGTGAACGCGAAGCTTCACGCGCTGAACGGTGGTGCCCCCACGGCGCCGACGTGCTAGTATGACGGCGGAGGTAGTTATGGCGGAATGCGACGGGACATGGGTGATCAGGCGGGAGTGGACGGTTCCGAGGGAGTTTCCGTTCCGCCAACCTCTGGGGCTGTCGCCGCTGGGCACGCCGAACTTTGTGGACGCCCCGTGCGCCCCGGTCCACCCGGACCTGTTGCAGCTTCCCCCGCTGGTTGTCTGGCCGCCGCCTGATCGGTTCATGCTCACGGAGCAGGAGCTGATGCGGATCATGGAGACGTACGCCGATCTGCCCGCCAACGAGAAGACGGTGGATCTGCTGTTCAACACGATGCGCAACAACGGCTTTGGTGTGATGGAGATCAATCTGGTGGCCGACGGCTACCGGATCGAGTTGACGAACGGTTGGGTTTATTGGGTGAGCGCAGCATGAAACTAGAGCGCGTGCAGGAAGTGTTGGGCGAGTTGGGTTGCGAGAAGATCAGGCCGTACAAGGAAGGGACGAAGGTCGGGGCGTGTTGCCCCTTGGCCCTGTATACCCATCCGAGCGGTATTGACCGGCATCCAAGCTTCAAGGTCTCGGTCAATCCCGAGGGCATGAGCTTCTCCGATTGCTACGCGTGCGGGCACGAGTCGAGCTTGGTACGGCTGGTCGAGCGCGTGAACCAGTACAAGGGCGGCACTTTGACCGAGCTGCTCGCCAAGGTTCGGAAGGAAGAAGATCTCGATCTCGGCACGCTGCTTGACGGCATGAAGTGGATGTACGACTGGCAGGACCCGAAGCGCGGGCAGAAGCTTGAGGCGATCAAGCAGAAGGCGCTGTACCCGGTCTATGAAGAGGCGGCTCTTCAGGAGTACACCGGCAAGGTTCCGCGCTACCTGCTGGACCGGAAGCTAACCTTGGACGTCTGCCGCCAGTTCAAGCTGGGCTGGGATCCGAAGGAGAAGCGGGCGGTCTTCCCGGTGTGGGACGACAAGGGCAAGCTGGTCGGGATGCAGGGGCGCGGCGTCGAGGAAGGCATCGACCCCAAGTGGCGGAACTACTGGAACTTCCCCAAGTCGAAGTTCGTGTACGGACTGCACGCGATCCAGCCGGGGCAGCCGATCATCGTGATGGAAGGCGTGATCGACGCGCTGGTGTGGATCGGCTACGGCATCCCCAACTGCGTGTCGGTGTTCGGCTCGAAGCCGACGCAGACGCAGATGGATCTGATCCGCCGGAAGGGGCTGCCTGTGTACATGGCCTACGACGGCGACGAAGCCGGGGACGCCGCGACGCGGGACACCACCGAGCATTTGAACGGGCGCGTGCCGCTGTTCCAGCTGGCGATCCCGCGCGGCATGGACCCGGACGACCTGACCAAGGGGCAGGTTCTGGATGTGATTGAACGGAAGAAGCTGGTGCTTTAGTTCTTGACAAAGACCTGATGCAGGAGTATAGTACCTGTGTTGGGACGAAGTTGGGACGAGTTGTCTCTAGGAGAAAGTGCGCCTTGCGAAAGGAGCTGATGGCGCGGTTGGGTGTGGTTTTGCGTATTGGGTTTTGATGAACGGAGATTGAAGATGGCAAGCCTGTTTGGTGGCAAGGACGCGTTTAGCGAAGCTGAGCGGACCGGACCCGGCGGGGGTTCGCGTCGCCCGATCATCCCGGAGTTCTACCTGAAGGTCGGCGAGTCGAAGAGCATCGTGTTCTGCGACGACAGCCCGGAGGTTGTCAACGGCCACAAGATCATGGTCGACGCCTTCCTCGCTCCCCGGTGGTTCACGTGTTCGCAGGGGTTGCACGACTGCCTGCTCTGCGAGAAGAAGATCTCGCGCACGTGGATCGGCCCCATGACGGTTCTCGTGGACACGTGGACCGAGGGCAAGACCGGCAACGTCACGACGTGGGGCAAGCGCATTCTGATGGCGAGTGCGACCACGCTGAAGAAACTCAAGATCAAGAAGGACAACCGCATGAAGGCCGGTGACCCCGGTCTCGTGGGGTGCATGTTCTCCTTGTCGAGGGTTTCCAAGCAGAACGTCATCGACGACTGCGAGTTCCTGAAGCGCGTCGCTCCGAAGGATCTCGGTGTGGCCGACTTCACCCCGCTGGACTACACGACGCTGCTGGCCGCACGGCCGCGTGCGGACGTGGAGGACCTGTTCTCCCATCACGCGATCCGGGACTGCTTCGCCAAGCGCGACGCTGTGGCTCCCGGCGCACCCGGAGTTCCGGGAACGGGCATGGGCGGTGCTTCCACGGCGGTGCCGTACTAGCTCCTATCAGGCCCCTGTAGCCGGAGCCCGGCTCCAACCGTCTCCGGTTACGGGGCCCCTGTGGGACTGACGATGGAAACCACGATCAAAGACATTGCGGCCGCGATCAAGGCGGCGCCGATGTACGCCCTCGACATCGAGACGACTTCCTTGAAGCCGCTCGACGCCACGGTTCTGGGCGTCTCGCTCTCGCTGGGTGAAGGCCCGACGACGTGGTGGATTCCGTTCAACAACAAGGACATCTCACCGGCGGTCTTCGCCGAGGTGTTCGCCGAAGTTCTGGCGGACACGACGAAGATCTGCATCATGCACAATGCCAAATTCGACACATCGTGTTTGGCCCTCTCCGGTATTGCAGTTAAGAATCGCATCATCGACACGATGGTCGCTGTGTGGATTTTGGACCCGAGCAAAGCGGGTTCTTCGAAGCTTGGATTGAAAGCGGCGGTCCTCGAACTGCTTGGCCATAAGATGGTTACGTACGCAGAGTCCGCCCTCTCCGGCGACCTGTTCGGCAAGGACGTAGCAGATTACGCTAAAGACGACGCTCTTCAGACCTTCCGTCTGTGGCTGAAACTGGAACAGCTGATTAAGGCGCGTGACAGTTCAGGTGAACTGCTCAAGGCGTTCCACGAGCTTGAGATGCCGATGGTCGCCATCGCCACGGAGATGGAAGCGACCGGCGTCATGGTCAATCGGGACTACCTGAAGACCTTGAGCAGGCAGATGGGGATCGACCTGATGAAGATCACGGAGGACGTTCGCACGCTGGCTGGGCACCCGGTCCTGCTGTCCAGCTCCGATCAGGTGCGTGCGTTGATCCTCGACGAACTGAAGATGGTCCCCAACCCGGCGTCCAAGGTTGGAAAGTCGGGCAAGGTGTCCATGGACTACGAGAGCCTCCAGTACTACAAGGGCAAGCACGCGGTCATCGACAAGATCCTCAAGCATCGTGAGCAGACGAAGCTGCTGACGACCTACGTGAGGCCGCTCTTGGAGTTCTCGGACAAGTACGGGGACCACCGGGTCCACGTCGAGTTCTGGATCACCGGCACGGACATCGGGCGGTGGACCAGCAGCGGCGGCATCAACCTTCAGAATCAGCCGCGCGAAGGCGGCATCCGACAGGCTTTCATCGCCCCGCCCGGCAAGACGCTGGTGTGCGCGGACTACGGCCAGCTGGAGCTGCGCATGGCGGCTCACGTGACCGGAGACGCGGCCCTTGTGCTGGCGTACAGCTCCGGCGCGGACGTTCACAAGCAGACATCCGAAGCTTGCGGCTGCACCCGGCAGGTGGCCAAGACGATCAACTTCGGGTCCTTGTACGGCGCGAGCCCGCGCAAGATCGCCAACGTCCTGTGGCTTGACGCGGGCCTGCGAGTGTCCGAGGACGAGACGCGGGTCTGGATGGACAAGTTCTGGGAGAAGTACGGCGGTCTGAAGAACTTCCACGACACGGTGCGCGGGCAGGTGAAGGCCGGGCAGATGAACTATCGCACGATCACCGGCCGGATCAAGAACGTGAAGGACGTGAAGCCCAAGGGGGACTCCACGGGCTGGACACAGAGGCAGAAGGACAGGCAGGAGATCGAGGCCAAGTTCCGCGTGGCTGCGCACTTCCAGATCTCCGGCAGCTCTGCCGACGTCATGATGATCAGCATGAGGAACATCCACCGCGCAATTCTTGCGAAGAGGCTGGTGGACAAGCGGTGGGACGGAGTAAAATTCTTGGTGCAGGTCCACGACGAGATCGTCCTCGAAGCCCCGGACGAGCTGGCTCAGGAAGTACTTGAGCTGGTGAGGCATAAGATGGAGACTTGCGTGAAGCTGAAAGTACCGCTCGTCGCGGATTGCCATTTGGGCAAGGACTGGCTTCAGGCGAAAGGAAAGTAGAATGGCTAGCGTATTGAATTCGTACAGCAGCGGCCAGTTCGCCATCAACACCAACAATGGTTCCCCGGCGACTTTGGTCGTCGGCGGCTTGTCGGCAGTATCCAGCCCGTCGCCCAACAAGATCGTCCTCGGCCAGCCGGGTTGCGAGATCGAGATTGCGGGAGACGTTGTCCTTGGCGGAAACAGGTGCGCGATGTGCAATGCGCTCGCGCCGCTTGGCGTGCTGCTGTCCGGCAAGGCGACCCGCGTGCTCTTCTGCTTCGCGTGCGCCGTTCAGAACCTGCATGGCTCCGTGAAGGAGCTGGTTGACTCGCTGGACGTGAAGGACAAGTTTGCGGAGCAGGCTACGTGATCAAGATCGAAGCTCCGACGGAAGTCCAGATCGGGGAGATGTACCGCATCCCCAAGTCCATGTTCGCGCCGGACGAGATCCGGATGCGGAAGGTTGAGCTGACGTTGGAGTCCACGATCGATGGCACGTCGATGGGCTTCGGCTCAGGCAGCGGGCCGGTGAAGCTGTACGAGGAAGCCCTGAACACGTTCGGAGTTCCCAGACGCTGGGGCTTCGCCAACTACAAGGATCTTCCCATCGTCGACCGGCGTGAGGAAGGCAACCCGGTTAACATGAAGTTCCGGGGTGCGCTCCGCGAGAACCAGATCGAACCGGCCGCGCGTCTGCTCAAGGCCGTTCGTGAGACGCCGTGGAACGGCGCGATCCTTGAAAGCCCGTGCGGCTCCGGCAAGACCGTGCTGGCTCTCAAGGTTGCGGCTGAGCTGGGCCGCCCCACCCTAGTCGTGGTCCACAAGGAATTCCTGATGGACCAGTGGAAGGAACGCATCGAGGAGTTCCTTGGCATCCCGGCTTCGAAGATCGGGCACATCCAGCAGGACGTCTGCGCCTACAAGAACAAGTCGATCGTCCTTGGGATGATACATTCGCTGGCCGAGAAGGACTACCCGGAGGAGATGTACTCCCACTTCGGCACGGTGATCTACGACGAGGTCCACCGGGTCGGGGCGCCGATGTTCAGTCAGGCGGTGCCAAAGTTCCCGGCCAAGTATCGCATCGGGGTGTCCGCCACGCCGGACCGGAAGGACGGCCTTGAGCGCGTGTTCCTCTGGCACATAGGCGACGTGATCCGTGGTACTGGAAGCTGGGAGCTGAAGCCGACGGTCTACCTGATCGAGTACACCTCCGGGGTCAGTCAGGACTGGGCGCGCGGCTTCAACGGCCAGACGAACCTCGGGAAGCTGGTGACGCTCATCTCGCAGGATGTCCGGCGGAACGTCTGGCTGGCAGGCGAGATCCGCAAGGCCGGGCTGGCGGGCCGGAAGATCCTGGTGTTGTCGGACCGCATCGAACACCTCGAAGTGCTGCAGAAGCTGCTGAAGAGCCAAGCCCCCGGGCTCACGACGGCCATGTATGTCGGCGGCTTGAAGGGTAGCGAGCGCGAGCGGGCGTCCGGGGCGGACATCCTTCTGGGGACGGTGCAGTACGCCAAGGAAGGTCTTGACCTGCCTGAGCTGGACACGCTCTACTTGGTCACACCTCACACGGATGTGGAGCAGATGGTCGGGCGCATTCTCAGAACTTGCGCCACCAAGAAGGCCCCGCTGGTGGTTGATGTGGCGGACAGCATGCCGATCACCAAGGCCTTCGCCAACAAGCGCATCTCGTTCTACATGGAGCAGGGCTTCGAGGTGCGGAGGCTGAGGGTCTGATGGGATTGTGGATGCGGCTGAAGGCTTGGGCCAAGGGGCCTCTGCCGGAGATGATCCGGAAGTACGACGGCAAGGCGCGGGCGGAGTGCGAGCGGTGCCAGATGGACGTGATGTTGCGAGTTGATCGCGAAGGTGAGATCCTCAATGTGAGGATGGTCGGCGGACAGTACGTCTGCCAAGATTGTGGCGAGGCTTTGCTTTTGTGGGACGAAGGCGAACGAGTTTATGTCGGGAGGCAAGAATGAGCCAAGAACGAATCCGGCGAGTCGCGGTAGCGGTGACGCTCATGGTGGACTACGACGTGTTCTACGAGGCGTGCGGGGCCGTCAAGACGAACCCGAAGCCGTGGAGCCCGGCCATCGAGATCGGCCGCGCAGTCGCGGCCATCGAGGGCGTCTACGACGTGGTCTCGGTGACGAACCTGACCATGCAGAACACGGGCAAGGACTTCGAGGAGGAGCCGATCCCCGGCGACGCGGTCGACGAATGAGTTACGACGACGTACCCCAAGAGATCAAGGTGCGAGGCCGCTGGTTCCCGATTCCGTTCGTCCGCTTCGGAAAGGACGCGACGAGCCGGGCCCTGGCGTTCTTCGCGCTCGCCTTGTACGCGCTGGACGATCCGCGCGTTGACGAGGTGCTGAGGACGGCGAACATCAACATCCAATGGCCGGACGGGCGGCATGAGTACTTGTTTCCGCAGCAGCCTAAGACGTGAAGGAGAACCATGGGCAGCTTGAAGATCTATTCAGTCTCACCCAAGTCGGTGACGTTCGGCTGGCCGGAGGAGAAGCTGGGGCCGTACAAGATCACGGGCCCGGAGCTGGACGCGATGGAGATCGCCATCCGTGAGGCACGCGGAAAGGCGCGCGGCTCCATTACGGTCAGCCCGATGAACAACCCCAACAGCGGGCCGACCCAGATCATCGGGAGGTAAGTATGAGATCGACAGGCATGCCCATCAGCCAGCTCATCGCGCTGCTTCAGGCCGAGCAGGCCCAGCACGGAGACGTGGAGGTGTTCGCCGGTGGCGAGGACTACCCGGGAGGCGTGAGCGGTGTCGGCTTCGTGCCCGCCGGTCGCGGCAACGGGTACGTGCCGGAAAACGCCGTGAAGATTTACGTGGGATGAAAGCCGCCGTCTGCCACCTGTGCCGGGACGAGGTAGCCAAACCTTGGATCATCGACGGCTGGAAGCCGGTCTGCAAAACCTGCTTTGACAGCTTCAGGTCGGTGCCGGGGGTTGAGGTTGTAAAGGCTCCGAAGCGAGGGGGTCCGCCGGATACCCAGAAGAAGGCGGAAGAGCCGCAGCTCATCGACGTTGCGGCTGTTAGCTTGCTTCCCTCGCCGGAGCCCCCTCCCGTCAAGAAGGGCCACATGGACGCCTTGGGTCCGGACGACGAGCCGTACATCATCCTGTACCCGGAAGACCTGCCGTTGACCAACGTCCTGCCGGAGGACTGCATGGTGCTGCCCGGGCAGCCGGAAGCTTGGCGGAAGCAATGGGACCAGTCGAAGCTCAAGAAGCTTTTGGAGCAGGAGAAGGAATGGTTCCCCGAGGCGGACGAGCCGGGCCCTGATCCCGAAGCTTGATTGACAAAATGATCGTTGACAAAATTGCTCTATACTGTATACTACTGGCGGTTCGTGGTTTACAGAAGGAGCTGGCATGACTGAGGAGTATCAGAAGCAGTACTGGGCGGAGAAGCGAGGTACGCTCTTGGCCAAGCGCAAGGAGCGGTACCACAACGACCCGGAGTACCGGGCGAAGGTGATCGCCACGGCGAAGGAACGATACCAGCGGCTGCGGGCGCAAAAGCCCGTGGTGAAGAGAACGGTGCCGAAGAGCGTGTCCGACGCGACGCGCACCCTACGACCCCGGGCGGTGATGGGGGCTGGCGGGAAGCTCGTCATGGTTCAGCACATGGCGGAGCTGGCGCGACGGTGCATGGTCTCCCCGGAGACCTTGAAAACGTGGGAGCAGCGCGGCGTGATCCCTCCTCCGACGATGCTGGACGAACACGGGCGCCGCTGGTATAGCCCGGCGTACATCGAGTCGATGATCGGCTTGGTCGAGGCGCATTGGAACGGCGTGAAGGATCTCGGCGATTTCAAGAAGATGGTGCTGGCGGAGTTTGCGAAGACCGGGGTGAAGTAGTGGGTTTCCTGTGGTGGGGCGCGAAGAAGGAACCGCTCCCGGAGCCGAAGCTTGTGGCGGCGGTCAAGCCTGCTGATACGGCAATCCTGCTGTACGGGCGGTTCGCAGAGCATCTGGAAGCCGCCCTGCTCCATTGGAACGAGTCGCTGCCGGGTAACGAGAGGTTGAATCCAGAGAAGCTGGAAGGGTTGACGGAAGAGTTGGGTCAGTATTTCGAGACGTGGTTTACGCGGGGGTTTCTCCCGCTTGATAAAGAGGAGCGATAGTGGCTGACGAGAAGAGTCTGAAGGGCACCAAGCTTTCTGATCTGGTCAAGTACAAGGACGACGGGGAGAAGGGTGCCAAGGGTGTGAAGTTCGCGGATCTGGTCAAGGACATCAACAAGACCTACGGGGCCGGGACGATTGCAAAAGCATCTACTATCGAGTCGCTGGTCCTCAAGCGCATCCCGATGGGCGTGTTCGTTCTGGACGCGCTGACCGGCGGCGGAGTTCCCGTTGGTAGGACGACCCAGTTCTTCGGCGAGCCGTCCGGGTGCAAGACAACCTTGTGCCTGAAGACCGTGGCCTCGGCGCAGAAGACCTGCCGGTTCTGCGTCCAGCCGGTCGATGCCCACACCAAGAAGGACGACCACAAGCCGGAGCCGATGGCCTGTGTGTGGATCGAGATGGAGTCCACGCTGGACCGGGACTGGGCGATCCGGATGGGCGTCGATGCGGAGAAGCTGTACGTCGCGCAGCCCGCCAACGCCGAAGCCGCCGGGAACATCCTCCAGATGGCCCTTCAGTCCGACGATCAGGACGTGGTCGTCATCGACAGTCTGGCCCACATGACGCCGGGGGCCGAGCTGGAAAACCCGATGGAGAACATGCAGGTCGGGGCGATGGCCCGGATGCTGAACAAGATGTTCCGGACCGAAACGGCCCTGATGAACAAGCGCAAGCTGACCGGCAACGGACCCACGGTGCTGGTCATCAATCAGGTCCGCGAGAAGGTGGGCGTCATGTACGGGAGTCCAGAGACGCGTCCGGGCGGCAAGGGACAGGCGTTCGCTTCAAGCTTGGAGATCCGGCTGGCTCCGGGGAAGCCGTTCTATCAGGGGGCCAACGGCCCGATCCAGAAGGCCGCGCAGGACGGCGACCGGCCCCTGTTCCGCGAGTTCAACTTCAAGGTCAAGAAGGCGAAGTCCGCCGTGGCCGATGTCGAGGGCTCCTTCAAACTCCAGATGTCCAAGGTTGAAGGGCGGGAGATCGGGCAGACCAACGACGAGGAACAGGTGTTCTTCTTCGCCAAGAAGCACCTCCTGATCGAGAATCCCTCCAAGGGCAAGTGGCTGTGCCTCGGGCTGGAGGACGCCACGGAAGAGAAGCTTCAGGACAAGATCATGGCGACCGAAGGGAAGTTCACGGAGCTGCGGGCCAAGACGCTGGAGCTGGTCAAGGAGCGTTAACAAAAGAGAGCTGGGGGCTATAGTAACAGCATGGCCAGATTCTTTTTGGACACAGAGTTCATGGAGGATGGCAAGACCATCGAACTCCTGAGCATCGGGATCGTCCGAGAGGACGGAACTGAATACTATGCAGTCAGCGCGGATGCCGACCAGTCCAAGGCCAACGACTGGGTAGTGGAACACGTCCTGCCGTTCTTGGGCACGCCGCTCAAGTCCCGCGCCCAGATCCGCGACGAGGTCCGCCAGTTCCTGATGTATGACGGGAAGCCGGAGATTTGGGGCTGGCACGCGGACTACGACTGGGTGGTGCTGTGCCAGCTCTTCGGACGGATGGTAGACCTTCCCACGGGGATGCCGAGGTTCTGCCGGGACGTTCGCCAGTTCTCCGACACGCTGGGAAATCCCGAGATGCCCGAGCAGGAATCCGGCAAGCACAACGCCTTGGCCGATGCCCGCCACACCAAGGTGATGTATGACTTCTGCGTGGCGAAGCGGGCTGCAAGGTGGACCTGAACAAGATCCGCAAGAACGCGGAGCCCTTCAAGCTTGGGGAGATCCGGGCGAAGCCGCCGAAGAAACGCTGGCAGCACTTCAAGGACGAGCCCAAGGCCAAGGGGGTCAACGGCTTCGTCAACGTGTTCTGCTGCACGGTCTGCGCCCTGAGCCCAGCCGGACTCAAAGCGCGGGTGGCCGGGGCCGACTACGTCTGCGGGCCGGACTGCCTCCGAAAGATCCGTGGTGAGGCGTCCCACAACTACGGGCTGGAGCGCGGCAAGGTCAAGCCGGACTGGACCACGGACGGCTGGAGCAAGGCCGGACTCCGCCATGACATCGGCCACTACGTCCGATCCCGCTGGGAGGCCAACGTCGGGCGCTGGCTACTCTGGCAGGGGATGGAGTACAATCACGAACCGGAGATCTTCGACATCGACGGCCACGGCTACTGCCCGGACTTCTGGGTGCCGAAGCTGATGGTGTGGCTTGAGGTGAAGGGTCTCTGGAACAGCAAAGCGCGAAAGAAGGTTAAGGGATTCGCGCTGATGAAAAAGGACCGGATCGTGGTGGTGGACGAGCCGCTGTACCGTGCGATCCGCAAGGAGTACGTCGCCGCGTACAAGGCTGGCGAGATCAAGAATCTGGACGCGTGGGAAGATTAGTCTTGACAAAACCTTGTTTAACGATATACTACAACAACTGATGGGACATCAAGGTGTCGGATATGCGTCGCCTCGTAGACATCGCCGTATTCGCTGTTGGGCGTCAGACGAAACTGTCTGACTGCCTGAAGGAAGCGGTGCGCCACAAGCTTCAGGAATATTTGTTCCGCCTCGAAGAAGGCGAGACTTTGGACGAACTCGAACAGTCTGAACGGAGAACTGATGGGTCTTAACGACATCGCCAACAAGCTTCGGGTCACCTCCGGCAAGTGGCAGGGGCCGCTGCTCAAGAAGCTGTACGAACGGCTTCAGGCGATGAACGTCACGGACCGCCGCGACGACAGCGACGGCTGGCACGCCTCCAGCATTCCGTACCTGTGCCCGCGAGAGCTGGCCCTGCGGTCCCTGTTTCCCAAGCCTGCCACGGCGGACGACTGGGATCCACGTTCCCTCATGCGGGTCGATGTCGGATCGGCGGTCCACGGCTGGTGGCAGAACAAGTACCTCGGCCCGGCCAACATCCTGTTCGGCAACTGGGTCTGCCGTGGCAAGTGCCAGCAGCGGTGGCAGGAGTGCCTGATGCCATCCCGCAAGTGCAAGGATTGCGGCGGCACGATTGATTTCACCGAGATCCAGATGCGCGACGAGGCGACCGGGATCTGCGGGTCCACCGACGGCATCTTGATGCTGGATGGGGACAGGTGGGGCTTCGACCTGAAGACCAGCCACGAAGACGGGATGTCCCGGCTCAAGGAACCCTACGAGAGCAACGTCTGGCAGATGAACCTTTACATGCACATGCTGGGGCTGACGAAGGCCCTGATCGTCTACGTCGATCCCGTGTGCCGCTTCTGGCGCGAGAAGAACGGCAAGGAGCTTGAGTCCCTTCCCGTGCTGGAGTTCCGGATCGACTATGACCGGAAGTGGTGGGACAAGGCCGTGGAAGTCACCAAGGCCGCGCAGAAGATCAAGGACGAGATCAAGGCTGGGACGTGGGGCGGAGAGCTGCCCGGACGGATCTGCGAGAACCCCAGCGTGTTCCGGGCCAAGGATTGTCCGTCCTCCCAAGAATGTTTCACCATGGGCATCGAGGCCAAGGCCAAGGAGCTGACGGCCGCTGTCGCGAAGAAGTAGATGTTCCACAAGCACGCGAATCTGGCAGAGGCCGTCAGGCGGAGGGACTGCGGCTTCTGCAACGGCCAGATGGAGAAGGGTGATTTGCTGCTGCATGAGTGGGCAGGGAGCACGAAGCGGATCTGGTGTCTGTCGTGCGCCCTGATCCGGATGGCCGCGATGGAGAAAGGTATCGAGCAGCTCCGACTTGAGATCGGCCTTGAACTCAAGAAGAACCCGGACAAGTACGTGAGAACGACCCTGACGGCCAAGGACAAGCGATGAACGACTGGTGCGTCTTGATAAGGCTTGAGGGCAAGGCCCTTGGGTGCGTGGAATCTCTTGATGGCTACGGTTATCTGATCAAGCCCGAGCCGCAGATCACGGTGTTCCCGTCCGAGGACGACGCCAAAGCTTGGGCGGTGGCTTTTGCTCTGCACGGCATCCCAGGAGCATGGCAGGAGGTGGTTCTGGTCCCAAGCCTCCGCGAAAAGGCGGCCGAGGAGATAGCCTGCAACCCGCATCCGAACTTGAGGCTGGCGACCAAGCTGGCCTCTGACGGCACCGTCGATCCGGTCTCCGTCATCAATTTCCTGAAGCCGATGCGCGCCATGTTGCGGGCGGCCGACGCGCAGGACGACAAGGACCACCAAGCGTTCATGGACAAGTACAAGGACCCCGTATGAGAGCTGGCATGGACGAAGTAGGGACCGGGGCCATCGCGGGGCCCTGTGTTGTCGCCGTGGTCGCCATCAAGCCGGGTGTCGTCGAAGGTTTGCGCGACTCGAAGATGATCGCGGAGACCGAACGGTACAGGCTGGACGGCCTGATCCGCAAGGAAGCCGAGTTCGTCTGGACAGCCCAGCGCGAGGTGGAGTTCATCGCCAAGAACGGCCTGTCGCGGGCGTGGCTGGCCTGTATGCAGGAATGCGTCCACATGGCCTTGGAGCATTACCAAGGCATCGAGATAGTTGCGGACAACCCGCCCGGTCGGTGGCCGCTGGACGGGCTCAGCGCGGTCAGGTTCCTGCCCGACGGCGATGACAACGTGTACGAGATCCAAGCCGCCAGCATCGTCGCCAAGGCGCATCGGGACCGGATCATGAAGAAGCTGGCTGAGAAGCATCCCGACTACGGCTTCGAGATCCACAAGGGCTACGCCACCCCGCAGCACATCAAGGCCATAAAGGACAAAGGTCCGTCGCCCGTCCACAGGGGATCGTGGGAGACGGCGGTGGCTACGAACAAAAAGACCGAGGTCAAGTTCGACCGGGAGAAGGCAAAGAAGATCATCAACGATCTGGTGCCTCTGCTGGGGGACAAGCGGCTCGTCTCGGACTGGGAGCGGGACTTCGTGGCGTCCATCAACGTCAGGCTTCAGGCCGGAGATCTGACCGGGCAGCAGATGTACTACCTGCTGCGGGCGGAACACAAGATTGGGAAACGGGCAAAGAAACTGGGAGGGGCGAAACCGTGATGGTCGTGGTGATTCTGGCGTCGGTGCTGGTGGCGGTGGTGGGCTTCTGGTTGAATTCCAAGCGGGCCTTTCGTTGCGCCCAAGATGGGTGCGGCGGTACAATGGCGCCGCTGAACCAGCAGGAGCTGGACGACTACTTGGAAGATACCGCAGACTCGAATCCAATCCCAGGCGACACGGTGTTCGTGCCCGCCGTCCCCGATGTCTGGTCGTGCGACTCCTGCGGAGATTACGTCGAACGGCGTGGGTAAAAAGAAGATCCTCAACGGTCGCGGACAGGTGATCTGCATGGTCGAGACGATCATGAAGAAGACCTATGTCTATGACAAAATTAATAGGCGCGTCGGTTGGTTGTCGCGAGCCGGGACGTTCAACGAGTTGGGACGCTTGCTGTCGAGGACGCCGGAGATCGGACTGTTGATCGAGATTGCCAAGACGAGAAATGAGGCACGGAAATGAGCGACGACGAACACGACTGCCAGAACGAGGAGTGCCACGGCAAGGCGACGCTCTCCAACGAGCTGGTGGCGCTGGTCCTTGAGCGTCTTGATGGCCGTTCGATTCAGGACGCTGTGGACGTGATCGGACAGGTGAGCGCCATCCTTCAGGCGACGGTGTTTGCGAAGATGAAGGAAGGCGGAGTCGAGGCGACGGTGATCGAGGCGTGGCGGACGTGGCGCAACGGGCTGGTCCTTGAGGCGGAAGAGGACATACTCCGGCAGAAGAAGGGTGGGGCCGATGGGCAGGGTTAACGGTCTCCGCAAGGGGCAGCAGTTCGAACGCGTCCTGGCGAAGCTCCTGGGCGAAGCCATCTGCGGCGACGACCGGGCGTTCATCCGGATGCCGCTCGCGGGCCGGGCGATGGAGCGGTACGAAGGCGACATCATCCAGAACCCGGACCCGTTCCTCGCCGAGGGAGTCCGGAAGACGGCTGGCCTGTTCCTCCAGAAGTTCATGCTGGACGCCAAGGACCGGAAGGGCTGGAGCCTTGAGGCGATGATCCTGAACGACACCTGTCCCGTGTGGGACTGGTGGGACAAGCTTGCCCGCGACGCCCACAACATCAGCAAGGTTCCGCTGCTGGTGGTGAAGTACGCGGGCAAAGTCTGGGGCTGCATGGAGTTCGGCCAGCGGTTGACGTGGCTGAAGTCGGTGAGTCGGTCGGTGGAAGTCACGGGGCGGTCCCGGCTTCTGCTGTTCCCGTGGGACGAGATGAACAACTTCGACAAGACGAAACTGGAGGGTGGCAATGGCGCAGTCTGAAGTGATGGTGCGGATCGAGAAGTGGGGCAAGAGCAAGAAGCTTTCCGGGCAAAAGCGGATCGTGAAGGCTTTGCTGACGGCGTTCGGCGGGCCTCCCAGCATAGCCAAGGGCCTGAAGCTGTCCCCCGGCTCGGTCCCAACCTTGAGGACGATCCTCAAGGCGAGCGGGCTGTACAAGACCTTCAACCTTGCGAATAGGGTGAAGGAGCTGGGGTTCGCAACGCCCAAGGACTTCTTCGTGGCGAACGCGATGAAGACCTACGGAACGATGGCGAAGATGCTGGGCTGTACGTGGATGGGAGTCCAGAAGCAGTATGAGCGTGTTTTCAAGTCTGAACTCGAAGGAGCAGCGAATGGCGGCAAGTAAAATGCTGAAGGCGATGGACAAGGCCGAGATGGTGGCCGGGACCAAGGACGAAGCTGTCCAGCTCGACAAGGAGATCATCCGGCTGGCGAAGGTGACGAACTCGACGTTCATCCAGCTTGGTGGTGTGCTGTCGGAGATCATGGACAAGAAGCTGTATCGCTTCTTCAAGGACGAGGCCGGACAGCCCTTTGCCAAGTTCGAGGACTACGTTTCGACCCGCCTGGGCATCGAGGGACGTTCGGCGTTCAACCGCCTGTTCGTGTACCGCAAGCTTTGCAACGAGGCGGGCATGACCAAGGAGGCGGTGGCCGAGATCCCGTACTCCAAGGCCTTGCTGGTTGCTCAGGTCGCCGACACGGAGAACGTGAAGGATGTCGAGATGTGGGTCGAGAAGGCCAAGGACCAGACGTTCGGCAAGTTCCAAGAAGAAGCCAAGTGGCACAAGCGCAAGCAGGGGGGCTCCGACACCGGGGAAGTCCCGGCCCTGAGTCTGCACTTCAAGCTGACCAGCGCCCAGATGGACAACGTGAACGAGGCTCTGAAGGCGGCGTCCAGCAAAGCCGAGTCCAAGAAGGACGGCCATCTGCTGGATCTGATCTGCACGTCGTTCATGGCGAACGAAGCCCTGAAGGAGAACGTCAACGACGACGGGCTGGCCCACGTCCTCAAGGAGATCGAGAGGGTGTACGGCATGGCGATCCTCGCGGTGAAGGACGAGAAGGTGGTCTTCGGCTCCAAGAAAATGCTGAAGGTATTGGGGCTTGACAAAGAGCAGCCCTAAGATATACTAGAGCTTAGTTGGGTGAGTTTCGTTTAGTGATTGCGAGGTTGAGATGGCATCGCAGATTTCGTTGAAGGTGGCGGGCGTGACGTTCGAGGGGCGGCAGTCGATCCTCAAAGTCTTGTACGAGAACAAGACGAAGCCCGAGGTTCGTCTGGTGCAGGAGCCGACCAACCCCTACGATCCCAACGCCGTGAAGGTGGAGTATGAGGTCGCTGGCGAGTGGCGGCACGTCGGGTACATCGAGAAGAAGGTGAGCGAGGAAGTCACCAAGTCCTTGCAGGACGGCTCCATCGAGAAGGTGGAGTTCGAGCAGATTGCTCCGGTGGCGTCCAAGCAGGTGCTGTGGTCCAGCATCATCGTGACGGGCAAGGCGTAGAACGCCAGTTGGGTTCTGAAGGAGGTCGCATGGCCGTGAATACGGAAACGCGCGAGCATTACCTCGTCTACGAGATGGCCCCGAACCGTTTCGAGGTCGGCAAGCTTGAGCGTGACGAGGCCGGGGAATGGGCGGAAACCGCCCGCTACCAGACGACGGACAAGGTCTGTTCGTGCAAGGGGTGGGAGCATCGCAAGGAGTGCAAGCACACCCACTACATCCGTGAGGACAAGCTTCAGACGCGGAGCGTGGATCTGGACGAAGCCCGGAGGATCGTCCGTTCCGTGGTCGAGCATCTGGAGCGGGACTTCCCGTGGATCGGCATGGAGGACGACGAGCCGTACCAGCGCGACCCGGACGGGAAGATCAACAAGGTTCGGATGGTCCTCAAGTGGCCCGGCGGGAAGCAGCCGATCCGCCTGTTCGTCCTGGCCGAGGGGCTCCTGATCCGGCTCCGGTTGGTCCAGCAGGTGGGGCAATGAGAGATCCCAAGAGGATCGACCCGTTCCTGAAGCGGTTGTCGGCGGTGTGGAAGGCCAACCCGGATCTGCGGCTGGGCCAGCTGGTGGTCAATGCGCTGGGCCCCGATCCGTTCTACGTCGAGGACGACGATCTTCTCCGGAGGCTGGAGGAGTACACCAAGAGTCCCGGTTGACAAATCCGGGCATAGGGCTATGGTAAGAACATGAGAGGCGAAGAGATCGTCGTTGCGGCGGAACTGACGGGGAAGCTGGGCCATCCCTGCTTCTTCTGCAAGACGCGGCACACGGCCAAGTCCACGGTCAAGAAGTGCGCCAGATCCTTCGTCAAGGACGTGTTCGGCTACCCCACGATGGGGTCGGGCGTATCCCTGCCTTCCCCGAACTGGGTCGCCCTGATGAAGCTCGGCCTGACGGAAGAAGGCGAACGGTACGAAGCCGTGAAAGATGATGCGTGCTTTAGCGAAACGTGGGAACCGAACTGGCAGGACTTCGTGACGTGCGAGAACGTGGACGAAGCCTACGAGGTCGCCAAGGGGCGGCTGGCCGAGTGGCGGGACGCGGCCTTCAAGAAGTACAGCTACTCCGTCGTCGCCAAGCACAGGTGTCAGACGGAGTTCTCCCATCTGCTCAGGCCCAGCAAGGACGCCCTCGCTGACCAGAAGCACCTGAACGTCCAGAAGGTGATGTCGGCCCATGTCGGCGCGGGGATCGACCATCTGGTGGTGGATGGTCGTCACACCCACCTGTACGAGGTTCTGGCCTTCTACAGGCTCTTCTGGGAGGGCACGCCCAACGCGAAGATGCTGGACGTGGACCTCAACGCGAACAAGGCGGTTCTTGAGGAATCCAAGTGGATCAGCGGGAACACCCACAAGACGTACCTCTTCGCCAAATTCGAGAAAGACTGGACGGTCAAGACCCGCGAGCTGGTCGCACCGCTACCCGTCGAGAAGTGCTGATGCCCGAGATAGTTCAGCCCGGAGCCCTGCGTCTTGGCGTCACCAACGACTGGCGTTCCAAGCGTTCGGACCAGACCAAGCTGGATACCAACAGCCCGGAGTGGCGGGCGCTGCGCCAGAAGGTTCTGGACCGCGACAACTACAAGTGCCAGTACTGCGGGTTCAGGGCGCGGAACTACCAGATCGTCCACCACCTGTCCGGCGTGCCTGACGACCACCGGATGGAGAATCTGGCGACGACCTGCGCGGCGTGCAACTGCATCGTGCATTGCGGCTTCGCCTCGGCCAAAGGATGGATCACCCTGATCAAGACGCCCATGAGCCAAGAGGCTATCGTGACGATGTGCCGGGAAGCAGCTCGGCAGGCTGCCTACGGCCTGAAGGAAACGTCGCCCACGGCGATGCTGGAGCTGGCCGGGTACACGAAGCTGCCCACGCTGATGTCCTCCTACGCCAACACCCTGCTGGAAACCAGCAACGCCGTCCCGGTCGGCTGCGAGGATTACAAGGGGCTGTTCAGGCCCGCGTTCGACCGTTGGCAGTTGGAGTTCGAGTTCTGATACCAAAGCTTCTGTCCGAGTGCTAGAGTACGTGGGTTCCATTTTGCAGGAGGATTCTTCGTGAGCGACGCCCTTGACGACTTCATGACCCAGAAGCCCAAGAAGCCGAACAAGATCAAGCAGCTCAAGGCGTTGTACACCGGCACCGAATGGATGTTCTCCCAGAAGAAGTCGGACATCATCAAGGAGTGCATGTTCGGTGTCCCGGCCCAGAACGTGCGGTCGACCAGGGATCTCATCCAGCTTGCCACGGAACGGTACGTCAAGCCCATGCTCACGTCCGGGGAGGAGTTCTACCCGGTCGTGGTCGCCAAGATTGACAACCAGCTGATGATCGTCAACTGGATGAAGTATCAGGTGGTCCAGCAGGAGCGGGCCATGGACACCCTGCTGGCCGTCATCATGAAGAACAAGCCGACGATGATCGGGTTCGTGGC